>Ga0315289_10000126_pt1 | contig 121668 bp, 118 predicted proteins | sample YL17G11_40_MG_FD_203452 | JGI IMG/M metagenome (GOLD analysis project Ga0315289, IMG submission 203452) | Sediment microbial communities from Yellowstone Lake, YNP, Wyoming, USA - YL17G11_40 | ecosystem: Environmental > Aquatic > Freshwater > Lake > Sediment | place: USA: Wyoming | collected... | reverse complement strand
CACGTAGATCCTGCGGATAAGCCAGTGGTGCCTGTTATCTCACTTATTGTGCCTGAGATATTTGCCCCTTCTCTTACTGCGGACGCGACGTTCTCTTTTGCTAGCTTCTGGAGATTAGTGGCCACCAGGACAATCACTGCTAGAAGAATAGCTAAGATGATTATCATCTCTGTTGATATCTGTCCTTTTGAATATGCATTACCCTCCATGATACCACCCAATGGAGTGATACTTCCAAATTTAAAAATTTACTGTTTTATGAATGGAGGAGGGGCCATAACGAGTACCACCTATAATTCTTAACCAACTTGTAACAATAGAGGGGATACAGACATAGTGCGACCCACCCAAGGAACAATATAATTAAAGATATCCCGAATAGATTAATATTCTCGAATGGCACGTTGTTGTATTTCCAATCATATACTCCGAGGTTGGTCCCTTCAGTCAAAAACCCGATTAACATTGCGGCTAAAATGACGGACCTGAGGGTGCTTGCTTTTCCTGTTTTTTGGTTGTTGAATATCCCTTCCCCTTTAGGTCTCAATTTGTATTCTGAGAACAGAACAAACCCTGAAAAAACAATTATGAGAGAGTACCAGGTGTTGGTCCCAAAGAATAGGAGAACGAAACCTGCTATTACCAGTAGGAAAGATAATAAAAGCTGTGAAACATCGCCTTTCTGTTTTCTGATCTTAGAGGCCTGGTTCTCTTCCTTCTTCAAGAAAAATGTGAAAAACATGAGGGATAACCCCGCGGCAGGATATCCTATAAATACTGTCGATAAGTAATCGAAGCCAGTATAGTTCGGGAAGGCCCAGCCTTTGAATGTTATCCCGAATATGTAATCCTCGATTATAGATCCAAGAAGGAGGAGGACATATAACTTCAAAAACAAGGATTTATTCTTGTAAAGTCGGAGAGATACGGAATTGCCTTTATTTCTTATGAATTCGATATATCCTGTGGAAAGGAGTAGTGTCAGTTCAAATGCTGTAAAATATTTGTTGTAATTAAAGTACGAATATATCGTGATGCACAAAAACAGTATTATAAGAAGAAATATGGAGATATCCTGCCTCTTCATGCGCTTACCTTTATTTTAGCCTTATGCCATCCAGGTTCATCGGGGCCCTTACCTCTATTCTCATTATCCTGGATAATATATATGCGAGGTCTTCGCACTTGCTCTCTTCCCCATGGACTGTGAATATCTTTGAGGGTTTGGGCTTGAGATTCTTCGCGAAGGCTATCAGCTGCCTGCGGTCGCTGTGTCCTGAGAAACCTTCCGCTGTCTCTATCCTCATCTTTATATGGATGGACTGCATCCTTCCCTCATCATCAAGGGTGGCCACTTCCCTGTCTCCTCTCTGTATCTTCCTTCCGAGAGTATTGACCCCTTGGTAGCCTACGAATATCATTGCATTCTTCTCGTTGTTGCCCATCATCTTCAAGTATTCCACTGAGGGTCCACCTGAAAGCATACCTGATGGAGCTATGATGACGCATGGATCTGGGGAATCGATTATAGCCTGCCTGTCGCTCTTCACGAGTTCGAATATAGGGGACTCGAACGGGCTCTTATTCGAGAGGATCATCCTCTGCACATTGTCCCTGAGATATTCAGGATACACTGTGTGTATAGCTGAGGCTTCCATGACCATTCCATCTATGTAGACTTTGCGGTTGAAGCCAGTCCTCCTGGCAAACTCCTCTAATACGAGCATGACTTCCTGGGACCTTCCGACTGAGAATACTGGAATCAATACCTTGCCTCCGGCGTTAATTGTCTCTGATATTATCCTAAGTAGCTTCATCTCTGCCTCAGCCCTTTGTGGAAGGATGTCATCCTTGCCCCCGTAAGTGCTCTCCATTATTACGGTCTCCCCTCTTGGGAAGGTGGTTGTGGCTGGATTGAATAGGCGCGTACCGCCATATTTGATGTCTCCCGTGTATATCAGATTGTGAAGGCCGTCGCTTATGTGCAAGTGTGATATGGCGCTGCCGAGTATGTGGCCCGCGTTGTGGAATGTCAGCTTGATCTCCGGTGTGATGTCTGTGACTTCACTGTATTCCCTTGTCACGCAATGGGCAAGGCATTTCCTGACATCCTTCTCGCTGTATATGGGGGTGTTGCCTCCTCTCTTCATGACCTTTATGTAATCGAAATGTAGTAGTGCCATCAGGTCCCTTGTGGGTGGAGTAAGATATACTGGTCCTTCGTATCCGCATGTGAATAGATAAGGTATGAAGCCGCAGTGGTCAAGGTGAGCATGTGAGATTATGATTGCATCGATCTCATCTATAGGTATGTTGGCTGCTGAGATGTAAGGATATGCTGTTGTTGGGTCTGATATGTCTGGATTCACACCGCAGTCGAGCAGTATCTTGTCATTGGATGTCTCGAGCAGGACGCAGGATCTTCCTACTTCCCTGTGCCCCCCCAAAGCCATTGTCTTCACCCAAGTAGTCTTCTCATGTGGAGCGAATATCTTCTTGCCTATCTTTGTGAGGAATTTCTTCCTTGCCTCCGACTCCTTCAGCATGGATGCCCTGACTCCCTTTATTATCTCAGAAGGGAGCGTTGGGGACCTGAGTATGTGTGGGGTCCAGCCTGTTGTCTTTATTATTGATTTGAGCGTCATTCCTCCCTTTCCTATGACTATGCCTGGCTTCATCGCATCTATCCATACCTCATGGAACTCCGGGCAGAAGCTTATGCTATTCACTCCCGCCGTCTCTGGGACAATCTCCCTGACCTTTTTCTCAGCCTCATCGGGAGGAAGCATTGTGGACATGTCTGCCCTGACGATTATCTTCTTCTTTATTGCCGTGGCTATGTCCCTGATGGGATTGTCCATCTCGTAGAGCTTGTCTATTCCTTTCAGATAGATGACTATATCCGGCCCCTCGATCTCTGTCTTTGAGAGTGTGCAGCCTGGAGGAAGTAGTGTCTCTATTTTCTTCTGCAATTCAGTTATTTGCATTTCAAAACCTGATAATTCGCTTATTAACCTGAAGGTGATTCGCAAAGAATGTGAGAAAATCCGGGCCCCAACAACCGAATTATCTCTTCTTATCCTTGATTTTGTCTCTCTCTATAATCTTCTCGACTTCAGTCTTGTCAAGCCTCTTGAAGCCGTCCTTTGTTATTGTTATTAGATCCACACCATCGCCAGACATCGCGTCCCTCTTTATGCCTGCCAGAACTGCTCTCGTTGCCAGCGAGAGCGCATCTTTCACGAGCATGCCTTCTTCATACCTGTCGTCAAGTATGCCTAGCGCCATCTGCATGCCGCTTCCGCTTGCTGTGTACTTGTCCCTCATCACAGAGCCGTAAGGGTCCAGCGAGTATATTCTTGGTGTGCCGTCAGCCTCTATCCCCCCTATTATAACGAAGGATATGAATGGGAACATTTTGTATTGGTACATTATACTGGAAAGCAGATTGACTCCACCTTCTACTGTGATGGGCCTGCCATTCCTTGTCTTGAACAGCTTGGTCTCTACTTTGAGTATCCTGGAAAGGGCCTGGTTATCGCCCGCGCCTCCTGCGCCAGCGAACCCTATGTGGGGCTCTATCTCATAGACTTTTATGTCCCTACCCGCGATGGTGTATCCAAGCGTAGCTCTGAATTCGCTAGCAAGGACGACCCCCTCTTTACATATCATCCCAAGAATAGTTGTACCTTTATAACCCTCTGGCTTCTCCATAAGTGTCACCAATAGCCAAAAATCGCTTGCCTCTGAATAAATATGAAAAAGAGGTTATTTAAACCTATTGCTAGACGATAAATATCCGCGTTTCGGGGATGTAAATGAAGAGGATTGTGAAGATTGGGAAGGGCAAGGGAAAGGTGCTCTGGAAGGAGGTAGAAGTAGCTGACAGCTTCCTGAAGCATGCGAAAGGCATAATGTTCAGGAAAAAAATAGAGAAACCGCTCTTATTCATATTCAAGAAGGAAGCGCCCGTCTCCATTCATTCCTATTTCTGCATCCCTTTTGATATACTCTATATGGATAAGTTTGGTAAAGTAATCGATTTTGTGGAGAAAGTGAGGCCTGGCTCTGTTCTATCTTCTGTCAGATGCAATTATATCATAGAATGTGGCGCTGGAGATATAAGGAGAAAGAAAATAAGGAAAGGAAATAAGATTTCTTTCTAATCTTACTGTTCTTTCTTCCTGCCTGCAGTAATCCTGACGTTCCCGCCTACCTCTTTTATTGAGACATCCAGGTCACTTTCTGATTTCTCGAATAAGGAGCGTATCTGATCAAGGCTGTAGTTCTGCACGGCAGCTATATTGAGCTCTGTGGCTTCCTTCAGCTTGGCCTCTATCTGCATCTTCTCCTTCTCGAAACTAGCCTTGAACGAGGGTATATTCACTGAAAAATGAGTCAGATACATAGGGGAGATCTCCTCTTTTGTCTGTCCTCTCTCTATTTTCTTGAAGAGATCATCCGAGATGTCGTATTTTTGTTTGATCATGTTGGCTGCCCTTTTGAAGTCGGCTTCCACGCTTTTCAGCTGGCCATCTATGTTCGTATCTGCGGCCAGTAGGAAAGAATTTCCTCCTAGATATGCGAGCAGGACCTCTTCTTCGGCTTCTTTTATTTTGTCCTGCAGCATCTGCGAGACCAGCCTCACTATCTTCTTAGCTTCCTTCTTTGTGTAGGCTTCTTCGTACTTGTCAAGTTTCTCTATGTTAACTCTAGTGAATTCCACGTTCTTCTGGTTCAGTCTCTCGTTTATTTGTGTTATCAGCCTTGTGACATCTGGTAAATCTGTCAGTGGGTCGAAGGGATTGCCGAATTTTTTCATGAATATGTTTGTCAGGGCTTTTATCTCCGAGGGTTCGAATGGCTTCTTTATGTAGAAATCTGCGCCTAGATTTATGCCCTTGAACCTAGTTATCGCTGCGTCAGCGGCGCTGACAATCACTATAATTATGTTCTTCGTCTGCGGGTCCTGTTTCAGTTTCCTGCAAACCTCAAGGCCGTCTATGCCCGGTAACATTATATCTAATATCAGTAGGTCTGGTTTGAATACAGGTACTTCTTTCAATGCTGTCTCTCCATCATAGACTTTTTTGATGTTATAGTCCTTGCCTATAGATAATTCGAGTAGCTTTGCTATGTTCTTATCATCTTCTACTATGAGTATATTCTTTGGTTGGGTCCAGGATAAAGCATACCAGAACTCGTGCTTGCCTATCTTGTGTGAATCGAGCTTGTTGTCGTTCTTCAGCCTGTCGAGCGCTTCTTTCACGTCTGTAGGTGTGGATCCTGTCTCTTTGAGTATCTCTGCCGTCTCGACTCCGCGATCCTTGTTCTTTATGATACCAATAATAGTCTGCTCAAGCTGAGCCTCGTCTATCCTCATGATCCCGCCTCTTTGCCTGCCTTATTCTGCCTTTCCCTTATTTTATTGAAAAGGATTAAATTCCTTGTGTTGAAAGAGGGACATGGCAGATGCAGGAGAGGCGAAGGACCCTGAGCCTGCGGTCCGCGACAATAACCAAGGCAAAGATAAGGCTCTCCAGCGTTCAGCCCAGGCCTCTACGGAAGACCGGCTCGAAGAGATTCATCACGTTGAAGGCATAGATCTGGGAGGAGAGACAATCATAATAGAGAAAGACGGATCTCAAGAGAGGGAGCACCAGCAGAAGCAAGCGCAATTAAGCATGTTCGAGAGCCCTAATGATAATCAGCTTGTGGAAGAAGATGTCTTCAGGGTGGTCAAGCAGAAGAATAAGTTCCGCGCTGTCTTTGATATGATACCTGAGGTAGGTATACTGCACGACGGAAAGAAGATTCTGGATGCGAACAAGTCTTTCGAGAAGACTAGTGGCTACAGGAAAGCTGAAGTCATAGGAAAGCCTATGAGTAAGGTACTGAAAGGTAATAATCTTATCAAGAAGGATGGTACTTTAGCTGAGATGCTGCTTGAGCAGAGTGATGCTGAGGAGAATTACATCCTTCTCATGTCTGATATCGGTTCCTTGAGAGAGATGGAAAAGTGCTATGCCTTGTTCAACATACTTTCAGATCATATACATGATGCAGTCATACAGGTTGACGCCAAAGGCGGGCTGGTGTCTGCTAATAGGGCTGCTGAAGTGATGTTTGGGACCAATGTCGCTGAATTCGGGAAAACGAACCTGAAAGACTTGTTCAAGAGAGGTAGTAAGCTCGGTCCTTTGCTAAAGAAAGTTGTAGCTGGGGAGATAGTTGAGGTTGAACTGGAATGTGTGAATGGCAGCTCTCAATTTTTAGCTAGTGTGCTGCTGCACAGCATAAATGAGGGGAAGGAGATTCTCTGTATACTCAGGGACATAAGCAAGGAGAAGGACCTTGAGACGCAAGTCAGGGAAGCTAGAGAGGAGCACGAGCAGCTGGTAGACAATGTGAATGATATAATATTCTTCATGGATTATCAAGGTAACATAAAATATGTCAATAATCAATTCGAGAGGCAGCTCGGATACAAATCAAGTGAGATAAAATCGTTGATATCAATAATCTCTCCTGAGGACCTGCAGTCTGTCGTCGCGCGATTGTCGGAAGCGAAGAAAGGTTTCAAGGACCTTGAATTCAGGGTGAAAGATTCCAAGGGGAAGGATATCTATTTCTCAATGAACGCCGTCTCTGTGAAGGAGGGCTCGAAAGTGACTGGATTCAGAGGAACGATGAGGAATGTGCATGAGAAGAAGAAGGCAGAAGACAAGACTGAGCAGCGGAGGAAGGAGCTTGAAAAGATAAACAAGGAACTGAAGGACAGGGAAGAGATAAAATCGAAATTCATCAGTAATGTCTCGCATGACCTGAGGACCCCGTTGACTTCGATACAAGGGTATAGTGATCTCCTTTCTAATAAGGTACTCGGGGAAATGAATAAGGAGCAGGAAGAGGCGGCGAATGTCATACATTCAGAGTCCAAGAAGCTCGGGAAGCTGATAAATGAGCTTCTTGATACTTCCAGGATCGAGGCCGGTGCGCTTGTGCTCAACAAGAGGCCTTTCTTACTGAGCAGCCTTGAGGATAAATGCTCATGTAGGCCCTTGGCGCAGGTCAAGGGGCTCACTGTGATATGGAATACTCCTGATAAATTAGGGGAAGTGTATGGGGATCCTGATAGGATTGCGCAGGTATTGGTGAATCTTGTTTCCAACTCAGTGAAGCATACTGAAAGGGGATCCATAACTGTGAACGCATTCAGCAAAGGCAAGAAATTCATTCAAGTTGATGTGATAGATACAGGGAAGGGAATACAGAAGAAAGAGGAGGAGAAGATATTCGATAGATTCTACCAGACAGATAAGAAGAACAAGAAGGGAGGGACTGGTCTCGGCCTTTCAATAGCCAAGGATATTGTGGTGTTGCATGGAGGGCAGATAGGGACTGATCCCGAATTGGTTGGGAAGGGGAGGGGGGCGAAGTTCTCTTTCACTTTGCCTAAATATACAGGGGAGGAGGAACAAGGCCCGAAATTGGATGATATAATAGAGGATTCTATGCAGAATACTGAAGAATTGAATAAACAAGAGACTGCTCAAAGTGTCATTGAGGCCATAAATAAGACAAGTGACAATAAGATTAATGATACTAAAACTAATGAAAATAAGCCTAATCCTTGAAAAATGAGTGTGACCCAAAAAGGTTCAGTTGGTGGAGGGGAGGGGGACCCCTTTGTTCCAGTATTACATTATATTATATGTATATAGATGTATCTATAGTTACATATAGTTATATTATTAGTTGATTTATATAAAACAAACAAAAAAGTGACATAATGATCATTTACATCTACGATCTAAGGATAAAAGGGAAGAATGCATACAATAACCTGAAGAGGAATTTTTATTACTCTCTGAACAAAAACAAAGACAAGTTCAAGAGAAGGACAAAATCAGTTCTTGTTGTGGAGAAAGAGAATGAAGAAGATATAGACAAATTCTTCAAACAATGGGTTGGATATATAGAATTATACAAAATAAGGACAGATAGATTAGAACAAATAATGAGTGTGGATTGATTGTAGAATACACGAATACTTGAAGTGTGGCCCCCCACTCAACAAAATGAATTATTTCAGGAATTTCTTCATCTTCTGCATCATCGCATCGAATTCCTGCTTCTTCCCTTTCCTAACTTCTTCAGCCTCGTGCTCTATCTCAGACATCTTAGGCTTGCTTTTAGCGAACAATTCCAAGGGTTTCGGTGCTTCTATTTTTGGCCTGGGTTTTGCAGGGGGTGGCTCAAGCATAGACTTGACATCTGCAGGAGCATGCTTCAAGTCCTTCTCATCCTCCTTAGGCTCGATATATTCTCCTTTCTTCCTAGCAACAATCTCTCTCCCTTTCCTTACAGTCTCCCTTATCTCCCTGATTTCCCTTATTGTCTTCAGCGTCTCAGGTTCCTTGAGCTCTGGGGGCTTCTTGATCGGGGATTTAACCTCAGGCTTAGCGATTTCCTTCTTTTTCCTATCTTCCTTCCTCTCCTCTTCGAATGCTTCAGGCATAAATTAATCTGGCATTGATTTATAAAAATATGTGCTGTAAGAGAATTACGATTTATTCGTAAGATTAGTGGTTTGTCATGGAGCTAATTATAGCAGAGAAGCCAGCAGTGGCGCTCAAGATGGCGTACGCGATAGCGCAGGATCCGCGCAGCGTGCAGAGGATACAGAGGGGCAAGGTCAGCTCATACAAGATCACTAGAGATTCAAGGGAGATAATCATAGCTCCTGCGGTAGGTCACCTTTACTCGCTCAAGGAGATAGGGATAGGGGAAGGTAGGGACAGACCCTTACCGGTGTTCGACATAGAATGGAAGCCATCATACGAGATAAACAAATTCGCCTGGTATATGAGAGGATACCTTGACAACCTAGCAGACATGGCTAAGAAAGCAGATAAGATAATCATAGCCACAGACTACGATCTGGAAGGGGATTTGATAGGGGCCAATATAGTCAGGCATTTCGGAAACCTTGACAAAGCGCGCAGGATGCGCTTCTCCACGCTCGCGCCAAGCGAGCTCCTTTACGCATATGAGAACCTGGAAGATGTCAACATATTCAATATACGCGCTGCGGAGACGCGCCACATGATAGACTGGATGTATGGCATTAACCTCTCCCGCGCCATCATGCATGCCCTGCGCGTGGCGGGCAGGGGAAGGATATTGAGCATAGGCAGGGTGCAGGGCCCGTTCCTCAAATTCCTTGTAGAGAGGCAGAGGGAGATAGAGAATTTCATATCAAGTGATTTCTGGGAACTTTACGCCACCGCGGCAGGGACAAGATTCAAGCATGAGGCGGACAGGTTCTTCTCAGAAGTTGAGGCAGCAAAGGCGCAGTCCCTGACGCTGCCAGAAGGCAGGATTGAGGTCAGAAAGGAGAAGAAGAGCATCTATCCCCCACCTCCATTCGATTTCACAGCCCTTCAGGTCGAGGCGTACAGGAATTTCGGCTTTTCTCCTATCCAAACGGAGCAAATAGCCCAATCCCTCTATACTAACGCGCATATCAGCTACCCGAGGACTTCATCACAGAAATTGCCGAGACAACTCAATCTCCCTTCCATCATAGAGAAATTGTCAAAGATACATGATTACAACCTCATCGCTTCCCAATTGCTCAGGGAGAGCAGGTTCAGGCCCAGGGAAGGGATAAAAGAAGATGTCCATCCAGCGATCCATCCCACAGGCATAACAGGCAAGATGGGACCGGATGAGAGGAAATTATACGATCTGATAGTGTCAAGGTTCCTGGCGTGCTTCATGGAGCCAGTGGAAGTTGAGGACACAAAGATGGCTCTAGTGGCAGGGACACAGAGATATCTCGCCGCAGCCAAATCGCTTGTCAAGCAAGGATGGCTGCAGGCATACAAATATCACAACATGAGCTTCATAGAGGCGCCGAACCTGGCTGACGGACAAGCAGCTAAGATAGATAAGTTCGAGATAATGAAGAAACAAACCGCACCACCATACAGATACACTCCAGCCACAATCATACAGGAGCTTGAGGAATTGGATGTAGGAACTAAGACCACACGAGCGCTCATACTTGACGCACTGTACAAGAGAGGATATGTCACAGGCAGGCAAATCAATGTCACGCCATTGGGGTTGGCGGTCTTCGACACTTTCAACAAATACGTGCCTCTCGTGGTGGATCCAGAGCTCACAAGGAAGCTTGAGAAGGAGATGGGCCAGATACAGGAGGACAAGATGTCGCAAGAGGACGTACTTAATTCTGCCAAGCAGATAATCACAGATGTCATAAACGAGATGAAGCGCAGGGAGAAGGAAATAGGTGACGAGCTTCTGGAGAAATTGAAGAAATCAGAGGAATTCGCCCCTTGCAGATGCGGAGGGAAACTGAGGATACTCCAGAAAGGGAGGTCGAAGTTCCTGGGATGCACAAATTACCCAAATTGCAGGATCACATACTCTTTGCCATACGGGTTGTTCAATTATGCAGAGCAATGTCCTGCGTGCGGAGCTCCTGTCATATGGTTTATCAAGGGAAAGCAGAGGTTCAAGATGTGCCTGAACAGGGAATGCCCGGCCAAAATCAAGAAGGCAGCCAAACCCGAAGTCAAGGAAAAGCCGAAAAAGGCAGTTAAAGAGGCGAAAATCACCAAGAAAGAGGCGCCAAAAGAGAAGAAAACCAAGGAAAAGAAGGCTAAACCTAAGAAGAAAACAAAAACAAAGAAAGCAGTTAAACTACCCTCAACTCAGCCATTAATTTAACTGAATTCTGGATATAAGCGTAAGTCCTATAATGGCAGAACACATCTAATCTTATCTTGTAATCACCAGGTTCAGTCATCACGTTGCCCCAGACTGGGATGGTGATATCCTTTTCCTCGCCCTTAGCCAGGTATCCAATCCTTATTTCTTTTGCCTTGGCGATGCCTGTCTGATCCAAACCAAGTCCCTTCGATACCTGTATCATCATCGAAGTCAGGGACGATTCCTTGCTGAGGTTCCTTATCTTTATATGGAGATCAACAGAACTTATCTTATGCGCAGTCATCCTAACTGGAGAAAGAGAAGTCTTCACCAAGAAAGGCGATTTTCCCTCCTTTTCCTCCCCCTTCTTGCCTAAAAAGTCAAATAGTCCCATAATTCTCACCTTTGAATTTATACCTCAAACTAACGACATTTACTTCGACGGGATTAATAAAGCTTTCTAATCTTACCTCGATACAGACGTAATTACCGAATACTTTATAAAGGTTATAGCTAAATATCTTCGAAGGGAGGTTGTTATTATGGGAAAGAAAGTTGGAACCGAGAAAATAAAGAGAGAAGATGGCTACCTTTACTACATTGGTAAGGATGGCTGTGTATGGAAAGCGCCGATGAAGGCGAACAAGAGAGGAAAGAAAGGCAAAGTTGGACAAGAAAAGATTTCAAAGAAGAAAGGATACATGTACTACGTCGGGAAGGACGGATATGTGTACGAAGCAAAGATGAAGAATGTTTAAGCGACTTCTTTTCTTTTTTTCTCTTTTTCTATTTTTTTCTTTTTATTATTTTTCGGCCTTCACTCGCAGAGCTAGATTCAAAAACAAAAAATCAGCGATTATTAGGACTAGTTGCCGCTAGAGCACCAGAAATAAAAGAAAGAGAAGAAAACGAACAATCGTATTATTTCAAGAAGCCGTACGAACCTTCTGGTTCCTCTTTTCCAGCTGCTGGCTGGTAGGAGTATTCAGACTGTCCGCCGCCCTTTGTGACGACTATCACATCCTCGACAGACCTAACGTTCTTGTAGAGGATTGTTTTCTCCTTTATTATTCTCTGCGCATCGTCTCTGGAGACAGCGTGGATTGATTCGAGAGTAACTCTCACAACCTCTCCCTTTTCTACGTCAAGGATAATATCATATACCTTGCCAAGATACCTGCCACCGTCAGAGAAGATATCCATTCCATAAAGTTTGCTTATATTTACCGACATGTTCTCGCCTCGAGATTATTATATGAGTCATATTTAAAAAGATTATGCTTGGAAGGAGAAACCATGACAGAGGTCCAAAAAGAGAAAAAAGATGAGGAACTGAAGAAGGAAGAGCTGAAGGAGCAGCTTGAAGCAAAGAGGGAGGAGAAGCAGGAGAAGAAAGAGGAAACGAGCAAAAAGGAGGAGAAGTCACCACTGCCCGAGAAAGACCCGAAGGATGCAAGGATATCTTCCCTATTCAAACGCAAGCCCCTGAAGATACTGCTCTTGCTTCTGCAGGACAAACAATGGTATCCCTCGCTTCTGGCGCGTGAATCAGACCAATCGTATGTGCATGCCACCAAAATAATAGCCCTCCTTGAAGGCATGGATATAGTCAGTTCAGAGCTCACCGGCAAGAAAAGGATGATAAAACTCACAGAAAAAGGTGAGAAGATAGCAAGAGCCCTGGAAGAGATAACAAAAACACTATGAATAATAAAAACAACAAAACGAGCCTAATTATTGTGTTTTAGAATCAGAGATCATTTTCTCTATCAGTTCCCTGAAGTCCTTCTCCTCATTGACAAGGCCATCAATAGTGCCCTCATATTTGTTGCCTATCCTCTCATACTTGCAGCCGAAGCTGTAGAACGGGACATAACCTTGCGGGTTCCCTGAACCGAATATCTGCATTTCAGAGGAAGATACATCGCTCTCTATCTCAGGTGTCAGGGAATTGTCCTTTGAATCCAGTTCCCAATGATAGGCTTCTATCTTGCCTGCATCCACATATTCCTTTATCACAGAATCGAACGTTGCCTTGATCCAGCTGCAGTGTGGGCACCAAGTAGTTGAGAACAGCCTTACTACAGGCTTGCCTCCAGACAGACATATTTCCTTGCCGTTGTCTGTGAAGGATTTCCAAGTCCCCGGAGTCGATCCCTGAGAATTCGATGAGTTCGATGATGAGTTGCTGGTGATATTTGAATCTAAGGTGTTGTTTCCTGGATTTAGTGTGTTGGTCTGCAGACATCCTGCAATGAGCACTAGGCCCAGGGAAACTAAAAACAAAAAGAGAAAAGAAAGAGATTTCATTTCATCACCCACAGCTTCCAGATGGCGCTGCAGATTCGCCTAATGTTTGGCTACATTCGGCTGGCGGAGTTACGAATGCACTGCAGACCAGATCCTTTATTCCTGTAGGGGTCCTAGTGAAGTCAGGACCGAAAGACAGGTCGTTCACAACTATAGATGGAGAGTAGCTCAATCCGAAGAATGTAGCCCTGCTCACATCGTCCGAATAGAGCGAATCACCACTCTCTTCCAGGCATTTCATCACATTCCCTGAATTGATGCCAAGCTCGTCCATGAGCTTTATGGACTCATTTTTGTCACAATTGATATCCCTGCTGCCCCCACAGACAGTGTATATTCTTGCCACATACGAACCCACGTAATCCCAATACTTGGACGGATCCTCGGCCTGTATGCATGCCTGAATCTTGTTCTGCTGCAACTCATGCGCACCGTGCATGTCGCTGAAGAATCTTACTTTCATATCTGCGATGCCCCCTAACAACTTTCCAACCTTCCCATAAGCATCCAAGGCCGCAGTGCCTGCCGGGCAGTAAGAGAACACATAGAGCTCTACCATGGGTTTCTCAACCTTACTGACATTCTTCTGGGTCTCGACCTGTTGCTGTCCAGTGTCATCCGTAACCGCGGGCGCGGTCGGGAAAGGAGCAGAAAGGTTGTACATTATACTGACCATATAACCTCCATCCTTTGTTATGTATACCGAGCCTTCGTCCATCTTGGATCCGTTCTTATCCATTATAGAGACGTTAAAAGACAAGAGATCGCCCAAATCAGTGTAATTCACGATCTTAGCGCTCGCATTGTAACTTTCTAAGAAATTGACAGTCAGATATCTCTCCACGCTCGAAGTCAGATTCGACATATCTGCACTGGAGGTTTTAGCTACAGTCGGGGGATACATAGTATTCCCTACAAAATATCCAAATGCGATTCCCGCAATGAGCGCAACGCATACTACTACTGCCAACATGACTGTAGAAGTGCCTTTGCTCTCAGTTTTTATTTCATGTTTTCCTTCCATTGTCTCACCTTTGTTATAGTAAAATATGCTCCGGCCGGGAATTTCAAGCTTTCGTTTTTATTAGTCAATTCACTAATAACTATTTGAACCCGGGTCGTCGGCTTTCTTTAATCTCTATATACCAATATATTATATAAAGATTTCGAAAGGCCGATATCCTCTCGGTTTCTTCCAATTGAGACATGCTCACTTGAAAGTTTTGACCGGGCTAGACTACCGGAGCCGATTATATACAGCAATGCAATTTTAAATACCTTATACTTCGCAGACAGTTCCGGTATCAGATTTCAAGATTTTTCTCTATCTCCTTTGATAATGTGGCCACGTCCTTGTTTCCATCGAGCTTTACCCACGGGCAAAGATAGTTCTCGTCAGCCATGGTCTGGTATTTGATCCTCGCCAACAGGAGCTTCTCCTTGCTCATCTCGTATCTGGTTTTCACTCCTCTCCTGCTCTTTATCCTTGAGAATGCTACATCAGGTGAGATGTCAAGATAGAAAACAACATGGGGCCTGAGGAACTTCAGGTGCTTCACTACCTCAGAGGACCTCTCTTCCGGTAGGTTCTGGTACGCTATCGTGGAGAAAATGTATCTGTCTATGAGGACCATCTTTCCTTCGCTTATGTCCTTGAATATATTTGATTGGTCCTTGGATATATCCGCTAGGAAAGTCAGCAATTGTGTGGTCGGAGTCAGTTCCATTTTGTTCTGCAGGAAACTCTCTATGAGCTTGTAATAAGGCCCTTTCCTGTCCGGATAATTGTATACAACAACCTTCCTTTTCTTCTTCCTGAGATATTTTGCCAGCGCAGCCACATGCGTCCTCTTTCCGGATCCATCAAGCCCTTCGAAAACAATCAGCATTCTCCCACCTCAAAATTCAATTCTTTGATGAAAATTCCTATTGAAGGAAGTTTCTTCAGAGCAGTTTTAAATCCTTTGTGAACTTGTCAATTTCGCACTCAGACCACGGCCCTATCACCATGCAGATTATAGTGCCGGGCTCCACTTGAGTTAGGCCGGCATCCCTTATCAATTCGCAAGGGACCCTCCCCTTCGTTTTCCTGTACAATTCAAGCAATTCCTTCTCTCCGTCAACCTTCAGAACTATCTTCTTCTGTCCTTCATTTAGCCACGCTTCCACGACTTCAGGATTCCTCCTAGAAACCAATTCATATCCAGTTATGCCGGCATGGGCTGCATGAGCCGCTATCTTGCCCTTGCCTATCTTGAGATCTAACCTGAATATTATTGCCTGCTTCATCCGAACCACAATCCACAATCGGGAATAAGTAATTAAAATCCTCTCTACGATATCTATTATGCGGGGAGATGGGCTAACCTGGTATGCTTCCAGCTTTGGGAGCTGGCGGTCTGTGTTCAAATCACAGTCTCCCCACTCTTTTCTCACGTAATTATGTGGTTATATGAAGATTCTAGTCACGGGCGGAGCGGGCTTCATAGCCTCGAATATAATCGATTCTTATATTAGTAAAGGGCACGAGGTCATAATAATTGACAATCTTTCCACAGGCAGGAAGGAGAACCTGAACAGCAAAGCTAGATTCTATCTTACTGATGTGAGGGACAAGACGCGAATAGAAGATATTTTCAGCAAGGAAAAACCAGACATAGTGAGCCATCACGCCGCCCAGATAGACGTCAGGAAATCTGTGTCAGATCCTGCTTTTGACACAGAATCTAACATCATGGGGATAATAAATATAGGAGAGAGCTGCGTGAAGCACGGTGTGAAGAAGATAATCTTCTCGTCTTCAGGTGGAGTGATGTATGGTGAATGCGAAAGGCCAGCAAGAGAGGCCGATGTCAAACCCCCAATCTCACCTTATGGCATCAGCAAATTCGCATCGGAATTGTATCTGAATTACTGGAAGGAATTGTATGGCCTGAGATACACTGCCCTGCGATATGCCAACGTCTACGGTCCCAGGCAGGCTGGAGGGGAAGCTGGTGTCATATCTATTTTCATAAGGTCTTTCCTAGAAGGAAAGCAAGCCACAATATTCGGTGACGGGAAACAAGAGAGAGATTATGTGTATGTTAGTGATGTTGTTGATGCTAACACTAAGGCCTTGGACAAGGGAGACAACAATTCCTTCAATATAGGGACAGGCAAGACAACTAGCGTGAACGAGCTTTATGATTTGATTAAGAAGAGCTTCGGCAGCACCATTACTCCGAAATATGCCCTTGCAAGGCCAGGAGAGCTGCAAAAGAACGTAATTGACAACCAGAAAGCAGCCGATATCTTAGGCTGGTCTCCTAGGATGAATCTTAGTGGGGGAATAGAGGAAACTATTTCTTGGTTCAAGGGGCAATAGAAAAAGAAGGATGTGCAGGGGGTGAGATTTGAACTCACGAACTCCTAAGAGACAGGATTTCTTACAACTCTTCCCAAAGACTGCGGAACTCGGTCGGTCTTAAGTCCTGCGCATTTGACCAGGCTCTGCCACCCCTGCGATAAAATATAGGGATAGAAGTTTAAAAAACAATCTTTCCTCAACAGGATTACCTATAAGTCAGGCCGCTTGAACCCTCTATCTTTGTGTATCTCTCTTTCGCGTCCTTGGCGTTTCTCATCAATTCCCTGAGCTTATTCTCTATGACAAGCCCTTCCTTGACGAGCTTCTCGGTTGAGATAGGTATGTTTTCCATCTTGCAGAAAGTGTTCAGTACAGCCGCAGCGGACATCAAGTCTATGGCTATGGGCCTGCTGGGAGTCAGCAAGGAAATAGCAGGGAAATTCTCAGTGAAGCACCTAGCAAGCAATACTCCAGTCACACCTGTAGTCACGCCTTCTTTTATCACCGTGATCTTGTTCTTCTCGAGCAATTGTTGCGAGAGTATCGTAGTGCCTACCCCATAAACATTATCTATATCTTCTTCCCTAACTTTCATATTTATGCCGCCAAGGGAATATATCATCCTGACTTCCTTCTGCTTGCTGTATTCTATAATCTTTGTACAGGTCTCATACACCACATTCAGCGGGATAGCGAATTCAGAGAGTACAGTAAGGAGATTATGTTTCTCAGAGCAATATATCCTTGCTGGAGGCAAAGGCTCGCCGTTATGTATTGTGCAGAAAGGAGGGAATTTCTCTGATTCTATATATCCACAGAGCTGCATCTTGAGCTCAGTAGTTAGATACATGGCTGCAGCAGTCCCGATCATCCCTACTCCCGGCAACCCTTCAACTAGTATTGGATGATCCACATTTACTTTATGTATCTCCTTGATTTCAACCATGCTGATATTTGGATAGAAGTTTTATAAAATGAACAGGCATCTGAGCGCAGGAAACGAAACGAGAGAGAAGAAGAAAAGTAGCGGGGATTGGATTTGAACCAACGATCTCCGGGTTATGAGCCCGGCGGGCATTTTGGGACAGAGATCAAAACATTCAATCTCAATCTCTCCAGGCTACCCTTAGAGTTTTCATTACCCCGCTAGCTTGGAAATTAAATACTCCTTAAATCTAATTGGAGTGAATACATTAATATTACTTTCTAAGAGTTTTTCATATTCTTCTATATACTTAGTAGATGTTACAACAACCATTTTTACTCTAGGATATATTTTTTTTAGAAGAACCAATTTCCCCTTTAATTCTCTAATCTTCTGCTCTGGTTTGCTCCAACAAGTAACCTCTATAATTAGATCAGGATACCCTTTAATTGTAAAATCTACAGAAACGAAACCGTTCGTGTTTTTAACAGGCACAATTCTTTCGTATTCATATTTTAATCCGAGATTATCTAGAATACTAGCAACCACCACCTCTAAATCATTATACATTTTTTCTCCATTTGGACCAACTTTCTTTCTCCCAGTATTTTTCAATCCAATCAAAGACCACGTTCGTCTAATTCCTGCCGGAAACGAGTGGAATCCCAAGTTATGCCTATAGGTTTTATTTCCCCCAACCCTACATTTATCTACCCAATTTTGATAGAATTGTTTATTTCCCAAACGTTCGTGTATTCTAGATATACCTTTCTTAGATCCATTTCTAGCTTTTTTCAACCAAGAATCCCTAAACTTAGGGTCCTCCATTAATTTAGATAAGCTTTTCTTTACATTTCTACGCATCTTACATACATATCTACTCCTATAATTGGGATCTTTTAACTTCTTAGCTATAACCTTACCTCCATTTGACCTAGATATCTTCAAATATCCCTCACGCCCTAATTCCTTGATCAAGAAGGTTCTGAGAATCCTCTCATCCACCCCTTTTTTTCTAGAGATTTCTTTCAAAGTGGTCCCCTGTAAAAATTCAAACAATACATCGGAGTAGTTCATAGATATCTCTATTCAATTGTGTTTATAAATGTTTGTATGATTATACCACGGAACATCTACCCTACCCCGCTACAGCATTACTTTCGTCAGGAGTATTTATATCCCTTTTCTTGCCTCGGTGAACTGCATGCTTAATATACCACAAGAGATATCGGATTTGGGTGCTGAGGTAAATACAAGATGAAAGCGTTCATCTCTCTCGTACTTGCGATTGCATTCGTATACGTCACTCTTCTCCTTCTGTCGTATTACTTGGAAACGAGATCCTCTTTCCTCGGCACCGAGAAAGAGCTGCTGATTCTGAAGAATTATAATGTAAGAGAGCTTGAGGTGAAAAGGGCCGTGACCAACACCATACATCACGCACTGCAAGAGATACCTCCAGGCATGGAAGCAGAGAATGCATCTAGATATATTGCAGGCAAGCTAGCCGACCTCGAATCCCAAGAGGCATCGAAAGGCGGAGGGTATTACAGAACATATCATCTTGATTTGAATTTCTGGTGCGGATTCATTGGTGAAGAGTCTGAATCGATGAAAGAGGAGATGTTAGAGAGAGTATCCTCGATAAAATGCTCGAACTGCAAGGATCTTGATGAGTTCGTGCCTAAATATTCGATTGAGGATATTATAGCATCCAGATACGATCCATCTAAGCTGCTTCAGGCAGTTGAGACGGTTCCTGCCTGCACACCCTTCCTTTCATACGATCGAGAGAACAAGTGGATAAAAGTAACAGAACCTCCAGCAGAATACGCGTGGATTGGAGACAGCCCCGCGATAGGCATCTCCATTCTAGATACAGTGAACAACATATCCTCTATTGTTATCATTCCAGAAGGGACTATCATCAGATGAATTGACTAACGTGATTATATGAAAGCCCAAATTTCATTGGAATTCATGGTCGCTGTTGCGGCATATCTAGCATTCCTCTCTATTCTGATTCATGCACAGCACAACATAATATTAGATCTGAAAAACAACGCAGAGATGGCAAGGAACTCGATTTCAATGGACTCGATGAATTTCATCATCTCATTAAGTCAGATATACTCTTCCAGCCGATACGGCGGGATTGAGTATGATATCAAGGAGAACTGCAATGAGATAGGGGAAATCCTCTTCTGTGGTCAGAGGAATGAGATGGCCTATATAAGTGAGGATTATGCAGAACCGCTCGGATGATTTGAATAGGCAGGGATTCTCGCACAAGGGAATTTACACTTTCGATCTGCTATTTGCTGTGCTGGTCGTGCTCGTTATGTTCTATTTCGCAGTGAGCACAGCCACAGAATTTAATAGAGAACTGTCAACTACTCATTCAGAGTACGAGGGTAGGCACAAGGCTTTCCTGGTTTCTGAGCAGATCGTTTCAAGGGACATCGCAGTATCAGACACCCAAACATACCAGAATTACATAGATACAGCCAAGCTAAGCCGCATAAACACAACAAAATATCTACGGGAGTTCAGAATAAACGCGATGAATGTTAGCACTTCATTTTCAGATTCTGTTTCTGGCGGGACATCCGATTCATCAAACATATACTGCTACAGGAGGATAATTCTTGTGCAGGACATTCTCTCTTATCCAGGGACGTTAAGGGTCTGCATCCAGCAGGATTAGTGGTCGAATGAAAGGATACATTCTCACAATGGAGGCTTTTCTCAGCCTGATAGTGGTTACATTACTCATCACATCACTCCCAATGCTCTTTGGTAGGCAGGAGAACGATTTCGATTCGTTCCTGCTCCTGGCAGATTCATTTGAAGTGCTGGAGAGAGGATATCATGATGAGCTTGCTATCTGGATGGATACTGGTATTGTTGTGCCCGGGCTAGGCTTATCAAGATATTTCGATTTCCTCGAACAGGAGACAGGACAGAGGATGTTCCTGAGCTTTGACGGCAGGAAATTCCCAGATTACAGCTGCACAGCAGGGATGAATATGCGAAGGCTTGTTGTTACAAGAACAGGAGCGCACAACACAGTGATTTTCTCCCTCTGCAAGTAGCGGCAAAGCTATTAAAATTCTCACTGAGACATAACTGCATACAGGCCAGGGTAGCTCAGTGGTAGAGCGCCAGACTCATAAATTTCACTCAAGACCCCGCTATGCGGAACAAGTGGGATTAGGAAATCTGGAGGTCGAGAGTTCAATCCCCTCCCCTGGCACTGAGAAAAAAAGATTATTCGAATTCTGCACCGCACTTAAGGCATTTCTTCGGCATTCCCTTGAGCTTCTGCCCGCAGGAGCCGCACTCGAATTCCATATCTTTCTCAAGGAAAATACCACAGTTGAAGCATTTCTTAGCCCCGGGCTCGATAGGCTTGCCGCAGGAAGGGCATATGAAATCGAACAGTTTGTTGAGGGGGATTTTGCATTTCGGGCACGTTTCCATGAACCTATCCAACCACACCTTGCATTTCGGGCAGTGGAATCCCCCCTCATCCTTAAATAAGTCAAGTATCCCCATGATTACACACAATTACCTGGCTCCGCACATTTTAAATCCCTTCAGTCAAATTAGTCCAACGGTGATACCGAATGGTAGAGTACGATACTTTCTCCACATGGCTATCCTCATATAATTCTCCGATAGTCACGAACATATCCCTGTTCATAGACTTGTTCACATATCCTATCCTCTTCCTTTTCCTGCTGTATCTCGTGTTTGTGAAGAATGACAAGAAGAGGGCACTTGCTATGGCTGCGGCGTATCTGATCCTACTGCTGCTCATCCCTTCGCTCAAGTTCGTTTTCTCAGAAGTTAGGCCGTGCTCTGCCCCATGGAAGATACAATGCCCTTCGGATTATTCGCTCCCAAGCGGGCATGCGGCTGCGGTAGCGGTCCTGCTGGCGGCATATCTGACTTCTCCCACGTTCCCATTCGCACTGTTTGTTTATGTTATAGTGTCTCTTTCCAGGATATATCTCGGGGTGCATGTGTTCAAGGATGTACTGGCAGGCACCGTATTGGCTTTCGCCTCATTCTTACTCATGAACAAGATTCTATCCTCAAAGATAGGAGATTATTACATCAAGGCAAGATCCAGAGATATGGTGAAGAAAAAATGGTGATCCATTGAAGGCTAAAAGCGAGCTAGCAAGGCAGATATTGCATATACTGTTGGGCATGTGCGCGATCGGAGGGATGCTTATACTCTGGAAGCTCACCCACGGATGGCACTATATATCCATCTCCATTGCCTGGCTCGCAATGATTGCATACTGCACCGTCGTATATCTCCATTCAAGGAAGGTTAAGACGCCCTTAGATGTTTTGTTCACATACATGGGCAAGAGAGACAGCTTTCCAGGGGAAGGTGCGCTCTGGTACTTGCTAGGGATAATGCTAGCGCTCTCATTCCTTGACAGATTCCTATACGTTATCGCTTCCGTATACATACTTGCCGTAGGCGACAGCATATCAACAATATATTCTTACAAGAACAAGTATGTTCAGAGCTTCTTCAAGGGGAGGAGCTGGATATCTTATTTAGCGTTCATTATTTTCACAATCCCAATCTCTCTATATGCGGGCGTGCTTGTGATCCCCCTAATACTGATATGTACCCTAGCGGAATCATTAGATCTAAGGATAAATGATAATTTCCTGCTTCCACTGATATGCGTGATATATTTCAGGCTGATATGATGGAGAACTAGAACATAGGCTCGAGCTTTTCCATGACCTTCTCCATGCTACTGACTATGAATCCCACCGCCTCGCCCGGCTTGACGAGAGCTATGAGCACTACTTTCTTTCCACCATAGATGATGGTCTCGCCGCCACCTGATTTCATCATAATCATCTTAGCCTTGCCTTTCTCGAGCTCAAGAGAGGACATATCTGCGTTGGCTATCACTTTCGCGCTTATAGCAGCTATGATATTCACATCTATGTCTTTAGGCAGGTTCGAAGCTATGGCAAGGCCGTCCTTCCTAAGCAGGGCCACACCATCTATCCTGCCAGCACCCAGGAATTCATTGAGCACGAGCTCTATCTCACCCTTCCTAACTGCTGCGAGCCTTATCCTCACAAGGGCTCCGTTCTCTATAGTCAAGGCTTCCCCCAAATGCTCAGTGAGATATTTCGTCAACGCCCATTTCCTCCATTCCTCGGGGACAGATATCAGGTCCTCCGGCGCCACAACATCTTTAGTTATCAATGTCTTATCTATGGATTCTTTCCATACTGGCCAGTTATGGTAGAGTGTCTTCTTTTCCTCCGTCTCTATCATCTCTGCCTTCATGTCCGAGGCGATTCTCTGCAGCATCGGCAGGTATTCATCAGCGTTCTCTATGTCAAGGCTCTTCTCTATCCCATCGAGCTTCTTTCTCCCAGTTGAAAGAAATAGCAGTTCAGTCTCGGTCCCTATCCCATAGTCGCTGCACTCCTCTATCCTATCCTGAAGATCATCCATCAGCATCTTTATCTCAGTTATCTTCACCTTCGCCACATCTATCGGCTCGAAGAAATATTTCTCACCGAATATGGATCCTTTCACTAGGTCCATGAGGACAGTGTATATGGATGCCACCCCCACCACTATCATAAGCGCACCTAGCGCAAGCAACGAGTTCGATGCCAGCCTAGCGATCATCTCCATATCTACGCTCCCTTCACTCTCACTCATGGCCACGCAGATGACAGAGCCTATAATCACCAGGGCCACACCAACGATGAGCCAGATCATACCGCTCTTCCTTCCGCGCCCTATGAACTTGTACAACTCACCCCTGAACTTGGTCTTCTTCAGCATGCTCGACAGGAACGCAACTATAATCATAATCATCTCATAAATGATGAAGAACAAGCACAGGAGAGTAGATGCGTAGATTGCAACAGCCACGTAATAATTAGGCACGGTGGCTGTCAATGCATTGAGATATCCCCCAGTGAGCGCGTTGATTGCCACAAGCGCGGGATTGGATTTCACATCAACCAATTCAACCTCGACATAAGGTGTCACAAAACTCTCAAGCCAGTTCCTGTCTATCTCCCTATTTACCACAGCCGTATAAGTGACGTCCTTCTCCGTCTCTTCCTCCCCACTGAACGTGAATTTCCATGAGACAACGAAGGGAGGCGAGCTCTTGATGACAGATTCATACATCGGGTTGAAGTTTATATTCACTAGGTCCATCGACACGGAGATAGGTATTGTCTCCTTGACCTCCATGTTTGAGATTATTCCTGTCTTCCCGCTGTATATCCTGAGGATGTTGGTGACCACATATCCGATTTTCCTCTCGGCAGCAATCTCTCTCTTTATAGTAAGATTATTACCTATCTCAACAGGCTTGAAGAAGGCATAATACTCCTCGAAGACGCCATCATTGTTAGTGTCGATCCCCCAAGCTCTGTCTATCTCCTCCTTTTGGGATGGATGTTCCACCCTTTCGACACATCCTGACAGGAACACCAATGAGAATACAATCAGTAACATTGACAGGTACGCTGCACATCTAGCCATACCTTAATCTTTCATTTGTTTTTTAAACATTTGTGGATATGTCAATGCATCGTCTGGGATGGATTAATGGCTGATTTTATAGAGATTAATGCTGATTTGCACCTTCATGGCCTCTATTCCGGGGCAGTCTCAGCCGATATGATTCCAATGAAGATAGGCGAGCAGGCCCCGCTGAAGGGCCTGCAATTGGTAGGCACAGCGGACATACTCAATGCGAAATGGATAAAATTAGTCAAGGAGCAGCTCAGTCCCATCGGAGACTCCCTTTTTCAGCACGGGAACGGGACGAAATTCATCCTGCAGACAGAGGTCGAGGACGCGGCCAGGGTGCATCACATAATCTTGTTCCCTTCCCTCAGCAAGGTCGATGAAGTGAGGGAAAAGCTCAAGGACAAGTGCAAGGACCTAGATGTGGAAGGAAGACCTAAATTGCACATCAGTCCCGAAGAATTGGCGGAGATCTGCGTATCTGCGGAGTGCATGATAGGTCCCTCGCACGCGTTCACTCCCTGGACCTCGATGTACAAAGAGTTCGATTCTGTCAGCAAGTGCTACGGCAGCATATCGGACAAGATACATTTCATAGAATTGGGCCTTTCGGCAGACACCAACATGGCAGACCGAGTCAGCGAACTGCACAGGATGACCTTCCTCTCCAATAGCGATGCCCATTCCCCATGGCCCAACAAGATGGGCAGGGAATTCAACACCCTTCTGATACAAGATATTTCTTTCGATGAGGTAGCTAAGGCCATCAAGCGCGAAGAGGGCAGGAAATGCATCTTGAACGTCGGATTGAATCCTGCCGAGGGCAAGTATCACAGGACAAGATGCATGAATTGCATGACTTTCTTCAATGTCAAGGATGCCCAAGTATACAGGTGGAGATGCCCGTCCTGCCATTCATCCATAAAGCAAGGGGTGGATGAGAGGATCGAGGAGCTTGCAGACCTTCCAGAAGGCAATCATCCCGAGCACAGGCCCCCATACCTGCACACAATCCCTCTATCAGAAATAATAGCGATGGCCCTGGACATAAAGCTGGTGTATTCAGACAAGGTCCAATCCTTATGGCGCAGGTTTATAGATAGGTTCGGCAGCGAGATTAATGCCCTCTTGCGCGCCCCCATAAACGAATTATCCGAGATCCATGCAAGCACAGCCGAATTGGTGGAACTATTCAGGGCTGACAGGTTCAGATATGTCCCTGGCGGTGGCGGGGTGTATGGAATTCCTGTTCCGCCCGGGAAGAAATTAGAGATGAATTTCTGGGTCAATGGGCGTGTCAAGAAGATAGCTGATGAGATAAAAGAATCAGGACAGAAATCCCTAGATGAATTCTTCTAGGCCTAAAAATCTCTGCCTGCCAAAACACCAAAGATTATAGCTATTTCTGCGATTCAGTTCGCAAAATTTAGACACCTACAGATTTCCTGTCGACTACGATGTAGTCGGTCGCTGCAAGGACTGCTGCGTAGGGGACGGTCACATATCCTTCGTCCTTCTTCATCTTCCTCACTGCGATGTTATCCGGGTTCGGCTCAATGACCAGCATCTCTAATCTGCCATTCCTCTCATTGATTGTTATGTCAACGAGTCTGCCTAACTCTTCACCATCGTTCGTGATGATCTTCTTTCCTGCCAACTGCCTTGCGAGTAACAATTTTACCATTACGTCACCTCAATTTGTCTTGATTTCATTTTTAAATGACAAATTTAAAAGGCTTTCGTTTTATCCTCGTTGGACGGAATACGAGGAATACCGCGTCCGCTCAGGAATAAATTTATAAAGAAGATGAGAAAGTATCTCCATGGGTAACCTGCCCAAGAGCGTATTTTCAGATATCCTGCCCTGCATTGTCTTTTTCGTATCCCTAGCCGGCTGCATCGCCGCCGTTTCGGGCTCGTGCGTGGTTGACCAAGGGCAATCCCTAGGGGACATAAAGAGGATGCCTGAGCAGTATGATTATGTGTGCTCAAATCCCCTAATGCTAAATTTCGGGAACTTCTCCTGCGCAGTAGCCGTGGACAGGCTCTGCGTGACATACATGATAAATAACACAGCCCAGATAGAATCGATCCTAAGGGACGATGCTGAAAGGCAAGAGTTCGCAGAGGCGCTTTCATATCTGAGGAACGCCTCTTACTATGTGATAGAGGCGAACAACAAAAGGAACGGCATCTTCGGACAGCTGTACACCACATGCCACCCTTCGGAGGAGCCCGCACCGCAAGATAATGCCGCAATCGCACTGGCAGCCAATAGCCCGATAATGAACTATATCTCCCTCCTAAACAGCGTGGATTGCGCAGTATTCAGCAATCTATATCAGTTCGATGCTGATGCCGTGCTCTACAATACTGAATTCGCCCTATCATATTCTAGCAAGGCAATCAACAAGGCATTGGACTCGCTGCAGGACGAGACAGACACATTGTACTGCATGGGTGCTGGCGACTTGAATTACACAGGACCTGAGAGGGCCACATACACGAAGATAAGGGATATCATCATGGATTCAAGAGTAGAGGTAGATACGCATGGCAGCTACTCCTCCCTTTCAAAGAAATTAGCAGTGCTTTCAAAGAATTCATGGAACATGTTCAATTACTTCTATACTACCGACCAGACCTGCTCGGCATCAGCGATGATCAATTCATCCCTAAGCGAGAAAGGAACATTTGCGATGATACTGGAGATATACAGGGAAGTCAGGAATGCCGAGGAGAGCATGGATTCCTTATATCGCATAAAAGAGGAAATGGTCAGAGGCAGGATAGTCAAAGTCAAGTCAGACATAGCGACAGCGCAAAATCAAGGATATGGGGGTATGAGTCCCTACGAGATCAATTTCTTCCTTTCAAGCTGGGAACAAGGCCTTGAAGAATTCCCAGACCCGGCAAGGCTGCTAATGACTGTGTCTGAGACCACATACACAGGGATAGGCGACAATGCCGAATCTCTCCACAAGCAGGCAGTGTCAATATACAACGAAGGGAAAAAATTCCATGTTTCAGGGGCATTGAGATATCTAAGCGATGCCGACGACAAGCTTGGCTATTCTGAGAGAAAGCTCACCGAGCTCGATGATTTGGTCGATATATTGCTCTCAGATGCTGAGAACAAGACCGCAGGCATGAGAGAGCAGGCAATGAAAGCCAGAGACGAGTTCAGGCTGACGAAGCTGACAGCGGATGCATCAAACTTCGCAGCAGAGAAGTGGGACTTAGCCGAGCAGAGATACACCAATCTAAGAACAATGCCGAAAGGACAGCAATTGCACGAGTATTATCTCGCATATCAGGATTTCAAGGCATCTTATGATGCCACCAAGAAGACATATCTCCAGGACGCATATTCAAGAGCCGATTCGGACTGCAATACACTTTCACAAGTCATGGGGCTGGCTGACTACGACGGATTGGATACAGCAGGAGCGGACATCATCCACAGGGCCGCGGTATCACAGATAAACAGGTCATCGATTTCAGGCAACATCACAGAGATATATCTTGCCGGAGAGTTCTGTAGGAATGAAACAATAGCACTGTATTCCCTCGCTTCCAGCAAATATCAATACTTATTGGAGAAGAGAATGACAGTCGCAGAAGCGATTTCATTGCTGAAATCAGCGGGGCAGACTGACTCAAAGAGCCTGGAGGAGTTCTCGAATTATGAGGGATACATCTACACAGGCAATTTCTCGAACTCAGCACTCGGCAACTACAAAAAGATAGACGCATTATACAACAAAATCATGCAGTATTTCAATGAAAGGAAGGCAAGTATATTCGGCACTTATTTCGCATCACACACATACGTCAAGGAAGGAATAGTCCCATCAGTGATTTATGCTGACCAGACCGCCGAAGTGATAATCAATATAGAGATAAGGAATGCTATGTCATTCAGCAACAACGACAGCTTCTCGTACAAGATCACAAGTGTGGGATTAGGTCCAGAGGACAATGTCACCACTTCGTCCTCTGCGATTGATGTTACGGGAGACAGCTCGGGGCTGAACATATTCTTCAAGAATTCGAACGCGAACACATACTACTACATAATGCTCAAGAAGAAGGAAAAAGTTGTTATCTCTTCCTCTTCAGCATGGTCAAGGACACTGCTCGACACTACTGAGCTCAGGGAGAGAAGGACATTCGATCTCACGGTCACGCGAGATGCAGGAAACATAATTCTCAACGTCCCCTATTCTAGGCGTCCAGACGCCTGTGAAGCATTTCTTGATGGAATGAGATACGTGGCCGCAGTGGATAGCCCTGCGAATTCTACCACATCCACAGTCTCAGCCACATTCAAAGGGGCGAAGAAAGGCAAGACAAGCGGATACTTCGATTGCTACACCGCCAACCCGATGACAATCACGAGAACCAATTACACCATCGAGAATTCGAGCGTAGTATACCAGGTGCTTGTAAAGAGCAACATCGGCAACCTGGACAAGGTGGATATGTCATTCAATGTCGCCTCCCCAGTGGAAGGAGAGTCTGTCAGGGTGTATCTGCCTACAGGCTATCTCGCCGACGGGATGAGCTACAAGAAGTATGGGGACGAGTACCTCATAAAATGGCAGATTCCATCGCTTTCGAACAACATCATATCATACAGGATAGTCCTGCAGACATCCGACACAGCCAATTACGCCCAGAAGAGGAGAGATGAAGTGGCGGCAAAGGCCAGTTCAGCAGGATTCAACATATCGTTGTATCTTGACAGGGCTGACGCCGAGATACGCACACTCCAATACAAAGAAGCATTGAACACATTGAGCACAGCTGACAGGCTGACGGACGAGTATATCTCAGCAAAAATAAAGAGAGATGCATTGTCCAAGCAGGCGTCAGCTCTTTCGGGCATGATGAATGATTCCCTTATAGGAACTTCAGCGCTCAACGAAGCCGGATTGACAGACATTTCCATAGAGATAGACAAGAAGAAGAACGATTTCGATGAGAAGATGCAGCAGTTCATCTCAGCACTGGATGATAGCAGCCCAGACAAGGCAGCATCCCTGCTCAGGGACATGGAAAAGCTGTCAGACCTGAAGACCATAGACACAATGCTGTATGCCAAGGAGACAGAGGTATTCGATGACTTGAATAAATTGAAGACAAGCCTTCTGAACCTAGACAAGGTAAAGGACATGTCGCAGAGCATAGACGAACTCAAGGCGATGGAGCCGAAGATATCTCTGCTCGGCAAGGCAATATCAGATAGCGACTATCCTTTGTTTGCATCAATACTTTCTGAGATCAAGGCAACCATATCCAGAGTGAGCGAGACCAATAACTTCGAGAAGGAAAGATTGGAAGATGATGTATCAGAGAAGCTGGCTAGCATAGACTTAGTGAATTCAGCATGGAAGGATCTCAAGTCCAAGATAGCCAAGGCAATAGAGGTGGGGGATGGCAATCCAGGCATGGCGGGCAATCTAAGCGATGTCGAGGCCAGCATATCAGAGATGAATTCCCTAATGTCCGGCTTGAATGCAGAATATGCCTCGTTCAAGAAGATGGATGCAAATGAGATAGTCGACAACATCGACAGGCTTGATTTGCTGCAGTTGGATATATCCTCTGCCAACAGAACACTCAATTATCTCAAGGCCCTGGAAGGAAGGTACAGGGGAGATGCCGAAGCCACATTCAGCCTCGGCAGGACTGCGCTCGAGGGAGCGCTCGCGGAGCTCAGCGACGAGGATAAGGGCAGGGCCAGCCAATTGACAGCTTATCTCGGCAAGGCTAGGAATTCGTACGAAACAGGGCAATATCTCGATTCGATGCTGTATTCCGATTACGTGCGCAAGAGCGCAGACACATTGAAAAGAAAAACAACAGTGCAGTTCGATCCGATGGTCATACTCCTAGGCCTCATAGTGCTGGCTTCCGCTGCGCTCGCTGCATTATTGCTCAGGAAAGATAGGCCGAAGGAAGCTAAGGTTGTTGAGAAAGTACAGGATTAGGATCAAATCAATCAGATCATTTACATATCTAAACACACTGACTAAAAGTAGGCTTACGCTGCTATTAATCATCTCCCATGTCCTCGTCTTCTTCTTCCTCTTCCATCGCTTCGTCTTCCCAGTCTTCATCTTCCTCTTCATTCCAGTCCTTGTCATCTTCTGCTGGCATCTGTAATCACCTTATCCCTATAAAGAGAATAAATTTAAAAAAGCTACCTTGACTCTTTCGTCCTTCTCACTCTTTTCCTCTCCCTTTCGATCAGCCAGTATATCACTTTCTTCCAGTCTATCATTAGGACTGCGGCCGTTGCGACTATACCTAAAATTCCCATCAGGAAGAAATGCCCAGGATCGAGGGTCACTTGCACAGCATTGACATATATGAAATTTGAGAAGAACTCTCCGAAGAAGAAACCAGCAAGTATGAATGGCAGCCTGAGGTGGGCTGCTCCCGCCACCATGAATAAGGTGTTGGTGGGCAACGGGCTCAGCCCATAAAGGAAGGATATAACGAACAATTCGATCGGATTTGTTTTATTGCCTATAAAATCGGCGATGTATCTCACATTCTTCCTTTGTTTCAAGGGCAAGTATTTGTCAGTGACTTTTCCAGTGTATGTGGCAAGCACATATCTTCCAAATGTGGCCACAGCCACCCCCACAGCCGTCATCGCAAGTATCGCATCTCCGTTGTTCATGGCGAAGAATGAGAGGACTATCCATGTGGGCATGCTTAATATCGGCTGAGCGTTCAGCAGGAACAATGCGACAGCGAGCAATACGTAATCCACCATACAACCAATACCAATACAATAAGCTCAATCCAATATACTTGATTCAAAGCACTTTTCCAGCAAGGATTTTAATCCTTGATATCCTTCCCATAGCATGCCGCATACAAGCAAAGCCAGCAAAACAGGTGAGGAAAGATTGCTCAACAAACCGAATACAATCTCCCTTTTGAGGCTGCCTCTCCTGTTCATCGCAGTCTATCTCATCCTGACAAATTCCGATCCAGCGGTCCCAGCAGCATTGATACTGCTGATATTTATCATGGATTTCATCGACGGCTATGTGGCAAGGATATTCCACGAGGAAACAGAATTCGGAAAGGTATTGGATGAGATGATAGACAGGATAGTGGAGAATGTTCTCTTCATCACATTCGCATTCCTACAATACATCCCATTGTGGGTGCCGATAGTCATGGTTATCAGGGCAGTCACAGTAGACACTATAGTGCTTTACTACAGGAAGGAAGAGACCAAATCCTACAAGCGACTTATCCGCTCAGACTTGTCAAGGGGCGGATATGGCCTGCTGAAGATGATACTCTTTATAGGGCTCGCATTATATACAATCCTCAATGCATACAGGCCCTACTTACTAATAATTACTATTATAGTAGTCGCGTTCTCAGTGTTCAGGGGAATTGTAAAAATAATAGAATCAAAAAGAGCATGAGCAAAGTATAGATATCATTTTTTCGACCATTCGCTCATATCTATATCTCCTGTCTTGCCGTCTCCTGGCCATGACTTGAAAATAAGATCACCGTAAGTCTCGCCCTTGTCCTCTCCTTTCTCTTTCTTCTTTCCAGTCACAGATACTGGCACTTGTTTCTTCTGCTGTCCTATATCCTTCCCTTTCTTCACTTGCTCATCAACCCTTTTCCTAGCCTCTACCATCCTGCCCCTGAGCTCTTCTTCTGTTAGCATGTGAACTTCCGGTCTCTTTGCAACCTCGCCATCCAACTTGTTCCTCTTTGATTCCTCCCATATTATATTGATCTGCCTGGCTGTCTGCTCCTCTCTCTTAGTGTCCCTAGCCTTTTCCTCTTCCATAATTCTTTTCTCTTCTAAAATCCTGACACTTTCTTCCTCTCTCTTCCTGATCTCCTCTTCTGCTTTTCTCCTGAGGTCCTCCTTAATCCAGACTCTCTCCTCCTCCCACATCTTGCGTTCCTCCTCCTTCCTTATACTCTCCTGTTCTCTCTTCTGCCTCAGCTCTTCCTGCTTCCTCTTGTCTTCCTCTATCTTCCTTAGCCTTTCATCCTCGGCCTTTCGCCTCGCCTCTTCCCTCTGCAATCTTAATTCCTCTATCCTCTGTTTCATTCCCTCTTTTTTCTCATTCTCCTTCCTGTCTTTCTCTTCCTGGAGGAGTTCCATCTCCACCTCTTTCCTCAATCTTTCCTCAAGGAGCTTCCTCCTTATCTCCATCTTCAGCTTTCGCCTCGCTTCAATGAATTTCATCCGCTTTTCTTCCTTCAATTTCCTTTCATGTTCGATCCTCAGCCTCTCTTCCTCTTGCTTCTCTACCTCCTCCCTCTTCAATCTCTCTACAGTTGCCTTCCTCTCTCTTTCATCCCACCACCCGCCCAAGGATTTGAAGAATCCAGGATTATCCGGCTCCACGAAATATTTCTCAAGCATATCGTTCTGGGCAGCTTTCTCAGCCTCCTGCTTCTTCTGGACGAGATCTCCCTTTATCCTGCCCTTCATCTGCTCGGGAGTCTCCTCGATATTCCCTCCCTCTGGAGTAGTGAATATGGAATATTCCTGGAATGAGAGGGGCTTTACATTTCCACGTAGCAGATAATTGCCAAATTCATTCTCTGCAGATGGCTGCGGCTTTGACCTGAAATATTCCACTATCCTCAAGACGATTCCGGCAGTCAGCCAGAGGTATGAGAATATGGCTATTTGCTCAGCGATTGTATTCATGCCCATGGCCATGAGCGCCAGGCAGGCAAACGAAGTCAGTAGCGCCGTTGCGATGCTGAACCTAGAATCCACCCTCAGGAACAATGAGATGAAGAAGAACAGTCCAATGAAGGAGTATATCACAAACGCATACTGGACGTAGCTTATCCCGGACAGATACGAATTAAGTACTTGCGGCAGATAAGCTATACTGGCAAGCTCCACTGCCAATATTACCAGCCCGAAATAGAAGCAATTGAACCAATCTGACATTTTCCCACACACTGCTAGAACTGTCGCTGGTGATACTCTATCAGGCGATTTTAAAAACATAATTGCTTCAGGACCACCCCTTCCAGTAATGTCCATGTTTTGTGATTGGTGGAGCCCGCATAGCTAGGGGATGATCCTCTCTATCTTGTAGTATGTGACATCCCCTTCAGAGTCGACCACAGCCCACAACATCTTCTTTCTAACGCTGTGCGATAGGCGGACAGCCCTGGCGAGCTCATAGATTGAAGTTTGTTTCTGTTCCTGGATAGGGTGCACGAGCCAGTGCGAGTGCCCTTCGCCTACGCGGATGCCTTTCTCATACACTCGGAAGTAGGTACCGAACTTCAGTCCTGTGCGGACCACATATCCTCTCTTCCTCAAATCTCTGTATACATAGTACTTTGTGGCTATTTCCTTGTCGTGCTTCTTCAATTCCGTGAAGAGGGATATGACATCATATGTTTTCTTTGAGCCAGCTACCTTCTTTCGGGGCTCTTTTCCCTCCCTCATTATTGATATCTTCTTTATCTCTGTTAGATATATGGCCTCGACAGGAGCAAGGGCCAATAGCTCGCCACGCAGCTCTCCAAATCCCCTCTCATGGAACTCATGGATCCGCTCCTTGTCGTCCTCGATTACCCTGTCTCCGATGATCGCTGCCATGCGGATATTTAGTGGAAAGCTATTAAAATATGAGGCAAATCCTTGGCGGAGAATCCGGTGCCCCTGAGAAAAATCCAACGTCGGTGGAACCTCATAAAAGGTATTAAAAACCTATTTGAGATATATGCTGGAAGGGCAGGTCTAGGAGAGGGATTGCCCTCAAATGAATTCTCAGAGATTTTCATGGGGTGAAATTATGGCGGCAGAGGAAGAACTAGAAAAAGAAGCGGTAGAGACAGAGGAGTTACCTCCAGAAGAGGAGGAAAAATTGCCATTTCCTACAGCAAGAGTTGTCAGGATACTAAAAGAGAACATGACAAAGCCCCACCAAATAAGGGCTGAGGCCAAGGTAGCCGCCAATGAATTCTTAGGGACGATTCTCAGGGATGTGGCGCAGGAGATGGACAAGGAAGAGGTATTCACCCTCACCACCGAGCATTTCAACAAGGCCATCAAGAAATACAAGATGATAGAATACCAGCAGAAGAGAATCGACAGGATAAAGAAGCTGCTGGAGAAGCAGAGGGCTGAGATAGATGAAGTGGTGGCTGAGATAGATATCACTAAAGAAATGTGATTCTTTAGAGCATCTAACAACAGCTCGGCACAAGTAATTTAATTTCTTCTAATGTATACTAGTAGGTGGTATTATGGAGAAAGTTCCTGTAGGAAAGGTCACGCACTTCTTCACACACATAAGCGTGGCAGTGATTGAACTATCAGATACACTGAACGTAGGCGACACCATCTCCTTCGAGGGGGCGTCGACAAACTTCCAGCAGAAAATAGATTCGATGCAGATTGAGAAGCAAACAATCCCCACTGCAAAGAAAGGGCAGGCGATAGGTCTGAAGACAAGTGATAGAGTCAGGGAAGGGGACGCAGTATACAAAATAATAGAGTAATTGTGGTTCGGTGCAAAAAATATCTTTCCCGACAATTTTACTGTTTCTTTTGATATCCATGACTATTTCTATGGCTATCTCAAATATCCCTACAAATACAATAAAAAAAGGCCTAGAAACAAATCTAGAAAATATTTCCGTCAATTGTAATTCAGATCCCTGCAAATATAACTTTTCACTAACTATTTCTAATCCTACAAATGAAGAATATACTATCTATTTTGCTCAAAACAAAGGAGACCAAATAGAACTAATAGATGAACTCGGCATTGTCCTGGGAACCGAGACAAAGACAATGAACATCTACTTATCTTCCGGATTTCCATGGGCTCTAAGCTATACGGGGAAATATGTTGTATTGGATAGTCGATTACTTAGTTCTAAAGAATTTACGATTCAGGAAAATTGGATCGAATACATAGCCGTTATCTTAGTGCCATTACTCCTCATTATTGGAGTGCTCTATCTGATAATTACTAAAATCATAATTAAAAAATAGAAAAATTAGGCCATCAGCTTGGAGATTATGAAATCAGATGAGAACGGGATTAAGTCATCATATCCTTGTCCCATGCCGAGATACAGCACAGGAACGCCAGTGGCCTTCTTAATTGAGATGACCGTTCCTCCCTTCGCATCACAATCCACCTTAGTGAGTACGACTCCATCCAATGGTATCGCTGCGTTGAACTGTGATACTTGGCCCATGACTGCGTTGCCGACTATTCCTTCCACTACAAAAAGCTTGAGGTCAGGATTGACAACCCTTGATATTTTTTTCAATTGCTCTATCAAATTCCTATCGGTTTCTTGCCTTCCTGCAGTATCTATGAGGACAACATCTATCCCTTTCGCTTCAGCATGCTTTATTGCATCGAATGCCACGGCCGCAGGATCCGCCCCATACTGGTGCTTTATCACAGCCACCCCCAGCCTTGCAGCATGCTCCATTGTCTGCTCTATTGCTGCAGCCCTGAATGTATCTGATGCTGAAATGACACAAGAAAACCCATTCTTCTTCAGCATATTAGCGAATTTAGCTATAGTGGTTGTCTTGCCATGCCCGTTAGGCCCTAGGAATAATATCTTCACAGGCTTTTTCCTCTGATTGACAAAACTCGATATATCAAATTTATCCTGCTTCAGCAGGTCGAATAGAACTTGCGTTATGCCTTCCTTGACAAATCCGTCGAGATTGGAGTATTTCACATTCCTGCCTATCAGCTTGCTCCTGAGATCCTCCCTTATGAATTCTGCGACAGGCATTGCAACATCAGCTTCCAACAGCTGCAGCTCGAGATCATCGATGACATTCTTTACATCAGCCTCCTTGATTGTTACCTCAGGCAAAACGAGCCCCTTCAGCTTTGTAAGGAGCGTAGGCTTCACTTCCAATTGGTTGTCTACAGCTTTCTCTGCCTCCACTGAAGGCTTCTCTGATTGAACCTTGGGGATTGGCTGTGGTTTGGGAACAGGCTGCACCTGTACTGGCTTTGCCATTAGTGCAGGTTGTATTTTGATTTCTTTTGGAATCTCTCTCAGCTCTTCTTTCTCAAACTCCACTGTCTTGATGATTTCCTTCACTGGTTCTGGCTTCGTTTCCTTTATTTCCTCTTTCAGCTCTTCTTTCTTCTCCCCACCAGTGACCTTCTTAGCTATTGCATCTACAAAATTAGTCAGCTTATTCTTGAGGAGATTGAACATCTCAGGCGCCCCCTATTCCAGCGCTTCCGGGACCTCTGCTTCCCATTATTCTCCTTGCCTCATTGTCTATATCCTTTAGTCTTGCGGCTAGCGCCTGCATCCCTTTTATGAGGTCCTCCTTCGCGTCAGATATCTCCTTCTTCCTGTCCTCTATGAATTTCAATGCGCCTTCCACATCCATCTCCACCATTGTGTTAGCGCCCACATTGACTAATATCTTGTCAACCGACTTCAGCTCTCCGCTGATGAACATGCCAGACCCTAGGCTGAACATCGCTGCCTGATTTCCCTTCAGGTTCTTCAATGCCTCGGTCGTCTTTTCCATCTCCATTTCAGCCATCTGCAATGTCTGCATCTGGTTCTGTATGTCCTGCGCCCTCCTCTGGTGGTTGTCTGCCTCCACGGCCAATCCCTGGAGATAATCCCTTTGCTCATTCTCTTCCATAAACATCACCTGAAGAAACTTTTTAGGAAAAAGTTTCATCAAAAACTAATTATTCTATCTTCTTGACAGCTTCCACCGTAATCTTCCTTCTCGGGAGGCGGTAGACATTGCCGAAGAAGGAGAATATCTTGTTCCTTGCCATCTTCTCGCTGCTGGCCTCGACTTGCCTTGAGAATTTCTTCTCCTCCTTTGCCATTATCTTCCCAGTTATCCTGTATTTCATGTAAATCCCTCTGTTTTCTTATTTTCTATATGCATTGATATTTTAAACAGTATCCATTGCCGCTCATTACTGTATCATCATGCCCGGGCTCACTTCCTTATCTACAGTCAATAGCACAACATCTGCAGCAGACTCTCCTGCTGCAAGCAACATCCCTTTAGATTCCAAACCCCGTATCATTTTCGGGGCCAAGTTAGCCACGATTATTATCTCCTTGCCGACGAGATTTTCTGGCTTGTAGCACTGCGCAATTCCAGCCACAATCTGCCTTTCCTCAGAGCCGATGTCAACCTTCAGCTTCACAAGGTTATTCGATCCCAGCACAAGCTCTGCTTCCTTTATCTTTCCGACCCTAAGATCCAGCTTCTTGAAATCGTCATATGTTATTGTCTCAGCCATAACATCACCAATCATCAAAAAATCTTGATTATATGAATCCCAAACAGTCGTTTATCCTGCCGAACTCGAATCCCGTAGTCTGCTCTCCAACAACGAACCCTTTCTTGTTGGCGAGGATAGATATTCCTAGGAAAGGCACCCCTGTATTCGCTGTCCCTGTCCCACCTTGTACATGGAAGAGCGAAGCCATCATGTCGAGCTCTTCACTAGCCGTCTTCGGGCTGGAGATGAATCCATTGTTTGTAGCTGCAACAACAGCGCCGACAGTCTTGTATCCTGCCACAGTTGATCTGACGACCTCGACATCGAGTATGTCCTTTATCCTATCGGCTTCCGCAGCGCTCATATCTGGGTTGACTAATGCTCCGTAATCATTCGCAACAATATTGTTCCCTATGGCGCTGAATTTTGTCTTCATTATCTCCATGTTTATGCCGGGCTTGTCTCTCTTGAGCTCGATTGCCTCGGCCATTGAGGAGATTACTACTCCTTTGTTATTCATCACAGAATAAATGCCAATTAATTCACAGCCATATATAGGTAGCTTTACTATCTTAGTCTGCAGCACATCAATGTGCCTGACGAACCTATCGGACGCTCCGACTCCCATTAGGGTGATAGTATCATTGGTTTTCGCGAAGATGCCTATGAAGGGATTTCCGAACATGCTTGTCTTACTTGATACTGGCATCAGAATCATCCTAGAACTCGCTCTCAACCGAGATTATCCCTTCTTCATCTTGTTGAGGTCCCTTCTCTCCTTTTCTTTCTGCTTATCCTCTTCAGTCTTCTCTTCCTTCTCCCCTGGAGCTTTCCTCTCGCCGCCCACGTGCTTTTCAGGCATTACCTCGGCCTTCTCCCCTGCGGGCTTCTCAGTCTTCTTTTCTTTTTTCTCTTCTTTCACCACTTTCTTTTCCTCAGGGAGCATGACCATGACTAGGCTGTTCTCAGGCACGAGTTTTACCTTTATCGTCTTGAGCGGCTGGTGGTATCGCCCGTTCCAAACAGCGTTTGAAACATTAGGGCTTATTCTCACCAATCCTTCGACTGTCTTCGCATGCCTTGCAACTATGCTTCTTAGGAGCCTTAGGGCGCAATTTCCTCTCTTTGTCTTAGGCTTCTGCAGCGCCTTCGAAAGATTGACAACCATTATTTTCTCTTCTACCATCAGAATCACCCTTAATCATTCTTTATACCGAGCTTTCCGCTCCTCCAATGCCTTCTCTTCGGGGACGACATGACCTTTCTCTGGGTCTTCATCCTCACGAACACAGGGACTCCTCTTGTCGCCCTGTGCGCCTTGATAAGCTTTGCTTTCTTCAACTGTGTTTTCTTGCTCATTCATAATCACCCGATAATCTTCTTCACTTTCTCCTGATATCTATGCTCCCCTCCCTTCTCCCAGTCTGGGCAGAAAGCAGGGTTGTGAGCTCCTTGTCCGTTATCTTCCTCTTGACTTTCTGATAATAATAAACTACAGCGTTCGTGGTGTTGGCATACAGCTCGGGATTAGCTATCCTGACATTCGACATCCTCTCATATGCGTCCTGTTCCAGGACTTGCCTGAGAAGAGACTTCAGTTTTCTTTCAGCTTCTTGGGCCTTCTGATATTGTTCAATTTTCTGCCTGAGCATTTCTTGTTGGCCCCTATCTTCCTCGCTTTCCTCTTCCATTCTATCACCATCACTTCAGTGATTTGGCGGCGCTGTCCACAAAGGCAGTCCCTTTCTTCGATATTATCCTGCCAGCCCCCTTCTTCTCTATCAGGCTGGCCTTCTCGAGCTGCTGCATTGCCTTGCGGATTATTGATCCTCCAGCACGTACGCTCCTCTCCTTTGCCGCTCCCCTGTTCTTCCTTGAACTGTACTCTTTCCTGAGCTTGCTCACTCCGACAGGGCCGTGCATGTAAATTTTCCTCAGGAGAGACGCGCTTCTCATATACCAGAAATCAGGTTCTTCGGGCGCCCTTTCTTTGTTCGCCCCGGTCTTAACATATCCGACCCATATCGGGGGCTTGATATTAACATCTCCTTTCAATTTCTCGGCCATAGCCTTTATCAGCTTCGCAGATTCAACATCATATGCTGTAACCATATTCCCTCACCTGAACTTTTTAGAAAAAAGTTCAATCAAAAACAATATACTAATATCACTTATACCGGTACCTTTTGACATATCCACATTCACAAGAATAGGAAACTGTCTTTTTGTTCTTCTCGAACCTTACTTTTACATTATAACCAGGTTTCCAGTATATATAACACCTTTTGCAGAAAGTCCTTTTAAACCTTTCCGGGAGGCGCATTCTGTGCCTCATGACCAGGGCCCTCGCGATCCTTATGTACCTGCGGGTCCTCTCAGGGTGCTCCTTGAGGTTTTCTTCGGCTTCCTTGAAGAGCTGAGCAATCCTTTCATTGACAATTCCTTCTATCTTTTCCCTCATACAATCCCTTCAAAAGGAGCATGAAATGGGCCGTGGGAGATTTGAACTCCCGACTTCCAGTTGTCCTAGCCTGTCTCCGAACTGGATAGTAATATGTACCAGAGAGAGTCATATAAGACTGGCACTCTGACCAGGCTGAGTTTCCGTATGATTCCATTTAACGGCCCATCCTGTTGTAGATAATTGAGAAGATAATTAATAAATAGCTTATTCCTTGGCTTTCTTCTCTTCTATACCTGCTTTCTCGCACTCATCCTTGTACTGGCAGTATCCGCACATCCATCCCCATCCTGCCCTGTGCTTGGATTCGGCGAATGGTATGATATCCTGCTTCAGGCAGTTATCAATCTTCCTGAATCTCTCCAAGGCGTCATTTGCAACCCTCTCATTGTAATCGACATTGAATATCTTGCTTTTCAGGTTGCTTTTCTCTATGTACAAGATGATTCCCTTGTGCACTTCTGTGTGGTGCATATAGAGCTGTAACTGCATCACATATGCGGGACTGGGCTCCCTTACATACTCTACAGACTTGGTGGATTTTGCCTCGACCAGGATCTTCTCGTTGTTTTGCTTGACAAGTATGATGTCATCTATCCTACCCGACACAATGAAATCATCCACCTTCATCTGGAAAGGTTCCTCTGATTTCAACAATTCCACATGGGGGTTCTTCTCGCTCTTGAGAACATCCACCACGAAACCGTGCACTATGTTCCCTACCTCGAATATCCTCTTCACTTCAGGCTCAACTTCCCTCGGCACCTTGTAGGAATACCACATCTTCCTGAGGCACGAGCCGATTTCCGAGGGGTAATATCTACCCACAGTCTTTGGCCTGAATTCCCTGAAAAGGTAATTGTCAATCATCTCATCGAAATTTATCATGTTATGACCTTCTTCAATCGCACCTTCGTGCGATTAAGAAACCCAACCAAGCAGGTTGTAGCTTCCTTTTATATTTCTCACAATAATATATTTAAACTAGAAACTACTCATATAATTATGAAATTCAGGCCATGTATAGATATACACAAGGGAAAAGTGAAGCAGATAGTTGGCAGCACCTTATCTAACACATCAAAAGGATTGGTAGAAAATTTTGTTTCTGAGAAATCAGCGGCATTTTTTGCTAGGATGTATAAAGAGGATAATCTCTCTGGCGGGCATATCATAATGTTAGATAAAGAGGGAGCCACAGCATCCCAAGCCAAATCAGCTTTGCAGGAATATCCTTTCGATATGCAAATCGGAGGAGGGATAAATGTAGAAAATGCAGAATCTTGGTTGTCTGCAGGCGCTTCTCATGTTATTGTAACCTCCTATGCCTTTAAGGATGGCAAAATAAATTTCGAAAATATTGAAAAACTTGTCAAAGCCATAGGAAAAGAAAAACTAGTTCTTGATCTGAGCTGCAGGCAGAGAAATGGGAGTTACTTTGTTGTGACTGACAGATGGCAGAAATTCACTGATTACGGGGTCAATTTGAAAAATCTCGAGAAACTTTCCGAATATTGTGACGAATTCTTGATTCATGCGGCCGATGTCGAAGGCAAGTGTAGTGGAATTCAAAAGGGCCTGATTGAAATCTTAGGAAATTTTGCTAATGATTCTATATCTAGCTACCCTATAACTTATGCTGGTGGAATACATTCCTTTTCAGATCTAACTTTGATACATAAGATTGGAAAGGGCAACCTGGACTTCACTGTAGGAAGCGCGCTTAACATCTTTGGGGGCAAAATGTCATACAAAAAATTGGCTAAAATGAAATTTTATCGGAGTCCAGAAGAAGCATTACTCCATTCAATTTATGATTAATTTTCAAGAATCAAAATAATTTGTTACATCCCTTTTCCAGCACACATTCCCTGCATTTCGGTTTTGTCCTGCAGTAATTCTTTCCCAACTCAACAATCAACGCATGATATTCATTAAACAATTTATCCTTATTTGGGAGATTCCAGAGGACATTCTCGAAAAAGGATTTTGTCTCCTCATATCCTTTCCCTCCCTCATCCACCTGCATCCCGAAATATCTCTTTACAAATCTCCTTGTGTATGCATCCACAACAAACGTCGGCCTGTGGAAGGCGTACAAAAGGATGGAATCGCATGTCTCGGGTCCTATGCCATGCAGCTTGAGGATGGCTTTCCTGGACTCCGGGACCGGGAGAGAAGACAATTTCTTTATCTCACCCCATCTGCTCGCAAGCTCGATTAGCCTCCTTGCCTTTGTAGGGTAGAATGCGACAGGTTTTATCAGCTTTGATACCTTTCCTGGCTTTGCCTTTGCCAGTTTCTTAGGATTTATCAAGCCCGCATTTTTCAGCTTCTGTATCGCCTTCTCCACTTGGACCCATGCTGTCTGCTGGGTGAGAATGGCACCGAGGAATATCTCAAAGGCTCTGACATCTTCGCTTTTGCTCTTTGTTGTCACTGGCCACCAATGCTGAGGTCCGAAATGTGAGTAGAGCCTGTTGTAAATGCTCTCAAGCTCATTTGAAAGGGGCAGGGGAGGTCTCATAATCTGCCCTTCAATTTCAGGTTTTTATATTTTGCTATAGAAGTGAAAGCATGCTTGACATAAAGTTGATCAGGTCGAATCCAGACCTCGTGCGCGAGGACCTTGCCAAGAGAGGGAACAAAGAGAAGCAAGAGTGGCTGGAGGATTTGCTCCAGAAAGACAAGGAATACAGGCAATTGCTCGTGGATCTGGAGAAGATGAAAGCGGAGAGGAACCAGGCCACCAAGAAGATAGCAGAGCTTGTAAAGGCAAAGAAGGATGCGAGCAATGAGAAGAAAGCGGCTTCGGAATTACCAGTCAAAATAAAGGAAGCGGAAGTCAAGGTAATTGAATTGCAGGAGAAGGTCAAATTCTATCTCATGAGGCTGCCAAACATACTCCATGGATCAGTCCCGATCGGCAGGGGCGAGGAAGGCAATGAAGTTGTAAGGGAATGGGGCAAGAAAAAGAATTTCGATTTCGTCCCGAAATCCCATGTGGACATAATCCAGGACCTTGATCTGGCAGATATAGAGAGGGCAGCCAAGATCTCAGGATCAAGATTCTATTTCCTGAAAGGCGACTTGGTCTTGTTGGAGCAGGCGGTGCTGAACTTTGCTATGAATTATATGGTGAAGAAGGGATACACTCCAATCTCGCCACCAACGATGATGAAAACAAAGCCATATGAGGGCGTGACTGATTTGGCTGATTTCGAGCTTGTCATGTATAAGGATCAGAAGGAGGATCTCAATCTCATAGCCACATCCGAGCACCCGATTGCAGCGATGTATATGGATGAAATCCTGCCGGAAGAGTCATTGCCGCTGAAATATGCGGGGATAAGCCAATGCTATAGGAAGGAAGCAGGAGCCCACGGCAAGGATACGAAAGGAATTTTCAGGGTTCATCAGTTCAACAAGATTGAGCAGTATGTCTTCTGCAAGCCAGAGGATTCCTGGAAGATGCATGAGGAGCTCCTGAAGAATGCAGAAGAAATCTTCCAAGCATTGGAGATCCCGTACAGGGTCATGAATATATGCACAGGCGACATCGGGATTGTCGCAGCCAAGAAGTACGATATGGAAGCGTGGATGCCTGCCCAAGAGACATACAGGGAAGTTGTCTCGTGCAGCAACTGCACAACCTACCAATCAGTCAGGTCAAACATAAAGTACGGCAAGGTCGGAGGGGACAAGGATTTTGTGCACACCCTCAACAGCACAGCGATTGCAACTCCCAGAGCATTGGTCGCGATCATGGAGAATTACCAGAACAAGGACGGCTCGATCACAGTGCCGAAAGTGCTGGTTCCCTTCATGGGCAAGGATAAGATTTCAAAGAAGAAATAAGAAGTGATGATTATGGATCTTGAAACAAGGATAGGATTGATTTCATCTGTGGGCGAGGAAGTGCTCACTCTAGAGGAGCTGAAACAGCTCTTGGAAACGAACGACCATCCATCAGCATACGACGGCTTCGAACCATCTGGGATATTGCATATCGCCCAAGGGATAGTGAGAGCAACAAACGTTAATAAAATGATAAAAGCCGGCTGCAAGTTCAAATTTTATGTGGCGGATTGGCACGCCTGGGCGAACAATAAATACGGCGGGGATCTCGAGAAGATAAATACAGCCGGAGAATATTTCATAGAGGTCTGGAAGGCCTGCGGAATGCAATTAGATAAGGTCGAGTTCATCAAGGCAAATGAGGTTGTTGATGATAAGGAATATTGGAATAAGGTAATGAGAGTTGCAACAAATACGACTGTTAATAGGATCCTAAGATGCGGGCAGATCATGGGCAGGAGCGAAGGAGAAATACAGAATGCATCCCAGATTTTGTATCCGTGCATGCAGGCCGCGGATATCTTCCAATTCGACGTTGATATCTGCCAGCTCGGAATGGACCAAAGAAAGGTGAATATACTCGCAAGGGAATTGGCACCGAAGCTCGGTTACAAGAAACCAGTTGCAGTCCATCACCACATGGTCATGGGCCTAGGTGAGCCGCCAAAATCTGATTTGACTGGAGTCGAGAAGAAGATAGAGATGAAGATGAGCAAGTCAAAGCCAGACACGGCCATCTTCATGGATGATTCCCCAGAGGAAGTGGCAAGGAAGATAAAGAAAGCATACTGCCCCGAGGCGCAGGTTGAGAATAATCCGATCATGGAGTACGCGAAATATATCATATTCGAGAAATACAAGACAATGAGCATAGAGAGGCCGGAGAAATTCGGAGGGAATCTTGAGATTGAAGGATACGATGAGTTGGTGAGCATTTATTCTTCCAGCAAGCTGCATCCTATGGATCTCAAGAATGCCACAATCAAGTATGTGAATGAGATACTGGAACCAGTCAGGGAGCATTTCGAGAAGAACAAGAAAGCAAAAGAGTTGTACGAGACAGTGAAGCAGTACGCTATAACTCGATAATGAGATAATAGCTAATAATATCTAATGATAATGGAGAAGTGATTCAAATGAAAATTCTGACAATACACAGCGATTTCATCGAGTTCCAGCCCTTGTCGAAGGCGATCAAGACAGCGGAAGCGGTGGCAGAGGAAAAGAGAAGGATCGAGGAATGCCTTGTTGTGTTCACATCGGTAGAGGATGGCGATGACAAGGGCGTTGCGGAGAATACAAAGAAAGAAATCATCTCAGTCGCCGAGCAGGTGAAGGCAAAGAAGATTGTCATTTATCCATTCGTCCATCTCTCAACGAAGCCAGCAAAGCCAGGCATAGCACTAGAAATACTCAAGGAATTAGAGAGCATCCCAGGATATGAGGTCATAAGGGCGCCATTCGGTTGGTACAAGACATTCAATGTGAAATGCAAAGGCCACCCCTTATCTGAGCTCTCTCGAGAGATAAGGCCTGGCGACAAGCCTGCGCAGGGAGTCATTGATGAAAGAAGGCCTGCGGGAGCGGAGGCAAAGGACAAATACATAATCCTTACTCCAGACGGAGAGGAGTATGATCTAGATAATTACCCCTACAAGGATGGCGAGGAAGGTTTCAAAGTTTTGGTTGAGAAGGAAGGCAAGAAGATAGGCCTCAAGACAGAGATGCAGGAGCCGGAATACCTCAAGATATGCAAGAAATACGGGATTGCCTGGGAGCCGATGTCAGATGTTGGCCACATGAGATATGCACCCAAAGGCGCGTTGATATTCGACCTGGTAGCGGATTATTCAAGAGTGTCAGTCGATTCATTGGGTGTATCCGTCATGCAGGTGAGAGGCACGTGCTTGTTCAACCTTAAAGAGAAGGCGGTCAGCGAGCACGCAGCTCTTTTCGGAGACAGATTGTACTCTTTGGACATCGATGACAATAGCTATGTCATGAGATATGCGGCATGCCACCAGCAGTTCGCTATGATAAAGGACTGGGTCATAAGCCACAAGCAGCTCCCATTCGGCGCTTTCGAGATAGCCGATTCATACAGGTATGAGCAATCCGGTGAGACCTTGCTTTGCTTCAGGCTCAGGAGGTTCTTCATGCCTGACTTCCATGTGTTCTGCAGGACGATGGACGAGGCCAAGGACTGGCTCTCGAACATACATTCGAGGATTTGCTATGAGGCAAAGGCCCTCAGCCGGGAGTATGAGCTGCTGGTCAATGTGTCATCCGAGAAATATTATAGGGATGCCAAGGAAACGCTTGTATCTCTCTTGAAGAAGGAAGGCAAGCCCGCCCTTGTGCATTTCTATCCTGAGGGCAAGAATTATTACTGGACAGTGAATATAGAATACAACATAATAGACAACCTCAACAGGCCAAGGGAGATAGGTACTGTGCAGATCGATATAGGCAATTGGAAGAGGTTCGGGATAACTTATGTGGATGAAAAGGGTGTGAAGCAGGGACCGATCATCCTCCATTCAGCCATCATTGGTGGCATCGAGAGATATATGTACATGGTCTTCGATACAGCAATAAAGGTGAAGAAGGAGACAGGCATGATACAGATTCCGTTATGGCTGAATCCAGAACAGGTGAGAATCTTGCCTATGACAGAGAGGCACATCCAGAAAGCCAAGGAGATAGCAGACCAATTGGAAAAAGAGAACATCAGAGTCGGGCTCGATGACAGGAATGAGACTGTTGGAAAGAAAGTGATGGGCGCGAAGCAGGACTGGATTGGCTATGTGATTGTCATAGGGGACAAGGAGATGCAAGGCACAGAGCTGTCATGCTATTCAAGGGAGATAAACAAGGATGTGAAGATGCCACTATCTGCCCTTATGGCTGAGATAAAGGAAAAGACAAAAGGCAAGCCATTCAAAAAAATGTACGAGCCGAGGGAAATAAGCAAGAGACCTATAATCGATTAGGTTTTTGATTGAACTTTTTAGAATAGTTCATTACTTCATCCTGACCTTTATCTTGCTCAACAGTTTCTTTATCAGCTTAAGCTTCTTGTGCTCCCTGCGCGAGCGGACCACCATCCTACTCCTAGCGCTCGTGATTATTCCTTTCCTCCTAAGCTCTTCTGCGATCTCTTTGATGTCTTTCTTTTCCTTGATGGCCCTTTTCTTGGCCTCTCTCTGTATGAACTCTCTCTTCCTCATCTCCTGCTCCCTAGCCCGTTTCTCTTTGACTTTCTGTTCCTCTTTTGTCTTCTCAACCTTAGCCCCAGGACCTTTCCCCTTCTTTTCCTCTTCCTCGCCCGCCATGCGAACAGCTTCGACTTCCTTGATCACAGCCTCTCTCTTTGTGTAGATCTCTCCAGTATCCAATATGGCCTTGAATTCCGGATGTTCTACCTTGGCGACTGTCCTAAGCTCCCCGGGCTTAATATCCTTGTCCATGCCCCGCTCTATCCTCTCCTTCCTCTCCAGGATGTCTGGCGCCCTGGGCGCTTCCTCTTTCTTGCGCTCCTTCTCCTTGCGCTTCTTGTTCTCTTCTTCCTCTTCTTTTCCTACCAGGGCCATTTGCATGAAAATATACCTCATCCATCGATTGGGACAATTGACATTTATGAGTCCATTAGAATTAATCCTATATTGTCCCAGAATGATATTAGTAGCAAGGTTTAATAAAAATAATGTATAGGTGTAAGTCATGACTGCAGAGGTGGCCCTCACCCCATTCAATGCTGTGTTTGACCAGAGCGTGCAGTGGATGGGCTCTTGGATGATTCCTGTAGGGCTTTCGCTCCTGATATCTGGGGCGGTAATAGCCCTAGGGTGGATGGTGGCCGATGCGATAAGGAACTCGGAGATAAAGAGTTGGGCCAGGAAGGAGCTGGACGAATTCATAATCACATGCTTCATAGTCGGGATACTCACCTTCACATTATCTTCATTGTATCTCATATCGACTGCCTTGGCTGGAGGCAATATGTATGACATCGCAATCTCATTCTACGGAAATCCCCCAACTAACGGCTTCGAATCCTGGTGGACAGACCTGACTAGAGGAACCGGCAACACATTCGACCAATCGCTCGGGCTGTATTATCAGGCGCTGAGCTCAGCGATGAACATAGGCTCCCAGTCATTCACATACGAACTGATAGGAGATATAAGATACGACCTGCTTTATCTCATGAGAAAAGCTATCCAAATAGCAGGCATGTTTCTTACGCCAGTCGGTCGTATAATTACAGCGCAGATAACCGCGATTATGCCACAGATTCTCATAAAGCCATTCGGAGCTGCAGATGACTTGTCCAGCGCATTGGATGGGTTCGCGTCATGGGCCTTCCTCGGGGCTTTGATCTCATTCGGCCAGATCCAGATGGTGCGCTTCTTCCAGGCGGTCGGGCTGCAGATGATACTTCCAGTAGGTATAATATTGAGGGCGTTTCCTTTGACGAGGAAGACCGGTTCCACTCTCATCGCAATAGCTATAGTCGGAGCCATTGTGTATCCTTTGTCGATAATCGCTTCAACATCCATATATGACAAGACGCACGAGATCTTCGCGGCGCCTCCAAGGAATCCCGGGCCGCAGAGCACAATCGTTTCAGTGTCGTCTCCAGATACAGGTTCAAGGGTCGGATTAGATGACACCATAATATGGTCTGTGGACAAAGGGGCTACATTCAACATCTGGGTGTCTTCTGGCGGCGAGAGCTGTCCAACCTGCCCTGGAGCAGAGTGCGTTGTGGATGAAAAGCCGCCGAGCGTGACACATGTCGAATACTGGAAATCGGGCGATTCCACATTCAAATGCCACAAAAGATTTCCGAGCAGCATGGTAGCTGACAATGCTGATGACATGCAAGTTGAGGTGACAGTAGTTGTTCTCACCGAAGGCAGAACGGATGACCTGTTCTCGTTCGTTCTTGATGCGTATGATGCAGCAGGCAACCGCATAGGCTGGGCCGAGTCAAAAGTAATAGTGGGGGACCCGTGCAGGAGGAGTATATTCACTAAGATGAAATGCCTGGTGGGTTTGAAATATAGACTCAAGGATGTGAACAGGGAAGATTCATTATGGACCGCAGGCTTCTCAGCAGTGGGGGGTGTGCTCAGCACTGTGGGCGATCTTGGGGTCTCTGGGTATCAGGATATCCAGAGGCTCTTGATATCTCCCGTACTTATTTCAAGGATGTATCTCAATATAACTGACAGGATACCATCAATGATGTTCCCGTCGGTCATGGCTATACTGTCGCTTGTGATTTCAGCGTTCATTTCCCTATCCGCATTCCGCGGGTTGTCCGAGGCGATAGGTGGAGAGTCGGAACTGCCGGGTCTCGGGAAGATAGTATGATGATATGAGGATTTAGGGATTGCATATGATGAAGGATGATATTTATGGCTAATCTGTCGCTCACATGCACAGCATACATACCAGACTTGTTCTGGATAGTGCTGATAATGATGTTCTCAGTGGTCGCTGTAATATTCATGCTAGGCAAGATACTGACAAGGACTGATTTCGAGGCGATGGCAAAGGTCGAATTGAGGGAAGCGATATTATCTGCAGTCATCGCATTCGGTGCGGTCGGTCTCTCCCTTGTTCTATGCGATGTCACTCTCAGTCTCATCCCCATTTTCGGGAGCGTCAATTCTGTCTTCCAGCAGGCGGGCGCCGAGATCCCAGATCATTTCAGGCCAGCAGAGACATACTTATCGGCTCTCACGAACAATGTGGGCGTGCCCATGATAATGAATCTCGAGGCTCTGGCATTCACTTCATACTTGGCACAGACAACGATCAGGAGCACCACCGGAGTGAACTTCCTCGCAGCTTTAGGCACATTGAGCAGCGTGATAGGTATATTCGTGGGGTTGATATTCACCCCCATGATAGCGAGCATAAATGTACAACTGATATCCCTATCCCTGGCCAAGGCCGTTGGTCTGGCTGTGGTCTTGCCTGCAGGGATAGTGGCACGAGCATTCAAGTTCACACGGGAGGCCGGCGGTTTCCTGATAGCCCTAGGCATAGGGATGTATTTCCTTTGGCCTCTATTATACGTCATAAATTATGAGGTATCGCTCAGGATGCTCCCAGGGCTCACAGAGCTCGTGGCAATAGCACCACCGACCAATCTATCTGCCTTCCCGAGCCCAGACATGGTCAACATATTCATAGATCAGATATTCAATAACTTCTCACGAGGGTCGCAGCTGCTGATGCAAGGAGTAGTGCTTCCTATGCTGAATGTGACATTATTCGTGGGGTTCATCAGGATATTCTCTGAATTCATATCGGGATTGAAATGAAAATCATGCATTGATGAAATGAAAATTGGAATGTGGATTTATGGTTGATTTGTTCGAAAGCATGTGGAATGAGTATATGCTGGTCGCGGCGCTTGTGATAGGCATATCGATAGTCCTGCTTTCCTTCATTTATCAGATTGGCAAGATGTTGTCAAACAAGAAAATGGTCGACTGGGCCAGGTACGAGGTGTACCAATCATTAGGATCGATGGTGATAATCGCAGTTGTATTCTTAGTCCTCTCAAGCATAAATTCAGTTATGTTGCTGGCGATAGAGGCAGGGCATGAGGGCGATCCCTATGTGGGTTTCAGCTGCACCGGATCCACATGTACATTCTCCGAGTATACGATGCCACCCGGAGAGTTCCAGGCTCCTGCCCCGACCACAGTAGAATGCAGCAAGGACTGCCACATAGAGCTCGCGAAATCATATCTCAATTCCTCATTCAATGTCATACGGTATTATGCTGCCAACCAGATATGCATGGCAGGATGGATAACCCTTATGTCTGATACTGAGGTGAACTTCAATCCGCTTCACCAATTGTCCTTCATCGGTAAGTTAGGGGTATTCAACAAGTTCACTAGGCACCTGCCTGTATTCAAGTTCGTACCATTCGGTGGATGCCAGCTCGTGGATCAGTCCTACGAATTCATGATCGCAGCGACTACTGACCTACTAGGGGTATTGAAAGGGAACTGGATAATGATGAACCTGGTGCAGTACGCGATATTCCCATTATTCCTAGTCCTGGGCATAATCCTCAGGTCTGTGTCGCCTACTAGGAAGCTTGGCGGACTTCTCATAGCCATAGCGCTCGTGCTTTATTTCTTCTATCCTGCGGTGGTCATCCTGCAGGGAGTATTGATCTCGCCGAATGAGCAGCTGCTGCAGCTCGATTCCGGATGCCCAGCACAGAAATCCATACTGGGTGAGCAGACCGCCGAGGGCTGGAATCCGATGACGAAGATGTTCCTATCTGTGAAGGATGCCAGCGGCAAAAGCAACCCCATATGCCCAGTAGCGGGTTTCATGGTGGTGGGATATGACGGGATATTCTCGATGTCAGCAGCCATCACAGTGTGGGTCACAGTTCAGTTCATAATAACAATCTACCTCGTGGCAATGATGATAATGGAGCTCTCACCGCTCTTCGGTGGGGATGTGGAGGTCGCAGGCATATCGAGGCTTTTGTGAGATTATAGGCGCGCATCTGAATATGTTAATGAGTGATTGAATGAAAATGATGAGGTTTGTATTTGTTTTATTGGCCGTTGCCCTGGTCATGTCTGGCTTGGTCAGCGCAGGCTGCCGGGTCCCCATGATGAACAACAATTATCCTTGGATAGTCTATGCGGGATTGGGCATAGTGATAGCGTTCACCGTGGTGGCGCTCGCATACATGGTTTCCTCCGCTTTCGGCTCTTCCGAGATGAAGGCATGGGTGGCGAACGAGTTCTGGCAGGCGATAACTACAACATTGATAGTCGCATTCCTATTGATCGCAGGCATAATAGAGAGCCTGGCAGTGCCTGCATTCGGTTATACCGATCCGCACGCTTCGGGAGCTGACATATCGCCCGTGACACAGAACGAGATAATACCATCGAGTCCTGTGCTTGCGAATGCATATGTCTTCATGAAGAGGGCATGGAGTTATGCCACGGGCACGGCGTTCATATCCATGGTGGGGCAATCTGAATTCCTCAGCGTGCTTAGAGGGATGGAGCTGTCATTCTCAGTGCCTATTCCAATGTTTGGATTCTACCTTAACCTGAAGAACGCGATCCCCGAGTTCATCAGCGGCACATTCGGAAAAGTGTTCGGATATATAACTGACCCCCTGATAGGTGTGGCTGGAATAATGACAGCCCAGATGTTCATACTTTGCCTGATAGATTATGTGGGCATGACTCTCCTGCTGCCTCTCGGCATAGTGCTGCGCGCAGTACCCTTCCTCAGAGGATTAGGCACGGCATTGATAGCCCTCACAATAGGGCTGTTCTTAGTGTATCCGATGACGCTGCTGTTCAACGAGAAGATGATAATCGCGCTGAATCCAGATAAAGTCCCTGGCGGAGTGACAGCGGAGACCTGGTGGAAGAATGTGGTTCCTCCTGATGCAGCCGTATACTTCGGAGCATCACTGGCCTCGTCCGGCACACAAATTTTCATGGTTATCTCCGAAAAGGTGAATAAGGTACTACCCCAATGGTTCACAAACTCATTCAAGACATTCAATACAGTGATGATTTACTCCTCTATGGCTGGATCGGTGCACATGGCACTGCTACTTGTCGATAGGGCTTCATTCGTGATCGTGGTGCTCGGAGCTGTGCTACCCTTCTTATCAATAGTGATAACATTTGGGATAACAAGGGAGATAGCGAAGATCCTAGGCAGCGACATAAACCTGAACACCCTCTTGAAAATATTATGAGGTAATAGAATTTAGGAAAGGATTTGAGAATGCGGAGAAGAAAGATGATTGGTATGGAAAAAGGTAAGGTTGCATGCATGGCTGTTGTTTTGCTGGTGTTTCTCCAGCTCGCCGGACAGCTTTCAGCAGCCGCAGGTTCTCCCTCCCCCGGGCAGGCATGCTCAGCCGCAGGCTCGATCATCACTGTCAACGAGGGAAATTTCAGCCTCGACTGGTCGAATTGGAGGATTTTAGTGGCGGTCGGCCTAATGATATCTGCCGCGCTGGTGGCATTTCTTTACATGTTCGCTAGCGTGATGAAGGATGAGGGATTGATGGCGCGCGCCAGGACAGAAGTATCCCAGATAGTCCTCACGGCAGTGCTTTCGTTATTCTTCATTGTGTTCGTGGAGTTCCTTTGCTCCTCATCCATGCCGCCAGCCCTGCTCGGTCTGCCGCAAGGGAATCTCTTCGACAACGCAGAGAATTATCTCAATGACATCTCAAGCTACACAAGGGGCGGTTTCCAGACGGTGTTCTTCTTCACATCTTTCCTGACATTCTATGACAGCTTCAGCGAGAAGACCGCAGGGCAGAACGCGCTCGCATGGGGCTTCGCAGGAGGACTGAAGAATCTCGCACCGAAGGCATTCATGTCCATGTTCCTTATGGCCTACCTGTCGGCCAGCCTGCACATATATCTCCTGCGTTTCATACTCATATACTCATTGATGTTCCTCATTCCCGCAGGCATAATCATGCGCTCCATATTCCCATTCAGAAGATATGGCGGTGCCTTGCTCGGAGCCGGGATTACATTATGCGTCTTCTTCCCTTTCCTCCTGCTACTGGATTCAGTTATGATGGGGGTATATTTCCAGAACCCGGATTTCCTGAATATAGAATGCAACAATAATCTGGAATGCCTGTCCAAGATATGTGGGTCGGCAAGCGCAGTTAATCCAAGCATGAATGGCAAACTATGCTATCCTGTGCTCAGCGCGGGAGAGAAATGCGATGAGGAGATAGGAGATTGGCAATGTGGGTCGGGCAGGTGCACAGAGCCATTTGTTGCCACCGGCGGCTCATCCACCGATAAAACATGTATGGATGTGGATCAGCTCAGGATAGAGGACAAGGATTGCCTGAGCGACAGCGAATGCACGATACAATTATGGTGCAAGATACCAGAATCGGATTACAAGGGGAAATGCACAAAGAGCCTTGCCACGGATGCCACATGCACCAGACACGCCCAGTGCGGTATACCTGGCATAGCATTCTGCGATCCCATAATAGAGGCATGCAAGAAAGCATTGCCTACAGAGGCGCCGTGCAATGACAACATAGAATGCGCTAGCCTCTATTGCGACAGGCCGGTCGGCTCAAGCGATAAGCAATGCCTAGAAGTGAAGGCGGATTATAGGCAATTGGCAGTGGATGTGGGCAAGACAACTCCATCCAGCAGTAATTTGCTGGCCAAGATTTCTCCGATAACAGCGCTCAACAAAATCACACAACCAGTCATAATAGCATTGTTCGGAGGCGTGATACTCCCATTGATAAATTTCATGCTGTTGTCCAGGACCATGAAGGACCTGTCAGGATTCTTCGGAGCTGAGATGGACATAGCTAGCATCTACAGAATATTGTGATTTATGGGGTAAATCAGGTAAATTTAAAATGTGCATAATGAGATGAAGGGACTGAAATGAAGAGTCTGGTGGAAAGCAGGTTTGAAGGTTGGTTTGAATGGTAGCAGTAGAGTCATCGCAGGAGATAGTGTCGCAGATGTTCCAGATATCCCAGGCCAGCCCATTCCCGTGGCTAGTCATATCCGCGATCTGCATATCCATTTCCTTCATGCTGGTCGCAATAATCTATATGCTGGGCAGAGTGTTCGAATCGGACAGGCTGAGGAAATGGGCGCACGCAGAATTCCTGACAGCCCTATCCACACTGATCATAATTGGCTTGTTCGTGACATTCATGCTCGCAGTCTCAAATATGGTCTACAACCTCTCGATGGAGATCACTAAGACCACGGATCCCGCGCTTTATGTGCAGATCCAAAGGGATATCGCCGAAGGCAGTCTTTCAATGGACACAGCGCATTTCCTGCCAGCCCATAATTATGTAGATAGTGTGAGGAAGTGCACGAGCTTGATGTATGTGATCAATTTCTGCACAGCCCTTGTCGTGGAGCCGTTCGCATGGTACGATGGGCTTAATACAAACTTCTTATCAGTGCCTTTGTTCGCTGTCAGGAACACAGCGAGATCTCTCAACAATACTTTCACCTATCTATTGTATACCACATACCTGCAGAAGCACATGCTGTTCTTCGCGCAGCAGGTATCTCTCGCAGTATTCTTGCCGCTCGGTATACTTCTGAGATCCATGATCTTAACTAGAGGGGCCGGCAACCTATTTATAGCTCTGGGGTTGGGGTTGTACTTCATATATCCTATCTCGTATTCCCTTGTGCTCATGGTATCGAATCCGCCCGGAACATTCGAGAGCAAGTGCGGAGTAGCGGGGCCGGCCGATGAGATAGATCCCAAATGGAGCTGTGACAAGGCAATCTTGAAATCAGCGGCATTCTCAGGAATCTCCATGTTCCCTATCTTCAGCATCAACATGCTCGGGTCGCTGTCGCCTTTCCTAAAGCTGATGACCGCATCCATCGCAATGGTGCCGGCCGCTGCAACATATTATAATCAGATGCAGCCGCTGATAAACGAGGCGATAGCGTACGCTATGGTCTATCCCTTGGTTATCATGGCAATAACACTCACATTCATCAAGTCATTCGCTACATTCCTTGGCGCTGACGCGCAGGATCTTGTACAGGGATTATTCAAGATGTTATGATCGCCAAATTCATGGCAAAATCGGCCCTCTGGGGATTGCCGTGACTAGCGGAATGACAAAGAATAATAAAGAGAACTGAGATATATACTTAGGGATATTATGGATATGGGCAGCCAGGCTAAAACATGCGCTAAGGTGCTATTCGTTCCTATTATGCTAGTCCTAATGCTGGCTATTCCAATCGCCGGAGCTGCAGAATTGTTTTGCAATACCTGCGATCGTCCAGTGATAACACTTGAGGTCGTGGGCGGGCTCTGGCCGGGTCAGGTCGCTATCACAGCGACACTATTCTCAATAAAGGCGCCCGAATCATCCAACACAGATTTCCTTGTCGAATCCATCCAGTCGGGCAAGATATCAGTTGACAAGCTGAAAGATATGGCAGAGGTCACTTTCTTGAAGGACAAGGATGTGGCTGTGAATTACAGCTATACAGATGCTAGCGGCGAAACCAGGGAAATAGCACTATGCCCCACACAAAAGACCAATACCGATGGCATCGTCAAGTGCTCAACCACCATCTCTCAGTCGGGATGCGGTACCATAATTGTGAGATACGTTTCAGATGACCCCTCGCTCCTATCCACAGAGACGAGCGCCTCCCATTGCGTGAGAGGGGAGATACCCTTCGGGATAGTGGTGGACCAGGGCGCATGCCTTGCGATGTTCCTTGTCCTTGGGATACTGATAGCATCTCTTTATGCGAGCGGAAAATCCCCACTTGCTACACTTGACATAACAACTCCGAAGAGACCTTCGGGATACGGCTATTGGCCAGGATTCCTTTCATCGAAATACAAGATTGCAGGTGTAGCCCAGAAGAGAGCCGCCCTCGCCACGGCTGCGCTAGGAGCTAAGCTCGTAATGGACAAGGCAATTACCACAAAGCAGCTGCTGATGATGTCCACTAAGAACAAACTGGGTGAGAATTATGACTCGCTGGTGAAGATAGCGGTCAAGACCAACCTTGGCAGGGTAAATGAGGTAGGGATGATAAAAGCGCGGCTAAGCAAGCTGTATACAATGGCAGGCTCGCAAAACGTGATGCTAGGGAAAATGACCCAAGCAGAGAAGAAGAAGAAGATGGAGATAGCGAGGGAAATAACCCGTTTGGAGAATGAGAGGAACAGGAAACTCTCAATAATAAGCCAGGTGAGCGCAGCCCTGAAGTCGCGCCTGGTTTCAGTCAAGATCGATTCAGAGGCATTCGATAAAATAAATAAGCTGTCAGAAGCCGCCAAGCAGTCCGCGGCCGCAGCGGTCGCGAAGGGAGGCGACGCCACAATGATATTAAATGCCAAGATGAAGGAACTGGCCTCAGCAAATAAGAAGACACAGCTGGCAGAGCTCGATGATCTCAAGAAGAGCATGGCCCAGCTCAAGTCCCAGGACAAGAGCTCTATACTTATACCACGTGAAATTTTCAAGGAACTTACATTCGATAATAAAGATAAACTCAGTAAGTCGGACGAATTCCTAAATGCGGGAGGGCCAACGCATCCCGAGCATTTCAAGAGGACAGAGAATGAGAAAAATGTCAGGGTCAGCATAAACGAGCTTGATAGGTTGATAAAAAACAAGGAGAAAGAGATCAATGCAAGCAAGGAAACTAGTGGATCCCACATAGACATGTTCACCCCGCTATTGGCATCAGCATGGAAGACAGAGCTGGCAGAGAGAGGGCTCACGAAAGAGCTTGAGATAGAGAATAGGAAGCCAGCCGACAGCCAGGACAACGAGAGAAAAGCATTCATAGAGAAGAACAGAGAAGAAATGCGCGCAGAGCGCCAGAGGATAAACGAGCTGATGGGTTCTATAGGGGGTGAAATATCCCACAGTGACAAGAGGCTTGAAGAGGTCACGAAGATAAAGGGGCTAGAAAAGAATGTCGACGATTTGAAGCATGAAGTGGGTTCCATCAGGGAAGACATTTCGAGTTCCATCAAGGAAGACATCTGGCAGAGGAAGCTAGATATAAGGGACCACGAGAGAGAGATATCCAAACTTGAGAAGAAAGGGGCCCCAGAGGAAGATATACGTGCAAAGCAGGAAGTGCTGAATTCAGAGAAAGTATATTTAACTATGATGAAAAATGAACTGGAGGAAAAGAAAAAGGACCTGAAAGCCGCAAAGAAAGATTATTATTCAGAATATGGCAAACAGATACTTCCAGGAATACCATCCATACCTGGGACAGAACCTATAGTGGGGAGGGTCTTAGATACCACTCTGTTCTCAATAGCTAAGTCTGAGAAGGACAAGGCGATCGAGAATCTCATAGAGTATGAGAAGAAGGAGCTCGGGGTCAAGCTCGCAGACTCACTAATCACAAAAGGAGCCAACGAGGCGATCAGGACAGCAGGGACCATAGAGGCCGCTAAGCTGAGGCTCGGTGTGGACATAGAGAAAGAGGGCTCGACCTGAGGCCAATGAAGATTGGTGCTATTTATGGTATTCATGGCAGATGCTGGAAATTACAAGTTCTTGGTTCTCGCAGTGATTGCTGTGATTATATCAGTATCGCTGAATGGCTGCATACAGAAGGCGAGCCTTGATCCAACGCTCTACATCTCAAAGAGGACGGTTGATTACGAGGTCTCATCGCTCGAGGACAACCAGAATCTTGGCGAGTGCAGGATTTTCTATTGTCAGAACTCCACAAGCGTGGTTAAATCATGGTTCAGCAACATAGGCCTGTCTGATTACAAGCCCTCTTTGGAAGGAGGCAGATGCTGGCTTGAGAATGTAGACCCTTATACACAAGATGGGTCTGACAGATTAACTAAGACCATCAAGGGTGAGACCACCGAATACACCCAGTCATTCATGCTCGGAGCAGGGCCCAATTTCGCAGCCGCGGATGAAGCGCAGAGATATTGTGGTGGCTCATTGGGCTTCGCTGTGCAGTGGTTAGGTGGGAGTGAAATCCGACGCCCAGAGCCAGTCAGACTTGAAGAGATAAAGAGGTTGCTCAGGTCCAATGTCATACCTTTCCTTGCATATTACACTCCAATTGATGGAGGCACATATACTAGGGAATTGGCCACAGGGATCTCGGGCCCGGGCCCGATATTCATAGCTCCCGGAGCTGAATTCAACATCAGCGCCATGGACAGAGTCGATCCCCTTAGACATTTCCAGATGATAAAGCAGGCCTGCGAGAAATGCTTCACCGTGGCCTTCGTTAAATTCAATGACACAGACACCCTGATGCATTACGGGGGGGATGGAGCAACAGATGCGATGCCATACATAGACTTGGTAGGATATGGCATAAACATGAATGATTTCGATTGCGATAAGGCGAAGATAATATATGCGATAAGCGATTTCACACAGAACATATCAGAGACCTGGAAGAAACCGAGCATGCTGGTCTATCTGGAAGCCAAAGAGGGAGGCAAATGCACGAACGAGACCATAGCTGGCGCGTACGATTTCATCTATTCGCAGCTGCCTGTATTCGTGGCCCAAGGGATGATAGGCATGGGTATGAAGGATACGGCGATGATGTTTAATGATACAGGTGTACCTAATATTCCTGGCATAGTTTGGTTTTCCAATTGCGAAGCCTACTATGATTTCGATGATTCAAATTCATTGAATCAGGTGTTCCTGATATCCCCGGAGAGGGGAGACAAGGGGATGTCCCCTTGCGATACGCTTACAGCCTCATCACTGACAATCCTCATTAAATGCGATGTGGACTACTTGAATTCAAAAGTGCCCCTCCCGACAGAGAGCAGCATATCCATAGGGGATTTTTGCGTGGAGGACAGTGCGCTGGATGTCGGCAGTGATTATCCTCTCGATACTGATATAGGGTATGTGCCAGATGGATATGAGAAATACTGCGAGACCTGGTCGCCCCAAATAAGGGAGTTCGGCGCAAAGTTCAGATTCGATCCCTCATTGGTAAGGGCAATAATAATGAAGGACAATGATTTCACACCCATCTTGCCTGCGATGATCACAGGACAGGAATGCACAGGATGCGCAGCGTATTCAGGGAAGAATTTCGAGATATGCTGCGGCATAGAGCGGCTCGAGTACTATAATGAAACAGCAGGCACTAGGCTTTCAGGGCTTGGTTCTAGGAGCGATAGTTGCGGCGGCCAGCCCGCATGGAAACAGATGTATTTCGCTGTCTATGGCTACAAGAATCCCTCCCAATTTGACCAGCACATCAATTCATATGTGGAATGCACGAGGGGAGGGGGATCATTCTCATTCAACGGAGCGATAAAGGATTATCTTTCAGCAGCCATGGGTGTGAGGGACATTTGCAGGGTATGCGGCAGGGACAAGGAGATCCCTGATTCTTCCAGGCCGAATTGGAATACACAGATACCCTTGCCCGCCTTGGTGAAGCCCATAAAGAACCCAGAATGCGTGGTTCCTTTCCAGAGCAATATGGGCCTTTATTGGAACAGCGGAATCATCCTCAGGGATTTAGACGAACTGAACATTGCCAGATCCATAGCCGCAGGTACTGTTGTTGGGGTGGCAGAGAGGCCATTGAGAGGCAAGACTGTTACTGTGGAGATCAATGTGGCGCAGGAACCTATTTTTGTCACATACTCCTCTCTTTCTAGCATCGCTGTAGCGAAGAATGATGTCATTTCAGTCAAGCAGGAGATAGGGGCTTTCGAAGACACACTCATAGTGGAGATGTGCTATGGTAGTGGCTGCAGGCAGCCGATTCTCGGGATAGATAGGAATTTCCTTGATCCCTCACAATATCTGCTCATAGATTGCAGCGCTTCGTAATCCTAAAATTAATAACAAAATTAGAGGAATAGGAAACAGGAGCGGGTCCGGTGGGATTTTCGTTTCTCGGAGCTATATTAGCTCCAGGAGAAGTTTCGAACCCACGACATTTCGGTTTCTCTGCGACCCTATGAGATACATAGGAACCATAAGAGCCGAACGCTCTAGCCAAGCTGAGCTACGGACCCATTACCACTTCTATTCCTTATCTTCGTGGTAAAATACTATACTACACACTTATTTTTATTCCTTTAGTTTCCCAAAACTCAAAATCTCCAAATTGGTAGAAAAAAGATAGATTTAAAAGCAAAACATTTTTATAAAGAATCAATCCTCCCGAAATGAATATAAAGGACAAAGCACTTCGGAGAGTGGAGCGATCAGTTATGGCAGGCACCGAAACCAGTGGACGTATATTGTCAAATAAATATGTCCAAGAATACTTCATGTCTAATTTTGGTGAATCCTCGGTGAGAATTGTAAAGGCTGCCAACTCTGAGATGACTGACGACGCTATTGCAACAAAATGCAAGCTGAAGGTTTCTGAGATACGCTCTGTTCTTAACAAGCTCCACAACATCAGGCTGGCCACATATGTCAGGACGAAGGACAAGGACACAGGGTGGTATTCGTACATCTGGAAGGTCCACCTATCGGAAATCCCGCAGATAATAGAAAAATCAATGCGAGGGGAGATGGAAATGCTCGAGCAACAATTAGAGACGTCGACAACAGTGTTCTCTTTCTACTGCCCCAAATGCTCTAGGGAGAATAAGATAGAATTCGACACCGCCACTGATCTGAGGTTCAGATGCCCAAGCTGCAGGAAGCAGCTCAAGGAAGTGAAGACCAACAGGCAGACCCTGATGGAGATGATACATGCCATCAAGAGGAAGAACAACGAATTCAGGAAATCACTCGAGCCCAAGCCCAAACAGAGTAAGAAATAATTCTCACCCAATCTGCCCCTTCAGTTCAATCTATCTAAACATTTATTATCCTCTTTCCCTTTATTCTTCAGTGGATCACATGGCTAAAATTTTCATAGAGACATACGGATGCTCTGCGAACATGTCAGAATCTGAGATGATGGCAGGCATACTCGAGAAACAAGGGAACGAAATCACAGATTCCATCGAATCCTCGGACATAGTGATAATCAACACCTGCATAGTGAAGAGACCGACCGAGATAAGGATGATATACAGGATAAAGCAGCTCGCCACATCCAGGAAGAAACTCATAGTGGCCGGATGCATGCCCGAGGCAAGGATGAAGGATATACTCAAGATCGCACCGGATGCATGCATGGTAAGCACGCACCAGATAAGCAAGATTGCCGAAGCCGTCAAGGCACTGGCCGATGGAGAGAAGAAATATTTCGTTGGAAAAAGCGCAGAGGAGAACACCTGTCTTCCTAGGAAAAGGGGCAACAGTCTGATCGGGATAGTAGAGATATCTAAAGGCTGCCTTGGGAGATGTACATATTGCTCTGTAAAAGGGGCGAAGGGCAATCTCCAGTCCTATTCCTTACAATCTATAATCCAGGAAATCAAGAATTCTGTCTCCGAAGGATGCAAGGAGATATGGCTGACCTCACAGGACTGCGGATGCTATGGCAAAGACAAAGGGACAAGTCTTACTGATTTGCTCCATGAGATAATCAACATCGAAGGCGATTTCAGAGTGAGATTGGGGATGATGAATCCAGAGCACGTCCTCCTAGTTATAGATGATTTGATTGAGTGCATGGAAGGGGACAGTTTCTACAAATTCATCCACATACCTGTACAATCTGGATCAGATACTGTCCTGCAGAGGATGGGTAGGAGATACAATTCCAGTGATTTCAGGGAAATAATCCGAGAATTCAGAAACAAGATTCCCCAAATGAATGTCAGGACAGATATAATCATAGGATTTCCTGGAGAATCCAGGCAGGAATTCATTGAAACAGTCGAGCTTATCGAGAAAACCACCCCAGACATAGTCAATATCAGCAAGTTCGGAGCTATGAAGGGCACTCCGGCCGCAATGATGCGTCAGCTGGAAGATTCGATAATGTCCAAGAGGACGAGAGAGATAAGCGATATCTGCAGGAGGATAACTCTAGAGGGGAATAGACAACAAGTGGGGGCAGTCAGGAAGATATTTGTGTCCGACAGGAGCAAGAAAGGCCTACTTATAGGCAGGGATGAGTATTTCAGGCAGGTAGCTCTCCAGGATTCTGATTCGAAAATAGGCGAATTCGTGGAAAGGGAGATAAAATCAGCCTCCTTATTCGGCCTATCAGTATTTTAGAATCCACTTCGGTCCATGTCCGATAAAGCTTTAAAAACCTTTATTGACACATAGATTCAGATTTACATGGCACAAGACACACAGGAACTGACTCGTTTTGAGAAAGCAAGGATTGTGGGAGCGAGAGCGCTGCAGCTTGCGATGGGAGCTCCCCCTTTGATAGAGCTGCACAAAGGGCTTTTCGAACCATTCGAGATAGCGAGAGTGGAATTCGAGAAGGGAGTGATACCCTTGTCGATAGTGAGACTATAGTTTGTTGGAATATGGGGTGTAAATATGGATCCGTTGACGATTGTTATAGGTATTTTGGTTTTGTTGGTTATAATATTCGTGCTTATCTGGAACACGCTAGTCACTCTCAGGACAAGGATCGGCAACGCATGGGCGCAGATAGATGTGCAATTGAAAAGGAGAGCGGACCTGATACCGAACCTAGTGGAGACAGTGAAGGGATACATGAAGCACGAGAAGACAGTGCTCGAGAATGTCACAAAGGCAAGGACATCACTCATGTCTGCCACGGGCCCCAAAGATACAGCCAAAGCAGAAGCGAGCCTCACAGGCGCTTTGAAGACATTGTTCGCGGTGGCAGAGAACTACCCGAACCTAAGGGCGACTGAGAACTTCCAGATGCTGCAAGAGGAACTGAGTGGAACAGAATCTAAGATTGCGTATTCCCGCCAGCTCTACAACGACACAGTGCTTGATTATAACACTAAGATACAGATAATACCCTACAATATACTCGCAGGGATGTTCGGATTCAAGGCAAGTGAATTCTTCAAGGTGGAGTCGGAAGCAGAGAGGAAGGCAGTCAAGGTCAAGTTTGACTGAAGGGCCTCTTTGAGAGATGAACAGGTGCCCTTATGACTCTCTACGATGAGATAGGAAGGAACAACAAAGTCACTATTCTCCTTTTCGTTATCTATGCTATTCTTTATGCTCTCGTGGTCTATTTCGCATTGTATATATTTCTCGAATCAGATCCAGGCCTTCCAGTCTTCACAATATCCACTCTCATCCTTCTGGCATTATTCTATCTGATAGCCTTCACACAAGGGGCCAACATTGTTCTTGCATTGGCTGGGGCAAGACCCTTGGAGAAGAAGGAATTCCCATTTGTCTACAATACAGTGGAAGGACTCTCCATCGCAGCGGGAATACCAATGCCCAAGATATACATTATTGATTCCGATACCCTCAACGCGTTCGCTACAGGCATGGACACTAAGAACTCTTACATCGCCCTAACCACAGGCATCATAAAAAAGATGAACAGGGCAGAGCTCGAAGGTGTCATCGCACATGAGATGTCGCACATAAAGAACTATGACATACGCCTCATGCTCGCTGGAGCGGTGCTCGCCATGGCGATAGCATTCATCGCGGATGTGACCCTGCGCTCTCTTAGGTACAGCAGAGGGGGCGACAAGAAAGGATCAGGGTATATAATTATCATAGGTCTGGCATTCGTAGTGCTAGCTCCTATTGTCTCAACCATAATCCGCTTAGCCATATCCCGCAACAGGGAATATGCGGCTGATGCCAGCGCCGCGATGCTAACAAGATATCCTCCAGGACTGGCATCTGCCCTGACAGTGATAAAGAATGACTATGAGAAGAATCCAAAAGAGCTCAGCACGAATGAGGCGCTGAAGCCATTGTTCATATTCGAGCCAGGGAAAGCTATAGTCAGCTTGCTGTCGACCCATCCTCCTGTCGAGGAAAGGATTGCAAGGCTGAAAAAGATGTGAGTGAAATATATGCCAGGTCCTTCAATATCTTGGGTTTTTAGAAACCCTATAACTGTATTGATTTCAGCGCTCATTGCAGCAATAATTGTTTATATTCTCTTCGAAGATATCTATTTCTCGATAGCCCTAGTATTAGGCGGAATATATTGGATATTAACATCAAAATTTGATATAGAGGATAGCATAACTCTCCCTATAGTCGATAAACCCACCCGTTTTGTAATTATAAATGGCGAAATTTTTGATACAAAAACACTTGCGCCCATTCAACCTGTGATTGCCATATCTTTTTTAATAGTATTTTCTGTATTTGTTGCAATCTTTTTCGTGATTCAATCAACAACGAATTTCCTCGGAACAAAATATGGAATGACTTCCACCGAAGTCGCGCATGTATTTGGAGAGATGTTTTTCATTTTTATTGCATTTTTGGCTGTTCACGAGCGAGTTCTCATCATTTTTATAAAAAAATATGCGCTGCCAAAACAAAACATCCGAATAATAAAGAAAGACATCGCGACGCATACCCCGGACCCATTAACAATAATAACCGGTACTCTTTATCTTACAGAAAAATATATCGCTTTCCTCCCGATATCTCAGAATAGGAAAGAATCTAAAAACATAATAATTCCATTGGATTCTATCAAAAATGCTAATATTGCTGGGGACAAGATTGAGCTCGAGTGTCCAGACTGGAAGTATATCTTCTCTATTGACAACGCTTCAGAGTTCAAGTCAGAGATACAAAAACTCAGATTGAAATAATTAGACTCCTTCTTCCAGTGGGCTCCAACCGAACCTGCCCCTCTTCGGCCCCTCACCCTCTTCCTTTTTGGTCTCCTTTGTCTTCTTTGCTGCGGATGATGCCTTGAGAGATTCAACTTCATCCCTCAGAGCCTTTACTTCCTTTGCCAGGTCCTCCATTGTAGTTCCTTTTCTTTTGTTCGAGGCTATCCTGTCGTTTATCTCCCTTACAGCATCTATTGGATTCTTCACACCATTTACAACTATAACCTTCGAATCCTCTATCGATATCGCAGAGACTCCGAGCAGGCTGTCTATAAAATCAAAAAAAGTGGGAGACAATCTAGCCTCCTTCAATTCTGTGTAAGGTATCTTAGTCTCCTTTGGGAATATCAGCCCTTTCCTTATCAGGAGCTCCTTTTCCCTAGTCTCGATCAAGAGTATTGCCTGTATCACTTTGCCCGTAGTGAAGCAGATTATCACAGTGACCGCTATAGACATAACGAACGACATCGCTATGAAATCAATATTGACGGGCCCATCGCTCTGTCCAAAGGCGGACTGCACGAATGAGAAAAGGAGGATGCCGAATATCCAGACTGAGATTATGATTATTAGCCCCTTTATCACTAGGGCATAAGTTCCTTCATCAGACATCTTTATCTCAGTCATATTAGACACCACTCACTTCATTCGCAGTTTCTAAAACTTCCACTATATTATCATATCAAATGCCTTGCCAGTGTGACAAGCTTTGGATTCTTCATCAATGCCTTGGCGAATACCTGGAGTTTCACACCTCGCGTGAATTCCACTATATCTTCGGGCTTGAAAGTGTCAGCCAACATGTTGAAGTCATCATCAGACAAATTTTCCATTATTTCCCTTATCTTCTCAACCTTCGACAGATGGTTTCCCCTGACTTCCCACCATTTGGTGTTGAATTCAGACAATATTCTCTTTGAGTAATCCTTTGCCTTAAGCGCCTTGATAGCTGTCTCCGCAGCTATCTGCCCACTTATGATTGCCTCTTTTATCCCTCCCCCATGGATGGGATTCACGTGGTGGGCAGCTTCTCCACAGACAATGAATCCGTTGGATGCCATATCCTTGAGCAATCCTCCGACAGGCACTCCACCCGCATTAACCTCTATTATGGATGCTTCCCTGAGCTCATCACTCTTGTTAATGAAATCATTGAGATATACCATCGGCCTTTCCTTGCCCGGAACAACCCCCACCCCCACATTCGCAGTCTTGTTGCCTTTCGGGAATATCCAAACATACCCTCTCGGAGCCAGCTTGTTCCCCATATAAATATGGATGAAGTTCGGATTTGACTTCACTCCCGCCATCTCATACTGGACACAAGTATCTATCAAGTTGGGGTTGCATGTTGTATTCAATCCAGCCTGCTTTGGCAGGGAGGAATCAGATCCTCCCGCGAATACAACTATCTTTGCCTTGGACTCGAACGCCTCGCCATTGAAATTTGTTCCTTTGACTCCAGTAACATACCCATTCTCTAATATGAGCTTCGATACATTAGTGCCAGACTGTACATGGGCTCCTGCATTGGCAGCCTGCGCCGCGAGCCATTTGTCGAACACTTTTCTTTCTAGGACATACCCTCCACCTTCCATGACTGCTTCCAAGTATTTCCCATTCGGGGCATATATCCTGGCTCCCTTTACCTTCTGGGCATAGCACCTTGCCGGGATCTTTCCAACCAGCTTCTCTGCCTTCTTCTCTAGTCCCTCGCCGCATCTCTTGGGCGCCCCTATCTCATTCCTTTTCTCATACGCTATTGCCGCGTATCCTGCCTCAGCGAGCTTCCTTGCGCAGCATGTCCCTGCCGGACCTGCTCCGATTATTATAACATCATACATTTCATCATCCTTGATTAGTCTCATCAATTGCCATCATTCACGGCCTTGTGACGGTTATTGCCTTTACAGGGCAGACTCTCTCGCATGTCCCGCACATAGTGCAAAGCTTAGCATCGCATACAGGGCCATGGTTTGTCAGATCCAGCGCTGCGAACTGGCACACCCCAACACACGCCCCACAAGAGACGCATTTCTTGTCCAAACTCCACGTCATATAATTCACCTTGCTTCCTTTCTCATTTGTTCTATTGTCCTATTCCTCGGACTTCAATTCAGAATAGTTCCTGTCGTTGAACTCGTATATCCTCTTGTCTTCCTTGAACCATTCGTCTATTATCTTGTCCTTCTCCCCCTTCGCCTTCGCGGTGCTTATAGGGTCTATTATTGTGAATTCGTTGTTGAACATGAAGCCTACAGCCACCTTTATCCCCTTGTTCATGCCCACAATTATGTGGGTGTCCTGGTTCTCCAATGCGACAAGCAAGGAACACAAGAAGACAGCCTTGTCCATAGGGTCTCCTCCCCTCAAATCAATCATCTCCTTAGGGGTGAGCCAGAAATTGATGGTTGTGGTGTAGGTCCTTATCTCCCTTACAAATTTGTGGGCCGATTCAGCAGCCTTTAGGAAATGCTGCTCGTATATGTATGGCCTTATGCTATCTATCAGTTCATCTTTCTTCTTTTGTACATGCTCATCATTCGGCCTTATCAACGATTTCAAGTCAGCTATGGTCTTTGTCTCACTCTTCTCTATGTAATCCCTGTATCTCTCTATTATCAATTCATAAATCCTTATCCTGTCCTGCAGTGTGCGTAGCTCGTCCCTCCTTTCAGGCACTTCCTTCTTTTCCTCTTTGAAAAAAGGTATGAATTCCTTGAGTCCCATATTCTATCTCACCTAGAAGCACGAAAAACTAAAATTAAAAAATAAAAAAAAACAAAAAGGTTGAGCTCATTCCACTTCAGCTGGGAGAGTGAAGACATCGCTTGATATCGATGGATTAGGGATGTATTTTGTAGCAGTCATCTCAAACACCATCTCTTGCGAGCCACCTAAGGCCGAGCTGATATTCATTGACATCTTGAAGTACAATGGGTAGCCAGTCTCTTGGTCAAGGCACTGCACCATAGCTATCTTTGATACATTGCTCTCTCTCATGCTGTTAGCGGTGTCTATGAGCTCGGAGTTGCTCTCGATGTCGGCCAGTTTCGCCGCATCTATCTCCATATTGACAGTGTCGCACTTCCTTCCTGCGTATGTGCCCTCAGTCACTTCTGACTGGATCACAAGTGCTCCTTTGGCCACCATCTCGAGGATTGTCTGTTCATCCTCTCCCTCCATGCTCACAGGTCTCGCTAATCCCGTCACAGAATCATCCTCTCCAGCCTTGCATGTCCAATTCCCATCGCTCTGGGCGCAGGAGTACGATCCCTCTTCGAGAGTGTAGTACCTGACCACCAATGGGATTCCAAGCAAGGAGCCTGTCAAATCAGACCTTGAGACATTATCCTTCATCCATAAGCCAGTCTGCAGCCTTATCGTCAATCCGCTAGCCGCTATATTCGCATCATATGCGGACTCGGAAGAAGTGATAGTCTTTGATTTCTGCAATGCACTTATTAGCACAGTCTTCCCATCCTTCTTCATTCCAGGGGTTGTACACCCCGACATGAGCATCACTCCAATAACTATCGCGATCAACGCGAAGATAACAGATTTTTGCATATATTTACCTCCCTCGTATTTCTTCCTGAAATACCTAAGGATACATTCTCAGAAGTGGATTTAAAGCTTATGTTTTAAGGTCGGATCCAGGAAATATATATATACCTCAATTGATTGGTAGATTTGGCCTTTTGGGGCAGATGGGCCCAAAATCTATCATCAGCTCTACAATTTAGTATTATTTCAATATGGGTGATGTACATGGAGACAAAAAACAAGATAAATGCTAGATCAGATTCGAATAAGGAGAAGGTTGTGAAGGAGATAAAGAAGATCAATGTTATCATATCCGGCCTGACAGGCAACATGGCAACGAATGTGGCCGAGAAAGTGCATATGCAGCCCGACATGAAGCTGGCAAGGATGGCGCTTACAGGAGAAGGGATGACATTGAAGGTAGGAAATGTCATAAAATTAGGGGGGAAAGAGATCGTCCTGATTGAACCCAAGGCCCACAAAGAGGCATTGGAGATGTACATCGCCGAGGAGGGCGAGGTCCCGATCATAGTGGATTTCGTGGCTCCCCCAGTCAAAGGAGGGCCGAGCCCCGCAGTAGGAAACGCGGAGCTTTACTGCTCCCTAAAGGCTCCATTTGTCATGGGGTCCACAATGGCCAAGGAAGAGACGGCAGCAATTAAACAGATGGTCATTAATAGCAAGAATCTTGCGGTACTAGCTCCGAACATGGCCCCTATCATTGTCATAGTCCAGGACATGATGGAGTATGCAGCTAGGAAATACCCAGGTATATTGAAGGATTACCTCGTCGAGCTGAGCGAGAGCCATCAGGCAAGCAAGAAAGACACCAGCGGGACTATGCGCTCAATTCTTCAGTCAATCCAGAAGCTGGGTCCTGAAGTCAAAGAATCAGATATTCGTATGATTAGGGACCCTAAGGTCCAGGAGGAAGAGCTCAGTGTGCCTAAGGAGTATCTTGGTGGGCACGGTCACCATTGGTATAACTTCACTTCCCTGGATGGGACTGTTTTCCTTGACATATCGCACAGGGCGAACGGCAGGGATGTATATGGATTAGGGACGCTGGCTCCGATACGCTTCGTCCACAGGAAAAGGCAGGAAGGAGTGACAGGTGCGTTCACGCTGATAGATGTGCTGAGCGAGGGAAGCCAGTAATCTATAAATTATATTGCTTGCAAAGGTTTTCCATGAAAAAGACAATAGTGGTGTTACCTGGAGACGGGATAGGCCCGGAAGTCGTTGCGGAAGGAGTAAAGGTGCTGAAGGCAATCATGGAGAAATATGGCCATGAATTCGCATTGGAAGAATGCCTTGTAGGTGGGGCGGCTTATGATAAGACAGGTCATCCCTTGCCGAAGGAAACTACAGATGTATGCGACAGGAGCGATGCAATCCTATTCGGTGCGATAGGCGGGCCGAAATGGGAAAAACTCCCTCCAGAATTGACACCCGAAAGAGGAGGCATACTCGCGCTTAGGAAAAGATACGATCTGTTCGCCAATCTCAGGCCTGCAGTTATATTCGGTCCCCTTTCATCGTCTTCTCCGCTGAAGAACGAGATAATCGGGAACAGCCTTGACATATTGATTGTCCGAGAACTGACTGGAGGGATTTATTTCGGCAAGAAAGAGAGGAAGGAAGATTGGGCATCAGATGAGCTGAAATATTCAATCCCGGAGATAGAAAGGATCGCGAGAGTGGCATTCGAAGCTGCGATGAAGAGGAACAAGAAAGTGACTTCTGTGGACAAGGCTAATGTGCTTGAGACTTCCAAGTTATGGAGAGAGGTAGTATCAAGGGTCTCAAAGGAATATCCTGAGGTCCAACTCAGCCATCTTTATGTAGACAATGCAGCTATGCAGCTCGTGAGGAATCCGAAGCAGTTCGATGTGATTGTCACAGAGAATATGTTTGGTGACATACTGAGCGACGAGGCATCGGTTGTGGCTGGATCGATTGGCATGCTGGCATCAACAAGTCTCAATAGCAAGATGTTCGGGCTATACGAGCCAATCCACGGATCTGCTCCGGACATAGCTGGTCAAGGGAAGGCCAATCCAATAGCTACCATACTCTCAGTGGCAATGATGATGAAATACTCATTTGGCCTGCTCGATGAGAGCAAGGCAATCGAAAAGGCTGTGGAAAATGCAATAAACAAAGGACACAGGACAGTCGACATAGCGTCAAAAGATACCCTGAATGAAAATATTCTATCGACTTCCAGGATGGGAGATGCGATTGTCGCAGAGATAATGAAAACATAACATCCCAAGGTGATAAAATGGCGAGTAAAGTGAAGATAGGCAAGGAAGGAAAAGAAGCCAAGCAAGCGCTGAAAGGCTCATTCGTTGCAATAGTGACTCCTTTTGAGCGCCGCAATGGCAAGATTGTAGATTTCAGGACATTCAAAACATTAATTGAGTTGCATGCCAGGACAGGGACTGCGGGCATAGTGCCATGCGGAACTACGGGCGAGTCGGCCACGCTGTCTCACGAGGAGCATGAGGAGGTCGTCAAGATGACGGTCGAATATGTGAATCATCGCATGCTTGTGATTGCCGGATCAGGATCGAACAGTACAGCCGAGGCCATCAGGCTTACTAAATCTGCAGAGCTTGCAGGAGCTGACGCCTCGCTACAGATATGCCCATATTACAACAAACCGACGCAGAAAGGGCTCTATTTGCATTTCAAAGCTATTTCCGAGGAGAGCAGCCTACCTTTGATCATTTATAACATCGCTTCCAGGACTGGAGTGAATATGGAACCAGATACATTCGCGCGCTTGGCAGAGTTACCGACAATTGTTGGTATAAAAGAGGCATCAGGGAATCTCGACCAGATGTCGCGCATGATCTCACTTTGCGGCGACAAGATCGCATTGCTGTCCGGAGACGATTCGCTCACATTACCTGTCATGTCAATAGGTGGGATTGGAGTGATATCTGTAGTGGCAAACATCATGCCCGAAGAGACGGCAGAGATGGTCGCAGCCTTCGATCTCGGTGATATGGAAAGAGCAAAGGAGATACACTACAAACTACTCCCACTGATAAAGATGCTGTTCATCGAGACGAATCCGACCCCAGTTAAGACGGCAATGTCAATGATTGGGATGTGCTCCCCTGAAGTTAGGCTGCCGTTAGCGCCGATGGAAGAGAAAAATAAATTCAATTTGGCCGGCATACTAAGAGAACTTAAGCTGATTTCAGACATTAATAGGTGATTTAGATGGGAATGACAATGACAGAGAAAATATTGGCAAGAGCATCAGGTAAGGTTACAGTGAAGCCCGGTGAGAAGGTTAGCGCAAAGGTGGACAAGGCCTTGTTACATGAAGTCACAGGTGTTCCTGCCGCTGATGAGTTCTACAAGAAATATGGCAAAGATGCAAAGGTCTGGGACAGGACAAAATTCGTAGTGACGCCAGACCACTATGTGCCAAATAAGGATATACCAACAGCAATCCTTTGCCAGAAGCTTGCAAAGTTCGTGGTTGACCAGAATATCCCACCAGAGGATTACTATCCTGTGGGGGAGAATTATGGTGTCTGCCATGTCATGCTGCCGCAGGAAGGATATGCTCTGCCAGGTACAGTGATAGTCGGTGCTGATTCTCATACATGTACACACGGAGCATTCGGATTATTTTCATATGGAATTGGACAGAGCATGATGGGGGAAATCTTTGCTACTGGAGAAATAGAGATAATCGTCCCTCCGACCATGAGATTCATAATCAACGGCAAGTTGCCAAAGAATGTAATGGCAAAGGACATAATCCTCAGGATAATCGGGGACATCGGAGACGATGGCGCGAGAGGCCAGGCAATGGAGTTTGCAGGTATTGCTGTAGAAGCTATGTCAATTGATGAAAGGATGACACTTACTAATATGGCTATAGAGGCTGGCGCGACAAATGGGATAATAGCCCCAGACGCCAAGACCTTGGAATACTTGAAGGGAAGAGCTAAGGGCAAGTTCGAGCCAGTCTACAACGATCCCGATGCAGAATTCTCTGCAATGTATGAATATGATGCTTCAAAGATAGTTCCCACAGTTTCAAAACCATACAAAATCAGCAATACTTCGCCCGCCTGCGATTTGCAGGATGTGAAAATAAATCAGGCAGTTATAGTTGCATGCACGGGCGCGAAATTCGATGACTTGAGCGCTGCGGCAATGGTCCTGAAGGAGAATATGGCTGCAGGGAAGAAGGTCGCGAAGGGAGTCAGGCTTCTTGTCATACCAACAACTCAGAAGGTTTACAAGAAAGCCTTGGAAACTGGTTTGCTTAAGATATTCTCAGATGCTGGTGCTATAATATCAGCACCGACATGCGGCCCTTGTCTCGGTGGGCATATGGGTATCCTAGGCCCTGGAGAAGTAGCGATCTCGTCCTCGAACAGGAATTTTGAAGGGAGGATGGGAGACAAGACATCACAACTGTATCTAGCGTCTCCCATGACAGTCGCACAGTCAGCTGTGGAAGGCAGGATCTGCCCTTATGATGTAGGGAATTCGAAGCCCATGACGGGACAGCCCTATGTCATCAAATACAAGAAGGACATAAAGATTGATGACACCCCTCCACTCAGCAAGGAAGTGCTGAACAGGCAATTCAGGGGGAAGGCATATGTCATACCTAAGGAAGGAGTTAACACAGATGTGATCATACCTGCGCGTTATCTGACGACTGCAGATCCCTCAATCCTAAAGAAGCACGCATTGGAGGATTTGGATGACAAGGAATTCCCGATAAGATTCGTGAAGGATGACGGCACCACCGATTTCAAAGTGATAGTGGCGGCAAAGGATTTCGGTTCCGGATCCTCAAGGGAGCACGCTCCCGTAGCTCTGTACGGAGAAGGATCGGGCGCAGTTGCGGTCGTGGCCCCTTCATTCGCTAGGATTTTCCTGTACAATTCCATAAAGACAAAGACAATCATCCCACTGGAATCGAAAGAGGACATCTCGAAGGAGATCAAGACTGGAGATGATGTCGAGATCGACAAGAAGGAATGGAAACTGATCAATCACACTTCAGGAAAGACATACGAGCTGAAGAAGCCTAAGATAGAATGATGAATCATAGGTGCATAGATGAGCAATACTTTCGGGCAGAGATTCAGGATAACAACAGCAGGTGAGAGCCACGGCAAATCCATATCCGTAACAGTCGATGGCTGCCCTGCCGGGATCAAATTACAAGCAGAGGATATCCAAAAGGAACTGGACAGGAGAAAGCCAGGCCAAAGCAAAGTAACCACTCAGAGAAAGGAAGAGGACCTGGTGGAGATCCATTCGGGAGTTTTCGAGGACACGACGACAGGGGCTTCTATCATGATGCTCATCAGGAACACAAATTTTGACACAAGCAAATATGAGCCCATAAGAGACTTGTTCAGGCCTAACTCTGCGGATTACACATACTGGAAGAAATACGGAATAAGGGACTGGCGCGGCGGCGGAAGGGCGAGCGCAAGGGAGACTGCAGCAAGGGTCGCTGCAGGTGCGATTGCGAAGAAGATCCTCGAGTTGGAAAACATAGTTGTGATAGGATACTGCCTGGAAATCGGGGGAATCAAGGCTGAAAGCATAGACTACAATGAGATAGAGAAAAATCCAGTCAGGTGCCCGGACAAGAACTCTGCAAAGAAGATGGAAGAGAGGATTCTCGAAGTGAAATCGCAGGGAGATTCAGTAGGGGGTCTTGTTGAGATCATAGCGAAGAACGTGCCTCCAGGGCTTGGAGAGCCGACATTCGGCAAGCTGAGTGCGAAGCTGATGGAAGCTCTCGGGAGCATCGGGGCCGTGGATTGCGTGGAAAACGGAGCAGGAATGAAAGTCAAGGACATGCTAGGCTCTGAATGCAACGATCAGATGATTATGGATAAGGGCCGCATGAGATTCCTGACAAACAATTCAGGAGGCATACAGGGCGGGATCTCGAACGGGGAAGACATAGTGCTTAGGATTGCTGTCAAGCCAACTCCATCGATTGCCAAAGAGCAGAAAACGATTGATATTCATGGGAAAGAGGCAACTATAAAGATCGAAGGGAAGCACGACCCGTGCATCTGCCCGAGGATTGTCCCAGTGGCAGAGTCTATGGTTGCATTGGTATTGGTAGATTATTTGTTGCTCGCAGAAGGAGCAAACTATGAGGTGCGAAAATGGCTACGATAAACAAGAATTATGACAAATTAGCAGCAGGATATCTTTTCCCCGAGATAGGCAAGAGGAGGGATGCATTCCTTAAGTCAAATCCGCATCTCAAGCTGGGCGATATCATGAAACTAGGCGTAGGTGATACCTCAGAGCCGCTCACACACACTATCATCAAAGGGTTGCACTTAGGAGTTGACAAGCTCGCCAGCAAGGACACATACACAGGGTACGGCACTGAGCAAGGGGACAAGAGACTGAGGCAAGCGCTGGCTGACAGGTATGGGAAGAGAGGAGTGAAGCTTGAATTCGAGGAGATATTCGTCAGCGATGGGGCAAAGCCAGATTCAGCGAATATCCAATCCATCTTTTCAAAGGACAGTGTGGTGGCTGTCCAGGACCCAGCATATCCTGTCTATGTTGATAGTAATGTTATTGCGGGCAGGACAAAAGCTTTCGTGAATGGGAAATATGAGGGCTTGGTTTATATGCCTTGCACTGTAGACAAAGGTTTCTTCCCGGATTTACCTAACAAAAAGGTAGACCTGATCTATCTGTGCAGCCCTAACAATCCGACAGGTGCTGTAGCAACAAAGGACCAACTGAGGGTATTCATTGATTATGCTAGGTTGACTCAAGCAGTGATAATATTCGATGCAGCATATTCAGCATACATATCCGATCCAGAGCTGCCTAGGAGCATATACGAGGTTGAGGGGGCTAAGGAATGTGCGATCGAAATAAGTAGCTTCTCAAAAGACGCAGGGTTCACTGGAGTGAGACTAGGATGGACTGTCGTGCCAAAGACCATAATCACCGCAGGGGAGGATCCAAACAAATTGAATTCGCTGTGGAATAGGAGACAGACTACAATGTTCAACGGCGCGTCCAATATTGTGCAGGAAGGTGGGCTGGCAGCCATGTTGGAAATAGGGCAAAGGGAATGTCAGGGAGTGGTTGACTACTACATGGAGAATGCCAGGATAATAAAATGGACTCTTGAGAAAATGGGATTCAAGGTGTTCGGAGGATTGAACGCACCCTATCTCTGGGTGAAGCTCCCGAACGGAATGAAATCATGGGAATTCTTCGACAAACTCCTGAGTGAGGCGCACGTGCTGTGCACCCCCGGAGTAGGCTTCGGACCGAGCGGAGAAGGATACGTGAGATTCAGTGCATTCGGCCACAGGGAAGACATCGAGAAGGCAGCAAAGAGCATACGGGATAATCTGAGATTATAATAAGTGATTATATGGCGAGCAAGACAAATAAATCGACAAAAGTATCAAAGGAAGAGTTCGCTTTGATAAGGAAGAAGGACAAGGAATTCCCTCTGACTAAGGCGCAGGTGGAGAATATAATCAAGATTTATCCCACCCCCTGGCATATCTATGATGGGAGAGGTATAAGAGAGACCATGAGAGATCTGAACAGGGAGTTCGCATGGGCTCCGGGATTCAAGAACTATTTCGCGTTTAAGGCATTGTCTAACCACCACATATTGAAAATAATACACGAGGAGAAAGGCGGAGCGGATTGCAGCTCCATGACCGAGCTAAGGCTGTCGTCAGAGAGGGCAGGGGTCACAGGAGAGGATATAATGTTCACTTCTAATGACACACCTCCAGCCGAGTTCAGGAAGGCCAGGGAACTAGGGGCAATAATAAATCTCGATGACATAAAACACATTCAGGCCATGGAGAGAGCCGCAGGAATACCTCCAGTTATATGCTTCAGATATAATCCCGGGCCTCTGAAGGAAGGCAACCCAATAATAGGCAAGCCCGAGGATTCTAAGTATGGTTTCATGAAGAGGCAGCTTTTCGAGGGATACAGAATAATGAAGAGGAAGGGGGTGAAGAGGTTCGGCCTGCATACAATGGTGGCATCGAACGAATTAAACCCCAACTATTTCATAGAGACTGCGAACATGCTGTTCGACCTCGTGGCAGAGATATCAGCCAAGGTTGGGATAACCTTCGAGTTCGTAAACATGGGCGGAGGAATAGGCACGCCCTACAGGCCTGATCAAGTTCCTGTTGATTTGCACGTAGTTTCTGAGGGCGTAAGGAATGCGTACCAGAGAACTATTATGAGGAATGGTCTGTATCCATTGAAGATATTCATGGAGAACGGCAGGTGCATAACAGGACCACACGGTTGGCTCGTAACCACCGTCCTTCACCTCAAGCACATATACAAAGATTATATCGGAGTGGACGCGTGCTTGGCAGACCAGCCTAGGACAGGATTATATGGGGCGTATCATCATATCACTCCACTTGGAAAGGAGAGATTAGCGAGGACACATAAGTATGATGTCACAGGCTCATTATGCGAGAACAACGACAGGCTGGCCAAAGATATAATTCTTCCCAAGATTGAAACTGACGACAAACTTGTGGTCCATAACACAGGAGCGCACTCGCGCGTCATGGGGTCCAACTATAATGGCAAGCCGAGATGCGGTGAGCTCCTGCGAAAGCTAGATGGAAGTGTAAAGATGATAAGAAGGCAAGAAACCTACGAAGATATTATTGCCACGCTTGTAGATTGAAAACAAAATTTTCCCTTAATTCCCCCTATAATCTACAGGGGAATCAAAGGCAGTTTCGAATTCCATGGCTGATATCCCCCAATGCTGAGAGCCGAATATCACATTATCTTTCTCATATGACCTCACAACAAATTCGAACTTTATTGGGGTGCTTGATAACATGAACCTCCTTTTGCTATCTGCTGCAGTGGACACAGCCGTAGCGTTACCGCTGTTCAGTCTCATGAAAGTCCTGTTTCCCTCATTTCCAAAAGTAACATTGTTTATTACAAACGCTCCTATTCCATCAGCGGATATAATCCAATTATCTAAGGGTGAGTTAGAATCGAAGTTGTCGATCAGCTCACCGTTCATTTTGACATAATCCACATCTACCCACGTAGCCGTATACTCCTCATCAGTTGAGGTTCCGAAGAACAGTCCAACATCTCCGATAGGGTCCCGCGCTGTTTCATTCGATGCTAAAATTCCATCAACATAAGATTCGAGATAGGTATCGGTTGCTATTACACTATAAGTGGTCCAAGAGCTGACTGGCTTGTCTAGATAATAATGTATCCCATGGGAATCATGATAGACATTCACTTCAGGCACCTTTGCATTCGGATCAAATGCCTTCCCGTTCGCGATAGATTTGCAAGACAATCTATCATATAGATCCCCTATCTCCATGCAGAGTGCAGGATCCTTTTTCATCTCAGCTATTTGGTAATAACACCCATCTCTACTGGCGTCATCCTCTATCAGTTTGCACTCTTCTTCGTCTCCAGAACTTACAACAGCTTTGTAGATGCACGAATCTCTCATATCCATATCAGGAATCATTTTGCATGATTCTGTATCACCTAACTTTTCCGCTATGAGGGTTATACAGGTTTCACGTAATCCATATTCGTATGGGTCCCTTACAGAATCGCATAAGGAGATGTCCCCGATTATTCTTCCAACTTCTATTATACAAGCATCTCTAGTATTAGAATCCACAATATCTTCACAGATTCCCGAATCCGCCTTATCGACTGCCGCGAACTTTAAGCAAATATCTTTGTAATCTTGACGACTAAACTCGTCGCACACGCTCGTATCTCTAGTGGAATTATACTTATTTTCTATGCATTCAACAACAGCGTTTCTTGTACTGAACTCGCAGGTAGACACCTCTTTTTCTAATTTTATAAGTTTCATTAATGAGGTGCAACCCGAAAATAGGATTATATTCATTACAATAATCACTACTATCACCTTTTTCATATAAATCTCCCAAATCCATCTGTGTATCCATTATTCCAAATAAATAGCGGGCTTGCCTGGTTTTGATTTCGATGCCTTGCCTTGGGGGTCGTATTTCTCTTTGTCATTGACTGCATAGATCGTGATGTCCATCCCTATGCTGGTCCTGATTATATCTATATTCTCATTGTATCCTGGGATCTCCTTAGGTATTGCATAGATAAACACCTTCGAATAAGACTTGCCGTGAGTCTTCATCAGGTTTATCACGCTATTTATGTCAGTTGCCAGCTTCTGCGCATTCTTCTCTCCCTCCTCCAGATTGACATCTATCTTGCTTTCATCAGCAGCCGGCCAATCATCGGCTGTGAGCAAACCATTGTTCCCGAGCTTGCTGTGCCATATCTCCTCTGTTATATGGGGGCAGAATGGGTGCAATAGCCTCAGGAAGTTCTCAAGCGTCTCCTTGCTCTCTTCCTGGCCCAGCGATTCGAACAATTGCCTGAGTTTTATCAAGGCGAGGTTGTATCTGAAGTTGTCTATATCCCCAGTCACATCCTTTATCGCCCTGTTGAGCTTGCTCTCTATTTTCTTGCTGCTCTGGCCAATCCTGACTGACTCGAAATATCCCATGAACTTGTTTATGAATCTGAAGCTCCCTTCAATCCCCTCTGCGCTCCATTCAAGGTCCTTGTCTGGGTTTGCCAATGACATGAGGAAGAAGCGTGCAGTATCAATCCCGTATTTCCTACTTATCTCCTCAGGCAGGATGACATTCCCTCTTGACTTGCTCATGACAAAGCCATCCTCTCCATGCAGCATGCCCTGGTTGAATAGCTTTGTGAAAGGCTCATCTATCTTCACGAATCCAAGGTCTCTGAGCGCCTTAGTAAAGAATCGTGCATATATTAGGTGCATGCAGGCGTGCTCTGCCCCTCCGATATATTGGTCGACTGGCATCCAATACTCGGATTTTTTCTTGTCGAATGGCTCCTCGCTGTTCTTGTTGTCTGCGTATCTCAGGAAATACCATGAGGAATCAAAGAAAGTGTCCATAGTGTCAGTTTCTCTCCTTGCCTTGCCTTTGCACTTGGGGCAAGTGGTATTCACAAACTCCGTATTCGCTGCCAGGGGATTACCCTCTCCAAATTTAACATCAAAAGGAAGTTCGACAGGCAATTGAGACTCTGGCACAGGGACGATTCCGCACTTGTCGCAGTATATCATAGGTATGGGTGTGCCCCAGTACCTTTGCCTTGAGATTAGCCAATCTCTCAGTTTGAAAAGCATTGTCTTCTTGCCCAATCCCTTCCCTTCAAGATATTTAGCGATCTCCTCGATTGCTTTTTTGCTGTCAATTCCTGTGAATTGCGATGAGTTGGCCAAGGTTCCTTCCTCTGTGTATGCTTCCTGCATACTCTCCCCATTAATCTCTTTCCCTTTTGGCTGGATGACAACCTTGATTGGGATTTTGTATTTCTTGGCAAATTCGAAGTCTCTCTGGTCATGCGCGGGCACAGCCATCACCATGCCGCTACCATACTCTGCCACTACAAAATTGCCCGTATAGACTGGCACCTTGTCTCCAGTGACGGGATTGATGGCATAACTTCCTGTGAATTCACCTTCTTTCTCGAGCTCCACGGCATCCTTCTCGCTTGTGGACTTTATTTTTCTCAGGAATGCCTCGATTTTCGATTTCTGTTCTGGAGTTACTATCTCCATCAGCTTAAGGTGCTGCGCTGAGATGACCATGAATGTGACTCCGAATAATGTATCAGGGCGTGTTGTGAATATAGGCCAGTCCTGTTCATTTATCTTGAAATTGATCTCGATACCATAGCTTTTGCCAATCCAGTTCTTCTGCATAGCCTTTATCCTCTCAGGCCATTGTAGGCCATCAACCTTGTCAAGGAGTTCCTCAGCGTAATCAGTTGTCTTGATGAACCACTGCTCCAGCTGGCGTATCTCTACATCAGTTTCATTGTGCCTCCAACACTTTCCGTTGTGCACTTGCTCGTTCGCAAGAACAGTCTTGCACATAGGGCAGTAATTCACTGGGGCTTTCTTCCTGTAGACCAAGCCTTTCTCATAGAATTTCAGGAAGAAGTACTGGTTCCACCTGTAATATTCGGGAGAATGGGTTATCACCATCCTGCTCCAATCATAACTGAGACCTAATTCTTTCTGCTGCCTTATGAAATTCTTTATGCATTCCTCGGTGTATAACTTTGGATGCGAGCCGGCCTTTATTGCAGCATTCTCGGCAGGCAAGCCGGCGCTGTCATATCCCATCGGATAGAGGACATTGCATCCTTGCATTCTCTTGAACCGCGAGCATATGTCGCCTATGATATAATTGAAAGCGTGCCCCATATGCAGGCCAGAGGCTGAAGGGTAAGGGAACATCTCAAGGCAGTAGAACTTTGGTTTGTCCGAAGCATCATTGGCCTTGAAGACCTCTTCCTTCTCCCATGCCTCTTGCCACTTCCTCTCTATCTCCTGCATAGTTGGCATAAATCTCACATAGCTGTAATTATCCACAATATCTACTGTTATAGAGCATAAGCAATATAAACAATTCACCGGCTAAGGAAAGCAAAGAAGAGGAAATATAGAAAAATGAAAAAAAAGGAAAGTTACTTCTTCTTTCCCTTGAATATCTTCTCAGATATCTCCTTGTTTATCAAAGCGAACGCCTTATCAGATTCCTTGTAGTCAAAGAACAGGAGCAAGGAATCATATGAAGATGATATCTGTAATATGTTGATCTTGTTCTTGGCAAGAGGATCAACCATCTTTTTTAGCATTCCTGGGGTGTTTATCAGCTCCGAGCCAGTGACGGTTATCATGCCAATATTTCTCCTCACTGACATGCCCTCGAATGCGGATTTGGCCACGAGCTCGCTTATCGAGAGAGTCGCCTTCTCCGCTTCGGCCTCATCAAAGAAGAAGCTGAACGAGTATTCTCCATGCGACATTGCATAAATGTTAATTCCCTTGTCAGCCAGCGGAAGTGAGAATTTCGCGAGAAGACCTGGGGTCATCCTGACCTTCTCTCCTTCTATTGATATGCATGCGAGCGGTCTCTTGTACCTTTTCACTGTCAACATATTATCCCCCCATAAACTTAATCTCTTGCTGCGGTCAATTGAATCAATTGACTTCCAGAAGAGCCCTGAGCCTGCTCACCATGCAAGGATGCGTGCCGAACATCTCAAATACTGATGATTCTTTCTTCAACGCATTTTTTAATTCTTCCTCTCCCCCATTTTCAATGCGCCGACTATCTCCTAATTTATTTTGATCTCCTTTCCTCCCTTCTTCCCTTCCTTTTTTCTCTCCACTCTCTCGATCACTACCTCAAGGACTCCATTCTTGTAGTTTGCATTCGCTGTCATCAGTTTGACTCCACACGGGAGATCCACTCGCTTATGATATTTCCTGGAGGGAGTGTCGACGATTATCTCAAGATGATCCTCGCCACCAGTTAGCTTGATATCATCCTTTGACACTCCAGGTACCTCAGCTATCACAGTGACCGTATCCTTCCCTTCAATTATATCCATCAGAGGCTCTCTTTCCTCGCTTATTCCTCCCTTGCCCCCGCCTCTGCCTTCAGGCGCGACCGGCTTGTTGCCAAATTCCTCAACCTCCCATTTTCCTTCGGGGCCCATCTTGGCATTGAATCCCCAGACGAATGATCGCTTCCCTTTATTCATCTCTTCCGGAGTTATCTCCCTCATCCCACGCATCATCCTTTCCATCTCCTCGAAAATATCGCTCCCGAAGAAATCGTCATCGAACCCGAATCCGAAAGGAGACCTTCTTTTTTTTACCATAATCTCACCCACACATAGTCCACACAAAGTACAGACCGATAATTAGAAATTATCTGTGTATTACTGATACTGATGTTCTAATATACTATAATCATTGGTTTTTAAATATTTATCCCTGATTCAGTATCGGGGGGAATATGAAATTCATAGCGCATTTGCTTTTCGGAATAATAGTCCTTATACTATTCTATTTCATAATACACCCCGAGCTGTCGGTGCTCGTTCCCTCGGCTTTTGCATTGCTGTTGGGATCTGTGATCCCTGACCTGGACCATCCCTTCTCGCATATAAGGAAGGCGTTCAGGACATTGTCCTTCATCCTGATATTCGCTTTCGTGATGCTGGTCATCACCACCCAGACCGCAAGCGCATTCATACAGAGACAATGCCTTGCGATGGGATGCAAGGACTCAATACTGCTCGTGCAGATAATTGCATCAATAGTGATAAGCTTCTTCGCAGTTCTTCTACTGGATTTCATAATCCCCTTCCATAGGGGCCCCCTTCATGGCGTGATCGCTGCTATGGGGTATTCGGTATTGTGCGGGCTAATCTCGATGAATTATACCCCCACATACTTCACCATCGCAGCAGCAGGGCTTCTAGGATACCTTACACACATAATTCCAGACATGCTTTTCAAGGACTGAGCTTCAGGAAAGATAAAATTCAAAGAACAATAAAAACAAAGAAAAATAGAAATAGAAAATAAAAAGAGCAGAAGTTAGTAGCGTCTTTGCATCTCTGCCCTTCTTTTCTTCTTCTCGTAGATTCCCAATGACTTTCCGCAGGATACGCAGTAGTACACCTTCCTCTTTATCATGCACCTTATGTCATCAGCATTCTTCAGCTCTGTGGAGTATACGACCGGCCTCATGTCCGAGACGGCCTTTGTCCTGGGGACACTCCTACCGCATCCGCTGCATCTGACTAAAGTTGTCTTCCCTCTACCCATAAAATCACCCGAAGAAACTTTTTAGAAAAAGTTCCATCAAAAACATACCTATTTCTTAATCAGGGTCTTGAAATCCAGTTCGACCCCATTAAGCAAGAATATCTGTGCCTGAGATATTTTAAACATTTGCCTCTTCAAGAGAGGGCCGACAAGCCCTGCCTCATTGACAGGGGAACCGATTATGAATTCATTGAAGGCAGGCATGACGATGAATCGTATATCGGGATTCATTCCGGGATATTTCACCTTCATGGCCTTCATCGGCCTGCCTCTTATCCATGCCTTCCTCACTGTTCGCTTGCCCATCCTATCCCTAAAAGAAACTGCAGGGTGGGCATGCCCCATTATGAGGAAATCCACACCCATTGCTTCCTGGCTAGGTGCCTTGTGGCCATGGATCAGGCAGTATCTCTTGCCTTTTTCCTCAAGGAATATCTCATCTTCTGCCTGTATCTTGAGGCGCCCGTCATGGTTTCCTTTTATTATCCTTATTTGGGCGCTAGATTCCTGGATCTCCTGCAAAAGAGAAGGGATTTCTTGTTCTATCTTCCATTCAAGCTCGCTGGCAGCCTGCTCCTCAAAGCTCCCTTCCAATGATCCTGTTTCCATTATCCTGTGCTTTACATCCCCCAGGATTATCACTTCCTTTGCCCTTGTTTCCTTCAATAAGTGCTTCACGTGGCTGATGCTGTCCTTGATCAGCCTCTTGACCCTGCATTCCATGCCAAGCCCGCATTCCATCCCTATGTGCAAGTCAGCTATGATTAAGGAATGCCCTATCAACATGGCTGGCTTGTTAGCGATGAACCTCATAATCAACAAATCCTCTCTATCGGAGTTAAGGAATCAGAAACATTTAAAAACTGCCCTTATGATATTCACACGAGGTGATTCTGATGCCCAAGAAGGCAGGAATTAAGAGTAAAGATAATAAGAATTCAAAACATGGACAGGCAGCCATGGAATATCTCATGACTTATGGGTGGGCAATCCTAGTGGTTCTCGCTATTGTGGCAATCCTCGCATTCGTTGTGAGGCCAACAACTCCCGAGTCATGCCAGGTAGCACCACCGTTCGAATGCATGCCGGGCGCATATGTGATCTACAAGGACAATAGCACACTGGTTGTGTCATTGAAGAACACAGGGAGGGAGATGCTGAAGATACTGTCAACAGCATGCGCGTATGAGAACAATTCATATGTGGGGCTCATGGATATAAACAAGGGACTCTCAGTAGGAGAGATATACAATCTCCAGTTCAACTGCACAGCTAAGGCAGATCCGGCAGCTAGGATCGGAGAAGATATCTATCAAGGCGATATCTTCATAAAATATAATCCAAGATTAACCGATCCTTCGATGGTGAAGACCACGACCATAAGGATCGTTACGAAATACAGCTGATACGAGGAAATGTTGACTCGAGCCGCAGTTGTGCAGCCGGATCGCGCATGTAAAGCCAGCGCCATTTTGCCTGGCAATCAGGGATTGATATGAATCACATATACTGGTTTTCTGATCTGGGCAAAGGCGATGTAGGCATAGTGGGAGGCAAGGGCGCCAACCTGGGCGAGATGGAGAACGCAGGTTTCCCTATTCCTCCAGGCTTCTGTGTGTCTGCCGACTCTTACTGGGTTTTCATCACACAGAACAAGATTGATGAGATGATAAAGCAGCTACTGGTGGGGCTGGACGTGTCCAACAACCAAAAGCTGAACGATGCATCCTCCAAGATAAAGGACAGGATAATAGGCACCCCTGTGCCGGACGACATAAGGACTGCGATAATAGAGGCATACAAGAAACTGTCAGAGAAGATGGGCGGGAAGGATGCGTATGTGGCTGTCAGGAGCAGCGCCACAGCCGAGGATTTGCCCCAAGCCTCTTTCGCTGGCCAGCAGTCTACGTTCCTTAATGTCAAAGGTGAAGACGAGGTAGTCAAGGCAGTGAAGGAATGCTGGGCATCATTGTTCGAGCCAAGGGCAATATTCTACAGAGTGGAGCAGAAGTTCGACCACACGAAGGTGAAATTGTCTGCGGTCGTGCAGGCAATGGTCCAATCAGAGCGCAGCGGCATAATGTTCACAGTGGACCCGATCTCCCAGGATGCCAACAAGCTAGTCATAGAAGCGGTCTATGGCTTGGGGGAGGCCATAGTCTCGGGCTCTGTCACTCCAGATAAGTATGTAGTGGACAAGAGGATGCTGAAGATAACCGACAAGAAGATAGCCAAGCAGGAGTGGATGATAACAAAGGTCGAGGGCGAGACAGCAAAGGGCTTCATAAAGAAGGAATACCAATCACTCCAGAAGCTGGCAGACCCACAAGTCCAAGCTCTAGCAGGCATAGGCAGGAAGATAGAGCAGCATTATGGCAGCCCGCAGGACATAGAGTGGGCAGTAGAGGGAGACAAGATATACATTGTCCAATCGAGGCCCATAACCACCCTGAAGAATGTGAAGGTAGCGGCCCCATTAGTTCCTCCATCAATGACGTCTCCAAGGCCGGCTGTTTCCGCAGCGCCAGCGCAGGAGAAACCACCAACATCAGCAGCGCAGATGCCAAAGCCAACAGCCCCGACGGCGCAGGCAGCAATGCCATCCGCAACTGCATCAAAAGCATTGGAGATACCATCCCCGACGGCTCAAGATAACGAAATTTCAAAAGGTGCAACTATGGAAACTAAGAAAACAATTTCGGAAGCTCACGTGTTATTGAAGGGTTCTGGGGCGAGCCCGGGATTCGCCACTGGTGTCGTCAGGCAAATACCTGATGCAAAGGACACATCAATGATGCAGTCTGGCGAGATACTTGTCACAAAAATGACAACACCCGATTTCGTGCCTGCCATGAGGAAGGCCGGTGCCATAGTCACGGATGAGGGTGGATCCACATGCCATGCGGCTATAGTGTCTAGGGAGCTAGGTATACCCTGCATAGTAGGCACGGGCGAGGCCACAGAGAAGCTGAAGGATGGGATGACAATCACAGTCGATGCCAGCAAGGGCATAGTGTATGATGGTATAGTTGATATCACTGCTGTCAAGGAAGAAAGTGGGACAGGTGGAGTCATGGTCCCAGTGACTGGGACTAAGATTTATGTCAACGTGGCAGAGCCAGAGATAGCAGAGAAAGTGGCCAAGCTACCATGCGATGGAGTCGGCCTGTTGAGAGCAGAATTCATGATTGCAGGCATCGGATCACATCCCAAAGCCATGCTGGAAGAGGATAGGGAGCAGGAATTCATAGATGCGTTGTCTGAGGGGATATCAAGGATTGCGGGAGCATTCTATCCAAGGCCAGTTGTCTACAGGGCCACAGATTTCAAGTCAAATGAGTACCGCAGCCTTCCAGGTGGAGAGCAGTACGAACCCATAGAATCTAATCCAATGATGGGATACAGGGGCTGCAGCAGGTACATCCGTGACCCTGAAGTCTTCAAGATGGAGCTCAAGGCCATCAAGAAAATCAGGGAGGATATGAATCTCAAGAATGTATGGCTCATGCTTCCGTTCGTGAGGAGGACTGGAGAGATTCATGCCATAAAGAAGATGATGGAAGAGGTTGGCCTCCATAGGACCAAGGATTTCAAGCTTTGGATAATGGTCGAAGTCCCATCCACAGTATTCCTAATAGATGAGTTCTGCGAGGCAGGGATAGATGGAGTCAGCATAGGCAGCAACGACCTCACACAACTAATCATGGGTGTGGACCGTGACAATGCCATGATGGCAGCCGAGTTTGATGAGAGGAATGCGGCAGTCCTCAAGGCAATAAAGAAAGTAGTTGATGGCTGCAAGAGGAATGGTGTCACAGTCTCGTTATGCGGACAGGCCCCAAGCGTCTATCCAGAATTCGCAGAGAAACTAGTCGAGTTCGGGGTCACATCAATGTCCGTGAATCCGGATGCAGTCGAGCGCACAAGAAGGATAGTGGCCAGCGCTGAGCAGAAGATTATACTAGAGCGATTGCGGGAATTGTGCAAGAAAGAGTAATCAAATAAAGATTAGAATCTGATGCATGTTCTTTAGAAAGCTAACTCTTGCCCGCTATTATTCTGGCATTCTAGGCCTCGCCGGATTCGGATTTATCTGCGCTATTCTTGATATCCTCGACAATATTTTTGATTTTGTCATTAAGTATGGCCGCCTCTTTAACCTGGAGTTCAAGTTTGGTTTCTTTCCGGAGGAATGAAGGGAGCAAAGGCATGAGTTCCGATGCCAGTATCCCATACCATTTTATCAGCTTGGCGGCCGAGTACGTGCCAACCATAAAATCCAACAGACCGAATATCTTCCTCCTAATTGTATTATTGAATTTTGGGCATTTGGCCAAATTATTCGATGCGTGCCGGCCCCCATCGTATTCCTCAATAAACCATGGTAAGAAATGATAAAACAAGCCCCTACTTGGTCTTCTCGTGATAGAATTTATCGTTCTCATCTTGAATATGTATTCCGCATTATCCTTTTCTTTTATAGTCATCAGCACACATGCAATGAACGCATCTATAGAGTTTGAAAAATTGCCTTCTGATGCAACCTTTGCGAGATTCCTGAAAGCATGTTTCTTATCATTTATTAGGAATTTTACGGCTCTATTCCTTATCTGCCGCACCTTTGAGTATTTCGCGGCATCTATAATGGCATCAAAAGCAAGGCAGCTCTCAGAGACATTCATCATGTGCTTCGCTAACCTTCTGTAACCATGTCCGCAATATTTGAAACCTTCTGAGGCAGCACTACCTACGTAGTCTACAAACAGTATCTTTTGTTTTAGACTTGATGACCAATTTTTATGTGCTGAAATAAATCTATCAAATATCCTAATCCGCATATGTTCGTCCTCACTTCTTACGAGACATACCTTAAGTTGCTTGCCAAAGGGAATTAGCATTTCTCCGGAGGGAATCAGTTCTTCTGCATATTTTGGGTCGTCATGCCTGATAAGGCGGGATTTTGTCAATTCAATTTCGTTAGCATAATGGAAATCCAGATTCGATTCAAGGATTCTATTCATTTTCTTGATGTCTTCTTTTATCTCGTTCCTGCGTTCTTCAGTCAATGCGGGTATGTGGCATCCATCTCTTTCCTGTCTAATAAACGTTAGTTCTCTGTTTAATCTTTCCAATTCATAATCCTCATGGCTGTATAATGAAAATTTATTCTGGAGCCCCTGCCCACTAGATTTTATCTGTTTGGTTTTCTCTATCTCCGTATTTAGATACTGCCATTCATTAAACAACTTCTGGACATTGTAAGTATCGGCCTCTGCCAACAATTTTGTTATCGACTTCTTGATACGATGGGAGTTGGTATTTATCCTGGCCTCCCTGAGAATCTGCAATCCAGAGATAGTGCGGGTAGCTTCCAGCATATCGATAGCCTTCTCGCAAGAATCTTCATAATTTCCAAAGCAAATCATTTCTTCTAGGTAATGGCTATATCTTGAGGTATTACTATGAAGTCGTGATAGCTTCGTGAGCGCTCTTTCCCTTGATTTCTCGTCTTTGCTAGTCATCGCAATCTTCTGCAATCGTTCGGGAGTATAAAATTTTTTCATAACCATAAACACACCTAAACTAGCTCCTTCGACACAGCAATCTTCATATTGGTCCTAAAATCTGGGAATTTGGGTAATGTCTTGAAGTAAGGTGGGTGCAGCCAAGCGGAGCCAATAACATACCATTTCAACAGCTTTGCGAAATAGTACGTTCCTATTATCGAATCCACCAAAACATAGAGTTTTTTACCTAGACCTTTCTGTATGTGCACTATCTTGGGGCTTTTGGAATAATCAAAAGTCCGGTCAACATATTCGTCTATGCCTTTATGCCATATTCTATTCATCCAAGAGAAGAACCAATCCTTAAGGAAAGGATTCGGTCTCTTTATTATTGAGTTAATAATATCGATTTTTCGCTTGTATATGTGCTCATCTCTCTCTTTCATAGTTAATATTATGCAGGCCGCAAATGCATCAAATGAAGTCACAAAATTGCCTTCTGATGCGATTGATGCAAGAGATTCAAATTCTATGTCCCTAGTGAGCATTCTGTATATCGACTTCCTATTCTCTTCACTTTGTATTATATATTTCAAGGCCTTATTCCGAATTTCCTTTATCTTTGAATATTTGGCCGCATCTTCGACTGCAGGCATACAATCTACATTCTTAACATAATCCAAGATGTGTCCCGCTAGACGTTTGTCATCGATACGACAATGTTTGAAACCATATGAAGCCACAGACTGCCTCAAATTAATGTCATTTACAAAACTATCAAAGATTCTTATACGTGTGTTTATGTCTACACTCCTTACCATGCAGACGAGCATCTGTTCATAGTGCGTGCCAAATCCGACATTTTCGATTCCGTCCCGATCATGCCTAATTAACCTAGCTTTTGTTATGTTTAATTCAGTAGAATAAAGTGCGTCTTGATTTGTCTCTAAAATTTTATTTAGTGTCTCGATTTGTTCTTCGATTTCCTTTCTTCTTGCCCCAGTCAGCTGTAAGGGGATCTGCACTTTCTTTTCCTTTATTTCTTTCAGAATCTGACAGTTTTTTATCAGATTAGCTTCAATTTCATTTGATGGATTTAATGGATTAATACCTCCTTTTTTTATTCGGTTCTCCAGGTGCGCTAAAATTACTCCAGGATTGGATGCCCGTCTAAGGAAACGAGTGGTATCGATTTTCACAAGTTTTTTTATAATCAATTCCTTTGTATCCTTAAAATTAGTGTCGATTTCAGCTTCTCTCAGAACTGACAGCCCAAACAAGGTTTGTTCTGATATTAACATATCAACCGCTTTATCGCGAGTGTCTTTGTAGTTGCTGAAACAAGCGATGTCCCCGATTGCCTCCTTTCCTTCGGCAAGATCCCCATAAAGTTTTGAATACTTTTTGAGTGCGTTTTCTCTGATTTTTGAATCTCTATTGCATCGTGCGATTATTGCTAGTTTATTTGGCTTATAAAACCGAAGATTCATGAGAGTATATCACAAAACTTATATATAAACCTTTGTATAACTATAAGACGTTAGCTCTCTTAAAATATGCATTAAGGCTCCGTGTTAGCTTGCCGGTCGCAGCTAGCTTCCAAATCTCCCGAGTAGAGTAGTATCTTGTGCCCCTAGGGTCGACCTCATCATTATCAGGCCTTATCTTCCCGACCGCCCGGGCGTGGAATATCACAGTCAGGTGCTTTGGGTTAGTCAGTGAAATGGGACCGTGCAGCCATCTCAGGCCCCTAAGCCCTATTCCGAGTTCCTCCCTTGCCTCCTTCCTCGCAGCCTCTTCCACAGTGAGGCCGTAGTCTATATGCCCACCAACCGAGAAGTCCAGCTTCCCTGGATCCATGACTCTTTTGGAGCGCTTCTGGAGCAGGTACTTGCCTTGCCTGTCCTTTAACAAGATAGCCACTGTAAGGTGCCTCTTGGGGCCTTCCTTATCGAGATAGTGCCTCATGGGCTTGCCTATTATCTCATGGCCTTTAGGTGTCTTCCGCAGGCCCTTGAAGGCATAAGTTATTATGAAGGGTTTAGTTTTGGATTTAACCATATTATCAAATTTTAGCCCAGTATTTTAATGTTTATGCAATTTCTCTAAAAATTCCTGTTTATAACTCTCTTTTTCATCAAGTCCCTCGAGTATTTTTTCAGCTTCAACCCTTACTTGTGTAAATTTCGATTTTTGGGCAATTTCAAAGAACGCTTTGTCAAAAGCTAAGAAAAGAAAACCATTATCCTCTTTTATAGACTTCCTCGATAGTTCTAATATTTTCAAGGATAATTCAGCGATAGGTTGGGTTTTTGCTGCAAGTGTGATTGTAAAGAACGATTTAGAGGTGTTAAGATTTATTTGATATGCATAGCCTGACAAGCATTTGGATACATATTCCTCACAACTTATCTCTCTTCTGATATCCAGATCTGATTCCTTTTTCTTTTCTTCAATATCTTCAAATTCAAAATTTACACTAGTTTTAGGATATTTAGGATATTTTTTGCGGTATTTATTTTTTTCAATTTCTGTCAATCCACTATAAACTAGATATCTTTTTCTAAGGATTTCATTCAGCTTCCCATAATAATCCATATCCTCTGCTTTCAACTTTTCATATAATATAGAAAGGAATACTTCAGCTACCCTCTCATTTTCAGCCCTGAACGGTGCGCAATAAAAGAGGTATTCGTTCATTACATAAGGCGCTTTACCCACTACAAACCCAACGATTTCCCTGACAATCTGCTCATTTCCTTCTGACGAATGCCTACATATCTGGCCGAATATTTTTATCAATTCCTTTTCTTTAGCAGATGGTCCACTAAGATTAACATAATGTAGCGAATTCAATAAATCAAACTTATGGCGCAGTTCTTGTTTGTACAGTTGGATAAGTATTTCTAATCCTATTCTTCTTATTTTTGGATTTTCATCATCTATACACATATCCCTTAAAAATTCCAAATCTAAATCTCTATTCTCTCCTGAATAATTAATGATTAATGGCATTACCCTTTTTATAGAGTTAGCTGCAACCTCCCTAGAATCCTCATATTTAAAGTTGAAGCTGGAGCCTTCCCTTAGAATTATATCTCTAAGGGCAATAAATGGTAAATCGATTGAACAAATATCTAAATTAGAATTTTTTATATACCTTGTATCTTCGTTAATTCCACTCTGTATTCTTAAACTATTACTTAAATCAGGATCTGATTGTATACAATAGGACCTTATTTTGGATAGGATCTTGCTGTTTCCAATGATAGGAATTTTATTCAATATCTTGAATACTAAAAGAAAATTGTCTACCTTATTATTTATTCTCCGTTTATATCTAATTCGTTTGATACAATCAATTTCGGATTTTTCTAAACATCTTATCGCATTAAGTCTTATATTATAGTCTTCGTTATTGATTGCAATTGATTTCAACTCTTCAGGATTTAAACAGGACATCGCTGCGTTTCTCGAGTCACTGTATTTACTTTTATTCACAATCACTTCCAAAAATTTTATATATTCAAAATCATAAAGCGAAGCTAGTGGGTGATTCATTCTGTTATAATGGCTCCTTTCATATTTAAAATCGAATTTTTTAGCAGTTTGTTTCTGTTCAGAAGTAAGATAGACATTACCCACACCATGACCTTCAATTCTCCTTAATCCTCCAGAATCGATGCTCATGAAATTTACCTCTTTATTACAGCTTTTTAGAAAATCTAGTCTATCCTTCAGCTTTGCAACCGCCCTCATTCTTATCCTGGCATCTGGGCATTTACAAGCTATTTTTGCCAATTTATCCGGAGCGAAGAACGGTTTTGTAGTCATATAATTGCCCGATTTTTTGATTTCAACACATTCTTAACTATTCAATATTACCTTTTTTTTATGCAATATCCCTAAAAACTCCTGTTTCCAAGTATCTTTTTCATCAAGACCCTCAAGTATTTTTTCAGCTTCGATCCTTACTTGTGGAAATTTTGATTTTTGGGCGAGTTCAAGGAATGTTTTGTCAAAAGCGAGAAGAGTATGATCACAATCATCGTATTCCTTTATTGATTTTCTGAATATTTCCAATATTTTCAATGAGGTTTCAGCAAGAGACTGTTTTTTCGCTGCACTAGCAATAGTGAAGAATGTTTTTGCCGCATTAATCTTTATTTGGTGCTCGCAAATTGATGAGTATCTAGATACATATTCCCCCCAACTCCGGTCTCTTTTGATATCCGGATCTGATTCCCTTTTCTTTCGTTCAAGATCTTCAAATTCATAGTTTATATGGGTCTGATAGTTTTTGCGGTATTCATTTTTTTCAGTTTCCGTTAACTCCATATACATCCAATACCTTTCTCTAAGTCTTTCTTTTAGTTCCCCGAAATAATGGCCCGTATTTCCTATTTTTAGTTTTTCATACAATTCTGAAATGAACGTTTCAGCTATCCTATCGTTTTCAGCCCTGAAGGGTACGCAATAAAAGAGATATTCATTCATTACATAAGGTGCTTTACCAACTACAAACCCAACAATTTCCCTGACAATCTGCTCATTTCCTTCTGGTGAATGCCTGCATATCTGGCCGAATATCTTTACCAACTCCTTTTCTTTTGCAGAAGGTTCACTCGGATCAAAATAATGCTGCGAATACACCAAATCAAATTTATGGCGCAGTTCTCGTTTATACAGCAGAATAAGTGTTTCTAATGCAGTTTTTCTTATTTTCGGATTTTCATCATCTATGCACATATCCCTTAAAAATTCCAAATCAAGGTCTCTATGTTCTCCAGAATAGTTAATGATCAAGGGCATAATTCTTTTTATAGAATTAATAACCACCCCCCTAGAGTCCTCATATTTAAAATCAGAACTAAACTTAGAGCTGCTTTTCAGAATTATACTCTTAAGTACAGCAAAAGGCAAGTCGATCGAGCAAATATTTGAATCAAAATCTTTTCCATATCTCGCATATTCATCAATCCCAAAATGTACCTTCAAACTATTTATTAAATCAGGATTTGATCGAATACAATAAGATCGTATTTTAGATGGGATTTTGCTTTTTCCAATAACAGGGAGTTGTTTCAATATTTTGAATATCCGAAGAAAATTATCTATTTTGTTCCTTATTTTTCTTTTATACCTGATTTGTTTGATACAATCAATCTCTAATTTTTCTAAGTATCTTATTGATTTCAATCTCACATTATAATCTTCATTATTGATTGCAACGGATCCCAGTTCTTCAGGAGTTAGACATAACAATGCTGCATACTTCGAATCTTCATATTTACTTTTATACACAATTTCTTTCACAGATTTTGCATAGTCCCAATCAGAAGGTGAGGACAAATAATATACTTTTTTATTAGAACTGATTTTATACTCAAAATTGAATTTTTTAGTAATTTGTATTTGTTTGGTAGTAAGATCACCCCCCATATGGAATTCACCACCTTTCCTCATTGCATTGGGATCTATACTCACTAATTTTACACTTGGCCTACAATCCCTTAGGAAATCTAATCTATCCTTAAGCTTTGCAACCGCCCTCATTCTCATCCTAGCATCTGGGCATTCGCATGCGATCTTTGCAAGCTTATCCGGAGCGAAGAATTGTTTTGTGGACATATCAATCACTATCCTTTATCTTTTCGTTTCTTTCCTTGAGAATCTCCTCTGCCCTGACTTTTATTTCTGGAAATTTAGTTTTTTGTGCTATCTCAGCAATGGCATAATTTTTCTTCTCAGAATCTCTGAGTACCTTTAATATCTCTAAGGATAATTCGGAAATCTCCAGGTTGTCGCATCCAGTCCCTATTTCGCTAAGTAGCATAGGGAATTTCCTTTTTTCTAGTTCCCTCATTTTTTCTTTTTTATCTAGAAATACTGATTGTTTAGCATAAATATCCTCATAAGCGCCTATGTTTCTTTTCATTTTTTTATAATAAGTAGATAATCCAGATTTAATTCTATCACGGACAGTTCTCAAAATTATTTTTCCATATTCTGGATTCTCTGTTCTGAAACAAGCACTATAGAAATATTCCTTGCCGAACGCGTATGGGGCGTTATCCATGATATATTCTGCAATAGTCCTCACAATCGATTCGTTTCCTGAGTGTGAATGCCTGCAGATTCTACCTAGAGTTTTTACTGCTTCCTGAAATCTAGCCATAGTTTCAATGAAAAAAGACCCGCATACAAAACTGCTTGGGCGTGAAGAATCCAATTCCCCCAGGATCTTTTCTAAAGCCATCATTTTAATTTCTGGGGCATTTCCATCAATACAAACTTTACTCAAGTAATGCATATAAGCGAAAGTATCCTCAGATGTACGCACACATACATCTATAACCTCTAAAGCCTGGGTTGCAGAATCCTTATACTTGCTGTTTTTTGCTATTTCAACAAGTGCGTCTCTATGGTCTTCCTGTAAAACATATACATATCTTGATTCGGTATCCTTCAATGCCATTTCTGTTCCTATAAATTTATCTAGTTTTTTAACGCTAAAACCGGGCCTTTTAGCTTTGCGAACTAGTCTTTCAGTATATTCGTCTCGATATTTTTGCTCCCAATTACCGAAAGACAAATTCCCTAAATTCCTAGCCTTTCTTACATCATTTATTGATTCCCCTATTAATCGCTGGTATTTAGGCTCAAGTTTGTCATATCTTTTTTTGAGATTTAGATAATCGCGCCTTGTCCTTTCCATAAGTGTAAGCTTATTTACCGCATTTAATCTGATATTTGCATCTGGGCATTCACAAGCAATCTTTGCAAGCTTCTCCGGACTATAGAATGTGCCTCTAGAGGGCTGCCTACTCTTGGATTTAGCCATATATAACTATGGTTTAACTTATTTATAAACTTTTCTATTTAGCCCGAGGTGATGGCCAAAAAAGAGGTTATTGGGGCCTGAATTTGAGGTAGGGCTCGACGGGCTTGGCCCTGGAGAAGAGCTCATCGAAGAACTGGCTGTAGAAATTGGTCACCTTCTTGCTGTCTATGCGGATCCCCACCGGGGCGTCCAGGTGCACGAACCTAAGGAAGACAGTCCTGTCGTCTATGAGTACTATGGATAAGGGGAGGTCTTCGTCTATTATCCTGAGCTTCACATTAGGGTACTTCTTGAGCTGCGCCTTCGCTGTATCAAGTATCTCCTTTGCCTCTTTCTCGCCAAGCTGGTATACTAGGTTCAGGTAGTGGTCGATGCTGTGCCTGTCCATGATATAGCTGATCTTCTTGCCGCTGATTATGGCATCTTTCGTGGTGTCGAAAAGCATGGTGCGCATCTTGTCCGCGCCGCCCTTGAATATAGCGCCCCTCTCCTTTGTCTTCTTCCCGAAATAGTTCCTCAGTTTTATGAACCTGTCCCTATCGAGAGGGTAAAGGATGTCTGCCACCGTCTCTCTTTTGGTTATCGACTTTATTGTCCTGCCTTTAGTATAGAGCCTTATGGTCTCGTATGCCAGCTCCTCCTTGCCGCTGATGTAATTAGTCTGCTCAGTCTCCTTCTCGGTCTCTATGAGGCTGACCAGCTTCTGCTCCTTCGCGATTACAACATCTGTCTGGTGCCTTGCGAAATCAAGGACCCTCTGGTTAAGGTCTCCTATAGTATAACCTGCAGGGTATCCTGGCTTCTTCTCTATGAGCTTCATCTCAAGAAGGTCGTTCAGGAACTCATATATGCGGCCCATAGGGATGCCAGTGTCCTTCACTAGGGCTTCAGCGGTATAGTCATCCTTCGTCAGCGCATCCAGTATCAGGATATGGTTCTTCCTGAGCCCGAAGTTCTGCTCCAATTCAACGAAGAGCTTCTTTGTGTCCATAGGGATACATAGTCTTCAGGATTTATAAATCTACCACTTTTAACACTGTTTTCTGTGTTAAAATGTCGCAATCGTTTATATACTGCAAAAGCGTTAGACTGTCAGGAAACAAGCCCGCATGTGGGTTTTCACGGCGGGAAAATTGAGTGTTGAAGTTTGTGGGGGATGATTATGGTAAAAATGAAGGAAGGACATATCGAAAAGACGAAAGTGAAAAAGCACATATTCAGGTCTGTGCTTCCGCTCGTGACGGCAGGTATGATCGCGTTGTCGACAGCCGCATCAAGAGCAGAAGAGGTGAAGAATAAGGAGGCCAAGGTAGATTACGATAATTTCACTGTGGGTGGGCAGAGCTTCAATTCTATGAGGTTCGAGTCCCCCATACCTATCTCGGACAAGGTTAGCCTCATTGTAGGGGTCGAGAAGAGCCAAAAGAGCACGACAGTGGTCGGGACCGAGCAGGTCACAAACGAAGAGGTTTCATACCCTTCGAACCCCATTTCAAGAGTGGAAGTGGTGCCCGAAACCAAAGTATACCTTGAAAATATAGTCACTGTTTTTGGGGGTGATATTCAGATAGATGTGAGTTCGATAAATATCAGCACCATGTATCCAACCATGACAAATGCGGTTTTGAATATAACTAATGACTCGGTCATCAATACAGTCGCAATGAGCATAGGCGGAGTTTACAACTTTAACAGAAACGGGCAGAATTTAGAAATCGCAGTAGGTGAGATATGTGGGGGCGATACGCCGCTGGATTCATATATAAAACTTAAAGTAATCGCTGTCTGCGGCCCTGAGCGAAAGACACTAATCCCATATGACAACATAGTGGTCGATAGCTATAAAGTGAAACTTGAGGGTATATTTTCAGGGGGCCTGTGCCCTACGACAAGCACTAGATTCACAACATTCACTCTTGATATCTGCGACCTCGATGGTAATAAAATCCTAGAGGTCCCTATGACGACCACGAATGGCCATGGCAGCATTACTGTGGATCTGCCGAATGGCGACAAGATGGTCATAGACGCGGCTGAGAATGGTATTCCAAAGATCAATATCACCACCGCAGTCCTCAGGAAGAATACAACTGTAACCACAACAAATGTCGAGAAGACGTACAGCCTGGGCACCGACGACACCAATATCCTTGTGGGAATCGGTGGGGTTTGGGGGCCTGTCGGAGTGAAGCTGCTTGTAGGCATGCTTGACAGGTTAGAGAGCGTAGATTCCAAGATTACGCGCTCTAGCAAGATGCTGCCGAGAGTCGTAATCGAAGGGGGGAATGATTCGCTCCAGATCGAGGCTGTTGTGGATCAGGAAAGTAAGAGATTCGGTATGAATGGGCTGCTGGAGACAGGTACCGGCATGGAGCTGAAGTATGAGAACACCAAGAACATAGGGGAAATGATTTGGGAAGTCGAAAGGACCGCGGCTAAACTGAAGCAGAAAGTGGCTGGTCTGCTTGAAGGCAGGGTAGAGTTGGGTATCGATACCAGTTATGAGCTGGACAACGCGAAAGTATCGGGCGCGGCAGGAAGCAGGCAAGACTCCAGCGAGAGCGCGGGCTACGGTCTCTATGGCAAGTACAATGACAAGGAGAAGCAGCTCTGCATAGAGGGCGGAGTCTCCAAGCAAGTGTCGCTTCCGCAGCAGAACACTAATGGCTTCATGGCGTTCGTAAAGGCAAAATACCGCAGCACCAGCATAGAGGCGTCAACCAAAAGGCTGGGCAGCGAGAACGACACGCGGGCCAAGGTGGTGTGGAGCAAGAAGTTCTGAATGAATATTAAACAGATTTAACACGGTTATTTGTGTTAAACTGTCGCAATCGTTTATATACTGCAAAAGCGTGAGACTATCAGGAAACAAGCCCGTGTGTGGGTTTTCACGGCGGGAAAATTGAATGTTGAAGTTTGTGGAGGGATAATATGTCGAAAATGAATGTTGAAGGAGAGAAGTCTTTCAAGGACAAGATGAAGGAGAAGGCAAAACTGGTGTTCAAGACGGTCCTGCCCATGGTGGCTGCAGCTTATATTTCAGTCAATGCAGCGCAAGCCAGGGCAGAACCAAGACTGAGCATAGGCACGGATTCCAGCAGGATCGGAGCAACCAACGGGTCAGGGATGTCAATCGATTTTGATAAATCCAGAGATGAGGGTGGGTTCTATTGGGGATTCATGGTCTCGAGGGAATCAAGATCTAACACCCAGGCGGGAAGCATCAAGCCGATGGACACAAGTGTCGAGAAGACCGAAAGAGCCATGAATGCTGGCGAAAGCATTATCCATCAGAGCGCAGCGCTTACGCTTGATAAGATAGAAAACAATGTGGCTTATTTTACTCTGTATGAATCAGTTATAGCTTCGGTGGGCGGAAGCGGCGGCACTATAGGATTGAATGAGACACAAGTGCAGGTAAATTTGGGCAGGCTGATACCATATGCCAGCATTAGTGGAATCAAGACCATGGATGTGCCCAGAGGCTATCACAATACAGGCACTCCTGTCACCGTGCCTTCGTCATTCACTGATGGCAAGATGTTTCGTATATCCGCTTACAAGGAAAACGAGTCGGATTCTGGAGTCACAGTCTCTTTCGGAGAATGGCTGGTGAACGGCAGTATTGAGGGTAACGTAACTACAAACCTCGTCGATAATAGAGTGCTAGGAAAGGTCGGGATAAAAGGAGATATGGGCAGAAACTGGAAAGGCGACATGGGACTGTATCTTGGCGGGTGCGACAGGACAATGTCAGTGAATACGCCCGTTGGGAACTATAGCGTAACCAATAATCCCTCCTATTATGGAATCTATGCTTCAGTGCAAAAAGATCTGTATAAGGGCAAGATAAGCGCGGACATAGCGACATTAGGCAGTTTCGAGGACCTGTCCAATTCATTCTATGAGAACTCAGCAAGATTCTCTATATTGTACGGGAGACTCAGCATCGATTCAATGTACAAGAAGTCCAGTATAACTCAGGACATGGATTATTGGCCAGTCGGCAACATAAGAGATGCGAGCTGGTCAGCTGAGGATCTGACGGTTAAGATTGCGGCCAAGGTATACGGAGTCGATGACGATGTAATAAGAGTCGGGGTGCTCGGAGAGTCGTCAAAAGATGCTGTGAATGTCAATGCTACAGATATGTCTTTGGGTAGTTCCGAGTACAAGAGCCTAGAGTCTAAATCAGAATCTACATCGGTGGGCGCCTCTGTCTCACTGGAAAGAGCGTCTTATGGGATTGAGCTTGATGCCACTAGTTCTGGAATCAAGTTCATGATCAATTACACGTGGTGATGATAATGAAAGAGGGAAACAATGAACGGAACAAAACTTTTGATAGAGGCCGCGGTCAAATCGCGGAACGAGCGGATGAGAGACCTAGCTGTGAGCCAACTGGTGGAGAAGAAGGCGAGATTAGCCTTGGAGTATGTGGCGAAGAAGAGCGAGTATTCCGATACGAGGAAATATGTCGCATTGTGCCTATGCCAGATGAAAGCTATGAGTGCCTTGCGCAGGCTCCTCGAAGACGGGCCCAAGGATACCCGGGATTACGTAGATGTTCTTTTGAGGGAGATGGGGAATGAGTACGAAGAGACTAGGATAGGTCCAGATTGAATGAGAATACAATATTGATACTAAAGGGGTGTGGAAATGGAAAATAAGAAAAAATCGAAAGGAAGCTGTAGAAAAGGATGGAATTCCACGAAATACTTAGTATTCTTCCTCCTAGCGATAGCCAGCTTGGCTCCAATTTCATACGCGGCATGCAGCGTCACTAATTGCAAATGGAGCTCTACAAATACAGTTGTAGAGGGAACCACCATAAATCTCCAGGCGACATTCAGCGGATGCTCTGGAAAGACGCTCAGTGCCAAGATATACGATTTCGATTATGTAGCGTATGGTGATGATTTAGTAGACACCTTGAGCTGGAGCATAAGCAGTGATGGGAGCAAGTCAAAATCATGGACTACATTTTGGACTGAGGATGGAGGAGCCACCGATAATCCAGAGTACGGCTTCAAGATATTTGATGGTACCTCACAGAAGTGCAGCTCTTATGGGAATGGAGAGCTCATAGTAACAAAAGCAGAATGCACCTCTGGAGCATGCTGCGATACAAACACTAAGAAATACAAATCCTCTTCCACAACCTGTGCGACAGCGACCGAACTAAGCTGTTATTGGGGGAATGACGCGGGAGATGATGTGGCTCAGAGGACAAAGACCACTTATTGCAGTGGAAGCAGCTCTTCATGCAGCGGGACCACATCGTACAGCTCCTGGACAACATATGAGAGCTGCAGTTCTAGTCAGAAATGTCAGAATAATGATTGTGTATCCGCATGCACTTCTAACTATGAGAAGAAATGTTACAGTGGAAACGTTTACTGGTATGATTCCTGTGGGAACAGGGGGGACCTATACACTACCTGCACATCTAACCAAGACTGCAACGTCAACAGCTGCGTTACAAAGAGCGGCTGCCAGTACAGCAATCCTTCCTGTGGGTCTGGATATGACTGCGTGAGCAACCAGTGCGTCCAGAGGATATGCCAGATAAACAACGTATATTGGTCGACTTCAAGCGCTACTGAAGGAGATTCTGTAACTATGACTATAGAGACGAACAGCAATTGCGAAGGCAAGAGTGTGAATTTTGACATTTATGAGAATGATGATACTTCACCTGATGATTATATGGCTACCAAGACAGCAACTGTCTCTGGAAGCAGGGCTACAGCGACATGGACAACCGTCTGGGTGACTGACTGTATACTTGGATTATGCGGAGATCCGGAATTCTACTTCACCGCATCTGTTGACGGGAAGAGCAAGACTTCCTCCGACATGAGCGTAGCTAAAAAATCAGGCTGCCAGTACAACAACCCAGCTTGTTCATCTGATTATGATTGTATTAGTAATCAATGTGTTAAGAAGTCCGGTTGTCAGTACAGCAATCCAAGCTGCGGGTCTGATTACGATTGCATCAGCAACCAATGTGTCAAGAAATCTGGATGTCAGTACAGCAATCCAGCTTGTTCCTCTGATTATAACTGCGTTAGCAACCAATGTGTCAAGAAATCTGGATGTCAGTACAGCAATCCAAGCTGTGGCTCTGATTACGATTGCATCAGCAACCAATGTGTCAAGAAATCAGGATGCCAGTACAACAACCCGAGCTGTGCCACAAACCAAGACTGCATAAACAATATGTGTGTCACAAGGCCAAATTGCCAGATAACCAGTGTATACTGGTCTAAGACAAGTGCCACAGAAGGAGATTCTGTTACTATGACAATAGAGACTAACAGCGACTGCAATGGCAAGAGTGTATCATTCAGCATCTATGAGAATGATGATACATCAGCGGATGACCTTACTGCCTCTGCATCAGCTACGATATCGGGAGGGAAGGCTACAGCATCTTGGACTACTGTCTGGGTGACTGACTGCATACTAGGATTATGCGGCGATCCGGAATTCTACTTCACAGCCACTGTAGATGGCAAGAGCAAGAGCACAACCGACATGCCTGTGGTGAAGAAGCCTTTGCCAATATGCACTGTCACAGATTGCAAGTGGGCTCCAAGCGGGAATGTCAATGAGGGCAGCGTAGCGAGCATACAAGGGACATTCTCAGGGTGCATTGGTAGAACAATCAAAGCTGACATTTATGATATAGATCCACCTTTAGGTATAAATGCTGATGATTATGCAGCTAGTGTGGAATGGATAAATCAACAGGACGGTGCCAGGCAAGTGACTTGGGCCGCAATATGGTATAATGACACTGATGGATCTGATTCAGATCCAGAATACGTGTTCAGGATAATGGTTGATGGCACTGAGAAATGCAGAGCATCAAATGAATTGGATGTCAAGAAGGTCGGATGCCAATACAACAATCCAAGCTGTGCTACGAACCAGGATTGCATAAATAATGTTTGCGTCACTAAAGTAAATTGCCAGATAATTAGCGTATACTGGTCTAAATCAAGCGCCACAGAAGGAGATTCTGTTACTATGACAATAGAGACTAACAGCGACTGCAATGGCAAGAGTGTATCATTCAGCATCTATGAGAATGATGACACATCAGCAGATGACTTTACTGCCTCTGCATCAGCCACAGTCTCGAATGGAAAGGCTACAGCGACATGGACAACAGTCTGGGTGACTGACTGCATACTAGGATTATGCGGCGATCCGGAATTCTACTTCACAGCCACTGTAGATGGCAAGAGCAAGACTACATCAGACATGAGCGTGGCTAAGAAGCTAGTGCCTACATGCACTATCAACAGTGTAGCATGGTCCATGTCTAATGCGATTGAGGGAGACAAGGTCAGCCTTATAGTCGAGACTAGCAATTGCGATGGCAAGCAAGCCAACTTCAGTATATATGAAGATGACACCTGGCCTCTTGCAGATGATTTCGTAGAGTTCGGAACCACAACTGTCTCAAATGGCAAGGCAGTCGCGACATGGAACGTGAAATGGGTGGATGATGGTTTAGCTGGAGATCCAGAGTACTATTTCACCGTGAGCATCGATGGCAAGACTAAGGATTCCATAGATATGGGCGTGAGTAAAGCAACAATAAACAAGACATCATGCAACATATCGAACGTTGGATGGTCGACTTCACAGGCAGTAGAAGGAGACCGTGTCACGCTATCTGCGATGTTCGGCGCTGGCTGCGCAGGTAGCCTTATCAATTTCACAATCTATGAGGATGATGCCTGGCCGCTTGCAGATGATTATGTTGATTCAATAATAGGTGTTGCATATCCTACTGTGGCCCCAGTAACATGGGTAGTGAAATGGACGGATGACGGGATTGCAGGTAATCCCGAGTACTACTTTACTGTGGAAGCTGGCGGAAGCAAGATTAGCTCGGCTAATATGGAAGTCACTAAGAAGTCAGTGGAAGATTGCAAGATCCTCAGCGCAAGCTGGTCCAAATCAAATGCAAGCGATGGGGATAGCGTAACAATGATTATAATGACTAATGGCTGCGATGGCAAGCAAGCCAACTTCAGCATATACGAGGATGACACTTGGCCGCTGCCAGATGATTATGCGACATCGAAGACAGTCACAGTGTCAGGTGGGAAGGCAACCTCATCATGGATAGCAGCATGGCAGAAAGATTGCATCAATGATTTATGCGGAAATCCAGAATATTACTTTGAGGCGAAGATAGCGGATAAGAGCATGACCTCAGGGCAGTTCGATGTGGGGCCCAAGATACTCATGACAGAAGACCTAAAGGAATTCCTCCTGGCGAATCCGCCAAAGATGGAGGAATGCCCTAGCTATGGGACAATGAGCTATGAGTGCATGCAGAAGATGAACGCCCTGGGCGGCAATTATACTGAGATAACCCAAGAAGATATCTGGGATGCATTATCGATAGCGTGGATTGCGTCTTGTGGTGGTTGCGCTGCGGGCATTGCAGGGATGTCTATAGGTGCGGCTACATGTGAGACAGGTGTTGGATGCGTAGCAGGATATTACTCTGCAATATTCGCGCTGGGAGCCTGTGACTTATGTGTGGGCACAGGGACTATGAGCGAGGCTATAGGGTTTGCGAAAATAGAGGTCGCAAGCGGAGTGAGGTCCGCAGGCATAACTAAAGTAGTTGCTACGGAAGAGGTGGCCCTCAGGTCCGAAGGGGCCGAGATAGTGTCGAAGCAGGCCACAGCGAGCGGCGGGAAGATACTAGCTAGAATCGAAGGGAAAATAAAGGAAGTCTGGTTCACATTGACAAAAAGCGGGGACAAGGTGCAGAAATATTCAAGGACAAGCACTGTCGGAGATATGGAGAGGGATGCCAGCGACTATGCTATAAAATACTTAATGGACAGGCCAAAGGTGGTATTCCCACAAGCCGCGAAGGAGAGCTTAGCTCAGATTTACAAGTTAGAAAAGCAGACGGGCATGAAGACAGAATTTGCCTCTGATGAGGTGGCTGTCAAGGGCCTCAGATATTTCGAAGGGAATGATATGTATCAATTGGTGCCTGACCTATTAGGTAAGGCAAAAATAAAGGGAGAGAACATAAAGACGAGATATATCTACCAGGTTGTGACTGATAAGGGAACAGTTTTGCCAGGCAGGACGAACATAAATTCACAAGGAGTCGGAACAATAGAGATGTCTGCAGACAATGTCTACAAGATGTTACCTAATGTGAAGCTGACTGATGGAGAGCTGAAACTCATGAATGTACACTCTACATGGGCACACGAAGTTGGACACGGTGCCCTGAACGTACGTTTTGGAGATGGATTCATGGACAAATATCCCGCAGCCAAGAATATTCAGTTTGGTGAATATCTCGTTGACCTGTGGAAGTACAAGAACAATCCAGAGTCAATAAGGGCAGGCCAACTGGAGATAGACAAGGGAATAATCGACTGGAGTATTGGCAGAGTCATGGACAACGGACTCGGCAACTACGCGGTGGTTAGGGCAAATGCCATAAAAGTCGGAAGACAGAGCGCAGTAACTGGGTGGGATCAAGTACTGACCGCTAGGCTCAGGGATGAAGGAAAGGATCCTGCTCCAATACTCGCCAAAGTCGATGAGCTGACGCAGACAATAATCACAACAGGAGACAAGATAATTGGAGACGAAAGTATTGGCGCGAGCTCACAGACATTCAGCTCGCTACTGGCCGATGTCTCTACCAGGACATTCGCGCTGGCAGGACTTGCGAGCGTAGTGGTTAATGCACAAGATACTGGAAACCAGGAAAGCGTCACAAATACACAGACCTGTGCCACTATCTGGTCGTGCAGCGATTGGTCGGACTGTGTCAATGGAATACAGACAAGAACTTGCAACAGCGCTAATAACTGCAAAAGCAATATGAATGTAATAACTTCTACATCAAGGAAATGCACTGCAACGACATCTGGATCTGGAGGCACAATCTCAGCCAACACAGTGAATTCACAGGAGATCAAGCCTGTCCTGCCTGACACGAAGCCGAACGATAGCGTGTGCACGCTAGATTACACTCCAGTCTGTGGGGCCGACAGCCAGACATACAGCAACAGGTGCACGGCTGAAAGCAAGGGCGTGAAGGTGGCGTACGATGGCAAGTGCAAGGATATAGAGGTCAATCCGCCCGTGGCGAACAACACAGAGATAGTTAATCCGCCATCGCAGGAACCGGCAAATATCACACAAACAGATTCCAGTACCTGGACAGTGGCAGTTAATCAGATCGGAACTAACACCAACGATGGAACTGCCCAGACCCCTTCTAGTAAGAACTGGACGGTCGTGGTTGTTAAGCGATAAGATACTTTTTTTTATCCTTTTTACCTTATTTCACTCTATTCCCTAATCTCGGAGAGGACGACATCAAAAGCTTATTAAAAACCCACTCCTATAAGGGCTATACTCTAAAGTGAGAATATGAAGATAAAGGAAGGAAATATACTGATTTACTACACCTTTGATGTAGCCAGCGAGATCCAGGTGGAGAAGCTAGAGAAAGTCATGGGCAAGAAGCCAGTAGAATCGCAGATAGAGTGCACGAAAGTCACTCCAAAATACATAAAGTACAACCCCGCCCCTTACCTGTTGAAGTTCGGCAAGAAGCAGCTGGAGCTCGACGGAAAGAAGCTTGAGTTTGATGTGGCAGCCAAACTATTCGAGTTCGGCGTTGTGTCAATACGTTTCACCATCCCCTACTCTGGTAATCTGGAGGATTTGGAAGAGATAAGCAAGGATTTCTCAGACAACCTGGCGCTTGAGAAAGAGGCCACAAAATATGTGGACAGGATAAAGAAGGAGATCTCAGACCTAGTAGTCAAGCCCATAGATCAGCATTTCATAGAGGATTACATGGTCTTCCAAGTGAAGGAATTCGACAAACCCATATCTGCCAAGGATCTGCTCAAGGAAAAGACTACCCTGGCGAGAATACTGCGTTCCGAAGGCAAGGTAGACCTTAGCCTGGAAGAGATAGAGAGAACCATAAACAGCAATCTTTCCTATTTCCAGGATGATTTGGTCATAGTGGACTGGAACGCAGCGTTTGTCTACGACCCGAAGGCCTCTTGGGACACATTGGAGGTGCTTGAATACGCCAACATAGAGCTTCTCGAGCTCAGAGCATATGATACCATACTTGACAAGGAGATAGATGTGGCATACGACGCCAGCATCGCGAAGAGGATTCCCCTGCTCATCCTATCCCCATATTCTTCTTCAATACGCAGGCTTGAGGAGACGAAGCTGGATGTCATGCAGCTGACAGAGAAAGTAGAGAATGCCTTGAAGCTTGTGGGAGATCAATACTTAGCGAATGTATACAATGCCGCAAGGGACGCATTCTTCCTTGATGAATGGAAGATAAGTGTTAGGAAGAAGCTTGACATAGTGGACAGCTTCTATTCCACCCTGTACAATAAGGTGCAGACAGAAAGGATGGTGGTGCTTGAGACACTTATAGTGTTCTTGATAGTTTTCGAGATAATAATCGCCTTCTTGCCAGGCAAGGGATAAAAGGGGTAACATATGTCTTTTCTTGTAGTAGGATTGGCAGGTACTATAGCCGGCGGTAAGGGCGCCGCCAGGGAGATATTGGAGAAGAACTATGACTCATCTTCCTTCAGCCTCTCAGATGCCATAAGGAACGAGGCAAGGAAGAGGGGATTGGAGACAAACAGGGACAATCTAATAGCCATAGGAAACGAACTCAGGAGCAAGGAAGGGCCCGATGCACTGGCAGTCAGGATCTCCAAAAAGGTGGACCTTGAGAAAAACAAGGAAGTAGTGGTCGTGGATTCAATCCGTGCTCCAGGAGAAATTAATTTCCTAAGAAGCAAGTATAAGGATAGGTGCCTGATACTTTTCATAGATGCACCCGTAAAAATGAGATATGAGCGGGCGGTCGCAAGAGCAAGAGAAGGGGAGCAGAAGCTCCCATTCAAGGAGTTCAAGAGGCAGGATGATGAAGGTCTTGGTAAGAATCAGCCAGCATGGGGCAACAACCTGACAGAATGCAGGAGGATAGCTGATTTTGTGATAATGAACAAGGAGACAAAGGAAAAACTGGAGAAGAATGTGCAAGAGATTGTCAAGAGGTACCTGAAATGATACTTCCGTGCTTAAAGGCGAAGAAGAAAGATGCAGAGTCAGAGCGGAGAAAGATTGTTTCCAAGGGTGTTCTGAATCTTGAATACTCCCCAAAGACAGACAAGGATTATGTTTATTTCCCTCTCACAAGGGATATTCCAGGATCCATAAATTCTGAATTCGAAGTCACGCAGAGAAAGAAGATGACTCTGGAGGATGCATTGCAGGAAGAAGGCATTTCCCCATCCTTGATCGCGAAATCATTCGACATCTTCGGGGATATCGCCTTGGTTGAGATAAATGGGAAAGTGAGCAAGGCAGAAGAGAAGAAGATAGCGAAGGCAGTCATGAAGATGCATCCTAGTGTCAAGGTTGTAACTAAAAAGACAGGGCCTATCTCTGGAGAATACAGAGTTAGGAAGCTCAAGGTAATAGGCGGGGAGAATAGGACAGACACAATTCACAAAGAAGAAGGCTGTATCTTCCATCTTGATATCGCTAATTCGTATTATTCTCCAAGGCTTGTCTATGAGAGGAGAAGAATCTCAGCTCTTGTCAGGGATAATGAGGATGTGTTCGTGCCATTCGCAGGGGTGGGCCCGTTCGCCATAATAATAGCGAAAATGCACCCAAAAGCTAGGGTATGGGCAAATGAGCTGAATCCAGATGCCTACAAATACATGCTCGAGAATATAAGGCTAAACAAGACTCCGAATGTCATCCCTATCGATGGCGATGCCAGGGAGGCAGTGCCAAGGCTTGCTGGAGCAGGCATAGGAGTTAAGATGTCAATCAGGAAGCAGGAGATAAAGAACAGGCTTTCAAAGCCAGTCAAGCTCGTAGAATTGTTCCTCAGGGAAGGGGACCTGGATGGCGGTCTCGTAGAACTTGATAAGACAATAGATTTGCTAGACAAGAAAGGCATCAGAGTCATGATACACGAGCCTTTCTATATGGGGAAGAGGTTGTCGCTTGGCTCACCCGATGAGAATGTGATAAAGGAAACAATCGCAGTGTACAAGAGGCTATATCACATATGCAGGAGGCACCCCAATGCAATCGGATTCGTTGCTCACGGGTCTTCAATGACCGGATTTGATCCAGCCACATTCTTCAAGAACCTGAAATCCATGTCCAAATATTTCGATTATGTATATCTGGAGAACAACGCCACCACTGTGGCTACAGTTGAAGATATTCTCACAGTGGTGAAGAGATCAGGTGTAAGGAATCTGTGCCTCGACCTATCGCATTTCTTCATAGTTTACAAAGACACAAAGAAAGTGATGGAAGCTGTCAGGAAGCTCAGGTCCTTCTGCAGGGTTTATTTCCACATAGGCGATTCTGACGGAGCCAAAGATTCATTGGATATAGGAACTGGCAGGATGGATCTCAGGATGCTGGCAGAATCGGGTCTCATAGATTTCGGAACCATAGAGGTCAAGAGCAAGGATGAGATCAAGGGTGCGGAGATGCTGGCCAGCTATGACAAATTCATATCCATGCTCCCCCAGAAGAAGTTCGACAGGATTATCATGCCACTACCGATGTCTTCCGAGAAATTCCTTGATATGGCGTTCAGCTCAGTCAAGCCGGGGGGCACGGTACACATATACAAGTTCGAGAAATCAGAAGACAACGCAGTAGACATAATAAAAAGATACGCCGACAAAGTCAAGAGAAAGATAAAGATAATCTCAACAAGGATAGCAAGAGACTATTCCTCGAACATAATAGAAGTCGTGGTCGATTTTCAAGTGCTTTGAGCAGCACAGGTAGAATCTAGAGTGGCCCCGCGGTGAATCGAACACCGAATCTCCGCTTTGTAAGAGCGGCGTCTTAACCATTCGACTACAGGGCCTTATTTTGACTATTTCTGTACAGAGAGCTTAGATATCAAGCCTTCATACTCCTTCTTTGGCTTGAATAGCTTTATACTATAATCCATGCACTCAGAAGCGATCCCAAATATCCTTTTGTACCTATCCTTTCCAGTTGTAGCCTGCGCTTTCATGCTCTCATACCATATCTTATTTCCTATGGGGTTCTGTTGGAGAGTTATGGCTACATTCCTAGGCGAAGATTGGAATTTTTTAGACAGTTCCCTTAGAGCTTTCGATTCGACGATTCCAAGATTGTATTTCTTTATCATATCAGTAATCTCATTCTCCCACTCCTTCGGGAGGACAGTTCCAGCTGCCTGTTTTAATGCCATTGCCATATCATCACCCAGTGGACCAGTGGGGATTTGAACCCCAAGCCTTTCGCATGCCATGCGAACGATCTACCGTTGATCTACTGGCCCTTATCCTGCTGCGCAGGGCTCGCGCTATTATTTGGAAGAATCCTTATAAAAATAGTTCCTTTCCGCCCATCATAAATCTGAAGCTGGCGATAGGAATATCACACTGTCTCCCCTAACAAGCATGGTCCCGAGCCTTCTCTTGCTCTCGCCGTTCTCAAGCTGCTCGGCGTCCTGCAACACAAGGTTCATGTGCACATCATATGCAGTCATGATGCCTCTTAGCTCAGACCCCCCCTTGAGCCTGATCAAGACTTTCTTGTTCAGGGCTCCATTCAAAATATCAAACGGTCTCTGTTGTTCTGTCATATATTTCACCCACAAAAAAACAAATCAAACACTCAAACAACTAAATTTACGTCGAAAGCATTAAAATACCCTATCTTCTGTTCCGGAGTGAGAATATGAGCCCGCCGACCGCGCCAGCGACAGTGCACAGAACCATATTCACCAAGAACCTAAGCCTCATACTGTATAGAGACACATTGGGGTCTATCCCCGACAATGTCATTATGAACGATGCATTATGGGAACCCATTATATCCATAAAGAACATGAATACCACTTCTGCGAAAAATATCGATATGACTAGCAGAATGAGAGACCCAAAGAAACCCCCGATCAGGCCTGCGAATGCCCCGGTTTTGACAGCATCTTTGGCATCTATTCTTTTCTCATAGTACTCTTTCACCAGCTTCGCAGCGTAATACCCTCCTATAGGATACAGCACCACAAAGAGGGAAAGGCCAGGTACGCCTGCAAGAATCCCCATTATGATTCCGCCTACAAACGCCGGGGTCAACATCTCTAGGAAAGAGACTCTATTATCCTCTTTTATTACAGTCTCTTCTTCGAATCTTTCCACTATATCTTTCAATGCCATGCAAACACTTGCCCTCACTCGTCAATCAATTGCTATACTTTCCTTTAAATAGGTTTTCAGAACTCAAGACCCAAATCATAGAATCTTTCGATTCTCAGAACTCATATAGTTCATCATTAAGATGATGCTGATTCTAGCTGTCGCTTGATTGCGGATTATCCGAATATGTTGCCGAAGCCGCCTGCGGCCTCCTCTTCTTCCTTGTGTATCATATCCACTATCTTCTGCTCATCTGCCTTCTCAGTCCTCTTCATGGACTGCATTTCCCTGAATTTCTCCTCTGCGGACGCGAAGAACTCTGATTCTGCTTTTATATACAAGTAGACTTTATTGTCCATCTCTTTCATTTGCGGAGCCTTCCTGGCGAAACTATTCTGGGCATATGGATCTGCCTCAAGCACCTTCTTCAAAATTGCCTTATCAGCAGGCTCGCAAACATAAACTCTCTCTTCAATTTCTCCCATAAAATCAACTCCTTTTCTATTTTCTATGATCATATCTCTTTGGATATAGCAAACTTATTTCCACCTAAATGTAATAAAACCTTTGCTCTCTCCTCCCAGACCTCCCTTATCATCTTGGGGTCCGCATACGCTGCAGCTACATCCCCTATGAAAAGGTCCACTCCGTCCGAGCCAAGCCTCTTCCATAGCTTGCATTCCAGGTGGGCCATGCATTCCTTCACTATCGGGGCATTGACTTTCCTTGATTCAGCATATGTCAAGCCAGCCTTCCCTGCCTTGTCAACCTTGTCGCCATGCACGCTTCCACATATCTTCACAGCCCCCAATAGGCTCTGGCTAGGGATATTGATCGTGAAATTCTTCGTCTTCCTGATGTTTCCTGCAGTCACACTATCTGAGCCCAACGCCAGTATCACTCTGAAAGGGTCGTCGTTCACAGGCATGCACCATGCTGCAGACATGACATTCCTTCTTCCAGCCGGAGAGCTTGATGCAACCAGAACAACCCTCATCGGATGCAGCAGATGATAACCTTCCTCCTTGAATTCTTTTTTAGTCATATTATTCACCACAGACCCATGCTTTTTATCTTTTTAATATGTCTAGGATTTGAAAATCCTATAGTACTTATATATTTTTTAATAGAACTAATCCCATTGATTTGTAGCCTATAGCCCCCCTCTACTACTGAGAAAGGGATGTCCATTCCGCTTAATTGTTCGCTTATTTGTCTAATTAACCCCATATTCCTAAGATGTAAATCTATTCTAGGATATTTCCTCTTATAAATTTGTCTACGATCGAAATAAACACTTCCATCCGTGTCGAAAATACCCCTTAAAACCGCAGATACCTTCCTCGGGTCATTTGAATGAATTATCTCATTAGGAATCAAAACGGTTTTGGCCTTCTTTCCAGGAGGAAATGAAAATCGCCCTACTAAAAACAAGAAAAGGCCCTTTGAATAGAAATTAGTGCGCAATTCATTGGTTTCCTTTTTGACATAAATCCTAGGTTTTATACCAAATCTTTTTTCTAATATTGATCCAAGATATGAATGGTATTCTGTATCATATCTTTTATCCCCCGCAATTTGAGTCATGCTTACGTGCCCGTACCTATTTGTAAAACCATCTCCAATAAAGGCACCAATGAACTCGCATATGTCTTCAGTCAATTCTATATCCAAATCTACACATTTGTTTTTAGCCAGGATTCTCTCCAAACCAATCCGACGTCCTTTTTCGAATATATCCTTGCGTTTTGAATATGTACTTGTTCCTCCCTTTATTCTTCCCCAATTTTCATCTTTATATCCTGCTTTCTTTATCAGATATTCGGACTCTTCAGGAATTAATTCCAATAATCTCCTGAATCTTTTTTCAGACATTAATAAATCCCCATTTTTGTATCGTAGTATCATCCCTCTGGATGTTTCCAGATATTTCGCCAGATATGAATTAGAAAAAGACCCCAATTTATCAAAAAAGAGTACTCTATCTTTATTCTTGAGCAGAATCCTCATACATAGAATTGGAGAATAATATTTAAAAGTTTAACATCTGTACTATAAGTACAGTCTTAGAGCCCCGTATGGGATTTGAACCCACGACTTCCTGTTTTCACGCTCAACGTTACGAGATTTGCCGATACAATTCACAGGCACTCTACCGCTGAGTTAACGGGGCTTGAGTTTAAATACTATTGTCCCATACGGGTTTTTATGAATATCTGTGTGGTGGGGATTGGCATAGAGCCCCCTCCCTTCCTGTCAAGGCTGGCGGACACCTTTGGAACGAGGATCACATTCGACAAGATGCCGTTTCCGAAGCACGCCTTCGATGAGGAGAAGAAGCAGTGGAGTGCAGAGAAGGTCCTCAAGGCATTGAGAGAGGAGAATTCAGCTAGGATTCATGCCGATAAAGTCCTAGGAGTCACCGATGTTGATATATATGTCAGGAGGGCGAATTATGTCTTCGGGCTTTCGGAGATTGGGGGTAGTACTAGCCTGATATCCATCCACAGATACCACCCAGAGCTGTACGGCAAGCACAAGTCTAGTCTTTATGAGAACAGAACCATAAGGGAAGCGATACATGAGCTCGGCCATGCCTTTGGCCTACAGCACTGCGAGGGCAAGTGCGTGATGCATTTCTCGAATTCGATAGAGGAAGTGGACAAAAAGCCAAGCACATTCTGCAAGGAATGCACCAAGCATTTGGCATTGATTTGAAGTTGATCAAGGGAATTTATGGCAGAGGATTTCAGGAGAAAGAGAGAGGATTTCGTTTGCAAGAACTGCGGTGCCAGGGTGCAAGGTACTGGTTACACTGATCATTGTCCCAGATGCCTCTGGAGCAGGCATGTCGACGTCAATCCAGGAGATAGGAAGGCCATATGCAAAGGCATGATGGAGCCCGTAAGCGTGGAGTCTGAGAAAGGAGGATATGTGATAACATTCAGATGCGTCAAGTGCGGCTATAAGAAAAGGAATGTGGCATCTCCAGATGACAATTTCGAACTTATTCTAGAACTTGTCGAGAAGGGGAAAAGAGAATGAGGGATTTGTCCTAATATCAAACTTATTCTAGCCCGATTTGATTTTTTATTTTTTTGATTGCATCTATGGACAAAGCGAAGAAGTCATCCATAGGTAGTCCAGCTAGCTCTATTTCTTTTACTAGGTCTCTCCTGCAATTAGCGGCAAATTTTTTGTCATTGAATTTTTTCTTCAATCCCTTAGCGTCCATATCTGTGATCTTTTTACCTCGCATCAAGGCATACGCATAAACAATTCCAGTCAATGTTTCAGCCGCGATGAGGCAATATTGTATCCTTGTGCTTCTTTTTTTGTCTTTTAGCAATGGGATCTCATCATAACCGGATCCGTGGGATTGCACATTTTCTATGAATGCATCATCAAAACCATTATCTTTCAGGATTTCCACCGCCTTTATGCAGTGCTCTTTCCAGTCATTTCTTGTTAATGCCCAATCAACATCATGCAACAAGCCCAACATCCCCCAATATTCGACATCCTCACCAAATTTTTCAGCCAAAGCCCTCATAATGGCCTCCGTTTCCAAATAATGGTTCATATCAGAATCTAGCTGGGGCATGCTTTTTAGCAAGTTGAGGGCTTCCTCTCTTGTCATGGGTAAGCTCATTTTTCCACCTCTGATCTCTATGAATCACCGAATTGCTCATTGAATTGTCTAATAAGTAAGTGCAGGGGAAGGGATTTGAACCCTTGCAACCCTAAGGTATCAGGTCCTAAGCTTCGCCGATCATTTGATCTCTGACGCATTTGACCTGACTCTGCCACCCCTGCTTGATATGATATAACATCTCATTTTTAAAAACACTTCGCAAATTGTCTTATGCACGAACTGGATAAGCTTGCAGATAGGATAAGAGCCTGCAAAAAATGCAGGCTCTGTAAGACAAGGAAGAATGCAGTGCCTGGGGAAGGGCCTGCCAATGCAAGATTATTCCTCATAGGGGAGGCTCCCGGCCGCAACGAGAATGAGACAGGAAGACCTTTCGTCGGGCAGTCTGGAAGGCTGCTGACAAGCCTATTGCAAGATGCAGGGATTGACAGGAAGAAGGTCTTCATAACCTCAATCCTCAAATGCAGGCCCCCAAATAATAGGAAGCCAAAGGGTGACGAGGTTGAGAGTTGCAAGCCCTATTTGCTCCAGCAGGTAAAGGCCATTAATCCGAAAATGATTGTCCTTCTTGGGCTTGTGGCCATCGAGAACATGATAGGGGACCGCAAGAAGCTGAGGGATATGCACGGGCAGGTGGTCAAGGCAGGGGATTATAATTATTTCATCACTTATCATCCTGCGGCAGCGAGGAGATTCCCCGGGCTGAAAAAGACAATTATAGATGATTTCAAGAAACTGAAAAGACTAGGGGCTGATTAGATGAAAATGATCAAGAGGCTTGAGAAAATAACATATGCAATCAGGGACCTGGATGTGGGTGTGCCGAAAGGCACTATAAAGCTGAACATAGGGGACCCATTAATATTTGATTTCAAGATCCCGAAGAGCATAGAGACTGAGATGAAAAGAGCGATAAGCAACGGATACAATTTCTATGCTCCTTCAGAGGGCGTGAAAGAATTGAGGGAGAAGATAGCAAAGAAGGAGAACTGCGATGCAGACAATGTCATCATCACATCGGGCACTAGCGAGGCTGTGAACTTCCTGTTCGCCTCTCTTGTGGAGCCAGGAGTTCAGATTCTTTTACCATCACCCTGTTATCCCCAGTATCCGTCGCTTGTGAAGCTGTGGGGCGGGACACCAATCTTCTATCAATGCGATGAGAATTGGTCTCCAGATATTCATGACATAAAGAGGAAGGTGAAGCAGGCAAAGACATTGCTCGGGAACAGGATGAAGGTCATAGTGATAATCAATCCCAATAATCCTACAGGTGTTGTTTATGATGAGCACATCCTCAGGCAGATATGCGACATAGCTGCCGAGAACGGGATGATTGTGATATCAGATGAGATATATTGCGATCTGGTCTTCGGGAAGAAATTCATCCCCACAGATTCTGTCGCCAAAGGCCCGGTTGTCACATTGAATGGGGTGTCGAAATGTTATCTTGCTCCAGGATGGAGGATAGGCTGGATGACATTCGATAAATTCAAGGACAATGTACTGAAGGAATCTGTAATGAAATTGTGCAGGCTGAGGCTGTGCGCGAATACACCCGCACAATATGCAATGATCAAAGCCTTGGATGACAAGAAGCACATGGACAAAGTAAAAGCTGAATTAACAGCCAGGAGGGACTTCATGATGAAGAAGTTCAAGGAGATGAAGGATGAAGGGATTGGGATAGATTGCGTGAAGCCAGAAGGAGCATTCTATGCCTTCCCTAGCATTGATGACAAAAAGGGCAGATGGAAGACAGACAAGGACATGGTTTTGGGGATAAGGGACAATGCACATGTCTTATTGGTGCATGGCTCAGGATTCGATTACAAATCCCCACCAGACAAGAAATATTTCAGGATGGTTTTCTTGCCTCCCGAGAAGATACTGAACGAGGCAATCACAAGAATGGGCGATTACATAAAGAGCGTCAGATTCTAAACCCAAACCTGTCTTTTTTGAATACACAAAACCCATTCCTATTAAACCTTCATCGCAGTAGAGCCTTCGGAGCTTCCTTTGTCTCCTCTTTTGTCAGGAAAGGCCTCACAGTGTTTCTTATAGGATAAGACTTCACATCAATTCCGTCCTTTCGCAATTCTATCTCGAACAGCGCTCCCTTGCGGTCTGTGAAGTTTCCGACTAAGTTTCCTGCAGAGTAGATTATCATTCCTTTCTTGTACCTCTCAATATTCTGGATGACATGCGGCCCGTGGCCGATCACAATATCCGCTCCAGCATCTATGGCCGCATGCGCCAGCCTGATCTGCTTGTCTTCCGGGTTCTTCCTCAGCTTCTCTTCTTGCTCCCTTGTTATTCTGACTGGATGCGGCCCCCAGTGGAACGAGACAACAACAAAATCGGCTTCCTTCCTTGCATTGGCGACATCTTCCTTTATGGCGCTGATATCCGCCTTCGCCATGCCGGGCCTGTTCTTCAAAGCGAAATCCGATTCGATATAACGGACTGCGGAGTAAGATAGGAATGCTATCCTCTCGTTCGTCCTTTTGACATTGATTACTGCAGGTGCCCTCGCAGTCTTTTCATCCATCCCCGCACCGCAGTATTGGATTCCAGATGACTTGAGATTCTCGATGGTCCTTATCGCCCCATCGCTGCCGAAATCCTGCAGATGATTGTTCGCTAGCGACACCACAACTTCCCTTTCCTTGCCCTTGACGACTTCGAAGATCTTTCGCACGAATCCAGGGTCGGAATTGAACACATAGGTCTTCTTCCTTGCCGTCAATCCCTTGAGCTCCTCTGGACTGGCTGCAGCGCTCTCGAAGTTGCAGAAGAAGACATCTCCTCTTTCGATGACTTTGCTGACCCCAGCGACGATTTTTTCCGGAGTCGTGCCTGGGACAGAGACGATCTTCCCGATGAAATTGGTGTCTCCCGCTGCGATTATGATAGTTGCCATAGCGCCGGCAGCAGGATTTGAACCTGCATGTCCTTGCAGACACTGGTTTTCGAGATTCGCCAAACAATGGAATATACTTCCAAGGTTTTCCAGCGCCTTACCAGATTAGGCTATGCCGGCCTGTATTATACTATCTTTTAGTCTTTTTAATTTATCTTGATGATTAAAACCTATAATGTTTAAGTATCTTATTCTATCCTCTCTTTTTAAAATACAAAGGATATAATTTGTACTCCACAACCTATTTTTTCGTTTATAAACATACATTCTCGAGTTTATACCTAATTTAAGGAGTGCGTTTTTGATCTGGAAAATCCCTCTTTTATTAACTATTTGGATATCAATCCTTTTCTTAGAAACATACGCTTCACAGTCAAAGAAAGCACGTAGCCATTCTATTGTCAAATTGTCATCTTTGGAAGCTATCTTAGGTATAATCCACTCTTTTGAGTTATACTTAGTAAGTTTTAATAGATCTATACATGCTGTCTTACAACTTACATTCACTTTATAGTGATTTCTTAGTTTTTTGATTGAAGTTTTTTTCGAATATAACTCATAAAAAGAAACAGAGAAATATTCGGCTAACTGGAGAATATCTGGGTAGAATCTTATATCGTGATGTTTTCTGCCTTCCAGCTCGCACCTTATACTTAAACTTCCATCGCCTGCGATATAAGCACATATTCTTGTTGTTAGAAGGAGCCTCCTACTTTCAGGGAGCGTCGACAAATTTTTGTTTATACGCTCCTTCTCTCTAGACCAGCGTATTTTGATTGCCTTAATTCCTTTCTCAGAGGTGTTACTATACATAATTTATTCTAAGAAACAAACCTATTAAAGTTTTCGAATAAGACGCACTACCAGATTATGCGAACCCGGCTTTATCTTACTTAATCACACCTTTTCTAATATATATACCCTAAACAAAAGAATTTATATACCAGAAAAACCTTAACTATGTGTGGGACTGATGAATTCTTTGAAATCTGATCATGCCGAAGGCCATCAAGGCCATCCAACCCTAAGGAAGGCGGCAGCCCTGACTATAGGGGCTTACTTATTGCTGAAAGCCCTGGTAGAGCCAGGATTCTCACAGGAGACGAGCGCCAGCAGGCTCTTCTCTCTCATGAGGCCCGAATTGCAGCAGCACGTTTGCGAATTCGTAAAGGGTGATGAGAAGTCGCTATCCTTCATCATCAAGACATCTCGCTACAAGCCAGCTGAATACGCCGCGGCGATAGAGCAGCTCGGAAAGGCAACAGATCCTTCTTTCATATGTCATACTTCGAATGTGGGTGTGCAGAAAGTCGATAGCGACGGCACTACATATGTGGTCACACTAGTAAAGAATCATTCAATAAATTCAGATTTTAGGAACCCGAACAAGGCGGATGGAAGGGATGCGCAAGGCACCTCATTAGACAGCCGCGCATCCACAATATTCGAATCATTGAGGAATGGCACAGCGCCGACCAGGGCCATCGGGGCAAGGGAGGACCTGCCGGGCGACTGGTACATAGAATGCGGCAATAATGTCAAAGAGATATACAATTCACTGTCTGAAAAGCTCAAATCTGTTAACAAAGGCAAGATCGAGGACATGTGGATAAGCGGTAGCAGGGTCTACATAAGCGTGAAGAAGCAACAGGTAGAACAACCACCATTGCCAGAAGAGAGAGGGCCATCCGAGGTATGGTGGGGCCAGATATCCAAGGAGACAATACAGCGCAGGGTGGATGAGCTGATAAACGTACACGAGTTGGATGGGAAAGGGACTGAGATATATGCCTGCCCCCCAGCAAGGCTTTTCGTGGTTCTGGATGAAGGCAAGGTCTCCATGATTACATATGCTATATTTGGGGCTCCACCCGCGGAATACCAAACTCCAATAGCGCAGCTGAGGGTATGCTCGCCAGAGATAGGCAAGCCATACATCGTGCCCAAATCATACTATTACGAGTATGCTCCCTTGATAGTCGGATACGGATTGAGCGCTGAAGGAATAAGAGTCAACGATTCATTCAAGGTCACAAAGATAATAATAGGCAAAAGTTTCATACCTGAATTCGCTTCGAAGCTTAAGGGGAAGAAAGGAGCCAAGTTCGGATATGATGCGTCCGGGAACATAGTATCCATTCATGTGGATCCAAGGTATTTCAATGAATTAAGGCCCATAATAGGGAGGGCAGGATTCAACATCACTTTGGACGAGAATTGTGTTGTAAGCAATATGAATGCCGATTATGACAGCCCCTATAACTTACCTGGATTATGGAAGATAAGGGTGAAATTCTATGGCCAGAGCGGCAGGCTGATACCTGGGGCCTATCTTATACACGTGGCAGGCACAGTCAGGGACAAGGAATGGCCCTTCATAACCAAGGCCATAGAGAACTCGGCAGTGGAAGGGATACTCAGGAGGCCATTGGAGCAGCAGTATTCTCACGGGTGCGTGAGGACAGCGGACCATGTGCCGCATCTCCTCAACCTCAGCGACCCAAGGTCTAAAGGGGACTGGACATACTTCAGGGATGACGGCAGCCTGGTGGTGGACATCGACAATCCAGAAAGCCTCACATTCAGGCTCAAGGACGGGAGCGGCATAGCGAAGATTAGGAAGCTGAATGCAGGGTGGGTCGGATGGGCTTTCTTCAAGGAAGACGGATTACCTATTAAGGAAGGGGCTGTGGATCCTGTAGTGGACATAGGCGGCAAGAATTACAGGCTCGTATGGGTTGGCAATCCTCCCGAGGAATCGGTCATCTATCAGAATATACTGAGAGCAGAGGGCAACAGAGGAGTCACTGATTATGTGCCTTATCTTCTCACAGAAACTTCAGATGGGAAAATGGTCTTCACACTGTTCAAGGATGAGTACAATGTCTATGTCAAGCAGTATTTCGCAGATTACATCAGGAAGACGCTGAAGGACGTGAAGAAAACCCTCACAGACGAGCAGATAAACAAACTCATAGATGAGGCAAACGAAAAAGGAATTGCAAGGATAACAATCTGATTCTTGATATTCAGAAGACATTACCTCTTTCCTGAGTTCGCAGGTATCACCACCTATACATCAACCTGATATCTACAGAGCCTGTCTTCTCTGCGCCCATCTTTTCTTTATACTTGAATTCAACACTCAGTGCGTCGGAAGTGGTGGCTTTGCTTCCTATAATACTTAATGACCTTAGTTCCTCCTGGTTGATAGAGTCCTTCTCCTCAGAAAGCGACACAGTCCATGCATATGTCCCTATAGGCCTTATGTCATAGTAAGTAAGACCTGCCTTTATGCCTGTCTTACTGAGGGAATCCTGATTCGTAACATATGAGGTGTTCTTCTTCCAGTCTACTACAAGGAATGCCTGCTTGTCATACCAATTCCTCCAGAATCCTGCTAGGTTCGCCCTGAAGACATCCTCTTTGGCTATGTTGTCCTTGAATGCCTCTCCAGTGGTGAGCGCTATGTATGATATTGGCTCGTGCTGGTAGAAGTTTGCTCCTATGAACCACCCTATCCCGCTGAGATTCAGCGGGTCGAAGAAGCATGTCTCCCTGACTGCGGCTATTGTCGATTTAAGAGTGAATGTGGCGCCCAATCCAATTGTCTTTTGGCTTTCCTCTTCCCTTACCTCAAGGCCTGCGCCCGTCCCTCTCTTTATGTTTAAGATTGCGTTGAAGAGCTTAAGCTTGTCCGCCGAGGCCCCTTCCATAACTACCTTATTTCCCATGAACTTGGCTGTGGTAAGCTCAGGCTTAGCGCTCAGCTGCACAGTGCTCATCTTGCCCTTGCTGTCTTTTAGGTCGACTGATCCTACAATGCCCGGGTCGACCCCCTGCTCGTTTGATATGCATTTGGCGATCACCCAGGCATTCATCAGCTTGCCTAGCTCTCCATATCTCAAATATACGCTGCCACCTTGCTCATTCACGAAATTGTAATAAGCAGTTTCATAGTATCCCTTGCCATTGAGCCATTTGGCCACATATGCTTCCCTTCCAGTGCCTTCCACTTCCTTGTCTGCAGTGATTTCTAGATTAGTGCCAATCAAAGATCCGGCGAGTTCCTTGCTCCTCTTCTTGTCAGCATCAATCACATCATAGGCTTTCAGGTATATCTTTGCGTCCTCGACCTTTATAGTCCCCTTGCTGGGTTTGTATGCGACACCAAGAGCCTTGCTCTGCTCGTCTCCAAACTTGCCATCCAGCACTGCTGCCATCGCGACGCTGCTCCTTATTGTGGTGCCGTAAACGAATCCAGTCAGTGTCTTGTCATCCATCCTTACTCTGACATCCCTTGTGTTGTCTCCATATCTCGCATAGTCCATCTGCGCCTCTTCCGCAGACAGCTTCCTTGTGAACACATGGATCCAACTGCTGGTCCCATCCGCGCTCAGTTTCCTGCGATAGTTCT
>Ga0315289_10000123_pt1 | contig 122740 bp, 121 predicted proteins | sample YL17G11_40_MG_FD_203452 | JGI IMG/M metagenome (GOLD analysis project Ga0315289, IMG submission 203452) | Sediment microbial communities from Yellowstone Lake, YNP, Wyoming, USA - YL17G11_40 | ecosystem: Environmental > Aquatic > Freshwater > Lake > Sediment | place: USA: Wyoming | collected... | reverse complement strand
GAGCGTCAGAGAGGCAGCCACGCCGAAGCCCAACGCCGGGTAGGCGATGCGGTTAGGCACACGTAGCGAGCGAATGTCGTGCACCGCCATGAGGAAAAGCAGTGCCAGGTACGCAAAGGCGAGCAGACCCCGGTATATCCCTGGCTCCCTGCCGAGAACGGCAAAGAAGCACGCCGTCAAACCCGCGCCGACCACCAGCTCCAGCAAGAGGCGCGGCCGGGGAAGACTGGGTTGAGCAACAGCAAGGCGGGCCATCATTATCTCCCGAGGTCACCGACAAAGCGTATAAGGTGGAGGATAGATGGCACTATCACGACGGCGACCATCGCTGGCAAGAAGCAGAGGGCAAGCGGTATAGTCATGAGGACGGGCGCCTTCTGGGCGGCCTCCTGGGCCCTCTGCCTTCGAGTCAGGCGGAGTTCTTGAGCCTGTATTCGCAGGACATCGCCCAGGGTGGTGCCCATCTCCTCTGCTTGCACGACGGCAGCCGCGATGCGCATTAAGTCAGGCACGCCTGTGCGATCCGCCACGTGTGCGAGAGCGTCGCGTCGGGGTCGACCCAGGCCTACCTCCTTCAGGTACAGGGCGAAGGTCTCAGACAGGGGACCGCCCGTCTTCTCCACCACCATTGCAAAGGCAGCGTCGACCCCGAGGCCCGCTTCAACGCTGGTGACCAGGAGATCGAGGGCATCTGGCAGCGCCCGCGAAATGCGCCTCTGCCGGCTGTGCACGCGCCGACGCAGAATGACGTAGGGGGCGAGGAACGCGAAAGGAAGGATGGCCAAGCCTATTCCGAAGAGCTGTAGCGGAGACGTATTAGGTCTCGCCAAAGCAACGTACACCAGGGCAAGTACACCCACGAGGATCGTCACTGCCCAGAAGGTGAGATAGGCCGGTAGAGACATCGGCTCATTGGCCATGACCAACATGTGGTCGATACCTCGCACGACGTTCTGGGGGAGGAGCCGGGCCAGCACTCTGCCTACCCTGCTAGCGGCGGGCCCCAGAACCCTTCGCAGCAGCCCTCCCTCCAGCCTTCTCTCCCTTGTCATCTGCTGGTAGGAACCGGGCCTGATCCGTCGGCCGACGACGTTCTCCTTCGGTCGGAAGACCCCCCACACTGCCAGCGTCACAGCCGCACACGAGACAGCAGCTATAGCAATCAGCATGGCCCTCTCCTAGACCTCTATCATGGCAAGTCGACGGATCAGCCAAAGGCCAAGCAATTCGAAAATGATGCCTATCGCCAGCGAGATTTGCCCGGCGGCGGTCTCCACAAGCAGCTTGCCCGTGTCCGGATTGATGCTGATGAACGCCACAGCAACCAGCACTGGGAGGAGCGCCACCAGGTTGCCGGTGAGCCGTTGCCTGGAGGTCAATACCCGAACCTCGCCCTTCATCCTGGCCCGCTCGCGGATCGTGTTGGTGACATTGGCGAGGATCTCGGAAAGATTGCCACCCACCGTTCTCTGGATAACTATGGCCGTTAGCGCGATGTCCAGGTCTGGGCTGCCTATGCGCTCAGAGAGGTCCGCGAAGATGTCCTCTGCCTCTGCACCCAACTGGAGGTCGCGCAGCGCAGCCTGGAGCTCGGGTCCCAGCGGCGCCCGCGTTTCATTGGCGGCATATGCCAGCCCCTGGAGGAGCCCTGACCCAGCGCGCAAGGACTTGGCCATGGCCGTTAGAGCATCCGGAAGCTGCTTCTCGATCTCCTCCAGCCGCCGCTGCCGCCTGCGGGAGAGGTAGAGGCGGGGAAGGAGCCAGCCGCCAGAGAGCAGCACAAGAATCACGACCACCTCTAGCCAGGCAGCCTCAACACCGAGAGCGATCACCAGAACGAGACCACCTACTACCGCAGCGGCGGCGGAAGCCAGCCGTAGAAAGAGGTATTCACCGACCCTGATCGGCCACCCGGCCTGGTCCAACTCCCGGCCCATGCGCTCTCGCGCCTCCGAAGAGAGCGGGAGCATGTCAAAGAACTGGAGGGGGAAACGCCGGTGCCGGTGTAGAAGGGAGCGTGCGCTGGAGCCCGGGCTGGCTGCGCCCTGCGCAAGACGAGCGCTCACGATGCGACGCTGGTACCTCAGTCGCTGATGGGCCAGAACCACCAGCAGCGCCACCGCCCCCGTAACGGTCAGGCCGATAAGGAGGAGAGCGGGGTCCATCTAAGACCACCTCTTCACGTCGAAAATGTCTTCTGAGAGGTCCATGCCGAAAGCGTGCAGGCGGTCGGCGAACTTGGGTCGGATTCCCGTAGCGCGAAGCTCACCGAGGACGCGCCCTTGCGGGTCGATGCCGGTCTGCCTGTAGATGAAGATGTCCTGAAGGGTAACGAGGTTGCCCTCCATACCAGAGACCTCCGTCAGTTGGACGACCTTGCGCGTGCCGTCCACCAGCCGGTTGAGGTGGACTATGACGTGGAGGGCGGAGGCCATCTGTTCGCGGATGACCGCCACGGGGAGCTCAAAGCCGGCCATCAGCACCATGTTCTCAATGCGGGCCAGGGCGTCTCGAGGCGAGTTGGCGTGAACGGTGGTCAGGGAGCCTTCGTGGCCGGTGTTCATCGCCTGCATCATGTCGAACGCTTCTGGGCCTCGCACCTCGCCAACGAGGATGCGGTCCGGCCGCATGCGGAGGGCGTTGCGGACAAGGGCGCGCTGCGTGATTTCGCCGCGCCCTTCGATCGACGCCGGGCGGGCCTCCGCCGCGATGACGTGGCGCTGTTGCAGCTTCAGCTCGATCGGGTCCTCGATTGTGACAATCCGCTCTCCCTCCGGGATGAACGCGGACAAGGCGTTCAGGAGGGTTGTCTTGCCCGTGCCCGTGCCGCCGGATATGACGGTGTTCAGCTTCGCCCTGACCGAGGCCTCCAGGAGCTCCGCCATCCCCTCGGGCAGCGTGCCGATCTTGACGAGATCTTCTATCGTGTAGCGGTCGCCGCGGAACTTGCGGATGGTCACCACCGGGCTCTTGGGGACGAGCGGCGGGATGATCACGTTTACACGCGACCCGTCCTGCAACCGGGCGTCTACCATCGGCGACGCCTCGTCCACGTGGCGGCCGATGGACGCGACGATACGGTCAACGACCCGGTTGATGTGCGCCTGGTCCCGGAACACTATGTCGCTCTCGTAGATGATCCCATCGCGCTCGTAGTAGACCTCATCGGGCGCGTTTACCATCACCTCGGAGACGGAGGGGTCGCGGAGCAGCGGCTCGATGGGGCCATGCCCCGTCACCTCGTCCACGACGTGGGCGACGACCTCCTCCTTGGTGTCACCCACGATCTGGGGGAACAGCTCCGCCACCAGAGTACGTGCGGCGCGGTCGACCTGCTCGCGGGCGCGCTCCCCGTCAAGGCCCTTAAGGACCGACTCATCGATCTCGCGGATTAGCTTCTGGTGGAGCTGCTCCTCGACGTCGTAGTAGGGATAGGAGGCCTCGTGATCTGACCTGCCCATCCACTCCGGGACTCCCTTGGGTTGTTGCCACCGCTGCGTCATGATCCGCCTCTTTCTTCTTGCGCAGATTCTGGAGGAATGACCTGGTCTCCGGCTGCCGGACAAGTGATCTCCTTGTTCCCGCGATCAGGCGGGCCAAAGAGGTAAGATTCCGGGCAGCCGTCGACCTGCCGTCCTTCAGTAGCACGGGCTGGCCGAGCTGGACCGACACAGGGAGCCGCCGGTCATAGGGCAGCTCCCAGAAGATGTCCCGCTTGAGGGCCTCTCTTAGCTCATCGATCTGGAAGCCACCCACCCGAGCGCCTTGATTGAGCAGAACTTTGGCGCGGCTTCCGTCCACCCCCCATGACTCCAGCCGGCGAATGGCGCCCGCCGTATCGCGCACGCTCGACACCTCGCCGGTGGTAACAACCAGGGTTAGTGTGGAAGCGTCGACGGCGGCGTGGACATAGCCATCGAACGAGCCCGCGGTGTCGACGACGACGAAGTCGTGCGTCTGAGCAAGGAGGTCGATAATGCGCTTTAGGTCGTCGCCATCGTAGGCCGTCCATCCGTCATCGTCGGAGGGGGCAGCCAGGACCTCCAGCCCGCTGCCGTGCGTCGTCAGGAAGTCATGGACGCTCTCACGGCTCGCTCCGTCACGTTGCTGCAACAGGTCGACGACCGTCCGGGTCGGAGACAGATCGAGCATCGTAGCGACGTCGCCGAACTGGGTGTCGGCATCCAGGATGACGACCCGCTTGCCGGTCTCCCTTTGCAGGGCCACCGCGAGGTTGACGGAGATGACCGTCTTGCCGATACCGCCCTTGGCCCCCGTCACCGTGATCACCGTGCCGCGCCCGTGACCGGTCGAGAGCTGGCCGGCGCGGCGCATCTGGCGGACCTCCTCTTGGACGAGCACGGTATTCGCCGCCTCCAACAGGCGCGCCGACTGGACGGGTTTGACGATGTAGTCGCGGGCGCCGAAGACCATGCTCCGCCGGACGGCCTCGGCGTCATTGATAGAGGAGTAGATGATGATCGGGGTGTCGGGCAGGGCGTTCGCCAGCGCTTCCGCTGTCTCCAGCGGCCTTCCGGACGGCTCCTCCACAGCCACCAGGATGATGTCCGGACGGGCGTCGAGAGCGACGGAGACGGCCTCCGTACCGTAGCCGACCTCCCCGGCAAGCCCGAACTGTGCCCTCTGGACAGCCTTCCTTGTGTTGACGCGGCTGTCCGGGTCTTCGTCCGCAATCAGCACCTTCACCGTATCCGCCATCCCCGCGCTCCTCTCGCCCTTCTCACCTCAATCTCAAGTCTTGTCTAGGGAACCGAGAGCGGCTCCGTAACAGGCCCCAGGGTCTTGATCTCGCCGTCCCCAAAGGCGCGTAGGGCCAGCGTCACGGCCCCGTCCTGGGAGGCCAGCCAGAGAAGCTGCGCCTGCTCCGGCGTAAGGGAGAGGGTCACGTAGCTGACGCTCTCTTCCTCAGGGGGCTCGCCGCGCACCGATGGGTCATAGGGGACGCCGTTGTCCACGTACTCCCGCTGCACGGACAGCACCTGGACGTTCTGGAGCAACGTCACCGCCGCCTTAAGGTTCTCGGCTGCGCCCGCTCCTGCCGGGGGCACGGGCGGCTGGCCCAGCGCCAGGCGCTCGGCGTCCACGCTCACCAGCACGTCGACGAAGTCGCCGGGCGCCAGCAAAGCCGCCGGGCTGTCGCTCACGGTCACCGGGATGGTGAAGCCGCGCATGCCCTTCGGGATCTGGAAGGAAAGCGCCTGCACCTTGGGCGGCTCCACCAGCCGCAGGTTGCTGAGCTGCTCCCCCTTGACGACGGGATAGCGCAGGGTCTGGCCGACCACCTGCTCCTTTGCCGTGGCGGCGTCGCTGATGACGGCCGTCTCCGGCAGCTCCTTCAGCGCCACCATCGAGTCCGTCACCTTCTCGCCTGCCGCGATGTCCTCCGAGGCGACGACGACAGACAATGTTGGCACGGCCTTCTCCACGCCGCCGCCGGAGTCCCGGCTGGCCAGGTAGGCCACGATGAGCCCGGCGGCCACGGCGCCCAGGACGAGCGCCAGGACAAGGACCCGCAGGTCCACCGACCGGGGACTGCTTGATTGTGCTCTCTGCATGGCTATCCCTCCCGGGGGCGAGGCACTCAGCCTCTTACTCTATCAGCGCTATGCGGCGAATGGGCGGGGCCAGGAGCGGATCGTATGGTATCGTTATGGTCCCGGCCCCAACATTGATCGTGTCGGCAACGATCGCCATATTCAGGGTGAGCGTGGCCACGCCGGATCCGTCTATGTCCACCTCCGACTTGAGCGCATAGACGGTCCCGTCCACGCCTGCCGCGGCAGACCCGCCGAGCTTCACGAGGGAGCCGGCACCGGCCGTTCTGTCGACCCAGATCACAATGTTGTGGTAGGCCGGAACTCCCTTCAGGGCCACGTTAACGCTGCCGGTGATCTCCATATCGCCTGGCCGCGCGCCGTTGCACGGGCTGGACGCGCAGGTGTCGTACAGGAGCACCTCCTCACCTGGGTCCAGAACGCCGTTGCCGTTGAGGTCGCTGGTGAACCTGCCGCTTCCCGTGACCTTCAGGCCCTTGTGAAGGACGTAGATCCCGGGCTGCAGGGTCACCAGCGCGGTGCTGCTGACTTGAAGCTGGTCGCAGTAGCGCCCCGGCGACAGTGTGTGTGGGCCACTTGTGTAGTTGTGCGAGCCTGGAAGGCAACTGCCGCTCACCGTGGGTTGCTGGAGGTCGGCGAACGGATCGTCCAGCGCCACCTGCTGCGTCGGGTCCGGGTCTAGCGTCGCGCCGCCGTTCGTTGTCCCACAGCCGGCCACGTCATTGACGCCGGTCACCAGTTGGGCCGACGTGCCACTGACCAGGAGGCCGCATTTTGGTGGTGTTGATTGGCAGGCCGTGTAGGTTCCACCGCCGCCTGTCACCTCTACCGTGGCGTTTCCATGCACCAAGAACGTCGACTTGCAGCCCGGGTCGTTGTTCATCGACATCAGCGAGTACAACGAGGGTTCCTCGACCACGGTGGCCTTCGCGGCCGCGCTCACCCATACAGACTTGATGCGGGAGAGGGCGGCGAAGATGCCCGGCGATTCGCGGCGGACGCAAACGCGGACCGTGTCAGGCTTGCCGTCGCCGTCGCGGTCGGAGTAGTCCAGGCAATACCGCTCCCCAGGATTGGAGCCGTTCTTGGTCAGCCAGTCGTCGGCGGCGGCGGTGGCTTTGCCCGTGTCCGGCAGCTCCTGGACGGCGGCCAGGGCGGCGGCCTCCGACTGGTTCTGGGCCGTGCGGTGGTCGAAGTACCAGAGGCCGGCGTCGAAGGCGAGGGCAAAGAAGATGAAGACGACCAGCAGCGTGAGGATGAACAGGATCGCCATCTGGCCCCGCCTGTCGCGGTGCAGGCCCGCTATCAGCTTAAGAAAACGTGACCGGCTCATGATTGGTGTCCACTCTCCACCCCCGCGTGATGGTCATGAACTAAATAAACTACTCCTGCGGATTGAAATCCCTGCCCGTCCGGCAGGCGGGCGCAGCTTCCTCGAAGCTGAGGGTTTCAACCCTCAGACATGAATCCAAGTAGTTGATGGCCTTCAGGCTGGGGTCACGGTTCAATCCAGGCTGGCTACCGCCCGTCAACCACACACCACTCACAATAAGGCTCCTGGCCACCATGGCGCTATCCTCCACACCCGCTTCCAGATGGCAGGCCGCTCGTCTTGTCCGTCTGCTCCAGGCGCATATTCGCGCAGGAGACGACGGGAATGTTGATGTTGCCGATGCCCAGGAAATCGTTGGGGAAGAAGAGGAAGTCGTAGTCGTGGTCCACCTTCACGACCACCGAGTCGCCGCGGTCGGAGCCGTCGGGCCACCCCACCGTCACCGCGGACGTGCCGCACTCGGAGTCGGAGAGGATGCCGCCGGAGCGTTCAACGACGCGCAAGCACACCTTGTCGTAGGTGCAGGCGCCGTCGCCGCAGTTGACGGCGCCGTAGCGCGCCCCCTCCCTAACGGCGTTGGAGACGGAGACGTACTCGTACATCATGATGCCGAAGTCGATGAGCAGGAGGAGGAAGAGAATGAAGAAAGGCAGGATAAGTAAAAACTCGAATGTCGCCTGGCCCCCCTCGCGGCGGAACGGAGGAAGGAGGCGGCGGAGCCTGCGTACGGCTTTGATGGTCATTGAGATAACAAGCCGACACACCGAGAGAGTTGGTGTCCGAAGGCCAGGCCTCGGCCTGGCGGCCGTGCCAGCCTGAAGGCTGGCCTTCGGGAACCTTGCTGGGCGTCCCTTGTGTCGAGTTATCCTGTCCATGACCATGAAAGCCCTCTGCGCGTCCCCGCCCGGCTAGCCACCAATCTCTTGCAGGCAGCTCCCGATGGTCGCGATGGGGTTCGCCGCCGTGTCCACCGAGGGGCAGACCAGCCCGGCTATCTCCGGCAGGAGCAGCTTGAAGCCAACGATCATCGCGCCCACCATTGCCACGACCACGGCGCCGATTATCAGCAGGTACTCGAAGGCGTTCTGCGCCCGCTCCTCACGAACCAGCGCCGAAGCTGCCCATCCGATCAACGTCGTCATTACCTGCATAGCCTGGCTTGGCCCCCCGGGCCGGGGCCGGGCCCCGGCCCGGGAAGCCGCTGAGTCGTCCTACGGCGCCGTGCAGGTGACTGGGGCTACAACCGTCTTGACCGCGAGGCAGACGCCGTAGATCACCTCTTTCATCAGGCCGGGCGCCGCCAGGACGACCGCAGCGATCACGGCAACGCTGATGCCGCCGATGATGAGTATGTACTCGAACGTGTCCTGCGCCCTCGCGTCCCGCAGGAAGCTGAGGACCTTGTCCCTAATCAACCACAGTGTCTGGACCATTCCTGTTTTCCTCCTTGTTGGCTGCTATGCGGTCCAGGCTTTCAGCCTGGCCGCTGGCTGCCCCGGTATGCCGGGGCCCTCTCTGCCTGAGGGTGGCTCAGGCGCTTCGCTCTTCAGCGGCCGTTGTTCCCTCCGTGCCCACCTCCTTCCGGCGCTTGGACCCGCCTACCGGACGGGCAGGCAGGCTCAGGGCGACCCTGTCAAGGCTCCGGGCAAGTAGCCCTTAGGATTAGCCCGTCGCCATCTTTTCTCGCCGTGCGCCGGGGCGGGCCGCCGCCAGCGAGTGACGCCTCTTCTCTCCTGTCTCCACGACCCCTCGTCCGCCGCCTCCAAGCACCCGCCAGCACGGCTAGCCAGCCAGGATGAGGGAGAGCAGCCGCTTGGTGTCCAGTTGCTTCACGTTGCCCCGGTAGATGCAGGCGAACTCGTTGCTCTCCACGCTGATCATCACCAGCTCCACCCAGGGCGCATCGACAGACGTGACGAGCAGGTAGTTGAGCAGGCTCAAGTCCCTGCTATTGGCGGGGTTGCCTTCAAGGACCACGGCTTCGGCCTTGGACGCCTTGATGAGGGGCGCCGCGTCGTACAGGTCGTTGCTGTGGCCCACGATCTCAACCTCCGGCGAAGACTCCAGGAGGTTGGAGACTAGGTTCTCGAACAAGGGATGCTCGAACAAGAGAAACACCCGGCGCCGCGCTCTCGCCCGCCGGCGATGGTCGGTCCCCGGAAGCGCGCGAACAATGACCTTCTCCATGCCTTACGGCGCTCCTCTCAGTCGATCTCCCTTTCGCCCTCAAGACCGCCCGGTATGGGGGAGCGTAGCCTCTTGATGGTCAGACTGCATCGCCGGAATGCGCTGTTTTCAGGGGCAGTTGAGACGAGGGGGGACGCAGGCGGTTGAGCGCTGCCTCTAGTCCGTTTGGACTAGGCGGTCAGGCGCTCAGCGCTCTATCGTGCTCCCCAGCCGGAGGGAAGGTGTGCCCGGAGAGGAGGCCCTCTCTGGCAGCGCGGGCCGCGGCCCGGAGCTGGTGCTCCGCGTTGAGCCTCTGCATGATGTCGCGGCGGCGATAGACGGCCGGGGTGACCTACAACCGCGGGCATACTATACAATGTGCATGGCCGGGGCTTGGAGGAGTGGCCGATGACGCGACGTCAGCCATGGAAGCCGCGCGTCCTGAGACGCTTCGGGCGGATATCTGCGACGGCTTTTGCGTTGGCCTACACGGCACTGGTTGCTCGTGAAGTATCCGACGGATTCAACGCCAGGGGTGCCGCGCTCCTCGCGCTCCTCGTCTACGCGGTGCTCAGCGCGTTCGTAGGCTGGCTGAACGATAGGGTGGGGGGAGCGATGCTCGTGGTCGCGGGCGTGGCCCTGGCCAGCTTCATTGCGGTGGTCGCAGACAGTAATCAGGTCAGCGGGGCCGCAGTCATAGGTGGACCGTTTCTCCTCGCCGGACTCGCGCTCCTGTTGGCGGCTGGTCTCTACGAGGAATGGCGCTATCGGCGCGAAGAGACCGATGCTGAGAGGTGAGGTACCGGCGACCCGATGCCGCGTACGCGGGCATGACTAATCGTTCGTACACATGACATATCCCGAGGCGCTGGCGCTTCAGACTGCGTCTGCAACAGCCGGAACCGATGAGAGCTGCTCGTGGTTGGGTTGGACCAGGCGGTCAGGCGATCAGCGCCGTATCGTGGTTCTCAGCTAGGGGCAAGCCGCCGTCAGGGAGGAGACCCTCTCTGGTAGCGCGGGCCACAGCTTGCACCCGGTTCTCCGCGCTGAGCTTGTGCATGATGTTGCGAAGATGGGCGCGCACCGTGTGCTCGGAGACAACGAGTTGACGGGCCATGGCCTTGTTGGAGTGGCCCTGGGCGAGGAGCTGGAGGACCTGTAGCTCACGGCCGGTGAGACCAGCGCCGTCAAGCGGTCGGGGGGACCGCCCCCTGTATTCGTTGGCCAGGCGCACCGCCAGGCGGTGGGGGATGAAAGTGTCGCCGTCGCCGACGCGACGAACGCAGTTCAAGAGGTCGTCGAAGGAAGCCGTGCCGTCGATGAAGCCGCTGGCCCCCTCCTCCAGGGCGGCGAGAAAGGCCTCATCGTTGTGGTCACCGATTCCGAGGACAACCACCTTGACGCTGTCGCTGACGCTGCGGAGAAGGCGAACCGCGTCAGAGGCTCTGCCGTCAGGAAGGCGTGATTGAACCAGGGCAACATCAGGGTTGGAGCGAGAGACATGCCGGACAGCCTCGGCGATCGAAGACTGGCGAACGACGGACAGCGATACTTCCTGCGTCGAAAGGGCCTGAGCTATGCCCTCCCATAGCAGCGCCATGTCCCCAATGAGCAACACACGCATGTAGGCAGCTCCCTTTTCTATGCGCGCTGGAACATGACGGAGGAGGAGAGACGAACGGGGCTAGCCCACACCGCCGATGGCTCCGCGGCAGTCCCGACTGCCCGGAGCCATCCATGCCACCGGCCACTCCGGTCCGGTGTGTATCAGAGAAGGAAGAGTACTGATTCCTGAGAGCAGCCCCGCCATCTGCCTGAGTCCCAGCCCGTGCGTATTGGTAGCTTGTTAATAATCACAGAACCATTCGGTTCTGTCAAGTCGTTATGTCGGGTTACATTTGGGATGCCTTAGCTACGTGGCAGCTAACATCTGCACTCGTGGCGGAGTGGTTTCAAGGGTGGGCGCGCATGCGGAGATGGCGGATGAGACCGTGATGCGCCGCGCTTGCGAAGGCCAGCCCACGGGCCTGGGGATTCGAAAGTTTCGAGGGGGCGCCGGGTTGGCGGGCACGAGCGGGCAACGCCCGCAGCGGCACGCGCTCCGCGCTCCCGCGGTCGGTTCAGCCGGAGGCGCTTCGGTTCTCGAACCTAGAGGACCAGCCTATCGGGGTCACATACTTGACTGTGCCGGGCGCACGTATTCGCACCATGTACTCTTAGTGTCCGACCACTTACCTTACGCGGAAGGGTTCACGCGCCGACCGCAGACTTTGGAGCCCTGTTGCGACGATATCGAACTGTCCCTTGAACTCCCAGTCGGATGGTACGCGTACCGTCACGGCGGGGAACGAGCCATCGCCGCCAGTTTCGACCTTGGCCAGGTCCTCAGTATGGAACCTTATGCGCACGGTTTCGTTCGATCCAAAGCCACGTCCGGAGACATCCAAAGGCGTCCCCAGAGGACCCTCCAAGACGGACAGAGTTATGGCCGTCTCGCTGCCGGTCAGTCCTCCTGGATATATGAAGGGGCTGCCGGACGGCGTATCGCCCACTCCGGCCGACCCACCCGAACCGCCTCCAGTGGGGAGCACAAAGCTGGAACCGATCACTGCGCCTCCCAGGACAAGCAGAGCGGCTTGTCGGGGGATGGAATAGAATTGCGGGATTGAGACTCCTGCCATGGAGAGGCCTCCTCCCACGATCACAGCTATTACACAGGCCAGTCCCACCATGAAGATAGGGACATTCATAACACGACCCCCGCATTCTTCAGAATCCACCGTGGGATGGGATAGTTATCGTGCAGTGCGGCCCAACAGCCGTCGAGCCGAAGTCAGCACCCATCCGTTGAGTGCCGGTGGCCTCGGTTGTCGATTCCAGTCGCCCTCGGAGCTCCGGCATATGCGCCTCGGGAATATCTCCTGAGGCGCTGATTCTCGCGCCAATGCATAGACTTGTCAACAGTCTCCCGAGCCATCGCTTTGGCTCCTGCCTTCTACTCTGTTGCCTGGCCGCGGAGGGATCTGCTTCCTGCCGAGCGGCGCCACGCATCTGAGAACCAAATCAAGACCTGGCATCCTCCATTCCACTGCCGGCCCTGCCGCCGCTGACCTCGGCCTGCTAGGCACCACCTGGTACCCGCGACATAGCCATCGGCGAATCGCCTGCCGTGGCTATCTCCGACTATGGGTCGTCCCCCACCACCTGTCCGGGGCCGCCGCCGAGAGCCGTCCCGTTACGCCCAGCGTGTGCGCCTTCGCGACTCTTCCTTGCAGCCCCAAGAGCCGATGGGTTCTCCCGGAAATACGCCACCAAGTTGAGCGGCATGTACGACGGGTCTCTCACGTTGCGAGCGACGACGGCCGGGTCCACGACCTCGTTGGAGGTGCCGGCCAGGTATGTCGTCTCCTTGGGTGGCACGCCCTTGCCGATCGGTCGAGAGAGGGAGGATAGCCACCTCCAGAGTCCCTTTCTGGATTCGCTGATCCACCCGTCCGGGTCGTCCTCTATTTGGCTCTCCACATAGCCCTCGTCGAACGCGAGGTCGCACTCCTGGGCCTTGCCGATGATCCAGCGGAGAGTCCAGTCGGACTGGAACGAGTCGGGACTGCCTCCCCCGACGTTCGTATGGACACCGGCGAACCAGCGTTGCTCCAATTTCTGGTCCTTCGCGTATGGATGCTGCTCCCAGAGCGTAGGGCGGAAGCTTCCACGCTTCTCGTCGATGGCCAGAGCGTGGTATGCGTTTTCGACGATCCGACTAAGCGAGACGTCATGGAACCGATATCGCCGGTTCCAGATTGTGCCAAGGAGCCCCACGGGAATGCCCAGAGCGCCGACGGTGTCCCAGACGCCAACGAACTTCACCGACGGCACGTCCTTGAACAGCCCATCAGGGAATGGAACACAGTTCTTACTTCGGAACATCTCCGTCGCAGGGGCGTCTGGCTTTAACTTGCTTCTGTAGTGGTTGTACGCTTCTTCGATCAGCTTACGTCGCTCCGGTTCACTCCGGTCGCGCCGGAGAATGCCGCAATTTCGGATCATGCCGACGGTACTGCGGACGGTGTAGGCACCGCGGCTGAACCCAAAGAAGAAGAGTTCATCGCCAGCCTCGTACGTGTCGACGATGTAGCGGTATGTCTCCTGGACGTTCTTCCAGAGGCCAGCGCCAAAGACCCCACCGGGTAGTCTGTCAATCAGCGAGAGCGTCCCGACGCCCGGGTGGTAGTAGCGGTCCTGCACGGTGCCATCGGGCGCCCGCGGCAGGACCGCTTCGTAGGTCTTGACGACGTTCGTCGGATTGCGCTGCTCGCCCGTGTTCCAGGTCCCGTCGCAGCAGATGACGATCCGCTTCATGATAGCCACCTCGCGTCAGAACGTACTCGGCACCGCAGGTTCATCGCCGATCCTCCTGTCGGCCGTCGCATGCGCTGGCGTCAGCCGAGCCCCAAACGAGGGCCTGACCTTTTCCCGATGTAAGGTGAGAGCGGTGCTTGCAGGACGCCGGTTAGGAATTCCACTGCCTGCCCCGTGGCCAGCGCGAGATCACTGGCGTAGCTAGGGGACTCGCCTGCTCGAGCCGCTTTCCCCCACCGGGCCGGAACGTTCGAGACGTTGTTGGCCAGGGACTCCCACTGCTGCGGGAGTTGGGTGAGGCCAAATCGCAGGCGCAGGCGAACGGCAATCTCCTGACGGCGGATGGACCACTCTTTGAATGCCTCGTCCCACGCGACCGCCGCCGCTTCCTGCCGGAGGTTCCTCAGACCACGTGGCATGAGCGCGCCAAATATGGGAACCGGCCGGAGTGCATCGCTGATGCTCTTGGATCGTTGCCCTATCTCGCGAAGGCGCTCATGCCTGATGGCCGCCGCGAGGTAGGCGTGTATCGCCTGCGAGATGTCCAACTGGAGCTGGCGCTTCGTGTCGAACGTGTCTCTCCGCTCCAGGGCCACTCGCTCCCTCATTCTCAATAGGTAGTCGACGGCGAATCCTCCAAACAACGCGGTGGCTAGTACTGTGACAAACGGGGAGTTCACCGCCTTCCAAGCACTTATCATCAGAACCGCGTCGTGGCATGCAGCCTGCAGCAGACTCATTCCGTCACCTCCCGTGAGGCCCTGCGGTTGACCCTACCCCAGCCTTCCTCGGCCAGGAGCCGCAGCGAACACTCATGTGCCTATCCGTCGCGACAGGATAGAGCTTCGGTGCTTGAGCTGGACCCTAGTGGCACAGGCTCTCGCACGGCGTCCCGTCGTGGTCCCCATCGAGCCGGTTCGGGTCGCCAGGGCAGGCGTTGAAGACGGCCATCACCTCGGCACAGGTCGAGAAGTCCGAGCAGTTGTACTGGTCGACTGAGCAATTGATGCCGCCAGCCTCTGTCGGTGTTGGCGGCGGAAGCGTCGACGTGGGAACGGCCGTCGCCGTGCCGTGAGGCGCTGCCGTCGCGGCGGGCGGGGGAGCGGGTGACGGAGCCCCGCTGGCACTGATCGAATAGGTCCTGCAGTCTGACGTCAGGACGACGGTGCCCTGCAGATCCGTCCGATAGACCGTCGTCCCGTGAGCGTCCAGGCGGTCGAGCGTCTCCTGGGCGGGGTGGCGGTAGGTGTTGCCGGCGCCGACGCTGATCACCGCTTCCTGTGGGGTCACCGCGTCCAAGAATGCATCTGTGTGGTTGAGGTACTGGAGCCGTGGTGGCCCACCTTGAGCACGTCGGCATCCAGGACCACGGAGGGGTCGGCGAGCATGCTGGCCTCGCTATCAGCGTTGGCGTCTCCTGTGAGCAGCACGTCCACGGAGCCGCAGGACAGTCGGAGCACTACCGAGTCGCCGTTGGTGTCGCCCGTCAACGTATCGGCCGGGTGGAGGGCCGTGAGGGTCACGCCGTCGAACCGCACTGAGTGGCCCCGCGTGATGGCTTGCGCAGTCAGCCCTTCCGCAGTGACTGCGTTCGCGAAGGGTTGATGCTTGGGCCCGCTGCCCTCGACCCCGTTCGTCCATAGCTCCTGCACGTCGTACTGCGCAAGCACACCGGGCAGACCGCCGAAGTGGTCCAAGTGCGAATGGGTCAAGACGAGCAGGTCGATGTCGGGGACATCCTGACCGGCCAGGTAGGTCAGGAGACCCGAGCCGCCGGGTCCGCCGTCTACCAGGATGTCTGCGTCGCCCGCTTCTACCAGTATGGCGTCCCCCTGGCCCACGTTGATGAAGTGGACGGTGAACCCAGCGGGTGCTCCAGACGGCGGCGTGTCGGTTGGCTCCGGTGTCGGACTCGGGCCTTCGGCCGGTCCGCGAACGCACAGCCACACCGAGTCGAGGAAGTCCACCGTCAGCAGGTCGCTGGCCGCTGGAGGAGCGGTTGGGGAGTACCCCTCCCAGGCCTTCATGGTAGCGTCGTAGCGCCACATGGCCTCGAGTGCCCCGGCGGGAGTAACCGACTGCACCACGGTCTGGCTGGCCGTCCCGTCGGGGAAGGTGAGGGATACGTTGTTGCAGCCTGCGTTGAGCTGCTCTGTGCCGCCAGGGGCCGGCAGCGTGATCGTCGCCACCGGCTGCGCCCGGACAGACGACCAGTTGGCCGCCAGCATCGCCACCAGGGCAAGACCTACCGCCGCGATTGCCAAGCGCTTCATGGTGCACCTCCTGACGGAAGACTAGCGGGGACAGCCCCATTGTACGCCATCGAGTCAACGGGTTCGCCACCCCGGTAAGGCTCCAGCTAGAGATCAGGGGCGGCCTCTACGACCGCCCCCAGTGCTTAGTGCTGCCAGCTTGGGCGATTGGAGGCCTACGGTACCCCGCTGCAATCCAGCCCCACCTGCGCCAGGTTGGCCAGCACGTCGTCCATGGCGATGGCTCCATCCGGCGGGCCCGCGTCCCACGGAGGGTTGGGCAGACCGCCGGGCGAGCGGTCGTAGTCACGGCCGTCTGGGACACCGTCCGGCGGCATGTCGGCCACAGTGTCGGCGTTAGTGTCAACACCCTTGTCGCTGTCATAGTCCACGACGCGGTTGACGCACCACGGCGCCACTGAGTACGGTGATCGCATGACGGCGCGAGGGATACGAATGGACGCCAGGGACAACGTGGCCGTGGTCACGGCCGACGTGAAGGCAGGCGAGACCGTCGTGCTCGACGACGGCGCCGAAGTGAAGGCCGTCGAAACGATCCCCCGCGGCGGCAAGGTGGCGCTGGCCCCTATCGCCCTGGGCGAGCCCGTCTTCCGCTACGGCGAAGAGATCGGCCTCGCGACACAAGCCATAGCGACGGGACAGCACGTACACACCCACAATCTGGGCGGCAAGGGATGAGCGAGGACTTCACCTTCGAGGGGTGGCAGCGGCCAGACGGCCGGATAGGCATCCGCAACCATTGCCTGGTACTGGCCACGGTAGTCTGCGCCGCAGGCGTGGTCCGAGAAGTGGTCCGGCGCCTGCCCGCGGTGGTAGGTGTGGAGCACCCGCACGGCTGCGGCCGCCCTCCTCCTGACCTCGGCCTGCAGATAAAGACCCTGGCCGGCCTGGTGGAGAACCCAAACGTCGGGGGCACTGTCCTGGTCGGGCTCGGGTGCGAGCCCCTGTCGGTCGGCCTCCTGCAGAGCGTGCTCCCCAAGAACGGGAAGCCCCTCCGGAGCGTGGTCGTCCAGGAGGCCGGCGGCTCGAAGAAGGCGGCCGACCAGGTAGAGGCGCTGGCGCGCGAAATCCTTGCCGGCCTGGAGAAGATGCCCCGCCACAGGGGAACGGCGCGCGACCTGATCGTCGGCCTGGAATGCGGCGGCTCAGACACCCTCTCCGGCATCACCGCCAACCCGGCGGTCGGGAAGGCCGTGGACCGGCTGGTGGCGATGGGCGGGACGGCGATCCTGTCGGAGTCGACGGAGATGATCGGCGCCTTGGCCCCGCTCCTGCGCCGAGCGGAAGACGAGGAGGTGGCCGCCAGACTGAAGGCGATGGTGGACCGCCAGGAAGCGCGGACGCAGGAGGTCATGGGGCCACTAGCTCACCTGGTCCTGGCACCCGGCAACGTCGAGTCGGGCCTCTCCACGATCGCGGAGAAGAGCCTCGGCTGCATCGCCAAGGGCGGCAGCTCGCCGGTCCGCGAGGTGCTGGACTACGCGCAGCGGCCCAGCAGGCAGGGCGTGGTGGTCATGAACACGCCCGGCTACGACGCCGAGAGCATCACCGGCCTGGCGGCTGGCGGGGCCCAGGCGATCATCTTCACCACCGGCAGGGGCACGCCCGTCGGATTCCCCGTGGTACCGGTGATAAAGGTCTCCTCCACCTCCGAGCTATATGAGGCGATGTCCGACGACATCGACGTGGACGCCGGTACCGTCCTCTCCGGGAAGACGGCAGCCCACGTAGGCGAGGAGATACTGGGCGCCCTGCTGCGGGTGGCCCGGGGCGATAAGACGAAGGCCGAGATCAACGAACAAGCTGTCTTCGCCATAGCCCAGACCCACGAGGCCTTTTGAGATCTGGAGATCGGCCATGGAAGCAGCGGTCTACTACGACACAGGCCCCCTCGTTTCACCCCGTCGCTGCGCCCTATAAACCCCCTTTTCCGGGCGTTCTAGGGGCCGTTTGAGGGCCTACCCCCGCCCGTTTACGCGAGGGCCGCTACCTGGAAGAGTCGCGCTGGGGCTTGATTCCCGTATGGGCGAAGGAGCGTGGAATCGGATCGAGGATGTTCAACGCGCGAGCCGAGACGCTGCTGGAGAAGACGGCCTTCAAGGGCCTCGTGGGTAGCCGGCGCTGTGTGATTCCCGCCTCGGGTTTCTATGAGTGGCAGAGCGCCCCAGCCAGGAAGGTGCCGCTGTACATCTACCGCGCTGACGGTGCGCCTCTCGCCCTGGCCGGCCTCTACACCTTCTGGCGCGACCCTGCCACCGAAGGGTGGGTCACGTCTCACACGATCATCACCTGCGGCCCCAATGACTTCATGGAGCCCATCCACAACCGGATGCCGGTCGTCCTCGGGGGCGATGCGCTGGAGCTTTGGCTGGACCAGTCCGTCGGTGAACCGGCGGCTGTTCTTCCTGTTCTACAACCCTGCCCGGATGACTGGCTCACCTATCACGCTGTCTCTTCGCTGGTTAACAACGCCCGCAACGAGGGCCACCGACTGGTGGAGCCAATCGACCGGTAGCGGCATTAGTTCGTGCTCTCGCCTGCAGCGGCACACGATTCTCCCATAGTGTATGCTCTCCTAACCTGTGCTCGGCCCGAGCGGCGAGGACTAGGGGCAGCCTCTACGACCGCCCCCATTGCTTACTGCTGCCAGCTTGGGCGATTGGAGGCCTGCGGCGGGCCGCCGCAGTTCAGGCCGAACTGGGCCAGCACCGCCAGCACGTCCGACATGGTGACAGCGCCGCTTGGCGGGCCAGCCTCCGAAGGCGGGTCCGGGGCAGCGCTCGCCGAGCGGTCGTACCGCCGCCCCACCTTGTCCCAACTGTCGAGCACAGTGTCCGGGTACATTACCTGCCCGGCACCGTCAAACCAGTCGCCGTCCTTGAGGCTGTCGTAGTCGACGCCGCTGGCGTTGGGCGGACAGCCATCACAGGTCCCCAAGTAGAAGCGGGTCGCCAGGACCACAACGTGTGCGCGGGTGGCTGTACCGCACACGATGGGGGCATGGTGTGCGGTCCAGTACCCTCCAGGCCTGCTGTTGACATGCCCGGGACGGCTCCACCATGATGACGCGTGCCGCCGCTGGCAAGCGGGAGGCACTGGCCGTCCCCGGCCGGGACCTGTGGCGAAGGCTGAGGCCGGGCTGGTGTACGGCAGGTGGCTAAGACGAAAACGGAGGAGAGCGATGGACAAGCTGGACGGCAAGATCGTGATAGTTACCGGCGCAAGCCGCGGCATTGGCGCCGAGATCGCGAAGCTATTCGCCAGGGAGGGTGGACGCGTGGTCTGCGCCGCGAGGACGCTGCGGGAAGGCGACCATCGCCTGCAGGGCTCGCTGGAAACGACAGTCGCAGAGGTCAGAGCGGCCGGAGGCGAGGCCACGCCGGTGGCCGTGAACATCTCCGAGCCTGCGGAGTGCGAGAAGCTGGTGGAGGCAGCGCACCAGACCTACGGCCCGGTAGACGTGCTCGTCAACAACGCCGCCCTAACGTACTTCGTCCCGGTGAAGGATTATCCTCTCAACCGCTGGCTGCGGTCGTGGGCGGTGAACTTCCATGCCCCCTTTATTCTCAGCAAGCTTGTGCTGAAAGACATGATCCTGCGCAAGAGCGGCAACATAGTCAACATCTCTTCCGGTGCGGCCATCGGGCCCGGCCGCGGGCCGTATCTCGATGCCCCTGTGGGCGGCGGGGGCACATGCTACGGCGCGGAGAAGGCGGCGCTGGAGCGCTTCACGCAGGGTCTGGCGATGGAAGTATACGAGTACGGCATCTCCGTGACCTGCGTCTCGCCGTCAGAGATAGTGCCCACGCCCGGCACGCTCTTCCACGGCCTTGTCCGCAGTCTGGAAGGGGGCGAGGGGGAGCCGCCCGAGGTGATGGCGAAGGCGGCGCTTCTGCTGGCGACGGAGCCGCTGGACAAAGTGACTGGACGGGTCACGTACAGTCAGGCCATTCTCAAGGAGTTCGGCTGGATCACGGAAAGCAAAGGCATCGGCGTGGACCCGGCCTTGCGGGGAAGCGGCTACAGCCAGATCTAGCGGCGCCGCCAGGGATCGCGCACCATCCGCTCATAGTGTGCGGCCTCTCTGGGGGTCAATTGAACTCACGTCCAGGGCTCACCCTCCCGCCGTATGCACTCCCCCACCTGTTCCAGCTCCTCCTTGTCGGGCCCCGGTAGCTTGAACGGCCCAACGTAGGTCTGGGCCGCGCGATGCAACTTCTCAAGCCTCTTCCTGCCCTCGTCGAGCGCCTCCCGTTCCCACGGCCGGGTGGGCTCCTCCCCGTCGAACTCCCCCGAGAGCTCCTCCAGGACGAGTTCTATGGATCGCAGCTCCCGCCATCGTGCCTTGATGCCCTCCTGGAGCTTGGTGCGCACAGCCTCGGCGATCTCCTCACCCGTGGGTGCACGTTTCCGACGGCGACGGGGCTTCCGGCCGGGCGCAGAGAGGGCAGCGCCAGTACCGCTCGCCGTCGGGATCACGCTCCTCGTGCAGGAAGCCGCCGCAGTGGGGGCGGGAGGGCTTCGCACAGGCGTTTATGTTGGATTCCACGCTGCTATACTTCGAGTCTGGGCAACAGCGCAAAGGGGCTTTTCAAGGGGGGTAGTTGCCCGAAAACGCCTGTGCTACAATGGCCGTCCGATGGCTGAGTATGACGCCAGCGACCTGAAGTACTGGGTGGCCTTCGCCCACATGCCACGCGTCGGGCGGGCACGCATCACCCTGCTTGAGCGTCACTTCGGACGGCTCGCGGACGCCTGGCAGGCCAGCGCCGCCGATCTGAAGGCAGCGGGCCTGGACGCAGCCACCATCACCACGATCGTCGCCGAGCGGGCCCACATCTCGCCCGACCTGGAGATGGAGCGTCTGGCCCGCGCCGGCGTCCAGGCTCTCACCTGGCACGACCCTGCTTACCCACCCAAGTTGAGGGAGATCTACGACCTGCCGCCCGTTCTCTACGTCCGCGGCCAGCTCACTCCCGCCGACGAGTGGGGCGTGGCCGTCGTGGGGACACGGCGAGCCTCCGTCTATGGCCGCCAGGCGGCGGAGGAGTTTGCGAGCGGCCTCGCTCGCAGCCGGGTGACCCTCGTCAGCGGGCTGGCGCGCGGTATCGACTCCATTGCCCACCGCGCGGCGCTCCAGGCCGGAGGCCGCACCATCGCCGTCCTGGCCTGCGGACTGGACCTGGTCTATCCGCCGGAGCACCTACGCCTGGCCCAGGAGATCACGGAGAGCGGCGCCGTCATCAGCGACTATCCCTTGGGAACGCAGCCCCGTAGCGAGTACTTCCCACGTCGCAATCGCATCATGAGCGGCGTCAGCCTGGGTGTTCTGGTAGTTGAGGGCAGCGTGAGCAGCGGCGCCCTCATCACGGCCCGCCAGGCCCTCGAACAGAACCGCGAGGTCTTCGCCGTGCCGGGCAGCATCTACTCTCCCGGCTGCAGGGGCACCAACAAGCTCATCCAGGATGGCGAAGCGAAGCTGGTGGGCAATGTCCAGGACATCCTGGTGGAGTTGAACCTGACCATGGCCACCTACCAGATGGAGATGAAGGAGCTGGTGCCCGTTGATGACACTGAGGCTCTCCTCCTAAAACATCTCTCATCACAGCCGATACACATCGATGAGGTGAGGCGCTCCAGCGGACTGCCCATCGCCGCTGTCAGCAGCGCCCTGGCCATGCTGGAGCTCAAAGGCCAGATCCGCCAGGTGGGACGCATGAACTACGTGCGGGTTCGGGAGACCGCCTAGACGAAGCGGCAGCGTGGCGAGCAAGAAGAAGCGCAACCTGGTCATCGTCGAGTCACCGGCCAAGGCCCGCACCCTGGCCGGTTTCCTGGGTGCCGACTACGACGTTCGCGCCTCCATCGGGCACGTGCGCGACCTTCCCCGCTCCCGCCTGGGCGTCGCCGTAGAGGAAAGCTTCGCCCCCCACTACGTCGTACCGCGCGAGAAGCGGGAGGTAGTGCGCAAGTTGAAGGAGGCAGCCCAGGATGCCGACGCGGTGTACCTGGCCACGGACCCCGACCGTGAGGGCGAGGCCATCTCCTGGCACTTGGTGCAGGCCGCCGAGCTGGGCCATCGCCCCCACCACCGTATCGTCTTCCATGAGGTGACCCCGGCGGCGGTGCGACAGGCCTTCCGTCACCCCCGCGACATCGACATGCGACTGGTGGACGCCCAACAGGCCCGTCGCGTTGTCGACCGGCTGGTCGGATACAAGATCAGCCCCTTGCTCTGGAAGAAGGTACGCCGCGGCCTCTCGGCGGGACGCGTGCAGTCGGTGGCTCTGCGCATGGTAGTGGACCGCGAGCGGGAGATCGAGGGTTTCACCGCCCGCGAGTACTGGACCATCGACGCTCGTCTCTCTCCAGCCAGCTCCAGCTCGCCGGAGGAGGACTCCTTCGCGGCCCAACTGGCGGGCTTGGCTTCGGGAGACAGCCGGCTCAAGAAGCTGCAAATACCGAACGCTGAGGGGTCGGCACGCCTCGTCGCTCTGCTGGAGAAGGCGGCCTACCGGGTGGCCGAGGTCAGGCAACGCACGCAGCCCCGGCGGCCGCCGCCGCCCTTCACCACCAGCACCCTCCAGCAGGAGGCGTCGCGACGCTTCGGATTCTCTGCCAGGCGCACCATGGTCGTAGCCCAGCAGCTCTACGAGGGGCTTTCGCTCCCATCAGAGGCGGGCTCATCTCCGAAGCGAGACGGCGGGCCTGCCCGTGCCGCAGGCAAACGGCAGGTCGGCCTCATCACCTACATGCGCACCGACTCCACCCAGGTCTCGGAGTCCGCGAGGGCGGAGACCCGCGCCTACATCGGTGAACGCTTCGGCGCCGAGTTTCTGCCGCCGGCGCCACGCGTCTACCGGCGCAAGGCCCGCGGCGCCCAGGAGGCCCACGAAGCCATCCGCCCCACGTCCATCCGAAGGGAGCCCGCTGCCCTCCGGCGCTTCCTGACGCCCGACCAGCACCGGCTATATGGCCTCGTCTGGCAGCGCATGCTGGCGAGCCAGATGGCGGACGCCCTCTACGATGGCCTCACCATCGACGTAGAGGCGACACCGCCCTCCGGCCAGGACATTTACCTCTTCCGCGCCACAGAGAGCGTTCTCCGTTTCCCGGGCTACCGGCAGCTCTACCAAGAGTCGACCGACAACGGAGCACCGGAGGAAGGTGAGAGGCGGCTGCCTGCGCTCACGGTGGGGCAAGCCCTATCGCTGCTCGCCCTGCTGCCGGAGCAGCACTTCACAGAGCCACCACCCCGCTATACCGAGGCCACGCTGGTGCGTGCCCTGGAAGAGAACGGCATCGGGCGGCCCAGCACCTATGCCCCCACCCTCTCCACAGTCCAGGATCGGGGCTACGTGAGCCGTGAGGGCCGCCAACTGAAGCCCACCGACCTTGGCTGCGTCATCAACGACCTGCTGGTGAGCCTCTTCCCCGACGTGGTTGATCTCCGCTTCACGGCCGCCATGGAGGAGGAGTTGGACGAGATCGCCCGGGGCAAGAAGGCCTGGCAGCCGGTGGTGGAGCGCTTCTACCTGCCCCTGGAGGAGGCCCTTGCCCAGGCAGCCGAGGCGCCCCGGGTCGAGGAGCCTACGGACGAGCGCTGCCAGGTCTGCGGCCGGCCCATGATCGTGCGTTGGGGTCGCTTCGGGCGCTTCCTGGCCTGCAGCGGCTTCCCCGAGTGCCGGTCGGCGCGACCCCTACCCGGTGAGGAAGAGCCCGAGACCACGGACGAGAAGTGCAACCTCTGCGGCGCCCCCATGATCGTGCGTAATGGCCGCTACGGGCGATTCCTGGCCTGCACTCGCTACCCGGAGTGCAAAGGCACGCGGGCGCTGCGCACCAAGGTGGGCGTGGCCTGCCCCCGCTGCCGCGGCGACCTCGTGGCCCGGCAAACCCGCCGCGGCCGCACCTTCTACGGCTGTGCCAACTACCCCCGTTGCCGCTTCGTGACCTGGTCGCGCCCCCTGGAGGAGCCCTGCCCGAGCTGCGGCGACCTCCTGGTGGCGGCGGCGCGCGAGCGAGCCCGCTGCCTGAGCTGCTCCTGGAAGGGCTCCCTGCCAGCGGCCGTGACCGTAGAAGCAGGGCCAGCGGCCAGCAGTCCGGGCTAGGAACGCTATGGGCAACGCCCAGCCCGCCGCGATAGCAAGCGAAGCTCCTTGGCGGCAGCGCGTGGAGGCGTTGCTGGACGGCTATCTCCAGGGGCTGCGGGCGGAGAGGAACCTCTCTCCCTACACCCTACGCAACTATGCTACCGACCTCCGTGCCTTCATCGACTTCGTAGAGGAGGAGGGAGACGACCCCCTCCAGGTAGACCGCCACACCCTGCGTCGCCACCTGGCCCGGCTCATGGAGGCGAATGTTGCTTCGGGTAGCCTCACCCGCAAGGTGAGCACCATTCGCTGCTTCTACCGCTACCTGGAGCTGGCCGGCCACCTGGAGACGAGCCCCTTCCAGGGTGTACGCGGCCCCCGGAGGCCCCGGCGGCTCCCCTCGTTCCTCGGCAACGAGGACGTAGCTGCCCTGGTCTCCGCTCCGGAGGCGGACACCCCCTTGGGCCTGCGCGACCGGGCCCTGATGGAGCTCCTCTACGCCGCCGGCATCCGCGTCAGCGAGCTGGTGGGCCTAGACACCGCAGACGTGGACCTAAGCGGCGGCCTGCTCCGGGTGCGCGGCAAGGGCCGTAAGGAGCGCATGGTGCTCATCGGCAGGCCAGCCCGCCGCGCCCTGGCCGCCTACCTGCGGGAGGGGCGGCCCCGGCTCGCCGCAGGCGCCGAGGCTGCCCTCCTTCTCAACCGAAAGGGCGGCCGCCTATCGGCGCGAGGGGTGCAGGGGCTGGTACGCAAGTACGCCCTGGCCGCCGGCCTGGACCAGCGCGTCTTCCCGCACCTGCTGCGTCATACCTTCGCCACCCACATGCTGGAGGGCGGCGCCGACCTGCGAGTGCTCCAGGAGCTCCTCGGTCACGCCAGCATCAACACCACCCAGATCTACACCCACGTCACCGAGCAGGCCAAGCGTCGTGCCGTCGAAGCCAGCCTGGACGGCATCGCCGAGCAGATCAGGAAGGCTCACGAAGACCGCGCCCGCCGCCGACCGGAACGGCCTCGCCCAGGGCAACGCCCCTCCCTGAGGGCCGAGTCCGGCGCGCCGGCGGGCCACGCCTCAATCCCAGCGCCCCGTGCGGCCGGCCAAGCGAAAGGCAAGGAAAAGCCATGAGAATCCTCCTCATCAACGGACCTAACCTAAACCTCTTGGGCAGCCGCGAGCCTGACATCTACGGCACCGTCACCCTCGAGGAGATCGTGGCCCGCGCCAGCGAGCGCGCCCGTGCTCTGGACGCCGAGGTGACAGCCTTTCAGTCCAACCATGAGGGGGCCATCATAGACTTCATCCAGTCTGAGTCGCCCGGCGCCGAGGGCATCATCATCAACCCCGGCGCTCTAACCCACTACGGGCTCTCCCTACGCGACGCCCTGGGCGCCTGCCAGCTCCCAATCATCGAGGTGCACATCTCCAACATCTACACGCGTGAGGCGTTCCGCCGCCGCTCGGTCACGGCCGAGGTGTCGACCGGCCTCATCGCCGGCCTTGGCTGGCGGGGCTACCTACTGGCGCTGGAGGCGCTGGTGGAGCTAATCAAAGCAAGGAAACCGTAGGGCTCGACCTTCAGGTCATTGCGATAATAAGCCGACACATCGAGGGGGTTAATCTCCGAAGGCCAGGCTTATGGTTCTCAAGTATTTAGATTCACCTCTGAGGGTTGAAACCCTCAGCTTCGAGGAAGCTGCGGATTTCAATCCGCAGGATTAACTTACTTCGTTTAACGCCATCAGCCTGGCCGCCATGCCAGCCTGATGGTCATTGACAGAATACGTCGACCTTCTCAGGAGGCAGCAAGTGGGTCGTGCCGTAAGGGCGGAGCTTCAGCTCCGCCCGCCCCCTTCGGCTCCCTTGAGGACCGAGCTAAAGCTCCGTCCCTACGTCTGGCCGAACCTGTTGCGGACAATCTGTGTCTGTCTGTGCCCATCTGTGGCTGATAATCTACTTTGTTGAAGGCCACAAGCTTCGCCCCTACTTCCACCAAGAGAAGGCACTTGCCTGAGAACTACCCTTGGTAGGGCAATGAACCAGCGACTCGATAAGCTCCGCCGTCGCATGGATGAGCTGGGGCTGGACGCCGTGCTCATCTCCCAGCCCCAGAACCGGCGCTATCTCTCGGGGTTCACCGGCTCGGCCGGATACCTGCTCATCACCGCTGACGACGCCGTCATCGCCACGGACTTCCGCTATTACGAGCAGGCGACCCAGCAGGCGCCCGGCTTCCGCCTCTACCAGACCACGGGCCCCATGGAGGGCTGGCTGCCCGGCCTGCTCACCGCCGCCGGAGACCTGGGCGGGAAGCGCCTCGGCTTCGAATCGGCTGACCTTACCGTCTCCCTCCACCGTACCCTCCGCAAGGCCGTGGCGGGCCTGCCCGCCGGGCAACGGCCCAGGCTGGTCGCCACCACCGACCTGGTGGAGGAGCTGCGCACCGTCAAGGAGCCCGAGGAGGTGGCAGCCATCCAGGCCGCCGTGAACCTGAGCGACGCCGCCTTTGAGCACGCCGCCGGGCGCATAGAGCCGGGGTGGACCGAGAGGCAGGCCGCCTGGGAGATCGAGAGGTACATGCGCGAGCACGGCGGCGAGGCCGTCTCCTTCGAGACCATCGTCGCCGGCGGGCCCTGGGGCGCCATGCCCCATGCCTACCCCCGCGACCGTGCCCTGGAGCAAGGCGAGATGGTGGTCATCGACATGGGGGTGCGGCTGGACGGCTACTGCTCAGACCTCACCCGAACCCTCTTCCTGGGCAGGCCAGACGGCCAGTTCCAGAAGGTGTACGACATCGTTCTGGGGGCCCAGCTCGTCGCCGAGGAGCTGGTGCAGGCCGGCATGACTGGCGTGGAGGCCCACAACCTGGCCCACCGGGTCATCGAGGAGGCGGGCTACGGCGACAAGTTCGGCCACGGGCTCGGCCACGGCGTCGGCCTCGCCGTCCACGAGTCGCCCAGCCTGGCCAGAACCTCGAAGGATGTGCTGGCTGAGGGCATGGTCTTCACCATCGAGCCCGGTGTCTACATCAGCGACTGGGGCGGCGTCCGCATCGAGGACATGGTGACAATCGAGAACGGCAGGCTGCGGGTGATGACCCATGCCCCCAAGCTCCTGGACCGTGTGAGCTGTCTCTGACGGTCATCAGGGAAAAGGAGGAGGAGACCATAGAGGTGGTGGCCTGCGGCACTGCTGTGGTGCTAGAGTAGTGGCGAAGCCCTTGCTCGTCGCTTCCTGGCCGGTTGCGGCAGGGCATTCTCCCAGGCGATCTCCCTCACACAGCATGTGGCAGGTGTGACGATATGATCAGTACCGGCGACCTGAAGAAGGGCATCACCATCGAGCTGGAGGGCACCCTCTACACCATTATTGACTTCACGCACATCAAGATGGGCCGGGGCAGCGCCCAGGTCCGCCTCAAGCTCCGCGACGTCAAGGCCGGCCACACCATCGAGCGCACGTTCCAGGCCGGCGAGAAGTTTGCCCGCGCCCGCCTCGTGCGCCAGGCCGCCCAGTATCTCTACGCCGAAGGCAGTGTCCACCACTTCATGAACACGGAGACCTACGACCAGATGGCCCTCAATACCGACCAACTGGGCGACGCCCTCCAGTACCTGAGGGAGAACGCCACCTGCGAGGTGCTCCTCCACAGTGACCAGCCCATCGGCGTCGAACTGCCGCTGGCCGTGGAGCTGACGGTGGCGGAGACCGACCCCTGGGTCAAAGGCGATACGGCCCAGGGCGGCACCAAGCCCGCCCGGCTGGAGACGGGCATCACCATCCAGGTGCCGCTCTTCATCAGCACCGGCGACGTGCTCAAGATCGACACCCGCAGCGGCCAGTACCTGGAGCGGGCGAGCACGTGATGCTCCCCAGGGGTTGAAACCACTGCCTGACGGCGAGCAGACGCGGCCTCTTCCGATGCAGGTCTACTCAATCTCTGAGGTCACCACCTACCTGAAGGAGCTGCTGGAGACTACCCCTCGCCTGGCCGACCTCTGGGTCAGCGGCGAGGTCTCTAACCTCAGCCGTTCCCCCGCCGGCCACGTCTACTTCACCCTCAAGGACGAGAACGCCCAGCTCCGCTGCGTCTTCTTCCGCCGCCCCAACATGGGCGCGCCCTTGCAGCAGGGAGCACAGGTGGTGGCCCACGGCCGTATCTCCCTCTACGAGGTGCGCGGCGAGCTTCAGTTTTATGTCGACTTCGTCCAGCCGGAGGGCGTCGGCGTCCTCCACGCCCAGTTCGAGCGCCTCAAGGCCCAACTGGAGGAGGAGGGCCTCTTCGACGAGGCTCGCAAGCGGCCTCTGCCCCGCTTCCCGCGCCGCATCGGCGTCGTCACTTCCCCCACCGGAGCCGTCTTCCACGACATCTGCAACATCCTGGGGCGGCGCTGGCCCCTGGCCGAGGTCATCCTCGCCCCCAGCGCCGTCCAGGGCCCGGAGGCGGCGCCCGGCGTCGTCTCCGCGCTGGCCGCTCTCAACGACGAGGAGGCGATCGACGTCATCATCGTCGCCCGCGGCGGCGGCTCCCTGGAGGAGCTCTGGGCCTTCAACGAGGAGCCGGTGGCCCGCGCCATCTACGCCAGCCGCGTCCCCGTCGTCTCCGCCGTCGGACATGAGACCGACTTCACTATCGCCGACTTCGTCGCCGACCTTCGGGCGCCCACGCCATCGGCCGCCGCGGAGCTGGTCGCTCCCGAGCGGCTGGAGGTGACCGTGCGCTTGGGAGTGCTGGCCGCCTCTCTCCTTACGAGCTGCCAGAGTGAGATCGAAGGCCGACGCGCCGGTCTCGGCCAGGCAGTCGGCCGCATGGAGCGGCTGGTGCCCGACCTGGCCCGTGAGCGCCAGCGCGTCGATGACCTCTCGCGGCGGGCCAGCGCCTCCCTGGAGGCGCTCTTGCGGCGGTGGCGCGAGGGCCTCTGGGGGTTCGCCGGCCAGCTCCGGTCGCTCGACCCCAGGGCCACCCTGTCCCGCGGCTACGCCCTTGTCCAGCGCGACGGCCACGTCGTCAGCAGCGTGGCCGCGGTCACGGGCGGCGAGCGGCTCTCGGTACGCGTGCAGGATGGGGCCTTCCCGGTGCGTGTCGAGAGGACGGCCGGCACCCGCCTGTCCTCCGCCAAGGGCGGATCCGCCTCCGGTGGAGGCAGGCAGGCCCGCAAAGGCGAGAAGCGCGGGGAGGGCGTGCAGCCCCTCCTCCTGCTCGATCCGTAGGCCCTGGAGGATAACGCCCATGCCTTCCGACAAGAACCGGGAGACCTTCGAGCAGATCTACCAGCGGCTGGAGGAGACCGTGGCCAAGCTGGAGGCCGGCGGCCTCAGCCTGGACGACGCCCTAGCCCTCTACGAGGAGGGCATGAACTTGGCCCGCCGCTGCCAGGAGATCCTGGACGGCGCCGAGCTCAAGGTCACCCGCCTCAAGGAGGCCTTCGCCACCTACAGCGCACCCCAGGAGCCCGAGGAGCCGGGAGAGGAGACGTGCTGAAGGCCGATCTCCACACCCACACCCATTACTCCCGCGACTCCTTCACCTCGCCCCAACAGTACGTGGACCGCTGCCTGAAGCTGGGCATCAACTGCGTCGCCGTCACCGACCACAACAGCATCGAGGGCGCGCTGGCCGTCGAGCGCATCGCCCCCTTCAAGGTCATCATCGCCGAGGAGGTCAAGACCAGGGACGGCGAGCTGACGGGGCTCTTCCTGAAGGAGGCTATCCCTCCCGGCCTGACGCCGGAGGAGACCATCGAGCGGGTGAAGGCTCAGGGGGGCCTGGTATCGCTGCCGCACCCCTTCGACCGCATGCGGCGGGAGCCCCTGCGCGCCCAGGCCCGGGAGCGCATCCTTTCCCACCTCGACGTCATAGAGGTGTTCAACTCCCGCACCACCTTCCGGAGCGACAACGAGCGGGCGCGGCGGCTGGCCGAGGAACTCGGGCTGCCGATGGGCGCCGGAAGCGACGCTCACTCGCCCTGGGAGCTGGGCACTGCATACGTCGAGATGCGGGACTTCGAGGGGCAGGAAGGGTTCCTTGAGGCGCTGCGGCAGGGCAGGATCGTCGGGCGGCGGGCCAACCCGCTGGTGCACATCGTCAGCACCCTGGCCAAGGTGCGCTCGCGCCTGGGGTTGAGGCCAAGGCACGTGTGAGAGACCGCCGTCGCGGGCGCAAGGAGGAGGCGTCCTGCTTCAAGTCAGCGGTCAGTCACTCGTAGGGGCGAGCTTCCCCGCCGAAGGCGGGTCCGCCTCTGGCGGAAGCTCGCCACGAGCTTCGCGTGAGTGAAGCACGTGGCGACCTAAAGGTCGCCGTTACGTGTGGCCGCTCGTACCCGGTGCAACGGGAGAAGGCCAGGCCTCGGCCTGGCTGCCGTGCCAGCCTGAAGGCTGGCCTTCGGGAACCTTGCGGCTGGGTTCCTTATGTCGAGTTATTGGTGATTAACCATCAGGTAGGGTCGGAGAGCGCCCAATTGTGAGTCAAGAGGCGCCGAAGGCCTCTTGCCAAAGGCGCCCTCTCGGACATAATGTCTGTCCTAGAGTTGGATGATGAGAGGCTGAGAGAACTCCTCTGAGACTTGGGAGCCATGCCGAAGTTCAAGGTGATCCTCATCCCCGAGGAAGAGGGGCGCTATTCGGTCCAGGTCCCAGCTTTGCCAGGCTGCTTCACCTGCGGCGACACACGGGAAGAGGCGCTGGAGATGGCCAGGGACGCCATGGGCCTCTATCTCGATGAACTCGTCGCCCAGGGCCAACCCATCCCTTCTGACGATGTCGAGGCAGTCTCGGTAGAGGTGGCGTCGCCGGCGGCCTGACCCACTCATGATCCCTATCGATTCGTCTACAGGGCCGCGGCGAGATGGTTGCGGTCGCCGGACGAGTGGGAGCGCAGCATGCTGCGCCCCTACCACGGGCGCAAATGGACAAGATCGCATTCTTTGACCTGGAGGGCCCGCTCTCTCCCCAGGACAACGCCCTGGAGGTCATGGGCCTGGTCGCGAACGGCCGTCAGGCGTTCGCAGTCATCAGCCGCTACGACGACCTGCTCGCCCTGGAAGGCGTGGAAGACTACGAGCCCGGCGACACGCTGAAGCTGATCCTGCCCTTCCTCATCCTGCACGGCCTCACGGCAGAGGACATACGAAGCGTCTCCAGGAAGGCGCCTCTCACCGCTGGCGCAAGAGAACTGGCGGCGACGTTGGTGAAGGCCGGGTGGCGGGTGCACATCATCTCCACCAGCTACCAGCAGCACGCGTTGAGAGTTGCCGCGGAGCTCGGCATCCCCGACCGGGACGTTGCCTGCACCCGACTGGAACCGGCAGACCTTGCGTCCCGCCTGAAGGGGTCTGACCTGGACCTCGCAAAGGAAGCTTGGGATTACATACAGCAGACGAGCGAGGGGCTCTCGCTGGAAGAGATAGCCACCGGCGCCATCGACGAGAAGATCCGAACCAGGCTGGATGAGTTCTACTGGCAGGTCCTTCCTCGCACGGAGCTGGGGTCAGCGTTGCGCGGCGTCGAGGTCGTGGGAGGAAGGCGGAAGGTCCGAGCGCTCGAGAGCTTCTGTCGGGCGGCCGGCTCCTACCTGGGTCAGGTCGCGGTGGTTGGAGATAGCATCACCGACTTCCAGATGCTCAAGGCCGTGGAGGCGGCCGGAGGTGTGGCGATAGTCTTCAACGGCAACCGCTACGCCCTCCCCTTCGGGACCGTAGGCGTCGCCAGTGTCAGTCTGATGAACCTCCTGCCGGTTCTTCAGGTCTGGCTTGACCAGGGCCGCGAGGCGTTGCGCAAGGCGGTACTGTCTTCGAGCCTGGGCCCGCTGGAAGGGGAAGCGACCTATCAGTGGCTCGTCAACTCCCCCAACCTCGAAGGCGTAGCCAGGATCCATGCGACAGCGCGAAAGAACGCCAGAGGCCAGGGAGCAGGCAGCCTTGGCTGAGAACGCACCCGCGTTGTCGCCAGGAGGGCGCTCTCCTGGACCCCGGCCTCGCCGGCCACGATTCGACGTGGTGGGGTTTGGCGCCCTCAACATGGACCACCTCTACACCGTACCTGAGCTGATCCGAGACGGCGGCGTAGAGGTAACGATGTTCACGGCTCAACCCGGCGGCTCCGCAGCCAACACAATCTACGGCCTTGCCAAGCTGGGGCTGCGCTGCGGCTTCGTAGGTATCGTTGGCGACGACGAAGCGGGGAGCGCGCTCCTGGAGTCCTTCTGCCAAGCCGGCGTGGACACCAGCGGGATACTGGCAGCGTCAGGCGTCAGGACCGGCCAGACCATCTGCATCACTGCCGGACAGGGGCAGAAGGCGATCTACATTATCCCCAGCGCCAACAGCCTGCTGGACAGCCAGGATATCGACCTGTCCTACCTTAGCGACACGAGATACGTACACATCTCGTCTTTCGTCGGCGACGGCCCCTTCTCCCAGCAGTTGCAGGCCGTTGAGAGGCTGCCAGCGCGAGTCAAGGTGAGCCTGGCCCTCGATTCCCTGTACAGCCGCCGCGGGCTGAGGAACATGAGCACGGTCCTCGGGCGCTGCGCAGTCCTGTTGGGCAACGCCGAGGAGTTTCGGGAGCTCACGGGGCAAGAGCCCCGCTCCGCTGCTCAAACGTGCCTTAACGCCGGGTGCAACGTGGTCGTCGCAACGTTTGGCTCCGGAAGGCAAGCAGACCACGGGCAGTCTCCCCTCGGGACCCAGGAGGCCACGGCCTCGATGATCGTGACTAGGCGCACGACAGGGGAGGGCGCCATCTATCACACCGTGCCCGCCGTCAAGGTCCACCAGGGACCAATAGTGGATACCACTGGCGCGGGCGACGCCTTTGCGGCAGGCTTCCTCTTCGGGCTGCTAGCCAGGCGCTACGGCCCGGCGAAGTGCGGGGCGCTGGGACATACCGCGGCGGGATTCTCCCTCACGGCGCTGGGCGCCCGCGAAGGGCTTCCGACTCGGGAAGCCCTGCTGGGGCGCTTCGAGGCCAGCTTCCGCTCCGTCTTCGGTCGCAAGCGCAAGACGGGGCCGGCGCTGCATCCTGTTCGGACACGCTAGGAACGTGGCTATTCGCATTGGCTGGTTCTCAACAGGCCGAGACGAGGCGGCCGCGGATCTCCTCACGGCGGCCGTGGACGCCATGCGAAAGGGCGGCCTTCAGGCCGAGATCGCCTTCGTCTTCAGCAACCGCGAGCGCGGCGAGGCGGCACCGAGCGACCGCTTCCTCGACCTGGTCCAGTCCTACGGCCTGCCCCTGCTCACCCTCTCCTACAGCCGCTATCGACGTGAGCGCGACCTGCCGGTCATCCGCACCGGCGAGCCCCTGCTCCCCTGGCGCCGGGCGTACGACCGTGAGGTGGCACGCCTCATCGAGCCGCACGGCTTCGACCTAGGAATGCTGGCCGGCTTCATGCTCATCTTCACCGACGTCATTTGCGTGCGCTGGCCGCTCCTGAACCTGCACCCGGCGGCGCCCGGCGGACCCATCGGTATGTGGCAGGAGGTCATCTGGCAGCTCATCGCCAGCGGCGCCGATAGGTCGGGCATCACGATCTTCCTCTGCACGACGGAGCTCGACCGGGGCCCCACAGTGACCTACTGCACCTACCCCCTGCGCGGGCCAACCCTGGACGCGCTCTGGCGCCAGGCGCAGGACCGCTCGGTAGATCAGATCAAGGCCGCAGAGGGGGAGGAGAACCCGCTGTTCAAGGAGATCCGGCGCCAGGGCGCGACTCGAGAGCTACCCCTCATCGTGGCCACCCTGCGCGCCTTCGCCGGAGGCCGGCTGCGCTTCGAGGGGCTGGAGGTCGCCTCACGCGAACGGACCCCGTTCCGGGGCTATGACCTCACGCCGGAGGTAGAGGCGGCTGTGGCTCCCCTGCTGGCCGAGCCGGGGCCATGAGCCCTGACGAAGCCAGGAGCTGCGAGCCAAACCAGGCCTGCGACGGGCCAGCAGGCCGGCGTGACACCACAGCGCCAGGCGCCAGCGGGGATGGCTCACCCTCAGGTGGCAAACCCCTGGAGCCTTCGCCAGCCAGTTCCCTCGCGTGCATCCGCTGCGGGCAGCCAAGCCGGTGTCTGGCGGCAACCAGCCCGAACCCTGAGGGATGGCGGGCCGCCCTGAGGCCCCCTACCGAGGTCCCGAGTGACGCCCGGAAGAAATGTACCCGCCGGCCATGAGGCGTGGCCTCCCCAGACCACATGCTCGGGGGCACCCTCAACCTCCTCGCCCGGGCCTCTGCATCGCGCCCGTAGCTGGGGCATCCGCTCGTCTCGTCCTTCAACCGAGGTGCTGAATAGGTGCTTGTGGTCGGCTTCACCAAGCCTTGACAGACGACCCATGCCACACTATGGTGCAACCAAAGTGGGTGTATGGGTGTCCCCATACACAACTCAGCTCTTCGCTCACACTGACGTTCCCGCTGAAGGACCCCACCAAAGGGGGCCGGCGCGGGCCTGTGAGCGCGGGGTGAACGGGCTACGCGCCTCAGCATAGGAAGGTGGCATCTTGGATGACTTCGTGAAGCTCCTGGAGAACGAGGTGCAGATAGCGGCTCTCTCCCTCTTTGCCCTGATGTACGCCGCGCGCCTGCTATGGCTCAGGTCGCTGCCTCAGCCAATGGAGAAGATGGAGCCCAAGGGCTCGGCACGCAGAGGGATACTGCTCTCATTCGGCTCCGTGTTGATGCCCTGGTCAATGGAGAGCACCCGCAAGCACTTCTCGGTCTACGTGGAGTTCGCCCTATTCCACATCGCGATAGCCATTGCCATCGGCGCGACGTTTATCCATCCGTATGCGAAGGGTGCGCTGACGGACCCCGTCGTGTACACCTTCGTCGCCTTCCTATCCATCGGGACCGTCGTTGGGGTCTTGCGCGGTGTGAGGAGGGTGTCCCAGCCAGAGCTGCGCGCCCTCAGCACGCCGGACGACTACTTCACCATTACCATCATCACCATCTACTTCCCCGTGGCCATCTGGGGCCTCGTCAGCGACAGCAACTGGGGGCTCATCGCCTACTTTGGCCTGACCACATTCCTCTTGATCTACGTTCCGTGGAGCAAGATCTCCCACTACCTGTATATGCCATTCACCCGCTTCTACCATGGCTTCCTCTTCGGTCGGCGTGGCGTGACGGTGCCGAAGTTGCGCTCGGCGACGGAGGGGTAGCTGATGGCGACCAGAGCAGCGACTCCCAAGACGGACGGCGACGCCGGCAAGGCAGCCATGGATGTTCTGGCATCCAAGCTCACTCGCGAACTCGCCGTCAACATGCACGCCTGCGTGCACTGCGGCCTGTGCTTTGACTCCTGTCACTACTACCTCGCCACCGGCGATCCCAAGGTCACGCCGGCCTACAAGGCTGAGCAACTTCGCCGGCTCTACAAGAGAAGGTATGACTGGATGGGAAGACTGCTTCCGGGATGGGTGCACGCCACGCAGCCAAACGAGGAGGAGCTCGACAAGCTCTACGATGTCGCTTTTGGCTCCTGCACCATGTGCCGCCGGTGCAACCTAAGCTGCCCCATGGGGCTTGACATGGGCCTCATCATGCGCACTGCCCGCTCCATGCTCACCGCCATAGGTCGTGTCCCCAGCGGTCTGCAGGAGACAGTGGACACCCACCTTGCCACCGGCAACAACATGGGCATCAGCCGAGAGGACTTCATTGAGACGGTCGAGTGGATGGAGGAGGAGGTTCAGAGGACCGTCGGCGACCCCGACTTCAAGATCCCCCTTGACCAGCCTGGCACGGAGTACCTCATGTGCCTCAACCCCAGGGAGGTCAAGTTCTACCCGCTGCTGTTCCTGGCGCAGTTCAAGACCTGCTACGCCGCGGGCGAGAATTGGGGGCTATGCAGCACTGCCTGGGATGCGACCAACTACGCCCTTTGCAGCGGCGACGACGCTGCCTGCAAGCAGATAGTCACCAGACACCTGGACGAGGCGGCGAGGTTGGGGGCCAAGACGCTGGTGCTGACGGAGTGCGGGCACGGCTACAGAGTCTATCGCTGGGAGGCCCAGGGTTGGTACGGCAAGCCACTGCCCGTCAAGGTCGTGAGTTATGTAGAGCTCGCCGCGCGCTACGTCAGGGACGGGCGGCTACGGCTCGACCCAACCAGGAACCCCGACCCAGTCACGTACCACGACCCCTGCAACCAGGCCAGAAGCGGCGGCATTGTCGACGAGCCGCGCTACATTCTCAAGAACGCCGTGATGGACTTCCGGGAGATGACTCCCCACGGCGTGCACAACTTCTGCTGCGCCGGCGGCGGCGGCGCGCTGGCCATGCCAGAGTTCCGCGACCGCCGCCTGGAGGCCGCAAGGACAAAGGCCGAGCAAATAAGGGCCACCGGCGCCAAGATCGTCGCCACCTCCTGTCACAACTGCATAGACCAGCTCACGGAGGTCAGCCGACACTACAAGCTGGGTGTTAGGGTTCTGAACCTGTGCGAGCTGGTCGCCAACGCCCTGGTCATCGAGCCCAGGGGCGCCTCTACTGCCCAGGGGACGCCGGTTGTGAGGTCGACACGCACGGCTTCATGACAGACCCATCCGACTGGAGCCCAGCCGTGCTGGCTTCGGCCTGGCGCGGCTAGCTCACAGGCTGACCACGTCCTCGTGGAGGATGAGGTCGAATATCTGGCCGAGGGTAGCCACCTCCCCAACGGCCAGCTTTCCGTCCAGCCCCAATGCGTTCACACAGAGCTGCCCGGCCAGGATCCTCGTGCCCTTCTGTTGAATAGCCTTGAGCTGGGGGACGAGAGGCGAACCCTCGGCGAGTAGCTTCACGGCGGTATTCCAGCAGACGATGGCCGCCGGCCTGTCCTCGCGGTCCGCCAGGGCACCCAGAACCACCGTCATGATCTCGTAGCCCAGGTCAGGGTCTCCCGCGCCGCACCCTTCGGATCCCAGCAAGAACACCTTCTTCTTCGGTTCGGCCATGATGTGCCCTCCCAGATCGCCCTACCCCCGGGGGGATGAGCCTCCTATTCCTGCTCCCACTCCATGAACGGCTTCGGGATGTCCACCATGGCGTTGACGATCAGCTCCACCAGGCCGCCGTACTGGAGGCCACTCCTCTTCGTAGCGTCAAAGTAGTCGAAGGTGCCCCTTATCCCGCCCTTGCAGTTGGAGCAGGGGGCGCACACATACTTGGGGACCATCCCATCGTCCAACCTGGTGTCCTGGAACGCCTCCAGGATCTGCTTGAACTTCATGGGGATGCCCGTCGCTTGGAGGCTGAGTTCCGCCTAGGTTCAATCCTCGTGGTGACATGTCACGCAGGAGGGCAACAGAGGCTTGTTCAGCTTCTGAGCCTCAGCCTCGTGGCATTCTATGCAGAGGCCGTGCATGGCATCCTCGTAAGATGGCGCGATGTAGTCAAAGGGCTGTCCGTCTTCGCCCGGGCCCATGTTCTTGTGACACTCCACGCACTGGATCGCCGTATTCGCCGAGTGTCCTCCCTCGTGGCACTTGTCACAAGACTCATTGCCGCCCGGTTCCACCAGTGCCACGTGGAGCTTATGGTCGAACGTGGATGTCGGGTTGTACATGTCTGAATGGCATGCCCCGCATGAGGGTGGCCCGAAACCGGTTTCCGATTTACTCGTGCCATCGATCTCCGGTGTGCTCACGCCATCGATTTCCCAGTTGCTCAGGTGATGACAACGCACGCACATGTCCTGTTCGGTCGCATACACCGTTGGAATTAGCTCACTCTGACGTTCGATGTGAGCCTTGTGGTCGAAGTCGACGAAGGCTTCGTTGCCGTTGCCATTGATGCGCAGTACGTTCAGCCCCTGGACCGGCCTCACCGGAGCACGCTTCGTCTGGTCGGCGGTCCAGGCTCGCTGCGGCATGAAGGTGATGGCCAGGGCAACCACTACTATGAGCATGGCCGACCTGCGGGCGACCGTATCTCGGAAGGCCTCGCCAAGCCGGACCTTTGTCAACGGCTCGAAGCGGGGCTTCGCATACGGGGAGAGCTTCTCTTCTTCATGCATCGTCTCTGGGCCGAAGATCTTGAGGTTCTCGGTGAAGAAGAGGAACACCAACGCCGCACCAGAGACTATGCCGATGCTGATGGCGAACTCCACCCAGTTCGGGAAGTAGGTCGCGCCAGCCGGCCTCTCAACGGCGATCACGCTGGCGGAAAGCCGGTTGAGGATCATGCCGGAGACCGTGAGGACAGACGCTGTACCCAGTCCACGCAGGCTATTGCGGGAGGCCGGTATCGAGAGCAGGACAGCTGGAATCAGCGTGCTGATAGATACCTCCGCCAGGAACAGCACACTCTGCCAGGACCCATCGATGGCGCCCGGGAGAACGCCGCGCCACACAAGGTCGCCGATCCGAATGCCCAGGAGGACCCAGAGAACCACGGCGGCGGCTTTCCCAAGGCCGGAGAACAGCTCGAGCTCGATCCGGCGGCGATAGACGAAGGCGGAGAAGAAACCCTCCAGGGTGACCATCATCAGCCCCAGACCGGCCGCCGAGACGAAGAACAACACCGGCAGAATGGGGCTGTACCACAGCTCATGGACCCGGAACGGCATGATCAGCAGCAGCGACCCGAGGGACGACTGATGCAGCGTGGAAAGGACAATACCAGCGATCACCAGTGGCAGCGTGAGCCGTTTCAACCAGTGTGCTATGGTCTGGAACACCCGGCTCTTGAATATCGGATGTTCGAAGGCCGCCGGTAGAAACTCAAGGCCTAACACAGCAGTGTAGAGCATTACACACCAGGCTACTTCAAAGAGCACCGAGTGGTGCTGCCAGTTTACGGCCGGCCTCCAGATGTTCCAAGGAACGCCTAGGTCTACAGTCAAGCCTACGATCACCGCCATATAGCCCAGGAAGGCTGTAAGAATCGCCGGACGCAGCAGGGGCCGGTACTTTTCTAGGTGAAATATGTGGACCGTAGCGGCCAGAGTGAAACCCCCAGCCGCAAGGGCCACTCCAGCGATGACGTCGAAGCCGATCCAGAGACCCCAAGGAGTAGCATCACTCAAGTTCGTCGTCGCGCCCAGTCCCCGAATGAAGCGGATGATGGCCGCCACAAACCCTGCGGTGAAGAGCATCCAGAGCACGTCTTTAACGAGGTCTCGCCGGCTCATCGCTTCTGCTTTTCTGCCCGCCGCCGCCCCTCCTCCTCTGCCCTGAGACGAGCCATGCGCATGCGCCGCTCAATCACCCAATAGAGTCCACCGGAGAGCACCGTCATGCCCACGGCCACAGACGGAACGTGCCGCATAACCGCCCAAGTCCGGTCCGGAACAGGCTCCTCGGGAAGCGGGTTCTTGTAGTTGAGGAAGTCCAGGCCGATGTCGGAGATGTACAGCACCGAGGTGCCGCCGACTTCATGCTCGCCGTAGATGTGCGGAACGTACTTCTTGGGTTCGGCCCTCAGACGGCGAGCGGCTTCCGCCATAAGCTCATCTCTGTCGCCGAAGATCGTGGCCTCTGTGGGGCAAACCTCGACACAACCCGGCAACTTGCCTTCCCTCAGACGCGTGTAGCATAGCGTGCACTTGTTGACGTAGGGGACCGCCGCAGCCCAGTCGTAGCGTGGGATGCCGAACGGGCAGGCCATGATGCAGTAGCGGCAGCCCATGCAGATCGCTTTGTCGTAGGTAATGGGCCCCTCGGCGGTCTTCTGCATTGCCCCCACCGGGCAGGCCGAAACACACGCCGGGTCCAGGCAGTGGCGGCACTGTTTGCGAACGAAGTGCTGTCCGGGCTTGGAGACCACCGCCGTCCACCGCCTCGCGGAGAGACCGTCCCCGACCTCCTGTACGCGTGGCTCCGCTCCCGGCTTGTACTCGCCCAGATTGTTGACCTTTACGCACGCCTCCACACATTTCTCACAACCGATGCATTTGGTAACGTCCGTGAGAATAGCCGGTTTCATATCTTCCTACCCTCGGGGCCGTACAGTGTCTTCACCACGTCATGACCTCCCTCCTGCGTGAAGTGCCACCCTATCTCCGAGCTCAATCGGACAAGGGGATAGAGCGCGCAGTGGGCAAGCTTGGTGAAAGGAATTAGGACCAGAATTGCCAGCCCGGCCGCTATGTGAAACACCATCGTCACGTCGTAGGGAATCACGTTCCAACTCTGCCCCGCCAGGTAACCCATGCCCACCGTGACGATCAGCAGGACTAGGATCACGTAATCCGCGAAGCCGCTCACCGCCCTCGATTGGCGGACATAGATCCGGTAGCCCAACAGAATGGTCAGGCCTACGAAGGCGAGCAAAGCGAGCCAGTCGACGTACGGACGCGGAATGGAGGGCCAGCTCAGTCCTAAGGGGCCGAAGAGGTCGATGTGCTCCCGCAGGAAAACAGCGCTTGAGATCACACCCAAATGGAAGAAGAACGACGCGTAGCTGAACACCGGCAAGCTTCGGTGTAAGCGGGTCACCGGGAACACCCAAATCGCGATGTTGCGAAGCACCCGGGCATAAGGAATATTGCGATCGCCAGCCCTTCTTGTGGCTTCGATGAGGACCCACACGGAGAGGACAACCTGCCGTATGAGACCAAGAACCAAGATGACCACCACAAAGGTCAGCAGCGGCCCCTTGAGAAGAGCCAGCAACTCCTCCACTTCGCCTCCTGCTAACTCTTACTGGAGCCGACCATCGAGCTTTCGGATTCGTCCGCTGCGCTTTGCTAGTCGCTAGACGACTTCGGCATACGAATGGCACGAAGTATCAGGTCATGCAGACCAACCACCTGAACCGGCAGTTTGTGGTAGTTCATCAACTCCCGGAGCTGTTTCTTGCAGTTTGCACAGGGAGCCACCACGATCTCCGCCCCAGTCGCGCGAATCTGCTCCATCTTGGTCCTACCACCGATCTCCATACGGAACTTGTGGATCTCGTCGAGGGATACGGTGCCGCCGCCACCGCCGCAGCAGTAGTTCTCGCGGCCGTTCGGCGTCATTTCCACGAAGTCCTTGACGAACGAACGCAAGATGGCACGCGGCTGGTCGATAATCCAGCCAGAGCGGGCAATGTTGCAGGGGTCGTGATAGGTCACCTTCTCCGTGACCACGCCTGGATCGAGGCCGATCTTCCCGGCCTTGAGGAGGTCATAGGTTAGCTCCATGATGTTGATCACCGGGATCTCTTCACCGCGATTGAAGCTAGGCACGAAGAACTGGGATACGCGCGAGGCGTGGCCGCACTCGCCGATCAGGATTCTCCTCCCTTTCAGCCGTCGTGTCTCCTCGAGGGTCTGATCTACGACCCTCTGCAGCACCCAGTCGTTGTAGAACAGACCGTAGTTGATGGCATCATAGACGTGGGTGCCTATGGTCCAACTCACGCCCCCTGCCGTGAGAACTGCGGCAATGCCCATAAGCGTCTCCGCTTCCATTAGGTAGTCGCTCACCGGCGTGAAGAAGACGTATTCCGCGCCTTCCTCGTCCAGGGGAAACCGGATCTTGGCACCCTTCATGCTCTCGAAATCCTCCTCGAGGAACTCAAGAGTGTCCTTCAGGGCGAGAAGCGGCACTTTGGACGTATTGCGGGTCTCGCCCTCCAGCTGCTCTCGAACCGAGACCACCAGCCCCTTCGGGTCAATCCCAGCCTCACTCAGGACGTATCTTCCAAAGTGCGTGATCAGCCCATGGTCCAATCCCATCGGGCACTCAATGGAGCAGCGGCGGCAGGCTGTGCAGCGATAGAGCGACTCCGCGATCTCGTCGACCTTCTGGTTGGTCAGTGGGTCATCGCCAAGGATCTTGGCGCGCAGCCAACCGCCCAGCGTGAAGTAGCGTTTGTATATGTCGACGATCTGCTGGGAACGATGACATGGAATGTCCCTCGGATCCTCAGTAGTCTGATACACGGGACAAGCCGTCGCGCAGCGTCCGCAGTGAGCCATACTCCGTGCGTAGATGTCCAGCACGGGCTTGTAGTTCGTGTGCCTCAGGACCGCCGCGAAAGACTCGAGGAACTTCTCAGCCCTATCCTCGGCCAGAGGGATTCGGTCTAGGTGATAAGAATACGGCTGCTTCTTGGGTTCCGCGGCGACTTTCTTCTCTTCCGTCGTGGTTGTGGTTATCCTCGTCTGGTCGACCATCCTACGCTCCTAGAATGTCCCTCGATCCTCCCAGCCGCCGTAACGCCCGTATTCCCCCTGCTGCGCGTGCGGGGGCCACCTCCCAACTAGCGCGCGACAACCAACGTATCCGCCCAGGCCGGCACTGCGCGGCCCGAGCTGCGCATCACCCCCATCACCACCAAGCCAGCGATGAGTACCACCAGAACGCCCATGCCGCCGAACGTGATCGCCTTCGATACCACGTCAAGCAGGGAGAGGCTCTCGTCCGTCAGCACGTCGGCCAGCTTCACCGCCGCGCCCAGGGCGCCGACGGTCACCGCGACTGCCAGGATGAGCCGGACTGCGGGCCCAGTCACGTACTGAGTGGCCAGCGCGCCGAACTGAGCGCCGACGGCGGCGCCGAAGATCATGATGAACGAGGCGAAGATCACCACGTTGTGGCTCATCCCGTGGCGTAGCGCAGAGTAGCCTGAAGAGAGGATGATCTCGGCAAGGTCTGTCCCCACAGCAATCAGCGAAGGTATGCCAAGGAGATAGATCATAGCCGGCACGCGTATGAAGCCCCCGCCCACGCCGAAGAAGCCGGACAGGAACCCTGCGACCAGCCCGACCGAGAGCACCGTCCACACGGAAACCGTGACCCTCGATGCGGAGAGATAGACCATCGGCGGTATCCTGATGCTCTGGAACTTGAGTGCGATGCCGGAGACCTGCTGATCGCGCCCGATCGCCTTGCCGGCGGCCTTCATCTCGTCCATCCGCCGCTTGGCCGCCATCGTCTCCTGGTACGTCACGATGGCGATCAACGCCATGATGCATAAGGATGCAGAGAGCACAGCCGTGTCGGCCGTTTTCTGCCCCTGGTCTTTCAGGTAGTTGATAAGGCGGACGCCCCCCTCCGCCCCGGTGATCGTGCCCATGACCATTAGCGCGGCCAGCTTGATGTCCACGTTGCCCAACTGGGAGTGCCGTATGGTAGCTATGATCGACTTCCCCGCAATGTGCGCCGTGTCCGTGCCAACCGCGAAGTTGGACGGAAAGCCCAGCACTATCAGGGCAGGCGTGACCATGAAACCACCCCCCACCCCGATGAACCCGCCGACGATGCCGACGGTGAAGCCTATGAACACCAGAAGGAGTATCGGTATGTCAACCCCAGGCATTTCAGGGAATGTGATCATGGCGCGCGACCTCCAGCGCTAGAGGCTTCTTCGGGGCTGGACTCTGGCGCGTCTTCCTCGGCGAAGTGCTCTATCCTCTTGACCCTATATCCGATGACCTCGGTGAGCCTCTCCATGAACAGACCGAGGAGCACCCCCGCCGCTGCCATCAGGCCCAGGTTGTAGCCAACACCTCTCACAGTCTCCCACCAGCCGTCACCGATGCCATCGAAGAGTCGCCCTTGCTCGCCGTTCATGTGCCAGTGGATCGTGTGCCACGCCAGCAGGCCCACCAAGGTCGCCAGTACCAGCGCTTGTGCAGCCGCCTTCAAACGCCGCGCGAAGTTCAGCCCCAAAGTACGCCCGCCAGGCGCCCTAGTCCTTGCGAACGTCAGCGCTGCCACTCGGTAGAACACGTGGGCGAACTTGCCGTAAGGCGCATACACGAACGCCGCAAACACAAGCACCAAGTGCACCAAGTACAGCGAATACGCCGCCGGCCCGCTCCCAGCGTAGCGCGCCACCTCCATGACGGCGCCCGTCACGACAAGCAGTAGTATGATCCCCAGGAGGAACCAGTCGACATAGGACCCGCGTCCCCACGTTCCCCTCTTCGTCCGCAACCGGTTGTAGGCGAAAAGGACTACCCCCACAAACACTAGAAGGCCGCCCAAGTTCCCGAAGATCTTGGCTACGTCGCTGGGAGGACGCTGCACCTCCGCCCCGGTAAACGTGTAGATCGCAGCTATTCCGGCAGCCAACAGCAGGAAGGGCGTCCCGTAGAACACCCCCAGATGGCCCCACAACCTCAGCTTGTCCGTTTGACACTCGCGGAAGGCTCTGTGCATCGCTATGTCACTACCCGTGGATGCCAGACTGGCTCCCAGACTGGGCCCACTCGCCGACGCAGCCATCGCGCCTGGCCCCTGCGACACCTCCGCTGACTCCGAACCGCCAGACTCCGGCGTGGCAGTCTGAGGGATCGCCGCCGACATCTCGTCGGGCGACAGATGCATCCCTCTCCAGAACCTCAGCAACCCCAGCCCCGCCACCACGACGGCGTACACGACAACGAGGCTTGCCGCTATCTCGATGGCTGTCGACGAGATGAACCGGTCGTACTCGATCTCCCCCTCCGGGAAGCTGAAGCCTCGCAGCGCAGCCACCAGTATCAGCAGAATCGCTGCCGGAATGCCGAACACAAGCGGCAAGTACCTGGGATCGGCAAACATGCGTGACAGAAAAGCCGGCGGCGAGAGCCGCTCAATGGCAACGCTCCTCGCCGCCGCTAGCACATCCCCGGGATTCGCCCCGCGAGGACAGTTGGCAGAACAGTCGTTGCACTGGTAACACTGCCAGATGGCAGGGTCCCGCAGGATCCTGTCCTTCAGGCCCCACTGCGCCCACAGGATCTGTTTGCGAGGGAACGCAGCCCCTTCCCGCGCGTAAGACAGCTCGCACGTCACTGAGCACGTGCCACACTGAAAGCACTTCTTAACGGAGTCGCCACCCCTGCGCATGACCTCCCGAATGAACCCCTCGTCAGGCTTGATAAGCTCGGTGGCTCCGTCGGCTGGCGCTAGCGTGGCAACCATGGCGTGCTCCTAATTACCCGGTGGCCTCCACCGCCACGGCGGCCGCCGCCTCGAAGGCAGCGTCGTAGAGACGGCCGGCTTCGGCCTCGTCCACTGCCAACCAGGCGGAGGCCATATCGCGCAAGACCCCGGCGGCTAGGAACGGGTCCTCGTCGCTCTTCATGCCCTGAGCAGTGTCCCGCGCCGTCTCAAAGGTGACCTGAGCTTTCGCAGGGTCCGTTGCCAGCATGGACAGGGCGACGTCCGTCAAGGCGTGTACTCGATCGCCGTCATCCTCCACCTTCTCGGCGATCTCCAGAGCCTTCACCGGGTCCAGCGGAGCCCAGGCGCTCGCCAGCAGGCGAAGCGGGTAGGTGTCCTTCAGCTCGCCGGCCTCGCTCAGCGCCTGCTCGAAGATGCTGACAGCTTTCTCCTCGTCGACAGCCGCCACCTTCTCGCCGACGGCGACCAGCGCCTGGACGCGGATGAACCGGGGCTGGATTGCCTCCGCCAGAGACAGGGCATGGTCCGCCTTCTCACCAGCCACTGCCACAGCAAGAGACCGCAGGGCCTCAGCCCGGAAGTATGAGTCGTCGATCTCCCGCGCCAGCGTGACCGCCCGCTCGTGATCCAGCGCTGCGATGTCAGAGACGATGGCATTGACGGCCCGCGCCTGCTCGTACGTGTCGAGGACGCGCTCGTTTTCCTCGACGGCTTTGTCGAGAGCGCTCTCGGCTCCTTCCGGGTCCGAAGCCAAGAACCGCGCCTCGGCGATGCCAACCAGAGCCGCGACCCGCGCCTCCGGGTAGTTGGGAGCGATGCGCTCCACCACCGCCATGGCCTCGTCGGGGTCCAGCGTCGCCCATGCCGCGGCTATGTCACTGCGCGCGAACGCCTGAGGCTCAACGTCCTCGATCTGCGCAGCCGCCTCCTCAGCCTCGCCAAGGAGCTGCTGCGCCTGCGCAACGTCCATTCCAGGCAGAACGGCCGACTCGCGCAGGGCCCAGGCGCGGTCGTAGGGATCGCCGATCTCGCGCGCTGCCGACAGCGCATCGGCCAGAACAGAATCGACAAGCTCTGGGTCGGTCTCGGCGAACTGCCCTGCCATCTCGCGCAGGGCGCGCGCCTTCGCGGCCGGTTCTATCGGGGATACCAATGCTTGGACCGAATGCACGTGGTCTATTCTCGACAGCTCCACCGCCGCAGTAGCCGTGTCCGCAGATCGGTACTGCGGCAGAGGGTTGCGCGCCGCGATCTCCAGCGCATCCGCTAGAAGAGAAGAGGCCTGGTCGGGGTCTTGATCCATGAGCTCTCCCGCTATGGCGCGCAGGACCCACGCCCGCGACGAGTTGCGCTCGATCCGCTCTGCCAGGGCTATGGCCGAGCGCCACTCCGTGGGCTGCCAGTCGGCCGACTGCTCCCTCAGCTTGGCCGCTGCGCTGCGCTGTCCGTCGCCGCCATCCGCTGCCTCCTTGGCTGCCTCGACAGCGTCATCGATAGCCTGCTGCGCTGCGACCGGGTCGACAGAATGCCAGGCGATCGCCACCTGCGCCATGGCCCACGCCCTGGCGATGGCCCGCTCCTGCTGGTCGACGACCTTGGTGGCCGCGCCCATAGCCTCTGTGACCGCGTCCTGCCCCTCCGTCGCGGTGTCCGAGGATGACCCACAGCTCGAGGCCAGAGACAGCACCAGCAAGGCTACTGCCAGCAGCAACCACCTCGCCATCTTCACCGATGCCAGCATCATCCGACCTCTGGTCACTTCTTCAGCGTCCGCTCGTAGCCCAGGATTCCGAGGAAGGCGAGGAAGATCGTCCCGAACACGATGGCCAGGATCACCGTCCGGCGGCGGCTCTCCTCGTGCATGTCCAGCGCCTCCGGCAGAAGCTTCGCAGTCTGGAACCGGGCGGACTTCGCGCTGCCAGAGAAGCCGGCCACGGACTCCACCTCGCTCTGCATCAACTTGTCGAAGCTATCGCGCTGCGGGTCCAGGCGCTCCGCCAGGGCCTCGGCACCCATTCGCTCACCGCTGAAGTCCTCACTGACCCCGGCGATCTTCAGCATCAAGTTCTCGGCGTGATAGCGCTGCTCCCTTACGGTCCGGACAGGGTCACAGGGGACGGACTGCTGGCGATAGACGCCGCCGCCCCAGTCGAGGGCCGACTCGACACGTGCGTCGCCGCTGAGGTGACACTCAGCGCAGTAGTTGCCCGTGAGCGCCGCGCCCTCCGGGGTGTCGGGGTCAGAGTCCGCTCGTGCGGCCTGGAGGGACAGGACCAGGCCCGCCACGACGAGCCCAAGCGCCAGGAAGGCTCCCAGGAGCGTTCTCTGTATTCGTACGTCCGCCATCCCCCCCTACCTAGTCTCCCTACTTCAGCGCCGAATAGGCGGTGAGCCCACCCAGGAGAGCGAGGGCGGCCAACCCAAGAAGCAGCAGGGCTGGCCGCTTGAAGGTGTTGCGCTGCCTGCTCCTGTCCCAGAAGGGCAACAGCATCGCCACCACGAGGACCACGATCTGGCTAATGATCCCAATCTGCTCGTTGGGCACGGCCTTCAGCCACTGGTAGGCGGCAAGGAAGTACCACTCCGGCTTGATGTGATCCGGCGTCACCAGCGGATTGGCCACCTCCTCCGGAGGGAGCACGACCTCCACGAAGAAGAATGCAAAGACGAAGAGCACAGCCAGGAGGATCAGGACCACCTGGGACATGAAGAGCACTTCATGGGGGAAGAAGGGCTCGGTGCCCCGCTTCCAGCCGGCGTACTTCTGCTTCTTGCCGGTGGGCGGCCCTTCTTCTGTCACTTCCGTGGCCGGTTCTTCGGCCCTGGCTGCCACGTCCATCCCCTCCTAGAGCGGCTCCGCGATGCCGGTCCGCCGGATCATCCAGAAGTGGCCCAGAAGGAACAGCACCATGGCCCCCGGGATCACCGCCACGTGAAAGGCGTAGAACCGAGCCAGCGTCGGCTGGGCGATGGAGTCGCCGCCGCGCATGAGGTCGGCCAAAGTCCCGCCCACGAACGGGAGAACCTCAACGGCGTTGGCCACCACCGTGGCGGCCCAGAAGGCTAGCTGCGTCCATGGCAGCAGGTAGCCGGTAAACGCCAGGGCTAGGGTGAAGAGCAACAAGACGAAGCCCGAGACCCAGTGCAGCTCCCTGGGCGGCTTGTAGGCGCCGGTCAGCCACACCTTGATCATGTGCAGCGTCACGGTGACCACCATCATGCTCGCGGCCACGATGTGGATGCGCCGGATGAACCAGCCAAAGGACACAGTCGCGTCTATGGCGTCGATGCTCTCGAAGGCCTTGTCCACGTGCGGCACGTAGAACATCATCAGGAAGGCGCCCGTGACGACCTGGATCATGAAGAGGACGAAGGAGAGCCCTCCCAAACAACCGACGGCATCCATGAAGCTCAGGTGGCGCGGCGCAGGTTTCTCCGTCAGCTCCTGCCGGATGAGGGCCCGGTAGCCGATCCGCTCGTCCAGCCAGTCCGTGAGTCCGCCAACACGGTCGAACACGCTCATCGCCTACTCACCCACAGTGATCTTGTCGCCTGCCTGCTTGAACGGCAGCCGCTCCAGCGGCGCCGGCGGCGGTCCGCCGGTCACACGCCCGGTCTTGTCGAAGCTGGCGGCGTGGCAGGGACAGTGGAAGGCCTGCTCCTCAGCGTTGTACTTGACGATGCACCCCAGGTGGGTACACACGAGGGAAAGAGCGAGGAAGCCATCCTCTGAGCGCAATAGGATGGCGGGGTCGTTGCCATACAGGAAGTCCTTGGCCCCCCCGACGGGTACGTCTCCGACCTCCACCTCCACCGGCTGCGGCGCGGCCTCGGCACCGGGCTCAAGCCCCTTCAGCAGGATCCAGACAGCCTCACCTGCAACGCTCAACGCCAGTACGCCCAGCCCAAGCTGTATGAACTGCCGCCGCGAAGCGATACCCCCACCGCGGATGACCGCCGCCAGGGCGTGCTCGCCGCCCTCGCTCTCTCCAGGCTGTCCGACCGGCCTTTCCGTCTCTGCCATTACCTCACACCCCGGTTCGGCAGGCCCTCATCACTGCTGTCACCGCCCGTCCGCGTGCACCTGCCTAGCCCCCACGTACTGGTGGCATCTGTTGCAGGAGTCCTCCGGCACGTGGCACAGCATGCACTCCCGCCGGCTGAAGACCCCATCACTGATGCCATGCAGGTGGTTGGCCATCCACCAGTCGAGGGGGTTGTGGTAGTCCGGCGCCTCCCGCGTACGTTCGATGGTGATCGCCAGCGGCCCGGTGCCGTCCTTCACCGGCTTCTCCACGCCCAGGTCGCACCCCGACAGGAGGAGAACCATGACAACCGCCCCCAAGATGGCCAACCCACGCAACGTCTTCATCAACCCACGGCTCATAGCACAATGGCCCTGCTCAGGAGATCAATCACGCCGCTGACGCGCGCCGGCACCTTCCAATACTCCATGACGAGCGGTAGCTGCGCCTTGCAGATGGCGCAGGGTGTCGCCAGCACGTTGGCGCCCGTTGCCCGGCAGGCCTCGGCGCGCAACCTGCCTCCTGCCATGCGAAGTGGCATGATCTCGTCGGTCAGGAGTCCCCCGCCGCCGCCACAGCAGAAGGTATTCTCCCGGATCGTGTTGGGGGGCATCTCGATGAAACTGTCCACGGCGGAGCGAACGACGAACCGCGGCTCTTCCAACAGGCCATGCGCCCGGGCCGGGTTGCAGGGGTCATGGTAGGTCACAAGGAACTGGTCGTTGACGCTCTTGTCGATGTGGAAGGCGCCCCTCTTGATCATGTCCATCGTCCACTCGGCGATGTGCACCGGGTAGGACGGGTTCAGCCAGTCCATGGGACCGTTGAGCGTGTCGGTGTACAGGCCAGCCCGCCAGGCGTGGCCACACTCACCCCAGATGACGCGCTTGACGTTCAGCTCGCGCGCGGCATCTAGGATGCGCTTGTTCACCTTGCGCAGATTGTAGAAGTCCAGGAAGAGGCCAAAGTTGCCGCCCTCATCGGCGTAGGTGGCGGTCGTCCAGCTCACCCCCGCGGCGTAGAACAACACGCCGTAGGCCATCATCGTGTCGGTATTCGCGAAGTTGTCCGCCGAAGGCATCACCAATAGGACCTCGGCGTTCTTCTCGTTCACGGGCATGGGGATCTTCTTGCCGGTCTCGGCCTCCAGCTCCCCTTCCAGGAACTCGGAACTGTCGGTCCAGGCGGGCGGCGGAATACCGAGGTTGTTGCCTGTCTCATAGACCTTGGCGACGACCTCAGTCACGTACTTCGTCCCGATACCGATAGTCGCCATGATCTCCCGGGCAGCCATCGTGATCTCGGCCGTGTCGATGCCGTAAGGGCAGTAGACCGAGCAGCGGCGGCACTCCGAGCACTGGTAGAAATACGTGTACCAGTCGCGCAGGAGGTCCTCGGTGAGGTCTGACGCGTCAACAGCCTCACCCAGCAGGCGTCCGGCGACCGTGAAGTAGCGCCGGTAGACGCGGCGCAGCAGCTCCGCGCGCGCCACAGGCATGTTCTTGGGATCGCCGGTCCCCCGGAAGAACTGGCACGTGTCGTAGCAGGCACCGCAGCGAACGCAGATCTCCATGAAGAGGCGGAGAGCCCTGTACCTGCCGAGGAGCTCCCTGAACTTGGCGATCGCCTTCTCCTGCCAGTTCTCAACGAGCTGGCCGGGCAGGTCGATGTTGATCATGTCCCTCGGCCTGGCCGCATAGCAGACGTTCTGCGCCGACGCACCATCCTGGAAGGGGGCCTGGTACAGCTTCATGTGCCGCATCTTCCGGTGCCGCGCCAGCGGGGGCGAAGTCGTCGCGCGGGACGCCCTACCCTGCACATGGTGCAGGGTAAGCCTATCCGGCTCGAGTGGCTCCTTCTCCGGCTCTGCGACCCGCGGTTCCTCGCTGTTCAGCTTATCCATGGCACCTTCGAATCCCAGGGATTGACGTGCCGCACACTACGCGAGTTGTTGCGTGAGTTCCGGGTGGGGCTGAAGAAGACGCCGGGGGCGTGCATCAGCTTGCTGAACGGAAAGTAGGCGAGCAGCACGCAGACCAGCAGAATGTGCGCCCAGAAGTAGGGACTTGCAGGCGGACTCACCGGGTCCAGTGTCAGCAGGCCAAGGATGAAGGCCTTCACGTCGACCAGGTACACACGAGCGACGTAGCGCATCAGGATCCCCGTCCCAGCGATGCAGCCGAGCAGCGCCAGCACGAAGTAGTCCGGCAGAATGGACACATAGATGACGCGTCGAAACGTCAGGCGCCGCGCCAGCAGGTACAGGATGGGCAGCGGGAAGAGATAACCCGTCCAGACGCCAGGCGTCTGCATGAACATGACCCAGTCCGGGACCGGGTAAAGGAAATAGCGCAGATGCCGGAGGATGATGAGCACCAGCCCGGCGTGAAAGGCCCAGGCGCCCACCCAGAGCAGCTTGTCGGCGCGGAACAAGCTGCTGAAGACCAGCACCTCGCCCAGCACGCGGACAGTGACGCCCGGGTACGTCTTGGGGGCCGGGGTGGTGGGTATCTTCAGCGGAACCGGCGTCGCCGCCCACGCATAGACGCGGGTTGCGATGCCCGCCACGAAGACGGCGACTACCACGTAGGCCACTATGACCACGATCACCGGGCACCCTCCTCAGTCAGGGCACGCGCATCGAGCACACGTGCTTCCCATGCCCGGCCCGCCGGCAGGCGCGCCGCCAGTCAGGTGGAAGCCCGTACGTCCCTACGTGCCGCGGCTATACGCAGCCGGTCGGCTTCGGCAGTCCAGCGATCTTGCACGCCCCCTTGGCCGGGCCAGAGGGGAATAGTTGATAGATGGTGCCCAGGTCGAACCCCGTGTCACGGCAGAGCTTCCGGATCATCGGGGCGATGCCGAACTTCAGGTAGTACTCTCGAATGTAGTTGACGACCTTCCAATGGTCCTCGCTAAGGGACTCGACCTCCTCGTCGCCAGCCAAGACTGCGGCCACGGTCTCGGTCCAGGTCTGCGGGTCCTGGATGAACCCGTCCTCGTCAACCTCTAGCTGCAGCCCTGCGAAATCCCGCATTGGCATCTTCGCTGCACCTCCCGTATTCTCAGGGGCAGGCTGTGCCTACCCTCCCTTCCCTTTCAGCGTCACGTAGGACGTCCCCAGGTAGAGGAACTCCAGCTTGTCCTCATTCGCCAGTTCGTTGATGGCTCTGTCCACATCGTGCTTGGGCACGTTGATGGCGTTGGCCACGTCCCGGTTCTTTGCCTTGGAGACCGTCCCCAGGTACTCCAGGACCTTCTCCTTGAGCTCTTCGCTGGCTGCTTCAGCCACGATCGCTCACCTCCCTACCACCTGAACTGAGTGCTGCTTCGGAACGTCGTAACGGCGTGGGTGAAGTCGTCGATGTGCTTGTCAGTGAACTCGATCCCTGTCAAGCGGAAGAACCTCTCCCAGCCAATGCGCTCAATCCACTCACCCACGCGCTCTCCCTCGCGCGCCTTCGCGGCGTACACCGCGACGATATTCTTGATCGCGTCGACCACTTCCGGCCAGCGCGGCGGGTTGTTCGGCAGATAGGGGATCGCCAGCCGCGAAAACATGGGCGGGATGCGCGCGTTGGATACTTTGCCGCCGACGAAGACCGCCACCCCGTCGAACTCCGCGTTGGCGATGGGCAGCGCCGGGCAAACAGTGAAGCAGTTGCCGCAGTACATGCACCGCTCTTCGTTGATGGTGACACTCTTCTCCCTGGGGTTCGGCCTGATGGCCGCCGTGGGGCAAGAAGCGATGAGAGTCGGCACCTCACAGATCTTCGACACGCGCTCGTGGTCGATAACGGGCGGCAAGCGGTGCACGCCGACAAGGGCTATGTCGGAGCAGTGAACAGCGCCGCACATGTTCAGGCAGCAAGCCAGAGCGATGCGCACCTTGCCCGGCAGCCTCTTCTCCGCGAAGTATGGCGCCAGCTCATCCATGATGCACTTGACCAGGCCCGAGGCGTCGGTGGCGGCGCTGTGACAGTGCACCCATCCCTGGGTATGGACGATGTTGCTGAGCCCCTTGCCCGTCCCGCCAATGACCATGCCCCGCTTCTCAAGCTCTGCCTTTAGCGGCTCCACTTGCGCCTTGTCGCTCACCAGGAACTCGACGTTGTTGCGGCTGGTGAAGCGCAGGTACCCTCCGCAGTAGCGGTCGGCGATGTCGCAGAGGTCCCGGATAAAGTCGATGCTGACCAACCGAGGCGACGCTATACGCACGCTGTGCAGCTCAGCGCCCGTCTCCGAAACGTGGCGCAGGACGCCGGGGCGCAACTGCTCGTGGTAGGCCCACTTGCCGTAGTTCTCCTTGATGATGGGGGGCAGCATCTTCCGGTAGTCGGGAGGCCCTATGTCGGTCTTGGCGTGCTGCTGCGTCATGGCGTCACCTCACCCTTCTGCTCTTCGCCGGCACCGTTGCCTCCGAGTTCTGGCCAGAAGTAGTAGGGGTTCGCGCGCGGGCGCAGAACCATCTGTGGCACGGGGGGCAGGCCCACAACCCGCAGGAAGTTCCCCATCCCGACGCGGTCGATGAGCTCGCCGATGCGCTCCCGGGTCCTGGCGTTCTCGTCCCACCAATCCCACAGTCTGGCGAGGATATCCTTGATCTCGGTGTAGGGCGGCTCCATCTTGATGAACGGTATCAGCACCCAGGAGAGGTAGGCTGACTTAAGGATGGGTGCCTTGCCGCCAATCATGATGGTGGCGCCCCTGTCGATACCCGGTCGCAGAGCCTTGGGCATCTCGTTGATGCAGTGCATGCAGCGCACGCAGTCTTCCGCCTCAAGCTCCAGTTCCTGCTTCTGCGCGTTCCAGGCCAGGGCGTCGGTGGGGCACTTGTCAACAACCAGCCTTTGGATGTCAAAGCCGCCCTTGACGTAGCTCCTGACCTCGTCCTGGTTCATCCGGATCGAGTCGCGCCAGGTGCCGATGATCGGGAAGTCGGAGCGCGCGACGGACGCGACGCAGTCGTTGGCGCAGCCCGACACCTTGATCTTGAACTTGTACGGCCACATGGGCCGGTGAATCTCATTCTGGAACGTCTGCGTCAGGTCGTTGCATATGTCCAGGGTATCGATGCACGACCACTCGCAGCGGGCGGGCCCGACACAGGCGCTGGGCGTCCGCAGGGCGGAGCCCGACCCGCCCAGGTCAAATCCGGCCTCGCTCAAGGCATTGAAGGTCGGCTGGAGGTTTGGCGTCGTCGTCCCAAGGAGGATGGCGTCACCGGTAGAGCCGTGGAAGTTGGTCAGGTTACTGGTGCCATACTCCTCCCAGATGTCGCAGATCTTCCTTAGCGCCTCACTGGTGTAGAACCAGCCGCTGGGCTGGTTGACGCGTACCGTGTGGAAGTCCCTGATCTCGGGGAACTGGTCCGGGTCGTCGGAGTACCGGCCGATGACCCCTCCACCGTACCCGCGCACGCCGACGATGCCGCCGTGCTTCCAGTGAACAACCTTCTCCCTGTAGGATCGCTCGAGCTGCCTGAGCGCGTCCCTGGCAGCGGGCTTCTTGGCTGCCGCCCGCTTCATCTCCGTGACGAAGCTGGGCCATGGGCCCTTTTCCAGTTCATCCAGTAGCGGTGTGTTGTAGTCGTCTTGGCTCAATCGCCCCTCCTTCCCGCAGCTAGGGCTGCACTGTCTCGCCGCGATGGTGGGCCGCGGGGGCCATCGCCTGTCGCCCACCCGCCATCAACCGCGTCGCGTCCACTAGTCTCTGTCCCCACGCCGGGTCGCCCAGCGCGTGCAAGTGAGTGAAACCCGCCAGCACATTCTTGTAGACAATGCCATCCCGCTTTTCGCCGATCCCCTGCCCACGCTCCAGAGAGTAGGCCATCGGCAGGTCATCCGCGTTGTCCACCTTGGCGTAGTGGAACTCGTGGCCCAGCAAGCGCCGTCCCACCTCGAAGAACGGATTCTTGCCCAGGACCTGGCCGGCAACGTACCCGTGCCCCTGGGGACGCGTCGTGAAGCTCACATCGATGGGGAGCGCACCGACCATCTCGAACGTACGGCTCTCCCACCGCAGTGCCCTCGCCAGGTACAGGAGTCCTGCACACTCCGCATAGACAGACAACCCCTCATCGATAGCGACCGCGATCTCCCGTCGAAGCTGGCGGTTCGCTTGCAGCCGTCCCGCGAAGAACTCTGGAAACCCGCCGCCGATGTAGAGCCCAGAGACGGCGGGAAGACGGGAGTCCTCCAGGGCGTTGACGTAGACCAGTTCCGCGCCCGCCTGCTCCAGCGCCTCCAGATTCTCCGGGTAGTAGAAGCTAAAGGCCTGGTCTCTAATGACGCCCAGTCGCACGGACGCTGCCCTCCTGGGGGTGGCGCACTCGGCAGGCGCTGAGAGCGCTGGCGCGCCCCGCGCAAGGCGCAGCACGCTGCCAATGTCCACGCTGGACTCCACCAGCTCGCGGGCCCTGGCAACCTTCTCCTCCAGCCCCGCGGCCTCGCCTTGGGGCACCAGCCCCAGGTGGCGCTCGGCTATCGTCACGCGCCCGGCCTTGGGAAGGCAGCCGAGCACGGGGATCTTGCAGTACTGCCTGATGGCGTGCGCCAGCATCGACTCGTGGCGGCCCGTGGCAACGTTGTTGAGGATCACGCCGGCGATGTTAACCCCCGCCTCGAACTGCTGGTAGCCACTCACGAGCGCGGCCACGCTCCGGGTCATGCGCGTGACGTTCACCACCAGGATGATGGGGGCACCGAGCAGCGTCGCCAGTTGTGCGGTGCTGCCGCTCCCGGCCAGGTCCACGCCGTCGTAGAGCCCCATGGCCCCCTCGATGACGGCCAGGTCCGCCGCCGCACAGGCTCGGTGGAAGGAGCCGAGCACGGCCTCCCGGTCCATCATGAAGAGGTCCAGGTTCCGGCAGGGGCGTTGGGCGGCGGCCGAAAGCCAACTGGAGTCGATGTAGTCCGGCCCCTTCTTGAACGGCTGCACCGTTAGCCCGCGTGCGGCCAGCGCCGCACACAACCCGATGCAGACTGTCGTCTTGCCCGACCGGCCCTGTGGGGCCGCGATGACGACCCGCGGAACCGCCACGTTTAGATCTCCTGAACCATCGTAGACTCCGAGGGACACACCTCCACGCAGGCCAGGCAGCCGGTGCACTCGGCGGGGTCACCGCTCACAGTGGCCATCTTCGTAGGGTCCGTGGCCGTGTCAGGCGCCGGGATATCGGGGGGCCTCGCGATCAGCGACAAGATCTCGACCGGACAGTTGTTCACACAGTCGCCTTCCCCTTCGCACGTTTCTACGTTGATGGTGACGATGTACGTCATTAGGCTGCTCCTCTCTCTCTACCCCTGTCCAGCCCGGTCCCGAACGACAACCATCGGGATGGCCGGCTGGGTGTCTCCGCTGCCTCTGACCCTCGCCGGGTCTCAAGACTACCCCAACGGCTGCCCTCCCTCTGGTGATAGGTCATTTGCACTGCCAGGGGGGGCCTCCGTCTCAATCTACCCTCGGCCAGGTGGAGGCAGAACAGCCATTTGACCTGTGGTGTCAGGTACAGTCTTACCTAATCCAGCAGCCGATCGGCGAGCGCGGTGTGGGACGCCTGGCAGATCTCTGCTGGTCCCCGTCCATGACCATCAACACAACCCTTGTTGGGGCGCCTGTGCCGACACACAGGCCTGGAACACAGCCATAGGCCCGCGGGCCTCACCAACATCCCTGACCGACCACACGAGCACAAACTCGCCCCCACGCTACGTCAGGCCGGTAGCATTCCCAGCCACCCGTGGCGGCAAACTCCACCGACCGCCTCTACACCAGACGAGTTTCCAGGCTATGGAAGCTGGGGGGAATCCGCGAGGGTGACTAACGCTGTTGAAAGGACTATCTACGCTCCCTAGGTGGCAGTATCTACCCAGTCTCGCTCGCGCCGGGACGAAGAGACGGTTTCCGCGCGGTGGCCTGACCTCAGCGCCACAAAGCCAACCACCGGCAACCGCGAGGAAAACCCGAAACGAACGTGCCGTCCGCGCGTGAGCCCTACACCGTGCCAACAACGCCGGTGCGCATGGCGTACCGGATGAGCTCCATCCGGTTGTGGATTCCGAGCTTGGAGGCGATGTTGGCCCTGTGGCACATCACCGTCCGCTTGCTCAGGTGGAGCAGGTCAGCGATCTCCTGGCTCGTGCGTCCCTCGACCACAAGCTTGAGGACCTCGCGCTCTCGTTCGCTGAGGACACCATCCTCATCCTCGGCTATCGTCTCGGGCCCCTGCCGGCAGTACCGAACAACCGCCTGGGCGACGCCGGGCGGCAGGAAGCACTCGCCCGCGTGGACAGTGCGGATCGCCGCCACCAGCTCCGCGCCCACGGAGCGTTTGAGCACGTAGCCCGACGCGCCAGCCTGGAGGACGGGCAGGATATAGCGGTCGCTGTCATGCTGACTGAGTGCCAGAACCCGCACCCCAGGGAAGTCGCGCACCAGCCGCTTTGTCGCCTGGAGCCCGTCCATGCCCGGCATGGCCATATCCATGACCACGATATTGGGCGCGCACGATCGCGCGAGGGCGATGGCCTCCCGGCCGTCAGCGGCCTCCCCCACAACCTGGATGTCCTGGTTGAGGGACAGCATGGCGCGCAGCCCCTCGCGCACTATCCCATGGTCATCTACGAGCAGCACTCTTATTCTTTCCACAGCCATTCACCCCCCTGGGTGTGAACTGGTTCCAGGGGCACCCGCACCCGCACGCTGGTGCCCTCCCCCGGCCGCGACTCAACCACCAGCGTTCCGCCCAGCAGGTCCACCCTCTCGCGCATGCCCATAAGGCCGAAGGGGGAGCCGTCTTTCCCGCGTGCAAGTGTAGCCTCCACGTCAAACCCCTGGCCATCGTCCTCGATGTCGACGGCAACCACCCCATCCTGAATCTCCAAGGTAAGGCTGAAGTTCTCCGCCCCAGCGTGACGCGCGACGTTGGACATGGCCTCCTGTGCCACGCGGAAGAGGGCCGTCTCCAACTCGGGCGGCAGTCGCCTCTCGCTACCCACCGTCTCGAACGTCACCTGGACGCCCAACGGCCGCAAGCGGGTGTCCGCATAGAACTCAAGGGCTTCCAGGAGCCCCAAGTCGTCCAGCAAGGTCGGGCGGAGGTCGCGGATGCTCCGGCTAATCTCCGCCGACACCCGCTCGGTGAGGGCGTTGGCCGACGCCAGCACCCGCCGCAGCTCGCCGTCATTGGGCGCAGCTAGCTGCAAGGCCGTCCCAATGGCGAGGGCCAGACCGGTCAATAGCTGGGCTGGCTCGTCATGCAACTCCCGTGCGATCCGCTTCCGCTCCTCCTCCTGCGCCGCGATGTATCGCCGGAGGAACGTACTGCTTGCCTCTTCCTTGCGGCGAACGGCCTCGTACAGGCGAGCGTTCTCGATGGCCACCGCGAGCTGGCTGCCGATAGAGACCAGCAACTGGAGTCTCGTATCAGCGAAGCAGGCCTCCGGCGCGCAAGCGATCAAGATCGCGCCCAGCACCCTCTCTCTGGTAGCAATGGGGACGCAGGCCAAGTCGGAGCCATCGTACTGAGCCTTGCCAACATCCAGCCGGTCTTCCGGCCGCCCGGCGGACCCCACGAGCCTCTGGAACTCCACAGGGTCGAGGCCACGCACCACCGTGATGGGCTCCTCGCCATCCTCGCCGCCCACCTGTATCCCACCCGCCTGCGAATCCAGAAGGTCTAGGACCAAGTCGAGAGCAAGCCCCAGCGTACCCCGCAGATCCATCGACCGCGTCATGGCCGAAGAGAGGGAGACCAGAGTGGACAGCTCCTCGCTCATGCGTATGACCTGCTCCTCCATCCGCTTGCTCTCGCTCACGTCCCGGACGGCCTCCAGCACGGTGGTGACCTCCCCACGGCCGTCCTTGATCGGCGACACTTCGATGTCGAGGTAAGTGGTGCCACCAGAGGCATCGCGGTGAGCCTGTGTGGCGCGGGCCGGCTGGCCGCTCCGCCACACGGCGCGCGCCGGGCATCCGCCATACCACAGCTCGCACGTCTCGTCGGCACCGCGCAGCGCACGATAACACGGCTGCCCGACGAGCGATCCCTCTTCACCACGCCGGCGCAGCAGCGCCCGGTTGGCCTCGATCACACGGTAGTCCTTGTCGATGACGGCCAGTTGGTCCTGCATCGTGTTGAACAGCAGGATCAAGTAGTCCCGGGAGCGCTCGAGGTTGTTCCGCGCCTCACGCAACTCGGCGGTCCGCTGCAACACCTTTTGCTCCAGTTCCTGGCCCCAGCGGCGGATCTCTTCCTGCGAAGCCTTCACGCGCCTCCGCATCGTCTCGAAAGCCCCAGCCAGGACGCTGATCTCACCCCCGCCCATCGGCCGCACGGGCTCATCCAGGTCGCCCTCGGCGATGCGGACACAGGCACCGGTCAACTCCTTGACCGGCCGCACCATTCGGACGACGATCAGCCAGCTCACCACGCAGGCGATCACAAAGAACGCGCTCCCGAGAAGGAGCGCGCGGCGGAACAGCGCATCCGCTGAAGCGAACGCCTCGCTGGCGGCCTGGCGCACCACGACGCGTAACGGCACTCCCGGAAGCGACGCGGACGCCTTGACGCCGCCGTCCTCGTCGCCTACGGCGCCGATGCGCTCGGGGCGGGTGCTGGCCAGCACAACGCCGGCATCACTCAGCACCTCAGCGGAACCGGTCTTGCCGGGCGCGACATGTTGGAGCAGGTTGGCTATGCCAGGCTGAGTGAGGTCGGCGACCATGAGGACGGCACCGCCTTGCGGCGATGGAAGCGGAGCAAGGATCGACGCCGTGGGGCGCGGAGCGAGAAGCGGGGAGGGGCCCAGCAGCGACGCGGAATCCCCCACGACTACGCCCCCCTTCTGCAACACCTGCTTCACGCCCGGCGAGCCTGACACATCGAGGCCAAGGAGGGTGGGGTCGTACGGCGATGTCCATAGGATGCGGCCGCCGCCATCTACGCGCACAAGGGACTCGGCCGCAGGGCCCAGCTCCAGGCGCAGGCCGCGCCACAAAGACCGCGTCCCTTCGGTTCGCTCGCCGCCATCCGTGGGCAGTCCCACAGCTTTGGCCGCCGCCACTTCACCCATCTGCTGGAGGCGGTCGTAGAGGCCTGCGGCCCCGGCCTCCGCTGCGAACTGGTTCGGATCGACATTAACCAGCACCAGTCCCTCTCCCGGCGGAGGGAGCGCCGCAAGGACCGCCTCGGTGGCCTGGGGATTGAGGAGGGAAGGGATATTCGTCAGGGACGCGGAGTCACCGATGACGACGTCCCCGGTCTCCTGCACCTGACGCCAGCCCGGCGTTCCGGAGACGTCGAGACCGACAAGGGTCGGGGCATAGGGTGAAGTCCAGAGGACGTGCCCGCCGGCATCGAGCTCCACGACGCGCCGGGCCACCGGGCCCAGTTGCACTCGCAGGGCGCTCCAATAGGACCTGGTCTGCTCGGTCCGGTCACCGCCCTCGGTTGGGAAGCCCGGCGCCTGGACAGCCGCGAGCTTCGCCATCTGGGAGAATTCGTCGCTCAGGTTCAGGGCAGTGAGTTCGGCGATGACCTGGCGCTCCTCCCGCGTCCTCGACTGGCTGTCCTCCACCCAATGCAAGCCGAGGACGACGAAGCCAGAGAATACGATCACCAGGCCGAGGCTCACCAGAGCCAGGACTCGAAGAAGGAGGCTTGTCCTGTCGAACAGCCGCCTCATCCCCCACAGAAGCCGCACGAACTCTCCTCCCCAGGCGCGGGAGATACGTCTCGCTGTCCCCACGCGATCAGCGTGGCCCCCCGAATGACCGGCGGCTCACGGCTTCCGCCGCCCAGCTATTCAGCCTCTGGCGCCCGTCATCGCCTGCGAGTGCCGCACGAACATCTCACCCCCGCAGACGCATCCGTCAGCCCTGCCCCTACATTGTGAACCCTATCACACCGAAGACCGGAGTTCAATAGCTGACCTGCCCCACGCAGCGAGGCAGATGCCGGGAATCTCAGCCACGGTGAAGGTTGGGGAAACGAACGAAGGGAGAGTATGGAGCAGTGAGCCCGCCAACCGGACATGGTGTCGGATAGAGGGACATCCCGGAGCCTGCTCGCCTCGTTGCGAAGTCCTCTCAGAACCCCTTGAAGGGATTGGGACCCATGGCCCGCAACTCTTCGGCGAAGTCGTTCAGTAGCTGGGGGAGCTTGTCGTACTCGTCGATCGCCACCTCCACCAGCTTGACGCGCTCCGGCTCCAGCCGCAGCCGGCCAAGCGTTTCTTTGACGTTCTCCATCCGCCGGTTCGCCAGTTCACTCCCTTTGATGAAGTGGCACTGGTAGTCGTCGCCGTAGCGGCAGCCGAGCAGGATCACCCCGTCGATCCCCCGGGACATGGCGTCGGCGATGAACACCACGTTGGTCGACCCCAGGCAGCGCATCGGGAGCACGCGGACGCTGGGGTCGATCATCCTGCGCCGAGCACCAGCCATGTCCAGGGCCGGGTAGGCGTCGTTCTCACAGACGAGGGCGAGAACGCGCAGCTTATCCTCCTCCTCGGGAACAGAGATCGCCTTGATGGCAGAGGCAATCTGGTCGATGCTGTAGTTCTTAAACGAGATCAAGCGCTCGGGGCAGGCGCCCATGCAGACACCGCAGCGCCGGCAGCGGTTCAGGTTAGGCATCGGCGTGCCCTTCTCGTCCTCATCGATAGCACCGAAGGGACACTCCTCCGTGCACCGCTTGCACTGCGTACAGCGCTGGAGCATGTAGGCTGGGAAGTACGGGTCGCCGACGCGTGGATGCAGTGCCTGCCCCTGCTCCAGCAGCGTCAGGCTCTGGACGGCGCGCAGAGCGGCCCCCATGGCATCCTCCACGCTGGCAGCCACGTTCATCGGGTCGCGCACGCAGCCAGCGGTGAAGATACCGGTGCGCTGGGTCTCATAGGGCCAGCAGACGTAGTTCGAGTCTGGGAAGCCAAGGTTGGACACGGGCAGGTCAGGGCCCTGACGGTACTGGAGGTTGAGCACTCCGGCAGCCCTCGGCTCCATCCCCACTGCCAGAACGACGAGGTCGGCCTCGAGCTGGATGGAGTCGCCCAGGGGGGTGTGCTCCGCCTGGACCAGCAGCGTGCCGTCGCTTCCTCCGGCCACGGACGTGACTTCGCCCCGCAGGAAGAAGACCCCATCTTCCTCCTGCACGCGCTTGTAGAAGTCCTCGTACTGGCCGGGAGTGCGGATGTCCTTGTGGAGGATGTAGACCTGGGCTTCCGGCTGAGCTTGGCGGACGTACAGGGCCTGCTTCAGGGAAACGAGGCAGCAGACCGACGAGCAATAGGACAGGTGGTTGTCGTCCCGCGAGCCAGCACACTGCACGAAGACTACCTTCTGGGGAGGCCTGCCATCGGAGGGCCGCACCAGACGGTCCTCTTTGGCCATCTCCTCCAGCATGACGCTGGTAACGACGTTGGGGGACTGGCCGAAGCCCAGGTGTCCGAGCTTGCTGGCGTCGTAGGGCGTCCAGCCGGTGGCCAGCACGATAGACCCCACCCTCAGATCGACCGGGGCGCCGTCCTGAAGCGCGCTTACCTGGAAGGCACCCGGCCCTCCTTCGACCTTCTCTACCCGTGTTGAGGTCAGCACCTTGATGCGGGAGTGATTCTCGACAGCCGCCATCGTCTCCGCCACCGGAGGGGGCTCCGGATCGCGGTACGGGGGACGGCTGGGCGAGATCTGGCGGAACCGAGTCAGCCAGCCGCCGAGGACGGCCTTCTCCTCCACGAGCACCACGTTGCAGCCGGCCTCCGCCGCCCCGAGCGCAGCCGTTAGGCCGCTGATACCGCCGCCGACCACGAGGACCGTGCGCTCCGGGCCCTCGCCGGGGGGGTCGGGGGGTTCTGTCCTCTCGCTCTTGACGATTCCCATGCGGAGCAGGTCCTCGGCAAGTGCCTGCGTCTCTTCCTCATTGGGAGCATGGCTCCACGCCACCTGCTCGCGGAGGTTGACACGCTCGACGAGGGCCGACCCCAGGGTGAACTCATCGGTCTTGACACGGGGCGAGCAGGCGGCGATGACGAGCCTCTGGATGTCGTCGCCCTGGCCGTCCTGGCTAAGTGGCGCCACTCCCTCCGGGCCACAGAGGAAGGGGTGGCGCGTCACCGATACGCCATACTCCTCCTCGACGGTCGCGCTCAGTCGCTCGACGTCCAGCGCCTCGCCGATGCCACAGCCGGTGCAGACATAGACACGGGGCTTCGCGTCCATAGCCTCAGTTCCTACCTAGGTCCCGAATCGCCTTCAGAGCTGCCGCCGTACCGTCGCGCACGCTGCTGGCGACATCCATCGGGCGCTTCGCTACCCCTGCAACGTGGATCCCGTCGTCGCGGCCGTTGCTCGACGCGAACCCGTACGCGTCCAGGGCAAGATCCGCACCAGGCAGCTCGTTGCCGGGCACCATTCCCGTGGCCAGCACAACCAGGTTCACAGAACGGCGAATCTTCGCGCCGGTCACGCTACTGTCCGCCTCCACCATCAGGTCTCCCGTACCAAGGTCTTCCTCAACCCGGGCCACCTTGCCGTAGAGAACCTCCACCGCCTCGTCTTTCTGGACGCGCCGGTAGAACTCCTCGTAGCGGCCCGGCGCCCGTACGTCCATGAAGAATAGCGAGACACGAGCATCCGGGTTCTGTTCCCGCACATAGGTGGCCTGCTTGAGCGAAGCCAGGCAGCAGACGGCCGAACAGTACGGCAGGTGGTTCTCGTCCCGGGAGCCGGCGCACTGTACGAAGGCGACGCTCTTCACCTCCTGGCCGTCCGTCGGCCGGAGGATTCGGCCGCCGGTGGGACCGTCGGCCGCAGCAAGCCGCTCCATCATCACGTTGCTGATCACGTTGCCGCACCTGCCGAAGCCCAGGTTCTCCAGCGCCTCGGCATCATAGGGCTGCCAGCCCGTAGCCACGACGATCGAGCCGACGTTTAGCTCCACCGTCTGAGGCTGCATCGTCAGGTCGATGGCATCGTAGCGGCAGGCCGGGACACACTTCGAGCACTCTTCGCCCAGGCACGCCTTGTCGTCGATGGCGTAGAGCATCGGCATGGCCATGCCATGCGGCAGGTAGACGGCCTTCGTCTTGCCCATGCCGTAGTTGAACTCGTCGCTGCGCTCGACAGGGCAGACAGCCGCGCACTCGCCACAGACGGTGCAGGTGTCCCGCACATAGCGCGGCTGCACCTTCAACGTGACCTGGAAACTGCCCCGCTGGCCCGCCACCTTCTCGACCTGAGCGAGGGTGAGGAGCTGAATGCGGGGGTTAGTCCGTATGCGTCTGAAGTAGAGCTCCAGGCCGCAAATCGGCGGGCAGAGCTTGGGGAAGAAGCGGTGCATGCGGGCCACTCGGCCGCCGGCGCTGGCGTCCTTCTCCACCAGGCAGACGTCGTGCCCTGCCTCCGCCGCCTCCAGCGCGGCGCTCATTCCCGCCATCCCGCTCCCGATGACCAGGATGCTCGCTTTCATCATGCTCTCGCGTTCACGATGCTATTGCTCCCCAGACCTGGACTGTCCTCTGGCCCCTGCCAGCCCGCAACACCATCACGCCCCTTGCCGCTTTCTGGCCGCTGGGGCGCATGTACTGGTGCGTGGACCGCTGACACCAATCTAGGCTCGACATGCCGGGGGCAGAAGGGCCCTTTGACCTCTGGCGTCAGGTACGGTCGTCCTTACTTGCCCCCGACCGAACGGCTCGGTACGTCTTCAACCCATAGTGAGGCGTATGCGCAAGCGCGACACGGGACCGTGCGCCACAGAGAAAGCAGCCCTCCGGTCGCGTCCCTGAAGCCTCCCCTCCCCGCCGCCCCGCCCGCTGAAGCCGGGGCGGCGGGCAGCGCTGGCGGTACGCTACGGCACGAGCTGCACGTATGGCTTCTGACTAAGGTGCCACTCGCCCGTCGCCGCATCGTACCGGGAGTTGACGAACACCTTCCAGTTGGCGTCGTCGATCTCCGGGTAGTCGGTCCGGTAGTAGTAGCCCGGCCAGCGGGTCTCCTTGCGGGCCAGCATGTGCCGGACGTGCGCCTCCGCGGTCCAAGCCCGGTGGTGCAGCTCCCAGCACCGCATGAGGTCGTGGAGGTTGCTGGCGCCCAGCTTGCCCAGGTCCTCCTTCAAGATAGCCAGCAACTCCAGCGCGCGCTTGAGCATGGGCTCGCTGGTCCTGTACCAGGTGGAGGTACCAGCAGCGTACTCGTCCATGAGCTTCTGCAGACGCGTGAGCCCCTGCTTCGGCGTGATGAAGTTGGGGTTCACGTCCGGCACCGTCGAGGCACCCTTGTGCTGGTCGTAGGTCCCCAGAGGCCGGTAGATCTCCTCCTTGAGGGCATCGACACGCCCCTGGTCCACGTTGACGTCGCCGGGGTTGTCCCGGACAAAGGCCACGGCCGCCTTGGCGGCGAGCCGGCCCTCCGTGAAGGAGCCGGACGAGAACTTGTGCGGGGCAGCTCCCACGCCGTCGCCGGCTGTGAAGAGACCCTTCACCGTGGTCATCCGGTTGTAGCCCCAGCTCCAGTCCGCGGGACCGCCGAGGTCACCCGGGCCGCTGACCCACATGCCGGCGCAGCCGGAGTGGGAGCCCATGATGTACGGCTCAGCCAGTTGCAGCTCCGATTTCTGCTGCTCAGGGGCGATGTTCTGCCCGGCCCAGAGGATAGCCTGAGAAATGGTCATGTCGAGGAAGTCCTCCCAGGCCTCGCTCTCCAGCTCGCGGAGCTTCTTGGCGTCGCCGGCGGCCAGTTCGGCCAGGGCCTGCTCGGTGCGCATGTAGATCGGCCCCTTGCCGTCCAGGATGTCAGTCAGCATGAGGTGGTTGCGCAGCGGGGTAGGCGTCGGCTTCACCGAGCCGTACGGCTCGTACTTCTTGAGCTCGTCGGCGCGGGTGACGATGTAGTCCTCATCGTAGGCGTTGGTGGCCTTGGACTTGAGGAGCAGGAACCAGGCGCCAACAGGCCCGTAGCCGTCCTTGAACCGGCTCGGGATGAAACGGTTCTCCATCTGCGTCGCCTCGGCGCCAGCCTGTATCATCATGGCGAACGTGGAGCCGGTGTCGAAGATGGCGTACCAGGTGCGGCCAAGGCCCTCGCCCACGGACCGCGGCCGGAACAGCAAGGTGGCGCCGCCCGCGGTGACGATAACCGTCTTGGCCTTGAACACGTAGTACTTGCCCTCGCGGACATCTACGCCCACGGCACCAGCGATCCGGTTGGGGTCGTCCGGGTCGCTGAGGAGATGCGTGACCGCCACGCGCTCGATCAGGTTTCCCTGCCCAAGCGCGGCGCGAGTACCTTCGGCCACGATGGGTTTGTAGGACTCGCCGTTGATCATGATCTGCCAGCGGCCCTCACGGACGTACCGGCCCTCCGGCGTCTTCCAGATCGGAAGACCCCACTCCTCGAAGAGATGGACCGAGCCGTCCACGTGGCGCGCCACGTCGTAGACCAGATCCTCTCGCACGATGCCCATCAGGTCCGTGCGAACGTACTTGACGAAATCTTCCGGGGTGTTCTCACCCCAGCGCATGCCCAGGTAGGTGTTGATCGCCGACAGGCCCTGGGCCACGGCGCCGCTTCTCTCGATAGCAGCCTTCTCGACCAAGACTACCTTCAGGTCCTTGCCCCAGTAGCTAGCCTCATACGCGGCGCCGCACCCGGCCATGCCGCCGCCGACCACGAGCACGTCGCAGTTGACAACTTCGGTCTTGATGTCCATCGATTCTCTCCGCCTACTTCTTCAACTGGGCGAGCTCGCTCATGCCCAGCTCCTGGGGCTCGCCAGAAAGCAGTTGACTCTTCAAGCCCTCGGCGGTCGGCTGCGCCGCACCAGCGAAGGCAACGGCCGAGCCCTCGGGCTTCGTGCGAATGGGGAAACGGAAACGCTTCAGACTCCCATCGCGGAACTGGACCGTCCACATGATGGAGTCGGTGCCCCGCATGGGGACGACACTGGCGCCCAGCGGCACGAAGTCGGCGTAGCCCCTCACGTCGATGGCCTGAGTGGGGCAGATCTTGACGCAGGAGTAGCACTCCCAGCAGGCATCGGGTTCCTGGTTGTACGCCTTTTCTGTTTCCTTGTTCAGAACCATCAGGTCATTGGGGCACACGTACTGGCAGGCCGTCCTGTCCAGGGCTTTGCAGCCGTCACACTTCTCCGGGTTTACATAGCTGGGCATCTTACACCCCTCACTCCTTTCTCAGCCATCCCGAGTGGCCGCCCAGACCACCTGTGCCTCTCGGGAGAGCCACCAGTGGATGCAAACACTCAGGCCCCCCCACCGGAGGAGGCCAGAAAGTCCCCTACCACATCCACGCGCCCCTTCTTGAGCACCAGTCCGAGCAACTGGTCCTTCACCTCGCGCGGCAGCAGCTCGATGGTCTTGGTGGTAGCCGTGTCACACTTGGCGTTCGGGTAGCGCTTCAGCAGAGCGTCTCGCTGGGAGGCGTTGGCCGGCACCTGGATGACCTTCAGCCCCGCCAGCACATCCTTGGTCATCCCCCCGACACCCGCCTTGGTCAGCGCCTCCAGGCGCTCTTCGTTGATCCAGACGTTGATGAGGAACACCTCTTCGCTCATCGTCCTGCCCTCCACTACAGAGACGGCATCGTGATCACCGGGTCCTCCCGCTCGAGGTACCTTTCGGTCACGAAGGGGGACCCGCCGCCGTACTTCTCTGCGCACTCCATCACCAGGTCGAACACCTCAGGGCGGAAGAGGAGCCGCGGCGGTTTCACCCCGTCCTGGATGATACTGCGGATCAGGCTGCCGCTGAACCGCTGCGCCGCCTCCTTGTGACCGCACTGGTCCTCGTACGCGATGCCCGCACACTCAGGGCAGTAGTACCACTCGAATGCCTTCACCGGATAGATACCCAGGTCCGGCAGTTCCTCGAAGATACGGTGGGCGGCGAACGGGTCGTAGTAGGTCCCCACCCCGGCGTGGTCACGGCCAAACATGTGATGCGTGCAGCCCAGGTTCTTCCGCACGATAGCGTGGAAGACCGCCTCCCGTGGGCCGGCGTAGCGCATGTCCCAGAACAGGAGGGATGTCATGTGGATACCCTCCTGGAAGTAGCCGGCCTGGCGTAGGATGTCGTGCGTGAGGATGATAGCCTCGTCGATGTAGTCGCCGGCCCGCTTCTCACCGATGATCGCGTTCACCAGGACGGCATCCGCGTTCGCCGAGAACCAGGCCCCTTTCATCAGCCATTCGTGGCCCGTGTGAGGCACGTTCCGCGTCTGGTGCGCCACCACGCGCTTCCAGCCGCGTCGCGCGAACTCCTCGCGAAGCACTCGCGGCGGGTAGAAGAAGCGGTCAAACGGCGGGTTGATCGTCGGCGGGTTAACGATAGTGACCTTACCGCCCAGGAAGCGCCCCTTGTAGGCCTGGGTGCGCCTGACACCCGGATGCTTGTCCTCCTTGGTCCCATAGACATTCTGGGCCATGACGTCAAGGTCGTACGAGAAGACCTCCTCGATATCCAGGGTGGCCAGTGGGCTGCCCTCATAAGTCAGGAGCAGACTGTCCCCCTGTTTCACGCCCAACTCCTGGAGTTCTCGTTCCCCCACATCGAAGATGATAGGGATGCTCCACACGTAGCCGCTGGCGAGCGTCATCTTCTTGACCACGGAGTCGACGTCGGCCTGGGTCATGAACCCTTCGAGGGGCGAGAAGAAGCCATAGGCGATACTCACTACCTCCCGTGCTAGCTGGCTTCTGATCGGTATGCTCGGTAGTCCTTTGATCCTCTCCTTAGCCTTCTTGGGCTCTTCGAGTCGCTCGACGAGCGTGCCGCCATGAGGGGACAGGGCATTGTCAACCACATGCACCTCCGACTTCGCTGGGACTCTGCGCACGAAACCCCGGTCCAGGGTCGCCCCTGGGCCCGCCTGGTAACCCACTCACTAAGGATAGTGACGGCCGCCAGGCCGACAATAGGCAAGGGTGACTATTGCCGCTCGCACGACCGCCTAGCGAGCTTCTGAACGACTATCTAGTACCCAGGGGCCTGGTAGAAGGCTCCGCCACCTCACGGCACCTGGAGCGTGTTGGAAAACGCCCTTGCGCCGGCCTCGTCATTCTCTGCGCAGCGAAGAATCTCGTTCATGGAGACCCTTCGCGTTGCCTGCCTGCCGGCAGGCCCGCCTGTCGGACTGGCAGGCAGGCTCAGGGTGACAGAACAGACAAGGTTCGGCGACACGCTCTCTATCCTCCAGTCCGAGGGCGGCGAACCGGCCGTCACGCGTTCCACCCGCAGCGGAACGTCGGGGCCTTTCCAGCAAGCAAGTAATTGCAGCCTAGCCCGCGACCGCCTTGTAGGCAAAGCCCGCGAGGGCCCCAAGAAGCACGAGCCACACAGAGTTCACGTTGAAGCGAACGAGCAGCACGGCGCCAAGAGCAGCCAGAACGCCTGTCAGCGGGTCGACAATGGCGCCCCGGGCCAACTGCCAGGTGACACCTGCCATGAGCGCCAACGCGGCCACGTTCACACCGTCAAGAAGCGCGCCCGCCCAGGGCGAGTGGCGAAGGTACGGGATGATCGGGCCGCTGACTGCCACGAAGACGAACGAGGGCAGGAAGACGCCGGCTGTCGCCAGCAGCGCTCCCTGCCAGCTTCCCAGCAGATAGCCGATGAAGGTGGCCGTCGAGAGCACGGGGCCGGGGGTCACCTGGCCCACGGCGACGGCGTCCAGGAGCTGTTTCTCCGTCAGCCAGCCAAGGCGCTCGACGAAGTCGGCGCGTAGGAACGCCAGCAGCACGTAGCCGCTTCCATACAGAATGGACCCGATCTTGAGAAACATGAGGAAGAGCTGGCTCAGGCTGACGGCGGCCACCCCTGCCGCGGCACCGCCAACACCCAGCAGCAACGCGAGCTTGGCCGCGCCCAGGCCCGGCAGGAATAGCCCCGCCGAGCCGGCCCCCAAACCGGCCACACGCGGCAAATTGCGGGCCAGCACGACGAACAGCCCGGCGCCAAACAGCAGGGCGATCTCGTTGAACCCCAGTAGGTAGAGAACAAGCACCACAATGCCCATCGCCGGCACCAGACGGCCGCGGACGGCCGTCCGCCCAAGGCCCCAGAGCGCCTGCACCACCACACCGATGATGACCGGCTTGACGCCGTAGAGGAGCCAGGAGACCTCCGGCGTCGAGCCGTACCTGACGTATGCCCAGGCGAAGCCCAGCGTTATGAGCATGGCCGGGACGATGAAGCAAACGCCGCCAAGGACCAGCCCCCGCCAGCCTGCGCGTACCCGGCCTAGGTAGCTCGCCATCTCGGTCGCGTTAGGGCCCGGAATGAGATTCGTGGCGCCGAGAAGGTCCAGGAACCGCGAGTCGTCTAGCCAGCGGCGTCGCGCCACGACTTCATCGCGCATCATCGCGATGTAGACGGCGGGTCCCCCATAGGAGAAGAAGCCCAGCCGTAGGAACAGCAGCCCGACCTCGGCCAGCCGCCCCGCCTGGCCGACCTGGGCGACAGACTGGCCGTCAACCCGGTCTGGCTTCCCTTCCACGACTCGGCCTCCCCACGGCCATCGCCTGGCTGGCCGGTTGGTCCTCCCTATGAGGACGGTCGTACGCCGTGGTGATTGTAATACCAGCGTCCGGGAACAGGCGAGCGGCCAGCACCCCGAGGGCGAGAGGACGGAGGCCGGATAGCCCCCGCTGTCGAAGGTGGAGGGTTGGGCGTTCCCTCACGCCCGCCGTGGTGTATCATGGGACAGCGCGGCGGCGGCCCCGCCATGCCTGCCTGCCTCCGCCAAAGGCGGCCAGACGGCCGCCCGTCCGGGCGGATGCGCCCCTGGCGGAGGGCAAGTAGGGCGTGAGGCCGCCGACCACGGAGGTACGACATGTCAGAGCTGTGGTTCACCCCCGCATACGAGCTCGCCGAGCGCATCCGATCGCGGGACCTGTCCCCCGTCGAGCTGATGGAGGCCTGCCTGGCCCGCATCGAGGAGGTGAACCCGGCCCTGAACGCCTTCATCGCCTTGCGCCCGGAAGAGGCGCTGGCCGAGGCCCGCGCCATGGCCGACAGCATCGCCCGCGGTGAGGACCCGGGCCCTCTGGCCGGCCTCCCGTTGGGAGTCAAGGAGCTGGAGGACGCGGAGGGGTTCCCCTCCACTCACGCCTCCGTGCCGTTCAAGGACAACTGGCCGGAGAGGGACTCGGTTCAGGTGGAGCGGCTGAAGAAGGCGGGCGCCATCGTCCTGGGGAAGACCAACGCGCCGGAGTTCGGCTCCACCGCCTTCACCCGGAACCTCCTCTTCGGGGTGACGCGCAACCCCTGGAACCTGGAGCGGACGCCCGGCGGCTCAAGCGGGGGCTCCTCGGCAGCCATCGCGTCCGGCATGGTACCCATCGCCACGGCCTCCGATGGAGGCGGCTCCACCCGCATCCCTGCCTGCTATGCCGGCTGCTTCGGCCTCAAGCCGACCTTCGGCAGGATACCACGCGGGCCCTTCAAGATGCTGACCTGGAGCGACACGGTGGCCTTCGGGCCCATCACCCGCACCGTGCGTGACGCCGCCCTCTTCCTGGACGCCGTCGTCGGCACCCACCCGTCCGATCCCGATTCGCTGCCCCACCCCGGCATCTCCTACGTCCAGGTGCTGGAACGCCTGCCGAAGCGGCTCCGCATCGCCTGGAGCCCCACGCTGGGTTACGCCCGCGTGGAGAAGGACGTGATGCGCGAGGTCCGGGAGGCGGTTCGCGTCTTCGAGAAGCTGGGGCACGTCGTGGAGGAGCTTGACGAGGGGTTCCCGGACCCAGGCCTCGCCTGGGCGATGGTGGCGGGAGGCGAGGTCTATGCTCAGATCGTCCACTTGATCGACGACCACCGCTCCGAGTTCGGCCGCGGCTTCCTGGCCGGCACCGAGCGGGCGCGCGAGGTGACGCCGGACAGGTACGGGGCGGCCCAGCGGGTCCGCGCCGAGCTGGTGAACTTCCTCTGGCGCCTCTTCGACCGCTACGACCTCCTGCTGACGCCAACGCTGCCAACGGAGGCCTTCGACGCCCGCGGCAAGATGCCGACGGAGATCGACGGCCAGCCGGTGCAGAACCCGCTCATGTTCGTGGCCTTCACCTACCCCTTCAACCTCTCGGGCCACCCGGCGGCGACCGTCCGCGCCGGGCTCACAGACGCCGGCCTGCCCGTCGGCCTCCAGATCGTGGCGCCGCGCCACCGTGAGGACCTGGTGCTCCAGGCCTCCTACGCCTACGAGCACGAGCGCCCCTGGAACGACAAGTGGCCACGGGAGATCAAGGCGCTCGAGGGGGAGTAGGGGCGAATGCGGAAGTAGCAGAGGCCGCACTGGACCTGATGTAACCCGCTGGCAGCGGCAACGAGGAGTGGGCGTCGGTATGGATGGTTCTCCGTCATTCTTGGGAATCGACGCGGACTTATGGACCGCGGCAGCTACCTTGGCAGGTCCGTTGGTCGCTGTTCTTCTGGGTCTTTGGATATTCAGAATCCAGCAACAGTCGCAACACGCCTCGCAAAGATTCCTCACGGATGGAATACACAAGCTGCACGGCACGCTGAGCACCCTGCTCAGCATTCACCTACAGAACTACCAGATTGGTGGCTATGTTATTCGGATTCTGAAGACGTACAAACTGGGCGATCCACTTACCCCGGATCCCAACGAAATCCCACGATTTCTAGGCCTCGAATTGGAGTCGCTGCCCATCGATTCCCTGCTGCCTGTGCAAGAGCTCATTGGAGATCGCGTAGTACTTGACTGGGTCATGCTCGCCGTATCAGACGTCACGCTGGAGGCGAAGGAAGGTGAGTTCCAGATTAGACAGCCCGTAGCAGCCTACTATGGGTGCGATCCATCGACTACTAAACTGGATGTTGACGAGGCCGTGCGGCGGTTGACGTTGATCCTAGAAGGTTGGAATTGTCGCGTCTCAGCCCACTTCGCTCTCGTGGATCGACTCAATGACCTCGCCGGTCACGTTGCGAGAAAGCGCCCTTGGACCGTTCAGGGCTATTACAGCGTGTGGAAGCGTTCGGAGATTGACAAGATACGGGAGGAAATGCGGCGAGGATACCAGAACGCGCAGAAAGCGCATCAGGACACCGACGCTGTGCTGAAAAGCGGCGGGGCCGCTTGTTGACCCCAAAACGTCGAATTCGACTTACGAGGCCCGCTGGCGGTTGTCCGGCATGGGCACAAGTTCAGAGTCATGCTGTCCGCTCGTGCACCCTTGACTACAACCACAGACGGGGCACGTTTCGTCTTCCGCAGGTCCGCAGCCAAACGCGTCGTTTGGTCGCACTGGTTCGGAAGCCATGCCAGCCTGAAGGTTCTCAAGTATTTAGATTCACCTCTGAGGGTTGAAACCCTCAGCTTCGAGGAAGCTGCGGATTTCAATCCGCAGGATTAACTTACTTCGTTTAACGCCATAAGGCTGGCCTTCGGGAACCTCGCTCACTGCACGTGGGAACTCCAACTCGGTAGCGGCGACCTTCAGGTCGCCACCTGCTTCACTCACGAGAGGCACGTGGCGAGCTAAAGCTCGCCGCTACGGAATCATCCACGCCCCGCCTGCTGAAAAGGGCCAACGTAAGGCAGGCCCTGGCGCGCCCGCTACGGCTTGAGCACTATCTTCCCGAAGTGGTTGCCCGTCTCGATCATCTCGTGGGCCTTGGCGGCGTCGCGCAGGGGCAGGACGGTATCGACCACCGGCTTGATCTTGCCCGCCTCGACGGCCTTGAGCCCCTCCACTAGCTCCGCCTTGTTCCCCTGGTGCGAGCCCAGCAGCGAGAGCTGCTTCTGGAAGAGGAAGCGCAGGTCGGTCCTACCCTCGAAGCCGGTAGTGACGCCGCAGATCACCAGCCGGCCACCCCAGGCCAGGGCCTGGATGCTCCTCTCCCACGTCCCCTCTCCCGTGTGCTCGAAGACCACCTCCGCCCCTTTTCGACCGGTGATGCGCCGGACCTCGGCCACCACGTCCTGCGTTTTGTAGTTGATGCACTCGTCGGCGCCCAAAGCCTTCGCCTTGGCGCACTTCTCGTCCGTCCCGGCGACGGCGATGACTCGGGCGCCGGTCATCTTCACTACCTGGATGGCAACGTGGCCGATGCCGCTGCTGGCGCCCCACACCAGCACGTCCTCGCTCGGCCTGAGCTGCGCCCTGGTTATGAGCATGTGCCAGGCCGTCAGCAGCACCAGGCCGATGCCTGCCCCTTCCTCCCAGCTCAGGTTGGAGGGCATGGGTATGACGTTGACCTCGGGGATGCGGACATACTCGGCGTAGGCGCCGTCCAGGGGCCCCGTCTGGAAGCCCCATATCTTGAACTGGCGGCAGAAGTACTCATGGCCTGAGGTGCAGGCGGCGCATATCCGGCAGCTCAGACCCGGGTGGACGATCACCTTGTCGCCCACCTTGACGGTGGTGACGGCGCTGCCCACCTCCGCGACCTCGCCCGCGACGTCACTGCCCGAGATGTGGGGCAGGTCGAACTTCATCCCCGGCAGTCCCTGCCTGGCCCACACGTCGTTGTAGTTGCAGCCCACGGCCTGCACCTTGATGATGACGTCACCCGGACCCGGTTGAGGCTCCGGCACGTCCTCGTACTTGAGAACGTCTATCCCTCCATGCTCGTGGAACACGACCGCCTTCATGCCTTCTTCTCCTCTCGCCGACCGGGCAGCGCGTCCGCCGACGCCGCCGGGCGCCGCTCTGTGGGCCCCGAACCTTCTTGGATCTGAGGACGTATGCTCCCGCGAACCCGCGGCCAGCGGGCGGGCCCGCGCGAGCAGATGAAACCGCCGCCAATGATTGCGGTCAAGGGCCTCTTGCGCAAGGGCCATTCGGACGGGACCATGCGCTGGAGCCGAGGCTGACCCCCGCCTGAGACTGGCCGAGGGTCCGGACTCTGCTATACTTGCGCCGCTGCACGAAGGCGACGGGCGTATCCAAGGTGAGGTGTGGGATGAAAGACGCGAGCCTCTGGCTGGACGAACCAGACCTGGCCGGTGCGGAGTTGCCTCAAGCGAACGGCCGCATAGAGGCCGATGTTGCGATCATCGGCGCCGGCATCACGGGTCTCTCGGCCGCGTGCCATCTCAAGGGCCGCTTTCCAGATCTGGCTGTTGTTGTGCTTGAGCGCGAGCGGGTCGGCTCCGGCGCCTCGGGTCGTTCCAGCGGTGCCATCACTGACATCCCAGAGCGCAGGTGGGCACGCAAGCTGGCCAAAGACGGCGAGGAGGAGACGCGTCGTGCCGCAGCCTTCCAGCGCAGCGGCGTGGAGACTGTGCTGCGTCTGATCCAGGAGGGAGAGATCGAGTGCGACCTCTGCTCACCCGGCTACCTCATGCTCGGCCGGGGCCGCGACATTCCTGATTTGCAGCGCGAGGCGGAGGCGATGCAGCGCTTCGGCAGGGAGGGCCGCTTCCTCACCCGGGAAGAGGTCAGGACGTTCGTCACGCAGGACTTCTATGAGGCGGGGGTCTACGCTCCGGCCCACTGGCTGAACCCCGGCCGCTACGTCCGCGGCCTAGCGCGCCTGGCCCAGCGCCGCGGTGCCCGCATCTTCGAGCATGCGGCGGTAAGAAAGGTGAGCCGTGGGCGTCCAATGCCGCTGCGCCTGAGCGGGGGCGGCGAGGTCCACGCAGGCACCGTTATCCTTGCGACGAATGGCTACACGTCGAAGCTCGGCTTCTTCCAGCGCCGCGTCTTCCCGCTCCACACCTGCGCGGTGGCCACTGAGCCCCTGCCACCGGCGGAACTAAACTCGCTGGGCTGGCAAGGGCGCCAGGTCATCTTCGAGGCCGCCCAGGGCGGCCATACCCTCTTCCTCACCCCTGACGACCGCCTGGTCTGCCGGGGAACCCTCCACTACCGCTTGAACGACGGTGTGAAGCCGTTCGACCTGACCAAGGTTGGGGCGCGCCTCACGAATGCCATCCACCGGCGCTTCCCCCAGCTCCAGCCGACCCGCATCTCCCACCGCTGGAGCGGCGTGCTGGGAATGACGCGCTCCTTCTACCCGGCCATCGGTCGGCTGCGAGGGAAGGACGGGATACTGCATGCCATCGGCTACTCCGGACATGGCATCGCCTACGCCTCGCTCGCGGGCAGGCTGATCACGGAGATGTACGCGGGCGACGTGTCCACCGAGCTGAGCTATGCGCAGGAGCATGCGGTGCCGCCCCTGATGCCGCCCGAGCCGTTCCGCTACCTGGCCCTCCAGGGCCTCACCCGCTGGTGGCAGCGACTGAAGTGAGGTCGGAGTCTTGGGCCTTCTTCGTGCCCCGTGTATGACGAGGCTGCTGGTGGCGCTGACCGTCGTTGTCGTGCTCGCTCTCACTGCGTGCGATGACGCGGAGCCCATCACAGGGACGCCCAAAGACATCGTGCAGCACGCACAGCGTGCGGCGGCAAGCTCAGAGGGATATCGCATTACGATCACGGGCCACAACTTTGTTCTGCCCGAGTGAGGCGGGATCGACAGCGGAACGGTTGAGGTCGGCACGGACGGGCCTGTGGTCCGAGGCAATGTCGAACGCACCGGTGACGGGCCGTATGCCCTCATCTCGTTGGACGGCGAGACGTACTTCCAGCGCGCGACGTGTGGCTACATGTCGCGTGTCCCCGGTGGCGGAGCGGCTGTGGTCAGGCCCTTCCTGCTGGGTACTACCGGAGCGTTGGGTCGAGCTACGAATGTGCGATTCAATGGAAGCCCCGACAACGGTCCCATAGCGCTCCGAGCGGAGATTGAAGACCTTGGCGACGTACTCATCGAGCTTGACCGGGCGACTTACCCCCCGGTTCGGCTGGTCAAGGAGCGTGACCCCAAGAGCGGAAGCCAATTCGAGTGGCTGTTCAGCGATTGGGGACGAGTACCACCGGTGTCGAAGCCAACTGGCACACCCCCAGACCAAGGCCCGGGCGGCAACCCTTGCTGAGCAGGTCAGGCGACGCCGTCGTTAGACTTCAGAAATGCGCCCTCCTTCCGAATCTGTAGTTGGCGGCGGGGTGCCGTCTCTCCAGCAGGCCTATGGTTGTCCTTCGCGAAGAGCGATCTGAAGAGCAGCAGCCAGCACAGGCGCCGTGGCCCGAGGGCGAAGGCGCCCGCTGGATGAGCCTGCATCACGCTTCCTGCCGTCTGAACGTCTGCCACAACACACTGCGCCGTCGCATGCAGAAGGGCAAGCTGCCCTGGCGCGTCGTCAGTCACGGCCGTCGCTGGGCCTACGAGGTGCTCGTGCCCGATAACGCCTCCCCCTGCGGGGGGGCGACCGCAGCGCTCAGCATGGAAGCCTATCTCCGGCGCCAGGTGGAGGCGAAGGAGCGAGAGGTCGCCCGCCTGAAGCGCGATGTCCAGCGCCAGGAGCAGCAGATCGAGAACCTCGCGCAGGCTCTCGCCCGGGCCCGGGCCGGCTCAGACAACTCTCCCAGTCCGGACAGCAGCCCCTACTCCAAGTACCGAGAGTTGGTCATCCGGCGCCGCCGCTGGTGGCTCTTCTAGAGCCCCTCTCCCTGACCCTCCCATTCACCCGCCGTCATCGAAACGGAATCCAGCTCCTCCGATGCCAACCCGCGACACAACACTGACAGCCAGGGTATAGTGGTAGCGACCACCGCCGTCCGTGCGAGGAGGGTCGCTCACCCATGAAGCTCCGTCGGCCGGCCACCGAGGCCAGACGCTCCCTCGGTCCAACCCAGACGCACCGCTTGCCCCGGCGGGCGCTGGCGCCCCTGCTGGCGGTCGGGTTATTGCTCGGCGTCGCCTGCGGCCCTCGCCCCTTCCCGGACACCAGCGAGGGCATCCACGTATTCAATGACCAACTCGTCCCCTCAGCTATGACAGAGGCGCAGGCCCGGTTCGCCGCCCACCACTACGCCGGCAGCCAGAAGCTGACACGCGCCGACGCCCAGCGCATCCGGCAATACAACCCGAAGTTCATCGTCCTCCACTACCGCCTGGGGATTGGCCTGGGGTATCAGTCGTCCGGGCCGGACTGTCGCCCCAGCGGCGACTACTTGCAGATCCTGGAGGGCGACTCATGGGTGCGGGAGTGGCCGGGCGAGGCCGCGGTGCGGGATACCTGGTTCTTCCGCCGGGCCGGCCGCCGTGTGTACGACTGCGACTGGGGCTGGTACCTGATGAACCCGGACGACCCAGGATGGCGGGAGTACTGGGTCTCCGAGGTGATGCGGCAGATGCAGGCCAACGGGAACGACGGCGTCTTTGCCGACAGCTTCAGCGTCCCCAACTACCTCGGCACCTACGACCCGCCCCTACCGCAGCTAGACACCGCCTTCGAGGCCGCCTGGGCCGCCCGCCTGACCCGGTTTGCTGATTATGTCAAGAGTCGCTTCGCCGGGCGCTACTACTTCATCCCCAACGCCGGATCACTCATCACCACCCGTGACCCCTACAACTACGCCAGCGTCGACGGCGTCATGGTGGAGGGCTTCGCGCTGGGGGCCACCAACTCCTACTACGACCCGGCGGACTGGGAGCTCCAGATGAACCGGGTGCTCACCCTGGCGAGCCAGGGCAAGATCATCATCGGCCAGAGCTACGTCGCCACCTCGGACGTGCAGGGCCGCATGTTCGCCCTGGCCAGCTACCTGCTGACCAAGGGCTCCCGGAGCTTCATCAACCTCGAGGTCAGCACGGAGCCCGAATGGTTCCCCGAGTACGAGATCGAGATCGGGACGCCATCCCAGCCCCTACCCTCGAGGATTGAGAACCTCCTCGACCCCACGTGGCGCGTCTACCGCCGCGACTACAGCGAGGGCGTTGTGCTCGTGAACCCTGGCCCAGGGCCACGCTCGTTCAGCCTCGGGCGCACCTACTACCGGGCCAGGCCCCAGGGAGGGGGCGTCATCCCACCCGAGGGCCGTCCGCTCACATGGGGGGTGCCGTACGACCCCGTGACCACCATCACCCTGGCCCCGCACGAGGGGGCAGTACTGCTCAACCAGGGCTGCGGCTGCGGCGGCTGACCTCTTGGCTCATCACCAGATGACCAGGCCACCAGGCGTCTCGGCAACGCCCGGCCGGGCGCCCAACTCATGGGGGGCTACCTCGGCCCTCGCGCAGCCCGCCCTTCCTTCACCCCCCGCCTTTGCGCATGTCCTGGAACAGGGCGCCCCTGTCGCCGGGACATACGCTGGCGTATACTGAGCTCGTTCAGCCGAAACGGGCGGACCCCAGCAGGCAGGCACGCTATGTCAAGGTTTCTCACCCTTCTGATCGCTGTTCTGTCCCTCTCCCTGGCCGCCTGTGGTGGAGGCGGCGAGGAGGCAGCGCCTGCCCGCGAAACCCCCGGCGCCGGTCCGCCGACCGAGACCGTCACCATCGACCTCTGGCACGCTGAGACCGCCGGCAACCTGGACACCCTGGAACGCCTGGTGTCCCGGTACAACTCATCGCAGGACGAGGTCAGAGTGCGGCCCTTCTACCAGGGCCAGGAGCTCATGACCAAGCTGATAGCTTCTCTGCCCTCCCGCCAGGTCCCCGCCATCGTCCTTGGGCCAGAGATAGACGCTCAGATGATGCTCGACAGCGGCGCCGTCGCCCCCATCCAAGACCTCCTCGACCGGGAGGGCTACGACCTGTCGGACCTGGACCAGAAGGCCATCCAAACCCTCACGATACAGGGCAAGCTGTGGGCAATGCCCTTCTGCTCAGGAGTCCCCCTCCTCTTCTACAACAAGGTGACTTTCCGAGAGGTGGGGCTGGACCCGGAGAAGCCGCCCCGCGACCTGGAGGAGCTGCGCCAGTACTCGGAGAAGATCCTGAAGCGCGACGCCTCCGGGAACGTGGTGCGCAGCGGCCTCGCCCTGGACATCCTGGACTGGGTGGAACGCATCTTCGGTGAGCACGGTGACCTGTTGGTCGACAACAACAACGGGCGCGACGGCCGTGCCACCAAAGTGCTCTTCGACAACGACACCGGTCGCTGGCTCTTCCAGTGGTGGCACGACATGATCGATGAGGGGCTAGCCTTCAATGTCGGCCGCAACCCCACCTACGCCAACGCCTTGCTGGCGATAGTGAGCGGTCGCGCCGCCATGGCCTTCAGCCTTTCTTCCGCCTTGCGTTCCGTCATGGATGTCCTGGGGGCGGGCGTGCAGGGCATCGAGATCGGCATCGCTGCGCTGCCCGGCGTGCCCGGCGGCACGGGGGAGCCCCTCCGCTTTGGCGGCTTTCTCTGGATCTTCAAGCTGCGGCCGGAGGAAGAGCAGGAGGCGGCCTGGAAGTTCATCAAGTGGCTCGTGGAGCCAGAGCAGCAGGCCGAGTGGTTCGCCGGCACCGGCTACCTACCCGTAAGCCATTCGGCCGTCGACCAACCGGCGGCTAAGGACGTTATCGCCAAGTACCCACTGTTTCAGATGCCCTTGGACCTGTACCTGAACTCTGCGGCGACGACGCCGGCTGCCCTGGGCGCTGTGCTGGGGCCCTTCCACCAGGTCCGCGAAGCCCTCGACCAGGGCGTGGAGGCGATGCTGTCCGGCAGCGCCGACCCTGTCCAGGCCCTGGAGGATGCCACCGCTCGCGCCAACGACGCCATCGAAGAGTACAACCAGCGGGTGAAGGACTAGGGAATTCACCCGCTTGTGCTCATGGTGCAGGCGACCTGCCACCGGTCGGGATGCGTACAGCCAGGCCAGCCCCCGTGGGACTTCGGCGTCAAATGATGGGGCAGGTGAGGGTGTCGGCAACGCCCGGCCACGCGGCCAGCGAGCGGCTCGCGTGCGGAGGAGTTCCTCCCAGATGAACTGGTAGGCGGACAGCGCCCTTCATCCGGCCGCAATCGCGCACTCAGGCCCCTCATCGTCAAGTTCACGTGGCCACCAACGACCGAGCCGAAGGCGGCGTGGACCATGAAGCCAGCCACCGCCACGACGGCGCCGGCGCCGAGCTCCCAGACGCTCATGAGGAGACTGGCGATGGAGGAGTTCAACGTATATCTGCCGGGCGATGCCGAAGTCGAGGGCCACTTCCGTCTCGCCCACCTGTACTACGGCGGCCAGCCGCTTCTGAAGCAGGCACAGCACTGCATCGGGAACAATGCCGAGGCTGCTGAGCTGCTCCAAGCGCCGGCCATCATTGGTCTCGATGTAGGCCACCCGCCCCCTCTGTCCCGGCCTCAGCTCACTGAGGGGCAGCGCCTCCTCCTTCTCCCCCATCACGAGGCCTTCTCCTGACCCCGAAAGCCCTTCCTTCCCATCGCCCCCACCTTCCGGGCCAGCCGCGCCAGCGTGCTCCGGGACTCGTCGACTGTCTGGTAGCCGCAGCGCGGACAGCAGACCACGGGACAGCCGCCGGCCAGGGGGCAGGCGGGGTTACAGAGCGCTTCTTCCTGGGTGAACTCGTGGCCGCAGAGCGCACACTTCATCTCGCTACAACCCCACATCTAAGGCCCGCATCGTCAGGTTCAGGAGCCCGCCCACGACGAAGGCGAAGGGAACGATGAAGCCAGCCACCGCCACCGCCGTGCGGGCGCCGAACTCCTTGACGATCATGAGGAAGTTCGCAAAGCAGGGCACGAACAGCGTGATGACCACCAGGCTCACCAGCGACTGGAGCGGGTCGAGCTGGCCTTCTCGGGCCAGGTCGAAGAGGCCGACGGCCCCGTAGTCACGCCGCAGGAAGCCCATGAGGAACATCTGAGTGGCCTCGCCGGGCAGGCCCAGCAGGCCCTCGACAAGAGGCGACGCCAGCCGCTCGATGCGGGAAAGGGCGCCAACACGCTCCAGGGTAAAGAGGGCGGCCGTTCCGATGATGAAGAGGGGCAGGACCTCCTTGGCGTACCACTCCATGCGGGCCAGCGTCTTCACCACTACATTCGACGGCCGGGGCAGACGCAGGGGCGGGAGCTCCTGGATGAAGTCGGAGCCCCGTCCCGGCAGCACGCGAGAGGCCAGGTAGCCCACGGCGAACAGAGTCCCAGTCAGCACGCCGGCCCAGATGAGCACCGCCACCGCGCCCAGCCCGCCGATGATGCCCAGTACCACCCCCAGTTGGGCCGAGCACGGTACCGCCAGCGCCAGGAGAAGTGTCACCTGAAGCCGCTCCTTGCGGGTGTCGAGGATGCGCGTCGTCATGGTGGCCATGGTGTCGCAGCCCAGCCCCAGGACCATGGGCACCACGGCTTTGCCGTTGAGGCCCATGGCCTTGAAGGGGCGGTTGACCATCACCGCCAGTCGCGGCAGGTACCCGGAGTCCTCCAGCAGGCTAAAGGCAAGGAAGAAGGTGCCGATGATGGGCAGAACAATAGCCAGCCCATAGGAGAGGGCCATGGTGACCAGCCCGTACTCCCCAACCAGGAAGTCCTTGATGACCTGCGCAGGGATCCAGGCGGTGGCGTCGGCCGCCCACTCATTGACGTAGCGCCCGAAGACGACACCCTCCAGGAAGTCCACCAGTGTGCCGGCTCCGAACTTCCCCACGAACATGTAGAGGAGGTAGAGCACGGCGAGAACCACCGGAATGCCGGCGACGGGATGGATGGCCAGGCGTCCCAGGACACCGGCGAGGGGCTCGCCGACACCCGTTCGGCGCGAGTACACCACGTCCGCGATGCGGCGCACCGCCTCCAGCCGCTGCTGGTTGATAACGTAGCCCAGCGGCTGCCGATAGCAGGCCTGGAGGTCCTCCCGGATAGCAGCCACGCGCTGGGCTACCTCCGCAGAGGCGCCTTCCATGGCGGCGGCGACATCGTGGCCCGCAAGGAGCATCACGGCCACGGAGCGGGCCGCGAGCAGGCCCGGCGGCAGCAGCGCCATAACCTGTCGGATGCCCTCCTCTATCTCTCCGTCATAAGTAGCGGCGAGCCGTGAGAAGCGGGGCGCGGCTGCCAGGGCCCCGGCCAGGGCGTCCAGGCCCTGCGCTCGGGTGGCGACGGTCCGCACGACCTCTACGCCGAGGATCTCGGAGAGGAGCGCAGCGTCGATGTCGATGCCGCGGGCCCGCGCCTCGTCGTCCATGTTCAGGGTGAGGACGAAGGGGACCTCCATCTCCGACAGTTGTGCAGCCAGGACGAGCGCCCGAGGCAGGTTCTTGGCGTCGGCCACCAGGACCACGGCGCTGGGCCGCTCCTGCACAAGGATGTCGCGGGTGACGCGTTCGCACTCGCCGGGGGCGAGAAGGCTGTTCACGCCCGGCGTATCAACGACGACCTCTCGCCGTCCGTCGATGCTGGCTTGGCCGCGGGCGACCTCCACTGTGGTGCCGGGATAGTTGGAGACGGTGACGTAGCGACGTGTGAGGAGGCCAAAGAGCACAGACTTGCCGACGTTCGGGTTCCCGACGAGAACAATCGGGCCGCCCTCGGACGGTGCCGCGAGCGTCTCCTCGCTACCTTGGCAGTCCATGGTTCAGGACATACAGCAACAGAATCAGAGCTACCTCTTCTTATCTTCGTTAGTACATGCTAACTGCCACAGGGCCATTCGGCCCCTTGTCCCCCTGCCGTTAGGCCCCCCGCAGGCCGACCATGAGCTCGGGAAGCAACCCGAACGAGAACCGGCGGAGCCCGGTGGCCCGGACCCCGCCGTCATCCCTCTTGGCGCTGGAGAAGCGTCTACACCTGGAAGGCCATGACGTTGACGCCGCCAAGACCGGCGTTGTGGAGGAGAGCCACCTTGGGGTCCTTGACCTGTCGCGGGCCGGCCTCACCACGGAGCTGGCGCGTGATCTCGGTGATCATGGCGCCGCCGGTGGCCCCCATGGGGTGCCCCCGGCTCAGTAGTCCGCCGTCAGTGTTGACGGGCTTCTTGCCGCTGATCTCCGTGTTGCCCTCCCAGACGAAGGGCCCGCCCTCGCCGTGCTTGCAGAAGCCCAGCTCCTCGACGCCCAGGACCTCACCGGGGCTGAAGGCGTCGTGGAGCTGGACCACATCCACGTCCTCCGGCCCCAGGCCCGAGGCCTCGTAGACCTTCCGGGCCAGCACCGCGTTGGGACCCTCCGACAGCTCGGCCTCGCCGGAAACGTACATAGGGGTGCCGCCGGCCCAGGCCGTCAGATAGACGGGCTTCGTGGTGTGCTGGCGGGCGTACTTCTCCGAACACAGGATCACGGCCGAGGCGCCGTCGGTGGTGGGGCAGCACTGGTACAGCGTGATGGGGTCGGCAATCATGCGCGACTCCAGGATCTCCTCCAGGGTCAGCTCCTTCTGATACTGGGCGTTGGGGTTAAGGACGCCGTTGCGGTGGGACTTCACCGACACCTGGGCAAAGTGCTCCCTCTTCGTGCCGTAGAGGTGCATGTGGCGCTGAGCCATCATGGCGTAGAGGCCGGGCATGAGGAACATGCCCATCTGAACCTGATAGGCGCCCCCACCCCCGACGCCACCGCCTCCCAGCATGCCGCGTCCCATCTTCTCGACGCCGATGACCATGCAGACATCATAGAGGCCGCCCCGGATGAGGTCGGCGGACAGGAGGGCACCCCGAGAGGAGCTGGCGCAGGCCAGCTCCACGTTTGTGACGGGAATGCCGTACTGGCCGAGCTGACCGAAGGTGCTCGTCCCAGCAGCCACCACGTTCTGAACGCGCGCGTGAAAGCCGGCCTGCACCTCCTTGAAGTCGATGCCGGCGTCCTCCAGGGCGGCCAGCCCCGCCTCGCGTCCCAGGTCCTCCGGCGACTTGTCAGGGTAGCGGCCGAAGCGCACGAGCCCTACCCCCAGAACCACCACACGGCTATCGCTCATGGCATCCCCCTCACCGAAACGACTGGCGGACCGTCCTGCCGCCCGCCCTACTGCATCAACCTGAACTTGAGGGCAACAACGTCGTTCCCCTCCTCGTCCTGCTTCACCTTCTCCAGCACCAGCCTCACGGGCATGTCCACGCGCACGGAGTCCACGTCGCAGTCGCTAAGGACGGACCCTACTATCACCTTCTCCGGCAACTGCACCTGGGCGATCACATAAGGCGCCTGGATGAGAGAGCCCGGCGGCGTGTCACGGGCGATGGTGAAGGTCCAGATCTTGCCGGGGCCAGTGAGGTAGGCCTCCTCCAGCCCGACCTGCCCGCAGGCCAGGCAGACGACGCGCTTGGGGAAGAAGTGCTCGCCGCAGCGCGGACAGCGACTGGCGATGACGGCCGGCTTCTCTCCGGGGCTCTTGGGAATGCGGAAGAGGCCCTCCCTTAGCGGGACCACGCCCTTAGGCTTGTCATCGGCCTGGGTAGCTGTCATGGCGTCCTCCGACGGAGCTGCGGGGTCGGAGTGCCGTTGCGGACAATCCCCGGCCGACCTCCGCCCGGTGCGTATTGTACCAGTCGCACGACCGCCGGCAAACCGGCCCGACACCTCGGGCCCCAGCGCTGCCGTCGGTCAGCTCGAGTATGGCCGGTGCTGGGATCGTGGACAAGGGGCATTCAGCACCGGGGCAGAGGGCCGGTCGGCTCCGGGGTCGCAGGCCGGCCAAGGGCCATGCTCGGGACTCGCCCGCGTGCCAGAATAGCGGCAAGGCACGTACGAAGGCGGCGGCTAAGGAGGAACCTCGATGAGCAGGGAGTGGTCTCTCCCCGTCGACCACATGCCCTTCGGGGGCACCAAAGACTCCGGCTTCGGCCGCGAGGGCGTCAAGTACGCGATCGAGGACCAGACGGAGATACGGCTGATGGTCATCAACCGGCCGTAGCAGGTCACTACTTGTAGGGGGGCTGGCCCTGGGGCCAGTCGGTCTCTGCCTCCTGAGCGTAGATCTCGGCCAGGACGTTCACCAGCTCCGCGTTCTGGATCAGCATCCGTATGTCGCCCGTGATCCTAATGTCGCCCTTCAGCCCGGCCTGGACCGGGTCCACCTGGTTGGCGACCACGCCCTCGAAGAGAGTGGCCGGCAGCTCAAGGATGAAGTCGAAGTCCTTCCGCTGCGGTGCGTGCTCCAGCTCCGTGTACTCGGTGCACTTGCCGTCCTGGAAGCAGACAGCGAAGCGCTTGAACTCCCCCGTCTTGAGATACGGAGACGTCTCATCGCCCCGCACTTCGCCCAAGACCTTCCAGAGCCCGGCGGGGGCGTTCTTGGTCACGTTGCCGCTGCGGTTGAGGATGTCCTTGAGGCTGTCGTACCACTCCTTCGTGTAGATCACGGGCATGGGCAGACCTCCGCTGGTTGACGGGACACTCCTAGTATAGCCGGCCAGGCTTCTGCCAGATCTTGGGCAGGTTCAAGTCCTCGCAGATGATCTTGAAGGCATTGTAGCCCGGCGCAGCGCTGATGCCACCGGCCCCCGACGAAGCACCACACATGTAGAGCCCTTCGAACTCCGTCCGGTGCTGATAGCTGCGTCCGCCGAGGGTGTTCAAGCCACCGGGATGGCCGTGGAAGAAGTCGCCCTCCGGCATCGCCATCTTGCGCTCGATGTCGTAGGGCCCGTAGAGCTTGTGGGCGATGACGTTCTTGCGCGTCATGTTCGGCGCGTACTGTCCCCACAGCTCAAGGAAGCGGTCGTTGTAGGTGGCGCGCACTTCGTCCCACTCCTCCGGCGTGAGGGCGGAGGCGTTGGGGAAGAAGAACCAGCCGTTCATCACATGCTTCCCCGGCGGCGCCTGAGTGGGGTCCCAGAGGGAGTTGACCCACGTGCCGGCCCCTGGCCGCTCCGGGATGGTGCCGCCGTAGGCCTGGAGGATGTAGTTGGACATCTGCTCTGACGTCTCGAATCCCACCACCGTGTAGAAGGTCTTGTTGATGGTCGGGTCCCAGCGGGCCGACTTGTAGTCCGGCGCCTCGTGCAGGGCGAAGGAGGGCGTGCCCAGCACTCCCTCCGGCCCGAAGTGCCAGTGGGCCAGCCGCTCCTTGCGAAACTGGCTAAGGTTCTCGACCCCGACGAGGTCGACGAACGTCTGGCGGGGATCGGCGTTGCTGGCCACCAGCTTGCGCGCCTCCACCTCCGTACCGTCCTTGAGGCGGACACCGACAGCACGGCCGTCGCGAAGGAGGATCTTCTCCACGCGGTTATTGAACCGGAGGGTGGCACCGCCCCGGAGAGCGGCCTGGGCCATGGCGTGGAAGAGCGTGTGCGTGCCCCCAACCGACAGGTAGTGGATGCCGCTCAGCCAGAGCACAGAGAAAACGAAGCCTAGCCCCACACCAGAGTGCAGGTTCGCCCCCCACTCGATACACTGGCGGTAGAGCAGCGTCCGCAGCTCGTCGGACTCGAAGAGCTCATCGATTATGACCTTGGGAGACTTGTACGTGTAGGTGGCGGGCAGCCCCAGCATGGCCCAGATGAAGTCGACTTCTCCGCGCTCCGCCGCGCCGTCGCCGTCTTGGCCGTCCCCGTCCGGCATGGGGGTGTAGATGAAGGAAGCTATGAGCCGGTCATTCGCCACGATCTTCGACTTCAACTCGCGCCAGGTGTCGGCGTCGTGACGGGAGAACTGGGCGATGCTTTTCCAGGTCTTGTCCATGTGCTCGGGCAGGTAAATGACAAGGGGAGGCCTCCCGTCGGCGAAGGTGATACCTAGCTGGGCGTCCGGCTTGATCATCTGCGCGCCCAGCTTCTCCAGCTCGAAGTCCTCGTAGATGGGCATGTAGTCGATGAACTCCATGTACTGCGCATGGAGGTTGTGCCAGAAGCCCGGGACGGTGGCTTCCTCCGTGTTGGCGCCGCCACCGTCCTCGTGCCGGCGCTCGAAGACGCCAACCGAGAGGCCGGAGCGGGCCAGGTAGGCGGCCAGGGTGAGCCCGTTGTGCCCCGCTCCGATGATGACTGCGTCGTAGCTCGCATCCGCCATCAGGATCCTCCCTCACGATGCCTCAGTGCCACCGCCACCACGACGGCGACCAGCGCCATCGAGGCGCCAACAAAGGACACAGCCCGCCGCCGCCGCGACCGCCGGTCGGCCTCAACGGCCGGGGGGCGAGCTTTCATGAGCTGGAACACGCGGTACGAAAAGAGAGGGCGGCGCGGCGAGACCCGGAGTCGTAGCCGGCGCCGCACCACCGCCAGGTAGGGGTTCTGCTCCCCCGATAGAAGGCGCATGAGCAGCATGAATGGGGCGCCCATATAGCCGTCCGCTGGCGCCACGATGCCGTCCTGGACACTGATCTGATTCCCCTCAAAGATGAGGGTGATCGCGACGCTGGCGTCGGTCGCCTCAAGGGCCAGCCTGCCGCGCAGGGCCGCCGCCTCCCGCCGTCTCTCCGGCTCCTGGTCTAGAGTCTGGACCAGGTACTGATAGGTCATGAGCGCCAGGCCGCTGGCCGACTCGGCCTCGACGAGGCGGACGCTAACAAGCGTGGTGGCGGCTGCCATTGGCTATCTCCACCACCTCTCCAACTGGTAGTCCTCGGCGATGGTCGCCAGAGCGTTGTACGCCGGGGCGAAGGTGATGAACCCATGCGGATGCTGGGTGGCACCACACATGTAAAGCCCCTGATAGGGAGTCCGGTACTGGGCCAGCTCCGGGAAGGGCCGCTCCGTGAGCATGTTGTCGAGGGAGATGAGGCCGCCCATCCAGTCGCCTCGGACCATGTTGGGAATGCGGCGGGAGACATCCAGGGGCGTGAAAGGGGCCCACTCGATGACGGCATCCTTGATGTTGGGGGCGTACTCGGTCCAGTGGTCGATGCAGCGCTGGCCGTAGATAGGCCCCATCTCGTCCCAGGCCTCCGGGCTGCCCTCGGCCAGGCTGAAGGGCGCGAACTGGCGGATGAGGCCGGTGTAGAAGCCCTCGGGGGCGTCCGTGGGGTCATACAGGGAGTTGACGGCGCAGTTGGGCTTGGGGTCCGGGATCTTGCCCGCCCGGATCTCCTGCCAGTGCTGGTTCACGTCCTCCAGGCTCTCATAGCCCACGTTCATCACCCAGGCGTGGTCGATATCCGGGTCGAACTCCATCGCCTTGTAGTGGGGCGGCTCGCGCATCGCCAGGTGCGCGGTGAAGAACGACCAGTCCATGTGGCTACAGTTCTCGACGCCCCGGACGACCGGTTCGGGCAGACCCTGGGGATCGAGGAGTTGCTGGAACGTCTGCTCGATGTCAACCGAGCTAGCGACCAGGTGGCGCGCCCTCACCTCGCTGTCGTCCCAGAGCCGAACCCCCACAGCGCGGCCGTTCTCGGTGATGATGCGCTGGACGGGCCTCTTGAGGAAGACGCGGCCCCCGGCATGGGTCAGCGCCTCCCAGAGAGCATGGGCCAGGGCGTGGGAGCCGCCGATGCACAGGTGCCAGTTGTCCATCTTCCCCACCAAGAGGGGAAAGGAAACAGCCAGACCAGTGCGGTCTGTGCAGTAGCCGGACATGGCCGCCTGCATGGCCAACTGCACCTTGACCTTCTCGTTCTCAAAGTGCTGGTCAAGAAACTGGTTGATGGTCATGTTGCGCAGGTGGACGCTGAGAAACTCCGACTTGTCGGCCACCTTCCATACCACCAGCGCCTTGGTGATGTCCAGCAGGGGGATGGGGGGCGAGAACATGAGCGTGCGGATGAGGAGGTCCATGAAGCCTTTGACCTCGCTGAAGAGACGCCGAAAGGTCTCGGCGTCCTTCTCGGAGAAGCGGGCCAGGGAGGCGCAGGTCTTGTCCAGGTCCGTGTGGACGGTGATGGCGGTGCCATCCCGAAAGACGGAACCCATCTGGACATCGGGGCGGACATAGCGGACGCCGTGCTCGGCGAGCTTCAGGTCGTCATAGACCGGACAGACACCCACCAGGGTATGGTAGTTGCAGTGGGTGTTGTGGAGGAAGCCGGGACGGGTGACCTCCTCGGTAGCAAGGCCGCCGCCCTCCTCGCCCCTAGCCTCGAAGACGGCGACATCCCAGCCACAGCGGGCCAAATACGTGCCCAGCGCGAGACCGTTATGCCCGGCGCCGATGATGACGGCATCGTAAGCGGCATCAGCCATGACCATCGCCCCCCGCTCATTTGTCAGCCAGTAATTGTCAGCCGCTTCAGTCTCTTATGAGGGAAATCGAGGGCTCCCAATCCTGATGACGCAGAATTGCACCCGGCAGGGAGACCCCAACAAGGGCCATACTGCCTGATATCGCTGGGACATTCAGACTGCCCCACCCGGCGCGCCACCACCCGGCATTGCCCGCCCGGCCGGGCGGAAGGGACTAGAGCCGTTCGGCCCAGGGCAAATGGGTAAGGCCGTACCTGGGCCCATAGGTCAAATGGCCCTTCTGCCTCGATCCGTCCGAGCCTAAGGTAACACTAGCGGCCTATCTAGCAATGCAAATGCCCTGCTTCGGGGCATCTTGCCGATACGTGGGCGGGTGAGCCAACCTCTGCGGCTCATCCTCCCGTTGCTGTTGTCGGAGGGAGGGAAATGGCGATTCCAGGCCTGCGGCGGCCCCTCGACCTCGACAAGTTCCCCGTTCCCCGCGGGCAGGTCTACATTATCCCCAGCCGCTGCAAAGGCTGCAACTTCTGCATCGAGTTCTGTCCCGAAGATGTGTTGGTAGAGTCGCCGAACCTCAACGCCAAGGGCTACCACTACCCGGTGGTGGCCGAAGGCAAGGAGGACGCCTGCGTCAACTGCGGCTTCTGCCGGCTCATCTGCCCCGAGTTCTCGATCTACACCGAAGAGATCAAGTCGCAGGAGGTGTCGCCGTGACCTCGCCCACAGCGCAGCGGGTGCTCACTGGCACGCACTTCATGGTAGGCGACCATGCCGTGGCCGAGGGGGCCATGGCGGCCGGGGTCATGTTCTTCGCCGGCTACCCCATCACGCCCTCCACGGAGACCGCCGAGCGGCTGGCGCGACGCATGCCCGAGGTGGGCGCCCACTTCATCCAGATGGAAGATGAACTGGCCAGCATGTGCGCCATCCTGGGCGCCTCCTGGGCAGGCGTTCGGTCCATGACAGCCACCTCCGGGCCCGGCTTTTCCCTAATGATGGAGAACATCGGGCTGGGAATGATCACGGAGACGCCCTGCGTGGTGGTCAATGTCCAGCGGGGGGGGCCTTCCACCGGGCTGCCCACCCTCACCGCCCAGGCCGACATCATGCAGGCAAAGTGGGGCTCCCACGGGGACTATGAGCCCATCGCCTACGCCCCGTCCTCCCCACAGGAGTGCTTCGACTTCACCATCAAGGCCTTCAACTCCGCCGACCGCTACCGCGTGCCCACCTTCGTCTTGGGCGACGAGATCGTGGGGCACATGAGCGAGCGGGTCGTCATCCCTGACGCCTCGCAGATCCCCTACGTCGGCCGCAAGCGACCCGTCCCCGGCGAACAGAGGCTCCTCTATGAGGCAGACGAGTCGCTCATTCCGGCCATGCCTTTCGCCAGCGATGGCTATCGCGTGCACGTAACCGGCCTCACTCACGACGAGCGCGGCTACCCGGCCACCCTCCCCGAACCCCACGACCGGCTGGTACGCCGCATCTGCGACAAGATCCGGATCCACGCCGACGAGATCATCGAGGTGGAGGAGTGGCAGCTACAGGACGCCGACATCGCCGTGGTCTCCTTCGGCTCCACCGCTCGCACCGCCCGTCACGCGGTGGCGGCAGCGCGGCAGGACGGGATCAAGGCAGGGCTGCTAAGACTCATCACCCTGTGGCCGTTCGCTGAGAAGCACATTCGCGCCCTGGACAAGCGGGCGAAGGCCTTCGTGGTGGCCGAGGTGAACCTGGGACAGGTGGTCACGCAGGTGGAACGCTTCACCGCCAAGCCCGTTCTGCGGGCCAACCACGCCGGGGGCAGGATGATGTCTCCGGAACCGATCATGGATGCCATCCGGGAGGCCAGCCATGCCAGCTGAGCTAGTAGTCGATGCTCATCCCCTGGACCCGCTGCTCCGCGCGGACCGTTTGCCCCACATCTGGTGCCCGGGCTGCGGTTTGGGGCCCATCATGGCTTGCTACGCCCAGGCCATCCTCGACTCTGGCATCCCCCGGGACAACCACGTGATCGTCGCTGGCATTGGCTGCACGGGCCGCATCCCTGGCTACCTGAACATTGACTCCTTCCACACCACCCACGGCCGCGCTATCCCCTTCGCCACCGGCCTGAAGATCGGCAACCCGGAGCTGGAGGTAACCATCATCAGCGGTGATGGTGACCTCTTCGCCATCGGCGGCAACCACATCCTGCACGCGGCCCGCCGCAACATCGACCTCAACGTCATCTGCGTCAACAACTTCAACTACGGTATGACCGGCGGCCAGGGCGGGCCGACGACGCCGACAGGGGCGCGAACCAGCACGACACCCTACGGCTGCTTCGAGACGCCGATCAACATGCCGTGGCTGGCCTACGCCCTGGGGGCGGTGCTCGTGGCCCGCTGGAGCGCTCTCCACGTGCGCCAGCTCAAAAACGCCATCAGCCGGGCCATGGAGAAGCAGGGATTCACCTTCATAGAGGTGCTCGCGCCCTGTCCCATCGGCTTCGGGCGGCCCAACGACCTGGGGGAGGGTCTGGACGAGATGCATCTCTATCAGGAAGAGTGCATCGTAGATCACGATGTTGATCTCCGCCAGGCCAACATCGACCTGCGCCAGAAGCAGCCCATCGTACTGGGGAACTTCGTAGACATCGAAAGGCCGCCATTTACGACGCTGCCGGAGCAGTTCCGGTCATAAGGTAGGGCACCCATGCGGAAAGAGATCCGTTTCGCGGGGTTCGGCGGTCAGGGCATGATCCTTGCCGGCCACATCGCGGGGAAAGCCGCCGCAGTGTACGACGGGAAGGAGGCCGTGCTCACTCAGTCCTACGGGCCGGAGGCGCGCGGAGGGGCTTCCGCCGCCGAAGTGGCCCTGGATGACCAGTTCATCGACTACCCGCTGATCTCCCAGCCCGATGTCAGCGCGATCCTGTCCCAGGAGGCCTACGACAAGTACATCGGGCAAGCCAAGGAGGGCAGCATCATCATCCTGGAGGAGGACCTGGTCGAGAGCCCCTTGCAGGGAGACAACATCTACCGCATCCCGTGCACCCGCCTGGCCGAAGACCTGGGCAGGCGAATCATTGCCAACATCGTCATGCTAGGCGCCTTTACCGCCGCAACAGGGCTCATAAGCAAGGAGGCCATGCTGGAGTCGGTGCGGACGACGGTGCCGCCCAAGACCATCGACCTAAACGTCAAGGCATTCGAGGCCGGCTACGAGTACGTGCGAAAACAGACGGCAGAGGCATGAGCGACTCAGTACTCGTCATAGGCGGCGGGATCGCCGGCATCCAGGCCTCGCTGGACCTGGCAGAGGCCGGGGCGCGGGTCTTCCTGGTGGAGCGCTCGCCCACCATCGGCGGCAAGATGGCCGTCCTGGACAAGAACTTCCCGACCCTGGACTGCTCCATCTGCATCGAGGCCCCCAAGATGTCAGAGGTGGACCGCCACCCCAACATCGAGATCATCCGCCTGGCCCAGGTCAAGAAGGTGGACGGCGAGGCCGGGGCCTTCCGGGTGACCATCGAGCAGCAGCCCAGCTTCGTCACCAGCGAGTGCACCCGCTGCGACCTCTGTGTCGCCGCCTGCCCGGTTGTCCTCAGCAACGAGGCCGTGGGCGGCATGCGGGTCCGCAAGGCCATCTACACGCCCATCCCGCAGGCCATCCCCGGGCCATACGTAATCGATATCGAGCACTGCCTCAACGACCCGCCCAACTACCTGCCCTGCGGCCGCTGCACGGAGGCCTGCGGGCCCAAGTGCATTGATTTCAACCTCTACCGTCCCCAGCTCATCGAGAAGGAAGTCGGCTCCATCATCATCGCCACTGGCTACGACATGCTCGATCCCTCACTGCTCCGGGAGTACGGCTACGGCACCCACCCGGACATCCTGACGTCCCTCGAGTATGAGCAGTTGCTCGTCTCGTCCGGACCGACCGGCGGGGAGGTCATCAGGCCCTCCAACCGCGAGCACGCCCACAGCGTTACCTTCATCCTCTGCGTGGGCTCTCGGGACCGCCGCTTCTTCCGCGGCTGTTCCCGCTTCTGCTGCATGTACTCCATCAAGCACGCCTATCAGAGCCTTGACCACGGCGTGAAGGACGTGAAGGTGCTGTACATGGACCTGCGCGCCTACGGCAAAGGATTCGACGACTTCCTCGAGCGCACTACCAGGGAGGGAGCCCAATTCCTGCGCGGCCGCCCGTCAGAGGTCAGGGCCAACGGCAAGCGCGTGACGGTACGCTTCGAAGACACGGGCCTGGGGCAGACCCGCGAGCTGGAGAGCGACCTCGTTGTGCTGGCCAACGCCGTCCAGCCGCCCGCCGGGCTGGCTGACCTGGCGGACACGCTGGGGATCGAGCTGGACAGCGACGGCTTCCTCCTCAGCGAGGAGGCCCGGGGCGGCCTCGTGGCCACTCCCCGCCCCGGCATCTACACCGCCGGCTGCGTGAGCGGCCCCAAGGACATTCCCGACAGCGTGTCCGAGGGGGGCGCCGCCGCCGCCTGGTCCCTCACTCACCTCAGCTCCCGCCACTGGCCGGAGCCGGAGGATGTGGAGCCCGTCACCGACCTTTACCCGCCAAGGATAGGGGTGTTCGTCTGCCATTGCGGCAGCAACATCGCCGGCGTGGCGGACATCCAGAGCCTCGTCGAGTACTCCAAGACCCTGCCCGACGTAGTCCATGCCCAGGATCAGATGTATAGCTGTGCGGGGAACACCCAGGATGAGATCTCTCAGGCCATCAAGGAGAAGGGCGTGAACCGGGTGGTGGTGGCCGCCTGCTCGCCCAAGACCCACGAGCCCACGTTCCGTGGCTGCCTGACTCGGGTTGGCCTCAACCCCTACCTCCTGGAGATGGCCAACATCCGCAACATGGACACCTGGGTGCACAAGAACGAGCCGGAGGCCGCCACGGACAAGGCCAAGGACATGATCGCGATGGCCGTGGACAAGGCCCGTCTCCTGGTGCCGCTGGAGCCCAGCCTCCAGCCCATGGTCCAGCAGGCCCTGGTCATCGGTGGCGGCATAGCTGGCATGACGGCGGCTGCCAACCTGGCCAGCCAGGGCTACCGCACCCACCTCATCGAGAAAGGCCCCGAGCTGGGTGGCCTCCTGCGCAAGCTGGACGTGCTGGCGCCGGGGAACGTCAAGGCCGCCGAGGTGTTGGAGGAGAAGATCAGGGAAGTCAAGCGCTCCCGCGTCAAGGTCTACCTGAATACAGAGGTGGAGCAGATCGGCGGGCACATCGGCAACTACTACGCCCGCCTCTCTAACGGCAAGGAGATCAAGGCCGGCGCCATCATCCTGGCTATGGGCGCTGTCCCCTACCAGCCCACCGAGTTTGAGTACGGCCGGGACTCCCGCGTGGTGACCAACCTGGACCTGGAGTCCTTGGATGACCCGCCCGGCGAGCACGTTACCTTCATCGGCTGTGTGGGCTCACGCCGCAACGGCACCGGCTGCTCGCGCTACTGCTGCGAGTCCATGATCGCCCAGGCCCTGCGCCTGCGCCGGGCCGGCAAGAAGGTGCGCGTGCTCTACAAGGACATCCGCACCTACAGCCGCCACGCCGAGGAGGCCTACGAAGAGGCGGGCCGCGCCGGCGTGCAGTTCATCCGCTACGCGTCGGACAAGGCGGCCGAGGAGGCGGTCAACTGGAACGACGGCCAGATCCTGGTCCACGACGAGCTGTCGGAGCGTGACCTGCGCATCCCGACGGACCTGCTGGTTCTGGTGGCAGGCCTCCGACCGGTCGAGCAGACCATCACCGAGCAGCTCAAGGTACCCCTGAGCCCTGACGGCTTCCTCCTGGAGCGCCACCCCAAACTGGGGCCGGCAGAGACCCCCTCGCCGGGCATCTTCCTGGCCGGCACCGCCCAGTTCCCCAAGGACGTGCGCGAGGCCCTAGCCCAGGGGCTGGCCGCCGCCTCCAAGGCCAGCGCCCTCCTGGCCCGTGACACCGTCGAGAAGGAGCCCTTGACAGCTCGCTTCATCGAGGACAAGTGCATCGTCTGTGGCATCTGCGTTCGGGACTGCCCCTTCGGCGCCATCGAGCTCGTCGGCAAGGTGAAGGAGGGCACGATGCGCTTCATCGAGGCGGCCTGTCAGGGCTGCGGCTGCTGCGCCGCCTCCTGCAACTACGACGCCATCGAGATGCCCTACTTCACCAAGGAGCAGATCCTGGCCCAGCTCGACGCTGCGCTGGCTGACAAGCCCGAGGAGAAGGTCATCGTCTTCACCTGCAACTGGTGTTCGTACGCCGGCGCCGACCAGGCAGGCATCGAGAAGATCCAGTACCCGACTGCGGCGCGCATCATTCGCACGATGTGCTCGGCCCGATTCGAAGAGGACTTCGTGACCCACTCGTTCGGCAAGGGGGCCGGCGCAGTGCTCGTCACGGGCTGCCGTCTCACGGATACCGGCTCCGACTGCCACTACAACTACGCCAACGAGCACACCCAGAAGCGCTTCAACCTCTGGCACCGCAAGCTCACCCGCAAGGGGCTGGCGCCCGAGCGGCTGCAGTTGGCCTGGGTCTCGGCGGCCGAGGGCAAGGAGTTCGCCGCCAAGATCAGGGAGATGGACGCGGTCGTGAAAGAGCAATTGGCGAGGGCCACTGCTTAGCAGGAGTCGCCTGTTATGGCCCGAACTCAAGAGCCTATCGTACTCGACGACGCAGCCTGGGAGCGTGTGGTCCGCGTCACCAACGGGGCCGCTGCCCCCTGCTACCAGTGCGGCGTCTGCACCGCCACTTGCCCTTGGGGGCTGGTGAAGGACGAGACGGTCAGCATCCGAAAGCTCATCGGGGAAGCCCAACTGGGCAGCGAGGGCTGGGAGGAGGCCCTCTGGCTCTGCACCACCTGCAAGCTGTGCGAAGACCGGTGCCCGCGCGGCGTCCCCATCAGCGAGGTCATCCTGGCCCTGCGCAACCTGGCCTGGAAGGACCGGCGGGAGCCGCCTCACTACCGCTCCCTCCTCTGGGGCGAGTACTGGGACGGCAATCCCTGGGGGCGCCCGCCCTCGCAGAGGACCGCCTGGGCGGCCGGGCTGGAACTGCCCGAGTTCTCAGCCGCCGACCATGAGTTGCTCTACTACGTGGGCTGCACAGCCTCCTACGACCGGCGCATGCAGAGGCTAGCGCGGGCCATAGTCTCGCTGCTGCGGGGAGCGGGCGTCAGTTTCGGTACCCTGGGGGAGAGCGAGCCGTGCTGCGGCGACGCCGTGAGGAGCGTCGGCCACCGCGAGTACGCGCAGGAGATCGCTGCCAGGACCGCCCAGGTCTTTCAAGAGGCGGGGGTCGGTACTGTCATCACCACCTCTCCCCACTGCTTCGACATGTTCGCCAGGCAGTACCCGCGCTACTCAGAAAGCTTCCGGCCGCTGCACTACACGCAGTGCCTGTGGGAGCTCATCGAGGGGGGCCGCCTGCGCCTGGACCAGCCGGTGAACATGCGGGTCACCTACCATGACCCCTGCTATCTGGGACGCCACCACCAGATCTACGAGGAGCCGCGCCAGATCCTGGCCAGCATCCCCGGCATCGAGCTGGTGGAGATGGAGCACAACCGAGAGTGGGCTCTCTGCTGCGGAGCCGGCGGCGGCCGCATGTGGACGGAGACGGCCGCCGGCGAGCGCTTCTCGGACATCAGGGCCAAGGAAGCAGGCGAAACCGGCGCCGAGGCCATCGTCACCGCCTGTAGCTTCTGCATCTCCTGTCTGGAGGACAGCGTTAAGACCACCGGCCTCGAGGGCATGCGCGTCCTCGACGTGTCAGAGGTAGCGGCCCTGGCGCTGAAGCCGAAGCCCGCCAAGGCCCGGGCCAAGACGGCGAGGAGCTAGCCGTGTTCGAACCGCTCTACAAGCCGGAGGAAGCACACGGCATCTGGGTCTACCTGGAGCAACAGGCGGGCAAGCTGGAGGGTGTCTCCCTGGAACTCCTGGGCAAGGCCCGCGAGCTGGCCGACCAGGCCAAGGTACGTCTGACCGGCGCTCTGTTGGGCCACAAGGTAGGTGACCTCGCGAAGGAGGCCATCGCCTGCGGCGCCGACGAGGTGCTCGTGGCCGACGACGCCGTCCTGTCCCAGTACCGCACCGACCCTTACGCGCGGGTCGTGACGCAGATGGTGCAGGACCACAAGCCCGACATCTTCCTCCTGGGCGCGACGCCCGACGGGCGCGACCTGGCAGGGCGGCTGGGCGTCCGCCTCCGCACCGGCCTCACCGCCGACTGCACCGCCATGTGGCTCAAGGAGGGCACCACCCTCCTGGAAGCGCAGGTAACAGGCTTCGGCGGCGGCATCACAGCCGTCATCGAGTGTCAGTATCACCGGCCCCAGATGGCCACCGTCCGACCCGGCGTATTCCAGGCCGCCGAGCCCGACCCGGCCCGCAAGGGCACCGTCACGCCGGTAGTCGTGAAGGTGCCCCAAGAAGACCAGCGGGTGCAGGTGCTTGAGCGGGTCACCCGCGAGGGCGCCGACATCACCAAGGCAAAGGTCATCATCGCCGGCGGCCGCGGCATCCGCGGTGATTGGCGCCTCCTGGAAGAGCTGGCGGCTCTCCTGGGCGGCGAGATCGGCGCCACCCGCGTCGCCGTCGACGAAGGCTGGGTAGGCCGCGACCGCCAGATCGGCCAGACGGGCCTGGTCACCCGGCCTGACCTGGCCATCTGCTGCGGCATCAGCGGCGCCATCCACTTCACCGTCGGCGTCGAGAAGGCCGCGATGATCGTCTCCATCAACACCGACCGCGAGGCGGAGATCTTTGAGCACTCCGACTACGGGGTGGTAGACGATGTCTTCCAGGTCCTGCCAGCCCTCATCGAGGAGCTGCGCAAGGCGGCCCAGACATGACAGCCAAACGCACCAATCACAAAGGCCTCGAGATCATCGCCTGCATCAAGGTGGTGCCCCGCCCCGAGGAGGTGGTAGTCGACAAGGCGACGGCTACTATCGACCGGGCGAAGGCCCGCTCGCTCATCAACCCCCCCGACATGAACCTGCTGGAGGTGGCCCTGGAGCTCAAGGACCGCCACGGCGGCCAGGTCACACTGCTATCCATGGGGCCCCCTCTCTTTGAGCCCTACATGAGGATCGCCCTGGCCATGGGCGCCGACCGGGCCATCCTCCTGAGCGACCGCGCCTTCGGCGGCGCCGACACCCTGGCCACCTCCTATACCCTCGCCGAGGGCATCCGAAAGATCGGCCGCTACGACCTCATCCTCTGCGGCGAGGAGTCGTCGGACGGCGCGACGGCGCAGGTGCCGCCCGGCATCGCCGAGTGGCTCGACATCTGCCAGGTCACCTACGCAGGCGAGGTGAAGATCGTCGACGGCAAGCTGCGCGCCGAGAGAGAGGTCCGCGGCGGCCACGAGGTGCTGCTGGTGCCCATGCCCGCGGTGGTCTCCATCCGTGTCGGCATCAATGAGCCTCGGTTTATCGACTACGACCGCAAGCTCTGGGCCGAGAAGGAGGCCCCAGTCACGGTTTGGACCGCCCGGGACCTGGGCGTGGACGAGGAGAAGATCGGCTTGAAGGGGTCAGCCACGACGGTTTCTGGTCTCGGCCAGGCCCGGGCGGTTGAACGGCGGAGAGAGATCCTATCGGGAAGCCCTCAGGAGCAGGCCCACGTCATCTTCGAGCAGATACGGCCCTTCCTGCGCAAGGGGGCATAGCGGCGGCACAGCGACTCCGCGGGGCGGGCTGGCGCTGCCGCGACCATTTCCTGGAGCCGGCGCGGGCCGTCCGGGCCCTGGAGGACGAGTCCTCCATCTCCGCCCTGGACTGGCCACCCTCCCCATCAGCAGCATCGCGGGGCGGATCACGCGCCCCTCGGCCCGTAGCGGCGACCTTATGGTCATCAACAAAATAACTTGTCTAGGCCGCAATAGCGCTTGAGCTCCGCCGGACCGGGGGCCAGACGTTGGAACTCCGCCAGCACCTGCTGTTTGAAGAGAAGGAAGTCATCGCACCAGGGATGAGCATGGGTAACCCGCTGCCTCACCCACCGCCAGAGCTTCTCGATGTTGTTCAGCCACGGAGCGTAGGTGGGCAGAGGAAGAAGGTGGATACGCGGTTCTGTGGCCAGCGCCGCTTGGACTTTGGGATGGAAGTGAACCGGCCAGTTATCGGTGACAAGGTAGATCTTGCGTGCCTGGGGATAGCGGGACCCAAGCTGCTTCCAGCAGCGGGCCAGACGATCCGCCGTCACGCGGGGGAAGTCCCAGACCTGCACCTCAGCGCTCACGGCGTCCAGTACGCCTACGACACGCATCAGGGTGTGTTGGCCCGCGGTGGCTGTAGCGCAGCGGTGGCTGGCGGCGACCCAGGCTCGCCCACAGCCATGCCTGGCTGGGCTGACGGTAGAAGCTGGCCTCGTCGGTAAACAACACCATCACTTCGCCCGGGTGGGCACAGGCTTCGTGGAGGGCCTGAACCAGCCGCCCCTTTTTTCCTCGTATTGGGGGTCGGGAGAGGAGAGATGCGGTTGACCTCGTTTGTAGCGGAAGCCCATCCGGTTCAGCACCTTCCAGACGCCCATCTCGCTGAACCCCCGGAGGCTGGGCACGACTTGGGCCAGGGCGCGCAGCGTCCACCGAGTCTGAGCGAGGCCAAAAGACCGGGGCGATTGCCGAAGCACCTGCTCGACCTCCGCCGCCTGCGCTCGTGCCCGCCGCCCTCGCCCCGGGCGGATCGCCAGCCCTGCCACTCCCTGGGCACGGAAGCGCTTCATCCACGCGCTAACGCTGACCCTACTTACCCCCAAGAACTCCGCGACCTCGCGGCGCGTCTTTCCCTGGCCGAGGTTCCACAGCGCTGTTGCCTTCATCCGTACGTAGGGTTTCTCCGCGTGCCTCATCAACCTTCGCAGTTGCTTCCTGTCTTCATCGCTGAGTTGCCACATGGCTCTCCTCCTGAGGCCATGTTGCCACAAACAGCTGCTATTGGCAAGTTATTTAGTTTAGCACCATAAACCCTCAGCTTCGATGAAGCTGCGGATTTCAATCCGCAGGGCCAATCTATTTCGTTTAACGCCATAAGGTCGGCCCCTACGAGCGTCGCCCCTTACCGCAGCTTCTCGGCGAAGCGGCGGAGACGCGCGGCCGCTCCTGTGGCGATGGGCCGGCCGTGGCCGAAGCAGAGCGCATCGAAGTCCAGCGCCGCCAGCTTCCGAATCGACTCCTTGGCCTGAGCCATGTCCTCCGTGTACCAGCCGATCGGCCCTCCTAGGCCCCGGTTGTTGGCGACCGTATCGCCCGTGAAGAGCACGCGCCGCTTCGGGCAGTAGAGAGCGATGGAGCCCGCGGTGTGGCCCGGCACGTGCACCACCTGCATCCCGTCGAGGGCGTCGATCTCGTCGCCGTCCGACAGCTCGCGGTCCACGGCGACGGGCGCCGGGGGCGCGGCCATCCGTTCCGACACCCAGCCTAGCAGCGGCTTCAGCAGCCCGCCGGATGTCGGCCCCGGCTGCGGCCGCTCGCCGCGCACGAAGGGCGCATCGAGGGCGTGGACCATCACCTTGGCGCCGGTGCGCTCGACGAGCTCCGCCAGGCCGCCGGTGTGGTCGCCGTGGTAGTGGGTGATGACGATCTGGCGCACGTCCTGGGGCTTGCGCCCGGCCGCCTCCACCGCCCGCAGGATGCGCTCGCCGCTGCCCTTGAGGCCGGTATCGACGACGGTTACGCGGTCGGCATCGACGGCCAGGTAGGCCCGGCCCATGCCGAGGGAATCGATTGTGTGGACGCCAGGGACGATCTCCATGTGTGCTGACCTCCGCTTCCGACGACAAAGACAACCTGCCCTCTTATATCACGGAAAGCGGGCGGGGGGAACAGAGGGCCGAGCAGCGCAAGGGGGCGGCGATCACTCGCTCCTATACGTCTTCCGGAGGCGACGGCCGTTGCTGACCGGGGAAGTATCTCTTTGTGGCGTCAATGATTTCCTTGGACCGCTCTTGCTGCGGCAACTCAGATAGGAAGGGGCGGAACGAGGTCAGCTCCAAGGCTAGGCGCTCCGCCTCTTCCTCGCGCCGCCGATGGCGTCCGGATTGTGCAATGGCGTAGAAGAAGGGCGACCCAATCAAGACCCCTATGGGAACCTTCACCCCAAGATAGGGCACCCATCCCCCGAAGGACTGGTCCGCAGCAGGCAGCGACACCACCGCCAGCACGACTTGGTACCCTATCAGTATCGCGACGAAGGCAAGGGCCGCGTACCGCCACCAGTCGGCTTGCTGCCGCTGCTCTTTCGCTACCTTGACATACGCCTCTGCCACGCTCGACGCCGCCGTGATGGCGACAATCTGGGCGGCTCGCTCCTCCTCCTGACTCAGCTGCTCAACGGACGAGGCGGCTCTGCCAAGCAGGGCATCCAGCTTCCCCCGTACCTCCTCGATGACCGCCTCCGTGCGCTCCGCGAACGCAGTTTCTCGCTTCTCTTGAGCGTCACTGAATTGCTCGAGTCGCCGGCTCTGCTCTTCCGCAAAGCTGCTCTGCTGTTGCGCGATAGCCTGGTCCAAACGGCCCTTTTGAGTGCCGATCTCCGCTCGAAGCTCAGCAATCTTTGCCTGGCTGTCTGCCGCGATCTCGGCTGCGCGCGCCTCCGCTGTTGTACTTAGAACCCCGAGCCGCTCCTCCGCTGCCTTGGTCGCATCTTCAACCGCTCGCTCGCTGACATTCGCGGAGTCTGTGAAACTTGCAGACTGAGCATCCATTTCCTGCCGGAGCCCCACGAAAGCAGCGCGAAGTTCCGCCTCCAGCCCAAGAAGACGCTCCGCGTAGTCCTGAGCTGCCTTGGTGGCCACCCCTGTCTCGCCTGCAAACCCAAGTGTTGGAAGTGAACGCATCTCCATGAGGAGCCTGTCGAGGTGTCCATCCGAGTTTCGTAGGTGCGCCTCGTCGTTGTCGGTGAGAAAGGCTTGAATCTCGGCTTGTGCTGCCTGCAGGTGAGGGGTAGCGTTGTCGAGCGCGGGCACAGGTACAAGCGCGGCCTCAATGGTGTCCAACCTCGCTTTGAAGTTGCCAATGACGGCTTGTGCCCGCTGCATGTAAGTCGCGGCGTCTACGCTCATGTTCGGGTTGGTAACGGGGGCTCCCTCGATCAGGGTGGAGACTTCGTTGAGGAGGCTCACGGCTTGGTGCGAAGCGATTCGCTCAGCCCACTGATTCGTCATGTCAACTTCACCACAGCGCCGCGATCAAGTAGAACAAGCTTTTTGGTAATTGTAGGCGGCAATCCGGAGGCTGTCAATCAAGACGAGGGCCTACCGCCCCCCGTACCGCCGTCCGGCGCGGCCCGCAGCGCGATGTCCCTTGCGACCAGCCTCGCTGGCACCGTAGGCGCTCTTGGCGAACTCGTGGAGGGCGTCCTCGCCGGAGATAAGCTCCTTGCGCAGCTCGATGATCTGGTCGCGCAGGAGGGCCGCCCGCTCGAACTCCAGGGTCCGCGCCGCCTGCTTCATCTGCGACTCCAGGTCCTTCACCAGCCGCGCTATCTCGTCCTTGGGCACGGCGCCCGCGACGCGGTACTCCACCCGCTCCTCGGCCACCCTCTTCACGTGGTCCGTTATGTCACGGATGGCCTTGCGGATGCCCTGAGGCGTGATGCCGCGCTCCTCGTTGTAGGCGACCTGCACGCGGCGGCGCCGGTACGTCTCATCGATGGCCTTGCGCATGGACTCGGTCATCCTGTCGGCGTACATGATGACCCGGCCGTCGACGTGGCGAGAAGCGCGGCCGATGGTCTGGATCAGGGAGTCGCCGGAGCGCAGGTAGCCCTCCTTGTCGGCATCGAGGATGGCAACCAGGCTGACCTCAGGGAGGTCCAGCCCCTCGCGCAGGAGGTTAATGCCCACGACCACGTCGTAGACGCCCAGGCGCAGGTCGCGCAGGATCTCCACCCGCTCCAGCGTGTCGATCTCCGAGTGCAGGTAGTGGGTCCGCACACCCATCTCGGCCAGGTAGTCGGCCAGGTCCTCAGCCATCTTCTTGGTGAGGGTGGTGATCAGGCAGCGCTCCCCCCGCTCGACGCGCGCCCGCACCTGCTCCAGCAGGTCGTCGATCTGGCGCTCGGTCGGCTTGACCTCGATGGCGGGGTCCACGAGGCCCGTGGGCCTGACGAGCTGCTCCACCACCTGCTCCGCGTGCTCGTACTCGTAGGGGCCGGGCGTTGCCGAGACGAAGACGACGCGGCTGATGTGCTCCTCGAACTCGCCGAAGTTGAGGGGCCGGTTGTCCAGCGCCGAGGGCAGGCGGAAGCCGTAGTCCACGAGCGTCTGCTTGCGCGAGATGTCGCCGCGGTACATACCCCGCACCTGCGGGATGCTGATGTGCGACTCGTCGATGAACATCAGGTAGTCGTCAGGGAAGTAGTCGAGCAGCGTCCAGGGCGTGCTGCCGGGCGCGCGGCGGGCCAGGTGGCGGGAGTAGTTCTCGATGCCGGCGCAGTAGCCGGCCTCCCGCAGGCTCTCGACGTCGTAGTGGGTGCGCTCCTCCAGACGGGCCGCCTCCAGGATCTTGTCCTGCGCCCGCAGCTCCGCCAGGCGCTCCGCCAGCTCCTGCTCGATGTCGGCGATGGCGGCCTCCAGCTTGTCCTGGGAGGTGACGAAGTGCTTGGCGGGGTAGATGTCCACGCGGTCGCGCTGGGCCACCAGCTCACCGGTGAGGGGGTCCAACTCGACGATGCGCTCCACCTCGTCGCCCCAGAAGTCGATGCGGATGGCCAGCTCCTCATAGGCCGGGAGGACGGTGAGGCTGTCGCCGCGGAGGCGGAACTTGCCCCGCAGCAGAGTCATGTCGTTGCGCTCGTACTGCATGTCCACCAGCCGCCGCATGGCGCGGGAGCGGTTGAAGGGCTCGCCCTTGCGGAAGGTGAGGGTGAAGCTCTGGTACTCCTCGGGCTCGCCGAGGCCGTAGATGCAGGAGACAGAGGCCACGATAAGCACGTCGCGCCGCTCGAAGAGGGCGCGGGTGGCGGCGTGGCGCAGCTTGTCGATCTCGTCGTTGATGTCGGCGTCCTTGGCGATGTAGGTGTCGGAGCGGGGGATGTAGGCCTCGGGCTGGTAGTAGTCGTAGTAGCTGACGAAGTACTCGACGGCGTTGTCGGGGAAGAACTCCTTGAACTCGGAGCAGAGCTGGGCGGCCAGGGTGCGGTTGGGCGCGAGGACGAGGGTAGGCCGCTGCCAGCGGGCGACGACCTTCGCCATGGTGAAGGTCTTGCCGGAGCCCGTCACGCCCAGCAGTGTCTGCTGCCGGTGGCCACGTTGCAGCCCCTCGACCAGCTTATCGACGGCCTGGGGCTGGTCGCCCGTCGCTTCGAAGTCAGAGACAAGACGGAAGGATGGCATGTCGTGCTGCGCGAGGCGCTAGGCCTGCCAGCCCTCCACAGGCACGAGCCGCCTCCCGGCTGGATCGATGCCCAGCAGAAACGTCTCAAGCGTGACAGCCCCAATCGTCGGGGGCGAGCCGGCCTCGCCGAACACGACGAACGTCATCTCCTCGACGCCGTCCAGCTCCGCCAGCACGCGCCCCAGTCGCTGGAGATGCGTCCTACCGTCCGCCAGCCGAAGGCGCACTTCCCGTCGGGACTCAACGCCCAGCTCTGAGAGGATGTCACTTGGCACGCTGGTGAACGTCGAGCCGGTGTCAACCAGGGCGTCCACCGTCCGGCGATGCCCTGTGGGTCCAATAAGCGTGATGGGGTGGAAGAACGTACCCAATCTAGGCCCTCCCTCGCTCCCTCTACGCGATCCCGCCCCTGCCCCTTGACGTTGCAGAGGGCGGTGTTGAGGCACCTCAACAGGTACCCTATTCTACCAGCTTCGGCTGTCTGGGGTCGCCGTGGTAGTTGTCGAGCGTCTTGCAGAACCGTTCTGTTCTGTCACCCTGAGCAAAGCGAAGGGTCTCTACGAGTCAGATTCTTCGCTGCGCTCAGAATGACAGGGCGGGTGCGACGGCGTTTCGCAAGACGCTGGAAGTTGTCGATATCTTGCGAGCCAGAAGAAGCGTTTCGGGAATCGCCAGGAGTTCAGACTGGGGGCCAGGCCACCCTGCTCTCTCGCTCCCTCACGCCCCGCGGCCGAAGTAGGCCAGGGCGCTGCGAATCCTCTCCTCCACGCCCAGCGACCCATCCGAGGGGACGCTGGCGGCAGCAGCCTGGGCCTCAGCCTGGGAGTAGCCCAGCCCCACCAGGGCAGCCACCACCTCGTCGTCACGGCCAGCGGGGACGGGAACGGCGGCGGCGGGGCCCACCAGCTTGCCTTTGAGCTCCAGCACAAGGCGCGCCGCCGTCTTCTGCCCGATGCCGGGCACCTGCTGGAGCCTGGGCACGTCGCCGACGGAGACAGCTTCGGATAGGCCGCCGGCGCCCAGCGCGGAGAGAAGGGCCAGCGCGCCCCTGGGGCCGATGCCGCCTACGCCCAGCAGCAGCTCGAACGCCGATAGGTCCTCGGCGGACGCGAAGCCGTAGAGGGCCAGCGCTTCCTCGCGGACGTGAAGGTGGGTGTGGAGCGAGACGCTCTCGCCGGGGCGGCCGAGCGCCTCAGCCGTGGAGGCGGGCACCTGCACCCGCAGGCCGACGCCCCCGACAAACACCAGCAGCCAGTCGGGACCCCACTCCTCAATCACACCCCGTAGGCGCGCGATGGGGCTCACGCTCCCCCTCCCGAAGGCAACCCTGCACCGGCCACCCGCGCCTCGGCCCGCCGGCGTGCCAGGTGGCAGAGCGCGGTGGCCAGGGCGTCGGCGGCGTCCGCCGGCTGGGGTGCCGTCTCCAGCCCCAACTGGAGACGCAGCATCTCCTGAACCTGCTCCTTGCTGCCTCGCCCGTAGCCCGCGACCGCCTGCTTCACCTCTGAGGCCGAGTACTCGAAGACAGGCAGGCCCACCTCGGCAGCAGCCAGGAGGGCGACGCCGCGGGCCTCCCCGATGGCGATGGCGACGCGCTTGTTGGCGGCCACGAACGCCTCCTCGACCGCCACCTCGGCCGGCTGCCAGCGCCCGATGACCTCGCGCAGGCCAGCAAAGAGGCGCCGCAGCCTCTCGGGCAGCGGCGCCCCTGTCTCAGTCACCACAGCGCCGTAACCGAGGACGCTCGGCTGGTCACGCTCAGCGGGACCCCTGCCAGGACCCGCGACGCCCAGCACGCCCCACCCGGTGGCCCGCAGGCCGGGGTCAATTCCCAGGACGACCAGGTCGTGGTCCGCGCGGGCCGACGGTGTCATCCAGCAGCGTCCTGGCCACTGTAGGCGGCCAGCACGGAGTCCGGGAAGTCGACGTTGCAGTAGGCGCGCGGGACATCGTCCAGCTCCTCGAGGCGCTCGAGGAGCCTCAGAGTCTGCACGGCCTCTTTCTCCGCCAGGCTGACGGTGCTCTTGGGGATCATCGATACCTCGGCGGATGAGACGGTGACGCCGGCCTCCTCCAGAGCACGGCGGACCTTCTCGACGTCTGCCGCCCCCATGTAGACCTCGACGGCGTCGTCCTCCACCTTGACGTCCTCGGCCCCGGCGTCGATGGCCAGCAGAGCCAGGTCCTCGGCCTCCTGGTCCTGGACGGGAACCGTGACGACTCCTTTGCTCTCAAAGAGCCAGGCCACGCACCCAGCCTCGCCCAGGTTGCCGCCGGCGCGCGAGAAGGTGGCACGCACGTCAGCGACCGTGCGGTTACGGTTATCGGTCAGCGTCTCGACCAGAATGGCAGCGCCGCCCGGTCCGTATCCCTCCAGGACAGCCTGCGACAGGGCGGCCGCCTCCGTCCCGCCGGTGCCCCGCTTGATGGCCCGCTCGATGTTGTCGGCCGGCATGTTGTTGTCACGGGCCTTCTGGACGGCCAGCCGGAGGCGGAAGTTGGAGCCCGGGTCGGGGCCTCCCTCGCGGGCGGCGACGGTGATCTCGCGGCCCAGCTTGGTGAAGAGCTGCCCTCGGCGAGCGTCGGCAACGCCCTTCTGCCTCTTGATCTGCGACCACTTGGAATGGCCCGACATGGCTTCCTCCCTTAGCACCAGCCCGCCACCATTCTAGCATCGGCCCGAAGGAGGGGTAAAGATTGAGGAGGCCTGGCAGCTAGGAACCGACGTCGCGCAGGGAGGCGAAAAGGCCCTCGGCGCCGGCGCGCAAGGCCTCCAGATCATCTCCGGAGGTCAAGTTGGCCCGCAGTGGGGAGATGGAGAGGCAGCCCTGGTGAACGGCCCAGACGTCGGTGCCCTCCTCCTGCGCCCAGCGAAGGTCGGGACGGATCTGGCGGCTCACCGTCCCGGTGGCCTCGTCGCGGACCTCCTTCAGCCTCAGATAGCCGCCGGGGGCGACGCGGGTCACCTCGACGCCCCGCAGGTCGGAGAGGGGCCGGGCCGGCACGTTCACGTTGAGGAAGAGACCCTTGTCCAGCAGCCCGTCGGCCAGGGAGCGACCCAGCAGCCGCGCCACGGCTTCGGCCGTTTCCCAGGCGGGCTCCTCACCCCGCGAGAGAGCTTCCTCAGACAGGTCCAGGGAGATGGCGAACGTGGAGATGCCGCGGAAGCCGCCCTGAAGAGCAGCACCCACGGTGCCTGACAGGAAGACGTCGTTGCCCAGGTTCGGGCCGGGGTTGATGCCCGCCGCGATGAGCCCGATGCGCCCCTCCCGCAACTGTCGCAGCCCCACGATGACGCAGTCGGCGGGCGTACCGTCAACGGCGAAGGCGCGCACTCCCGGCAGGCGCGACTCCACCGCCCGCACTTCAATCGAGCGGCGATAGGTGACGGCGGTGCCGGCGCCCGACTGCTCCGCAAGCGGCGCCACCACCAGCACCCGCCCAATGTCACTCAGAGCCTCGGCCAGGCGCCAGAGGCCGGGCGCCTCAACGCCGTCATCGTTGGTGACCAGGATGTGGAGGGGATCGCCCATGCAGCTACGGTGTCAGGGTGACGTTGTCAATAAGCCGCGTCCCGCCGATTTGCACCGCCAGGGAGACCAGGGCCGGCCGGCCCGCCGTCTCCAGCTCCTCCAGCGTCTCGGCGTCGGCGACGCTAACGTAGTCTACGCGGGCCAGGGGCTCGGCGGCAAGCACCTCGTTCATGCGCTGCCGGACGACGGAGGCGTCGCGGACGCCCGCGCGCCACATCTCCTCCGCAGCCTCCAGCGAACGGTGGAGCACCGGGGCGGCCCGCCGCTCCTCCGGCGAGAGGTAGGCGTTGCGACTGCTCATCGCCAGGCCGTCGGGCTCGCGCACGGTGGGGAGCCCGACCACCTCCACTGGCAGTCCCAGGTCTCGCGTGAGCCGCCGGATCACCACCAGTTGCTGGGCGTCCTTCTGCCCGAAGTAGGCGCGGTGCGGCTGGACGATGTTGAACAGCTTGGTGACGACCGTGGCGACGCCCCGAAAGTGGCCGGGACGATGCGCTCCCTCCAGCACACGGGTCAGCTTCTCCACCTCCACGTAGGTATCAAAGCCCTCCGGGTACATCTCCTCCACCGGGGGCATGAAGACCACGTCCGTGCCCAGGTCGCGCAGGAGGGCCAGGTCGCGGTCGGGGTCGCGGGGGTAGCGGGCATAGTCCTCGCCGGGGCCGAACTGCGTGGGATTGACGAAGATGCTGGCGACAACCGTGTCGTCACCAGCGCGGGCGTGTCGCACCAGCGACAGGTGGCCCTCGTGCAGAGCGCCCATCGTCGGCACCAGGCCCACGGAGCCCGCCATCTGCTGGCGGGCCCGACGCATCTCGGCTACGGTGGGGACGACGCGCACGTGCGGATCACCCGGCAGGGGCCGAGCTTATGGTCATGAACAAAACAACTTGACACAAGGAACGCCGCCCGCAAGGTTCCCGAAGGCCAGGCTTGAGCCTGGCTGACCTGCCAGCCTGAAGGCTGGCCTTCGGGGATCAGCTCTCTCGATATGTCGGTTTATTATCTCAATGACCATCAGCTCGGCCCAGGACAGAGCTGATGGGGCTGTTGACAAACCTTGTTGTTCTGTCACCCTGAGCAAAGCGAAGGGTCCGGCCAAGCCGGATTCTTCGTCCGCCCCTGGCGGACTCAGAATGACAGGGCCCGCCGAAGAGTGTTTTTCGGCGAGCCCTGAAGCTGTGCCCCTGCGGCGGCGTCATCTCGGCCACGGCCGTCATGACGCGCATCCACCAACTCTACGCGCCGCGCAGGCTGGGAGACTCGTCCGGCAGCGCCTCTTCGCCGCCCCGGGCCAGCTCGGCGAGCACCGACTCGTCCATGGGGATAGACTCCTTCGCCGTCGGGAAGGCGCCCCCTCGCACGTCTTCGAGGTAGTTGCGGACGGCGTGCGATATCTCCTCCGCCAGGTGGGCGTATTGCCGGCAGTGCTTGGGCACGAAGTCGGGGTATAGGCCCAGGAAGTCGTGGATCACCTGGACCTGACCGTCGCAGTCGGGCCCGGCGCCGATGCCGATGGTCGGCACCGACACCTTGGAGGTGATGATCCGGGCCAGGGGCGCCGGGATCGTCTCCAGGACAATCGCGTAGGCGCCGGCCTGCTCCAGGGCACGGGCATCGTGGAGGAGGCGAACGGCGGCGGCGGGCGTCTTGCCCTGCGCCCGGTAGCCACCCAACTGGTTCACCGACTGCGGCGTCAGCCCGATGTGCCCCATGACGGGGATGCCCACCTCCACCAGCCTTCGCGCCGTCTCCGCCATGTGAGCGCCGCCCTCCAGCTTCACGGACTGGGCGCCGGTCTCCTTGAGGGCCCGCCCGGCGTTGCGCAGGGCGTCTTCGATGCCCGACTGGTAGCTCATAAACGGCATGTCGAAAACGATGTGGGCCCGCTGGCTGCCACGCACGACGGCCCGGGTGTGGTGGATCATGTCCTCCATGGTGACGGGCAACGTCGAGTCGTAGCCCAGCACCACCATGCCCAGGCTGTCGCCCACCAGGATAATGGGGACGCCGGCCTCGTCGAGGACGCGGGCCGTCGGGTAGTCATAGGCTGTGAGCATGGGGATCTTCTCGCCCCGGCGCTTCATGGCCTTCAGTTCTTGGACAGTCACCCGGTTCATTTTCTTCCTCCCGGCTCTAGAAGGCGGCGGGCGTGGGCTCCTCGCTCATGGGTCCCACCCGCAGTACGCGGTTCTCGCCGTCGACGTAGACCAGGCTGGGGATGCGGTTCCGCGCCTCCTCCTCGGGGAGAGCAGCGTAGCCCAGAATGATGACGAGGTCGCCCCGCTGCACCAGGCGGGCGGCGGCGCCGTTGATGACCACCTCGCCGGTGCCGCGGCCGCCCTTGATCACATAGGTCTCGAGGCGATGTCCGTTGTCAACGTCCAGGACATGCACCTTCTCGTATTCCAGCAGGTCAGCGGCCTCCATCAGGTTCTGGTCGAGGGTGATGCTGCCCTCGTAGTGCAGGTCCGCCCCGGTGACCCGCGCCCGGTAGATCTTGCTCTTCAACATGCTCCTCACGGCCTCGACACCTCCGATTCCCCGCCCGGTCGGATTGCCGCCACCGGGCCTCAGTCCGCGCAGCGCCTGCCCTCCATTCCAGGCCGCCATGCACAAAGAAAACCCTTCCGGTCTGAGACCGAAAGGGCACCAGTCACTCCACCGCTATGTGCCGTCTCGGTCCTGTGGATCCAAGCGACGTTTGCGCGAACCTTGCTTGGGCTCACCGCCCGTCCGGTCTACGGGTCGATGGCAGGTTCAGTATATCAGGGCCATCGACGATGTCAATAACCCCAATAGGATTATGCCTAGTGGACGAGGGAGCCTACCCTCGCGCCGCCCACTCTGCGGCAGAGGGTACGCCCGCGAGGCCGCGGGCCTCGCGCACCGCCTTCAGCACCGCCCTCTCGATGGCTAGGGCGGCCAGGGCCTCCAGGGCCACGTAGCGCACGGGTTCCAGGTCCACCTCTCCCGTCGCCAACGTGAAGACGATGTCGCCGTCGCCCATGGTGTGCAGGGGCCGTATGGCGCGCGCCAGGCCGTCGTGGGCCACCGAGGCCACTCGACAGGCGTACTCCTTCGTGAGCTTGGCATTCGTGGCCACGACGGCCAGGGTGGTGCTCTCACCGCCCGCCGGTGCCGGCTCCAGGCCGCGCAGGATGTCTACGGTGCTGACGAAGCCGCCACCCTCGGCCCGTGGCCCGACGACAACCTGCCCGCTGGCGGAATCGACCACCTCGCCGAAGCAGTTGACGGCCACAAGAGCGCCCACCACCAGGCCGCCTCTGCCCGAGGCCAGAGCCTCGCTGGCCGTCCCCAGGCCGCCCTTCAAGCAGCGCTCCATCCCCAGCGCCTTGCCCACCGTCGCCCCTGTGCCCGCGCCGACGCTGCCCTGGGCGACGGCGCCCGACCGCGCCGCTCGACAGGCCCGGTAGCCGGCCTCAGCGTCGGGGCGCACGCTGCTGCGGCCGAGGCGGAGGTCGTACAGGCCGGCGCCGACCACGATGGGCACCGGTCCCGCTCCGAAGACGAAGCCGACGCCTCGCTCCTCCAGGTTGCGCACGACGCCGCCCGCCGCGTCCAGCCCCCAGACACTGCCACCCGTCAGGAGGACGGCGTGGACGGCCTGGACCAGCGTGCCGGGCCGCAGGAGGTCAGTCTCCCGGGTGCAGGGGCCACCTCCGCGCACGTCGACGCCACCGACGGCCCCCTTCTCGCAGAGGACGACGGTGCAGCCGGTGGCGGCCCGCCGGTCGCTCCAGTGCCCGACGCAGATGCCGGGCACGTCGGTGATGGCGTCTACGAATCCCACAGCTCCCAGCACCCCTTCTCCGAGTCGAATCTGGCCACCGGCATGTCTGGGCGGTGCGACCACTCTTCGAGTTGCGACGCCAGTTCACGCATGGCCGACGGGATCGACCTCAGGGCATCATTGAACTGACTCTCATCCAGCCCTTCCTCCAGCAAGAAAAGGATGGATGGCGCGACTATTCCCAGAGGCCACACCCTCCCGCTGGCTGTCGTGCCAATCCTAGTACGGTCATAGAGGCGAAACAGTGCTGCCCTCAGGGTCTTGTATAGGTCTTTCCCGAGCTCAGCAAGGAAACTGGCCGCCACCGCTCCCAGTATCAGTGCGACGCCTACATCTGGCCAGAGGCCGCCAGCGGCTATGCGGTAGTTCTTCCGCCGAACGTCCACGGTGAGGAAGTCTTGCGATAACTCATCGATCAGCTCGACGAGATCCTGAGTGGGGACCTCCCTTTCGCACTCAATGCGCACCGTTTGAAACACTAGCTCTCTTTCTTTCATGCCCCCGCCTCCAGCGGCTGGCACCCCGGGCAGAAGTGGCTGCTGCGGCCCGCCACCTTCACCCGCTCGATCTCGCCGCCGCAAGCGTAGCAGGGCTGCCCCGTACGACGGAAGACCTGGACACGGAACTGGTGCCGACCCTCGCGTCCCGAGGCGTCCACGTAGTCGCTGAAGCTGGCACCGCGGTCGTCCAGGGCCGCGACGAGCACCTGCCGGATGGCGCCGTGCAGTCGCTCGACCTCCGCCTCCGACAGGCTGGAGGCTGGCCGCTGCGGGTGGAGGCCGGCGGCGAACAAGGCCTCGTCGGCGTAGATGTTGCCCAGGCCCGCCAGCGCCCGCTGGTCAAGGAGCACCGACTTGATGGGCGCCCGCCGCCGCGCCGTCGCTTCCCGCAGCGCCGAAGGCGTCATCGCCCCGTCGAGCGGCTCCGGGCCCAGTCGCCCCAGCACCAGCGAGGGGTCCGGCACAAGCCACATCGCCCCGAACTTGCGCAGGTCGCTGAAGCGCAGCTCGCTGCCGTCGTCCAGCGCGAGGACGGCTCGCACGTAGCGGTCGGGCGGCGCGCTTGCCAGGCGGTGGAGAAGCGCGCCGGTCATCCGCAGGTGGACGGCAAGGTGGAGGCCGCCCGACAGGCGGAAGACCAGGTACTTGCCCCGCCGCGACACGTCCTCGATGCGGCGGCCCGGCAGCAAGCGTGTGAACTCGGCGGGCGAGGGCGCCTGCACCAGCCGAGGCGCGTCGGGCGAGACCCACGCGTGCGTGAAGGACCGACCCCGGAGCAGGGGCAGCAGGTCGCGGCGTATGGTCTCTACCTCGGGGAGCTCAGGCATAAAGCGTCATGGTGTCGCACCCTGAGCTTGTCGAAGGGTCGAACGGCACCATCCTTCGACTGGCTCGGGATGCCTGACAAGGTCGCTGTGGGTTCCCAACGCTCGCGCCGGTCAGGTGCCATCAAGGTGCGCCCAGCCTGTCCCGGACCTTCTCGCTCGTCAGCTCCCGCAGCGCGTCGGCGGCGATCCAGCGGCCGGGCTTCGAGCCCATCTCCCGGATCTCTTCCGCCGCTTGGATAGCCATTATGTTAAGGGCGGCGTTGCGCTTCCCGATCTGCCTCAGTGCCCAGTTGACCGCCTTCTTCACGTAGTTCCTGCCATCGACAGACTCCCGCTTGATAGCGGGCAGGAAGGCCAGGAACGCCTCGTCCGGCGCCCGCTTGTCGTGGACGGCCAGCGCCGCCATCAAGGCGAAGCCCGCCCGCTTGACGAACTCCTCCTCCCTCGCCGCCCATTCGACGGCCTTCCCATGCGCGAGCTCCGTCTTGTCGAAGAGATTGCTGCAGCACTGGTCGCAGACGTCCCAGGAGTCGAAGCCGGCGGCCCAGCGCTCCATCTGCGCCTCGGTCACCATCCGTGCCTCATCGACCATGCCGGCCAGGATGCGCGCCTCGTGCACGCCCGACGCCCACAGCTCCTCGGCGAGCGCGTGGTCGCGGCCCATCTCCCTCGCCATCTTGCGCACCACGGGGATCGACACGCCGTAGGTGTTGTGCGGGTTGATCCCGAACCGCGCCATCCCTGCGACGGCCTCCGGGTTCGCGAGAGACCTCAGGCGCTCGAGGATGTCTTCACATTCCATGGGCTACACGGTTATGGGACGTAGGGACGGAGCTTTCCCGCCAGAGGCGGCCAGACGGCCGCCCGCCCGGGCGGGTCCCCCGCAGGCGGAAGCTCCGTCCGAACCCCCGGACGTTGCGGACGGAGCTGAAGCTCCGTCCCTACGACCACGGACCATGGCCGCGGTGCCGCGAGTGAAGGGCGCGGCCGGAGGGAGCAGCGGGTCGCGGCGTGTGGTGCAGACGGCGCGGAGTTCACGCAGAGCATATGCTTGAGACGTTTGATGCTGTGACTCTCCTGATATCCAGGTGTGACCTGATCGATCGCAAGAACTGCGACATGGCTTGTTCTCCCACACGACAGCGGCGGAGCGTGTCCCACTCCTCCTCGAATGTGAGCACCACGTCTTGCCGCGCTCGCGTAAGCGCCACGTAGAAGACGCGCTCCTCCTCGTCGCGATCCCGCCCAACAAAGGGGAGGAACCGGGAGTTGAGGCCTGTGACGAACACAAACTCGGCCTCCAGTCCTTTTGCTCCGTGCATCGTACTCACGAGCACTTTGTCTTCTTCGGCAACGTCCTCGCTCTCCTGCTCAGCATCAGTGAGACCGTATTTCTCGTAGGCGTACCCTATCATCCTAGCGACGGCCGGGAAAGACCCTATGATCATCTCGTCGATGATAGCTTTCACGTCGGCGGTGAGGGGGAGGCAAGGAAAGGCGGCCAGTGCTTGCTGGAACTCGACGGGGTCCACCAAAGCCTGCCTGACCGACGTCAGGGATACGAAGACATTGGCAACCCTGCTCTCAGCCATGCCCTCACAGTACTCGTACAGCGACTGTCCTGCGTTCATTGCCTCTCTTCTGATGTGTCGGAGCTGGAAGGGCGACAACCCTGCCACTTCAAGCCACTGCCGTAACGCCAGACTGTCATGGGCGCCCACCATCCTAAGGACGAGCAGGAGCTTCCACACCTCGTGAGGGATCTCTCCGCTTCGCCGTCGTCTTGTAGGTATCCCGAACGTCTCCTCCAGACGGACCGCCGCTTGATCGACGAGAGGCCTAGTGGGACACAAGACCATCATGTCCCCGAAGCTGGTCGGGGCGCCGTCCTCTCTCCTGGGAGTGCCAAGCAGTGACTGGATGCAGCGTGCGACCGCCTCGAGCTGGATGGAAGGCCTGGTACCTCGAGGACGCCGGGTGCACTGGAAGGTGAGGAGTTTCCTTCCGTCATCATCCGGCAGTTCAATCCTTGCGCCGAGGTAGCCGTGGTCGCGTATCAGCGAATGCGCTGCCCGAAGTATGTGAGTGGGCAGCCGATGGCATTCAGAGAAGCATTCCCGATCCCAGTCCCGCGAATCCCACAGTTCTCTTATCCCAACTGGATGCGCATGCCGCATGCTGTATATGCTCTGCGCATCATCTCCCACCACCACCACCTGGCTCCCAGGCGCGGCACTGACAAGGCTCACCAACCTTTGATCCATGGGATTCAAGTCTTGGTACTCGTCCACTTGCAGAAACACAGGCGGGAGATTGCGGGGCGCCTGCGATAGTAGCTCGCAGGCTTTCGCGACTAGGCCCTCTATGTCATAGGTGTCATAGAAGCGCAAGAGGGATTCAAATGCATCTATGATCTGAGCCCGCTGAGCAGCCGATAACGCCGTATCCGTCGGCCACTGCCCAGTGGACCGGAACTCCGCAATGGCGCGCTCTAACACCACGCAGTTGACCGTGAGCTTCAGATCGTCAATCACCTCGGAGATCACGACATCCTTCTCGCGCTGTTTCGGTGCGAGGACACTGAAATTCGGTTCGCGTCCCAAGGCTGGGGCGTAGCGATGGACTATGGCCTTGGCAAACCTGTGCAGGGTGCTGACGCTGGGGAAGTCTTTGCCCGCGATATCCACGGCCTGGCTGCCAACTGCCTGCCTCAGCTTCCTGTCCGTGTCTCGCCGGCTCGTCCTTGTGAAGGTGACAAAGGAAACCACCGTGTGGTGGTCCTTCTCTTTGAGCAGATCGATCATGCGCTGCACGATGGTTCCAGTCTTGCCAGTGCCAGGACCAGCCACCACCACAAGAGGACGACCTCTGTGTTCTACAACACGGCGCTGTTCGTCACTGGGAAAGGCACACATCCTTGCTGCTCCGTGGCTGGTTACCCCATCTCGCCCCAGTTCTTGCCCACCTTGACGTCCACCCTTCGCGCGTGCCGTGCTCAGGCTATGCCTTCAGGGGCACGTCCACGTGTAGCTGCAGGGCTTCAGCCCTGCCTTGGCGGGCAGACCTGAAGGTCTGCAGCTACGCTACGTGCTAGGCCACCCGTAACCACCCGTGGGGACAGAGCTTTCCCGCCGCAGGCGGGTCCGCCGCAGGCGGGTCCGCCGAAGGCGGAAGCTCTGTCCTGGGCCGAGCTGAAGCTCGGCCCCTACGGGATGACCTCTCCCCCTACCCCATCTCCCCCCAGTTCTTGCCCACCTTCACGTCTACTTTCAGGGGCACGTCGAGCGACAGAGACTGGAGCTTGCCCTGAGCCTGCCGAAGGGCTGCGTCCTGAGCTTGCCGAAGGGGCATGACGCGCAGCACCATCTCGCGCAGGGTGTCCAGCTCCGACGCCGGCCCCTCGAAGATGAGCTCGTCGTGCACCTGGAGGAGCATCTTGGAGCGCAGGCCCCGCTCCCGCATCTCGGCGTCGATACGGTTCATGGCGATCTTGATGATGTCGGAGGCGGTGCCCTGGATGGGCATGTTGACGGCCATGCGCTCGGCGGCGGACCGCACCTGGAAGTTCGACGAGTTGATCTCGGGGATGTAGCGCCGCCGGCCGGCCAGGGTCTCGGCGTAGCCCAGCCGCCGCGTGTCCGCCAGCACCTGCTCCTGCCACTGCCGGACGCGCTCGTACTTCCGGAAGTAGGTCTCGATGAACTCCGCCGCCTCCTCACGGGAGATGCCCTCCCGCTGCGAGAGGCCGTAGTCGCTGAGGCCGTAGAGGACGCCGAAGTTGAACACCTTGGCCCGCCGCCGCATGTCCGGCGTCACCCCGTCCAGAGGCACCCCGAAGACCTGGGAGGCCGTGCTGGCGTGGATGTCCTCGTCGCGGTGGAAGGCCTCGAGGAGGTTGGGGTCCTGACAGACGTGGGCCATGATGCGCAGCTCGATCTGCGAGTAGTCGGCCGCCAGCAGCCAGGGGTCGGGCCCAACGTCGCGCGCGACGAAGGCGGTGCGCACCTGCCCGCCCAGCTCCGTGCGCACCGGGATGTTCTGGAGATTGGGGTCGTTGGAGGAGAGGCGGCCGGTGGTGGTCACCGTCTGGTTGAACGTCGTGTGCACCCGGCCCGTCTTCGGGTTGATGAGGGCCGGGAGGGTATCGACGTAGGTGGACTTGAGCTTCGTGAGCTGTCGGTAGAGCAGCACCAGGTCGACGACGGGATGGGCGCCGCGCAGCCCCTCCAGCGCCTGGGCGTCCGTGGTGTACCCCTGCTTGGTGCGGCGCGTCTTGGGCAGCCCGATCTCTTCGAAGAGAACGCCCGAGAGCTGCTGGGGCGAGGCGATGTTGAACCGGTGGCCCACCTCTTCGTAGGTCTTCTGCTCCACCTCTGCGACCTGCCCCTCGAGCTGGCGTGACATCTCGCGCAGGATGGCGGTGTCCAGGGCGACGCCGGCCATCTCCATACGGGCCAGCACCGGCACCAGCGGCATCTCGATCTCGGCGAAGAGGCTCCACAGGCCCTGCTCGCGCAACTCCTGGTCCAGGATGGCGCGCAGGCGCAGCGTCATGTCGGCGTCAGCGCAGGCGTAGGCGGTGGCCTCTATGATGGGCACCTGGTCCATGGAGATCTGCTTGGGCCCCGCCTTCCCGATGAGGTCGGTGATGGGGGTCATCTCGACGCCCAGGCGCTTGGAGGCCAGCCACTTGAGGCCGAGGGAGCCCGCGCCGGGGCGGTAGGCCTCGCTGCCGCCGCCCTCGCCCAGCACGTAGGCGGCGATCATCGTGTCGAAGGCCAGGTTCTCGGTCCAGGCGCCGTGGTTGGCCAGCACCAGCATGTCGAACTTGCCGTTGTGGGCCACCTTCTCGATGGCGGCGTCCTCCAGAACCGGCCCCAGGCGCGCCATTACCGTCGATAGCGGCAACTGCTCCCTCTCGCCCAGGCTCGGGAGGTGGCCCACCGGGACGTAGTACGCCTCGCCCACCGCCGGCGAGAAGGAGATGCCGACAAGGCCGGCGCGCATGGCGCCCAGGGCCGTCGTCTCCGTGTCGAAGGCGAAAGAGCCGGCCTCGGCCAGACGACGGGCCAGCCGTTCGAGCTCGTCCTCGGTATGAACGGCGCGGTAGTCCTCCTTGACCGTCTTCGCCTCCGCTGCGGCCGGCTCCGGCCGTCGCTCGCCGGCCAGCCAGCCGGGGAGGCGCTCCGCGAGGCTGCGGAACTCTAGCTCCTGGAAGAGCGCCAGCACCTTCTCACGGTCGAGGGGCTTGAGCTCGCAGGCCGCCAGGTCCAGCTCTATGGGAGCATCCGTCGCGATGGTGGCCATGGTCTTGCTGTGCCGGGCCTGCTCCTCGTGCTGGCGCAGGTTCTCCCGCAGCTTCTCGGGCTGCACCTCCTCCAGGTGCTCGTAGAGGTTCTCCACGCTGCCGAACTGCTGCACCAGCTTCGTCGCCGTCTTGTCGCCGACCCCGGGCACGCCGGAGATGTTATCCGAGGCGTCACCCTTGAGGCCCTTGAGGTCGGGCATCTGGGCCGGCTCGACGCCGTAGCGCTCGCGGGCCCGCTCCTCGTCATAGATCACGGTGTCACGCTGGTAGGGGCGGTACATGTAGACGCGGACGCCCGGCCGCACGAGCTGCACGATGTCGCTGTCCAGGGTCACCACGCAGGTCTCGATGCCCTGTTCTGCCGCTTGGCGGGTGAGGGTGCCGAGCGCGTCGTCGGCCTCGTATCCCTCGACGCGGCAGATGGGGATGTTGAAGGCCTCGATGAGCTCCTCGCAGCGCACGACCTGCTGGTGAAGGTCCTCAGGGGCGGGCGCCCGGTGCGCCTTGTAGGTCTCGTCCATCTCGTGGCGGAACGTCGGGCCCGACGGATCAAGGGCGACGGCCGCGTGGGTGGGCTTCAGCTCCTCGAGGACGCTCAGAAGGGTGTTGGCGAAGCCGTAGACGGCACTCACCGGCTCGCCCGTCCGGCGCACGGTCAGGGGCTGGTCGCGCAGGGCGTGATAGGCACGGTGGATGATGCCGTGGCCGTCCAGCAGCAGCAGGAGGGGCTTACGCTCGCTGCCCATAGCGCTGCGATTATAGCACCGCCCTGGCTGGCCGGGCGCGGCTGTGGACAGGCCCCCGCGAGCGACCCGATCCAGCACCCCCAAGGCCGGGGATGGTACAATACAAGGCAACTGGATGCGCCCGGAGACACCTTCCGACGGCGATGACGGCTCACAGTCCCATCCTTCACCTGGTACTCCTGAACCTGAGGACACCCTCTGCCGATCCTGGGGTCAGTTCGGCCGATGCCACCGTCGAGACGATCCTGGCCTCTTTCGGCCGCCTGGCCGAGATCGACGGAGTGCTGCACCTGGGAACGGCTCGGGCCGCCAGCGACGACTCCACGCACTCGCTGGCGATGTTCGCCTTCCTGCGGGATGCCGCCGCCCTGGAGGGGTTCGGCACTCACGCCCGCCACATCGACTACCTCCAGTCGGCTATCCTCCCCAGGGTCAGCGACCTGGTGACTGCCGACGTGGTAGTGGCCAATAGTCCAGCACCGTCCTACCGGGCGGCCGCCTGCTTCTGCGCCGCCTTCCGCCCCGCCACCTACGACTGGCAGGTGCGCTCGCTTTTCGAATCGACCTCCCAGGCACCGGGCAACGCCATCATCGGAGGGCTGGCCGCCAACGACCGCCAGCGCTTCCGCGCCGCCGGCCTCGCCCTCTGGCCGGACGGGGACGACTGGTCTCCCAGCCACCGCGGCGATTCGCTCCGGCGCCTCTTGGACGACTGCTGGGGACCAGCAATCGCCGACCAGGCGCGGGTCGTGGGGCCCGCCATGCCCATCCAGCCGACGGCGTCTGGAGCGCTCCTGTGAGGCGCCTGAGACCATACCCCTGGGGCGGCAGAACAAGGAGGCGCATGCTCTTCACCCTGAGCCTGCCCGTCATTCTGCTGGCCCTTACGGGCCTTCTCGTCGCCCTTCTGGCCCCCATCAGGACCGGAGACGGCAGCGAAGAGCTCACGCAGCAGGATGTGGCGGCCACGGCCACCGCTCTGGCCGAGGAGTACGCAGACGGGAGCGCTGATCGCCCGCCTCCGCTGCCCGCCGGTGTCTTCAGGCACCCCCAGCCCGAGCACCTGCCATTGGCCATCGTGATGGAAGTAGTCGACGGCGACACCATAGAGGTACGGCTGGAGGGCGAGCCCGAGACGGTCCGCTACTACGGCATCGACACGCCTGAGCGCCAGGAGCCCTGCTACGAGGAAGCCAAGAAGCGCAACGAGGAGCTTGCCGGTCGTCACGTGCTGCTTGTGCCCGACGCCCGCGACCGCGACGACGGCGGGCGCCTCCTGCGCTACGTCTTCACCCTGGATGGGCTCTCTATAGACGCCGTGCTGGTGGCCGAAGGCTTCGCCCGCGCCTGGACCCGGGACGGCCACTACCGTGACGCGCTGGTGGCGCTGGAGGAGGAGGCCCAGCACGAGGGCCGGGGCTGCCTCTGGGGGGACGGCGAGGAGGGAGGATAGGGACGGGACCTCCCCGCGATCAAGGGCTGCCTGATACCCTCATCTACACCCGGGCCACGCAAACGGTCCGGATCCGCTCCAGCGCCTTCTCGATGTCCTCGCGGCTCACGTCGTTGTGCGTCACCATGCGGATGCGGTGCGGCCCGAAAGGCACCGCCAGCACGCCCGCCTCCTTCAGGGCAGCCAGGAAGTCCGGCGGCTCCCAACCCTCCAGCTCAAAGGCGACGATATTGGTCTGCACTGAGGCCGGGTCGAGCCGGATGCCGGGCAGGGTGGCCAGCCCCTCGGCCAGAAGGCGGGCATTCTCGTGGTCCTGGGCCAGGCGCCCGACCATCGTCTCAAGCGACACGATGCCGGCGGCGGCGATCACTCCCACCTGACGCATGGCGCCTCCTACCATGCGCCGGACCTGTCGCGCCCGGCCGATGAAGTCGGCGCTTCCGTTGAGGATAGACCCCACCGGCGCCGATAGGCCCTTCGAGAAACAGAAGGTGACAGAATCGGCCGGGGCGGCGAGCTCGGCGGCGGGCACACCCAGGGCGACGGCCGCATTGAAGATGCGGGCCCCGTCCAGGTGGACACGCGCCCCGTGCGAGCGGGCCACGCCGGCCAGGGCGGCAGTCCCGGCGGCCGTGAGGACTGCGCCGCCGCAGCGGTTGTGCGTGTTCTCCAGACAGAGCAGCGTCGCCGGCGGGCCCGCCGCCTCGAGCGCCTCCTTCACCAGGACCAGGGCCAGGCCACCCCTGTCATCGTTAGGAAGAGGCACCAACTCCACGCCAGCCAGACGGCGCTGGCCGTCACCCTCGTAGTAGTAGACGTGGGCCTCGCTGCCCACCGCCACTCGGTCGCCCCGCTGGGTCTGGGCGAGCACCGCCACCAGGTTCCCCATGGTGCCGCTGGCCACAAAGAGGGCGGCCTCCTTGCCCATGGCCTCGGCGGCCATGCGCTCCAGGCGCCTGACGGTTGGGTCCTCCATGAAAACGTCGTCTCCGACCTCAGCCTCGAACATGGCTCGGCGCATGGACGGCGTCGGGTGGGTGACGGTGTCGCTGCGCAGGTCTATGGCTTTCATCACGGCGTCCTACCTTCCGACACAAAGATCGGGGCCGCCCTCGCGGCAAGCCCCGCGCCTGGAGGCCTGGCGCCCTTCGCTCTCAGGCGGGGCGTTCCCACAGAGAGTGGTAGCCCCCCTGGCCGCGGATGGCCGCCACGACCTGAGCCTTCTCCTCGGCCAGGAGTTGCCGATAGATGGCCTCACACTCCTCAGCGGTGCCCGCGTGCCCCGGGGCCGCCAGCCTGTCGACGATGCGCTGCCATACGCCCGACGTCCGGAGAACCTCCACGTGTTGGGGCCACACAAACGTCATGATGCGCTCCGGCAGAGGAAAGCGGGGGCGGACCTGCTTCAGATGGCGGAAGCGCTCCTCAACGGAGGTCGCCCGCGGCACCAGCTTGATGAGGGGGCCTTCCTCCTGGTTGTGACGGGCGTCCACCAGCAGGCGCTTGTCAACGATCGCGAACCGCACTACCAGGACCTCCGCCGCATCGATAACCTTCATGATCTCCTGGAGGTCCGGACCGAAATCGTTCTCCATTGGGGCCTCAGACGGGCATACGCGCCACCGGAGAGGGGCCAGGTTTGCCGCCATTCTATGTCCGGCCTAGGGACGGGTCAAGGACAGCGCCGCCCAGGGTAGTGATCCCTTAAGTGTGTAAGGGAACCCGGAATTGGGTGAGGCGCTGCGGTAATCCTACCCCAGCACCCAGGAAAGCGGGAAGCCAGTCCTC
>Ga0315289_10000122_pt1 | contig 122840 bp, 95 predicted proteins | sample YL17G11_40_MG_FD_203452 | JGI IMG/M metagenome (GOLD analysis project Ga0315289, IMG submission 203452) | Sediment microbial communities from Yellowstone Lake, YNP, Wyoming, USA - YL17G11_40 | ecosystem: Environmental > Aquatic > Freshwater > Lake > Sediment | place: USA: Wyoming | collected... | reverse complement strand
CCAGAGGCAGAGCACGGCAACTGGAACGCCCGCCAGAACCTTCGTGCCGAGCGCAAATCCGCCCATAAGCCCGCAGACCACAAGCCAGGGGGTGCGCCCGGTTTCGGCCCAGTTCAGCAATGCGTAGGCCGCCAGGCTCACGTACAGCCCGGTCGTGATGTCCGTATAGGCCGATCCGGCTTCCCAGAAGACCACGGGCGTGCTCATGAACAGAAGCGCGCCCACGGTCCCTGTCAATGGGCTCAAGCGCCTTCTGCACAGTGCGTAGATTGCCAATGCCGACGCAATGTACATCCAGAAATGGAACAGCTTGGCGATACCAACGCTGCCGAAGGATAAGCCGATCGTGTAGAGCATTTCCGTGAGGAAGGGGAAATTCGAGTGAGAAATGAAGGGGACGTAGAAAATCAAATGCCGGGCCAGGTACATCTTCGGCACGGCCAGGTGATACGCGAGGCCGTCCCAGTCCAACCCGGACGGCGGCGCAAGCGACTGAATCAGGGCCAGGACACCCAGCGAAATCAAAGAGAGCCCAATCAATGCGCCCGATGCAGTCAGCCTCACGCCGGCCTGCCTGCGAACAGCGCGAAGAGCCTCCCTCGATATACCGCCGATCTCCCGGAGCGACACCAAGACCATCGCGCCTATAACCGCCAACAGCGCCCATGAGTACAACGCCCCCGCAAGGCCCACCGCGAGGACGGCGTATGCGAGCGCGCCGAAACCGAGGCCGACGCCGAATACAAAACTCTCCAGGGCGGTATCCGTTTTGACCCGCAGGAGCGCCGACACTTTCCTGCCGAACGCTGCAGAGATCAGAACGAGAACTATGGAGATCGGTAGCGCCAAGAACGGCTTGTCCATGATCGAAATATCAACTCACGCTCGGAGTGTTGGGTCCCATCACTCCATTACTCCAGGTTAATCCGCGTCCAGCGGATATCCGAGCGGCCGCCGGGAGTCCCAGGCAGCGAAATCTCTACTTTTCCGAGACATCGGCCCCAATATCCGGCATGTACAATCGCTGTTTCGCCGACAAACCTCGGCTCCTCGAGGGCCGCGTGCGTGTGGCCCCCTACTATTAAGTTTATACCGGGTACGGAACCTGCCAGTTCCACGTCCGACTCAATTCCGATGTGGGTGAGCGCGATCAATACGGCGGCGCGCTCTCGCAGGTCGGGAACAATCTCCGCCACAGCCTCGATCGGATCCTCAAACCAGAACGGGCTGAGCCTGCCGACCAACATGCGCTTCGCAATCATCGGCACGCTCAAGCCAAAGACCGCCACGTTGAGGCCGCCAAACTCGAAAGTAACGCTCGGAAGTATAGAAGATGCGATGGGGGAATCCTTGCTGCGGAGATTGGCCGAGAGGATAGGGAAACGCGCAAGCTTCACCTTGGACCTCAGGCCGGCGGCCAGAAAATGGAACTCCCGGTTGCCCAGCGCCATCGCATCGTAGCCCAGATCGCTCATCCGGGCCAGGACCGGCTCCCCGCCGGGGCGGTAGTACACATTCCCGGACGACACCGCGTCCCCCGCGTCGAGCAGAAGGCAATTCACGAAGGATGCTTTCTCGCGGGCAATCCTCTCCGCAGCCCGATCCGACAGCTTGCCGTGCAGGTCGTTGGTATGTAGGATAGTGAGGTCCGGCATCAGCTTTGCTCGAGGTCGCGAAGGAAGTCATCCACGGCCGGCGTCCATTTCCCCTGGGATTCCAGTATCAGCTCGATGACCTCCCGCACGGCTCCATGTCCGCCTCGACGCTCCGTTATATGGTCGGCAAGGGCCTTCAAATCCCTGGATGCATTGCTCACCGCGACTCTCCAACCGCATTCCCTGAAAGCCAGGATATCGTTGATGTCGTCGCCGATGAAGGCGACTTCCTCACGGCGCAGGCCGGTTTCAGCCAGGAGTTGACGCAACACGGCGCCCTTATCCCGGCACCCCTGGCGGACGTAGGTAACACCCAGCTCGCCGGCCCGCCTCTCCACCGCCGGCGACATGCGGCCGGTGATGACGGCGGTCATCAGCCCTGCATAACGCGCGGCTGATATGCCGAGGCCATCCTGGATGTTGAATACCTTGATCTCCGCTCCAGCGTCCGAATACACTATATCGCCGCTCGTCAGGACGCCGTCAACGTCCATGGCGAGCAGTCGAATCGAGCGCGCAGCCTCCACCATTAGACTATCCCGGCCTTAAACAAATCTTTCATCATGAGCATACCGACCGGCCGCCTCTCTTCGTCGAGCACGGGCAACTCGCCGATCTTGAATGTCTCCAGGATTCCCAGCCCTTCCGCCGCAAGCTGGTCCGGCGAAATGACCTTTGGGTTCACGCTCATAATCTCTCGCGCCCGACGGTGCAGGCACCGCTCGTCCTCCAGCATATGGCGCCGAAGATCGCCGTCCGTTATTATGCCGACGAGCTTACCATCGCTGTCGGCAACTGCCGCCGCACCTGCTCCAGCCCGCGTGATCGCAAAGAGGGCATCACGAACGAGATCCTCTTCGGACACTACAGCCATGCGGTCGTCAGTTCGCATAACATCCCGCACTTTCAGGGTCAGCCGCCGGCCGAGTGCGCCTCCGGGGTGTAAAACGGCATAGTCCTCCCTGGTAAACTCCCTCGCCTCCATAGCCGCCAGCGCCAGCGCATCGCCGAGCGCCAGCATCGCTGTGGTGCTCGCAGTTGGAGCCAGGCCCAGAGGGCATGCCTCCTTCTCGACCGACACATCCAGAACAACATCGCTGGCCTGGGCCAGCGTAGAATCGCGTCTGCCAGCCAGGGCGATAAGCTTCGCGCCGACTCGCTTCAATACCGGGAGTATCGCGGTCAACTCCTCAGTCTCGCCGCTGCTCGAGAGCGCAATCACGACGTCTTGAAATGTAACCATCCCCAGGTCGCCGTGTACGCCTTCCGCCGGGTGAAGAAACAGAGCTGGACTCCCGGTGCTCGCCAGGGTGCCCGCTATCTTCCTGGCCACCGCTCCCGATTTACCCATCCCTGTCACGACGATCCGGCCTTTGCATCCCACGATCAATTGGACGGCGGAGATGAAGCCGTCATCAAGGCGGTCCTTCAGCGCCAGGATTGCGGCGGATTCTATATCGAGAACTTCCTTTGCCCTTTCCAGCATGCCCTACCCCCGCAAGCGAATGTATCTCCAGCAAAGCCCGCACGATTATAGCAGGATTTCCACACCCGCCGCAACCTTGCGGATCAGAACTTGCCATTTTAGGACGGACCTGCTATACTGAGGCGTCTGAGGAAGCGAAAGGCCGCAAGAATCAGACCTTAGAGTTTAGGAAGAACAGTTCGAGACGTACACTAAGGCCCGGATTGCGGGGCTGAAGTATCGTTTATTTTCCACAGCTTTGGGGGTGAAATCACTTGCCGAATATCAAGTCCATGATAAAGGACGTGAAGAAATCGCGCGAGCGGCATGCCCGCAATGTTGCCGAGAAGTCGAAGGTCAAGACGTTCGTGAAGAAAGCCAGGGCGACCATCGAAACCGGCGACACGGAGGCCGTACAGAAGGCGATTATCGTTGCGACGAGCGTCATAGACAAGGCAGCCGAGAAAGGCATCCTTCACAAGAACGCAGCGGCGCGCCGCAAGTCCCGGCTCATGCGCGCGGCAAATAAAGCCCAGGTCTTGTAACGCCGACACCGTACGATTATTCAGGCTGACGCTGACAGAAAACCCGTTTCCCGGTCGAGGAAGCGGGTTTTTCGTTTGCCTAATCCATACGGGCGCATGGGAGAGAACGCCAACCGATTTCGGATTTGGGATTTAGGAATCCGGGGGATGCGGAGAATGGGGGAATGGGAGAACGTCGAACGTCCAACATCGAATTTCCAACATCCAAGATCACTCATCACGCATCACGTATCACGATTCACAAGTATGAGTTCCCTGGATCCCTTGATGAGTTTGACAAGCGGCGCTGGGGTACATATAATGCAACCGTTCAGTCCACGCAAATACTACCTAACCCGGGAAGGGGGCGCGCAATTGGCACGCGCGAGATTCCTGCATGCTGCCGACCTGCACCTTAGCAGGCCATTCGGTTTTCTGCCGCCCCAGCTTGCCGAGGAGCGGAGGCGCGACCAGCGCAGGGCTTTAACTAAAATCGCAGACCTGGCGCTCGAACGCAACGTGGACATCGTCCTTATCGCGGGGGACCTGTTCGACTCCCCTGATCCCGATCCCACCGATCTCGAAGCCGTTACCAAGGAATTCTCGCGCCTGGTGGACGGCGGCAAGCGCATCTTTGCCATACCCGGGAACCACGACCCCACATCGCCGAACAGCTTCTGGCACGGAATGGGCGTGGAAGAACTACACGTTTTCCTGGAGACGGAATGGAGCCCGGTAGTGCTCGACGACCTCGGAATCGCAGTTGTAGGCATTGCATTCCACCATGGGAAATCCGAGCGGCGTGCCTTCGAGGGTCTCGAGTCGCCGGACGGGATGCCCTGCGTGCTGTTGGTTCACGCATCGTGGGAAGCCTTCGAGGGACAGCTTGAGCGCTACCATCCTTTTTCGGCAGCCGATCTCGCCGACACAAAAGCTTCCTATGTAGCCCTGGGACACTATCACAAATTCAACCCAATCCTGGCCAGCAGAGTTGCCGCCTGCTACCCGGGAACACCGGAGGGTATCAGTTTCGACAAACCCGAGACTGAAGACCGCTTCGTCATAGTGGGAGAGATTGCCGACGACGGAAGCGCCAAGATCGAGCCGGTAAAGATCAACCATCGAATCATGAGAAGCGCGGAGATAGATTGTACCTCCTTTGAATCGCAGGTAGGTCTATTCGATGCCGTAAGGAGACTTTGCCAGCCGAACGCATTGGTCGAGCTTAAACTGGTCGGCGCTCCGATACCTGATCTGACCTCCGTTATCGAAGAGCTTCCGGATCGCTTTAGAGAATCCTGTCTCCATCTGGTTACCGATACATCGAACCTATCGCTTGTCGGCGATTTGCCCGTGGACGACCGGACGATTTGCGGCCGGTTCTGCAAATACCTCCTGCAACAAACCGAAGATACCACCGACCCTGAACGCCGCAGGCTGCTTCGGAGAGCATTGGAGCTTGGCCTGGCCGCCTTCAACGAGGAATAACCTATGGAACTCGTCGAGCTTGCGCTGTCCAACTTCAAGAGGTTCACCGATGCGAAGCTCTGCTTCCACCCGGGTCTAAATCTCCTATTTGGACCGAACGAGTCGGGCAAATCAACCATCCACGAGGCGATATGCTGCGCCTTGTTCGGAAGAGAGCGCGGAAAGGTCCTTGAGAACTGGAATGGCGGCTGCTGCTCGGTGATGCTAACCTACCGCAACGATGGCAAGGTTTACCGGATAGAGCGCCGATTGACGGAGGGCATATCCAGATTTGGCGTCGTGGCAGGGGATGAACTTACCGATGTTGTGTCGGGAAAAGATGAGATCGAGCGGACTCTGGCCGACCACCTGGGCATCACATCGAGGCAAGTATTCGACAACACGGTTTCAATCAGGCAAACGAACATGAGCCAGCCGGATGCGTCGGGCATGGAGGCGGTGGGCGGCGATATCCAGCGCGTGCTTACGGGAACAGCTCACATCTCGGCGTCCGAGGCGCTGAAACGCCTGGAAGCCCGGTGGAGCGCCGTAAAAGGAAAGGCCCGGCCATCGAACCCCAGGGAGTTCGACAGGATTGCAGAGCGGCTTGGCAAACTCGCGGAGGAGCTGGCGGACGCCCGGCGTTCCCGCACGCGGATACACAATCTGGAGGAAGAACTCGCCGATCTGAAAACGAGGACCGAGCGCGATTCCGAGCGCCTCAGCGTCCTGGCAGAGTTGCTCGAACGGCATAAGAGATGGTCCGAGCTAAAGAAAAGCGAGGCGGAGGTAGACAGCCTTCACCAGAGTGTCTTCGCCACGGTCAGGAAGCTTCTGGACACCCTGGCGGACCTGAAATTCGCTCAGAAAGATCTGGAAGGTTACGCCGACCTGGTGGGCAAAGATGAGGAAATCGCGGATCACCTATCCAAGATAAGCAGCAAGCGCGGCGAGATGGAGGCGCGGATAGCCGAACTGGAGTCCGCCAAGGACGAGTCACAGCCGGCCGGTCGCGGCGCCGTACTGGCTGCGCTTCTAGTCGGCATAGGGCTGCTCGCAATCGCAGGGCTGGGGCTGGGATTCTTCGTTGACCCGATGGCTTTTCTTGCGCTCGTTCCCGCCTCAATCCTGGCAATCAAATACGCCCAGATAAGGGCGTCCGGCCGCGTTGTAGAATTCAAACACGTCACCGATTTGATCGGGTCCGCGCGCAGCGAGTTAAAGCAACTCGATGTGGAAGAAGAGAGCATCCTAAGCTACATACACTCCCGGGACGCAGTTAAAGCCTGGGCGAAAATAAAAAAGTACCGCAGCCTGACGGACCGCGTCCGCGAGTCGGAGATCGCCCTGAACGCCGTACTCGGCGGGCGAAAGGTCGAGGATTGGGAGGCCCAGGAAGCAGACCTTGCGAGGGAGCTTTCGACCATACGGCGGGAGATGGAAGAAAGTTTTCCGGGCTATTCTCCCACCGCCCAGGAGACAGAGGGCTGGCGGTCCGAGCACGCAGCTCTTCAGAGTTCACTGCCAAGGGCCGAGGCGAGGCTTCATGAGGTACGCGGATCGCTCGAAGCTGAAAAGCGAAACGCCCGGGACCTGGCGGCTTTGGAGGGTGAAATCGAGTTTCTGCACGGACGCAAGAGCGAACTGGAGTTTCTCTACAAGGCATACGGCGAGGCGATAGCAGCCCTTAACTCGGTAACGCAGGCAGTCTGCGAGGAGTACTTACCTGCTTTGTCGGAGCGCGCCTCAAACCATCTGGAGCGGGTGACTTCCGGCCGCTATATATCCGTCTGCGTGAAGTCGGACTGGGAGGTCAGCGTTGATTGCCGGGACAGGAGCGCCATCCAGCCTTCCATGCTGAGCATCGGCACGCTCGACCAGATGTATTTCGCGCTCCGTATGGCGTGCGGCGAGCTGCTCTCCGACAATCGGAAGCTGCCGGTTATTCTGGACGACCCATTTGTCGCCTTCGACCAGCGCCGGCTGGACAACGCGCTGGACTTGCTTAAAGCGCTGGCAGAGGAGAGCCAGATACTACTTCTGACGCACGATCCTTATGTGCTGGACTGGGCACAGAATCTGACAGCCGGCGGCGTTCCCGTCCAGATTCACGAGCTTCCGGGGCCGCAGTAGATACTGGATGCTGGATACTTGATGCTGGATGCTGGGGGCTGGATGCTAACTGCTGACGGCTGGCGGCTGGACGTTCGATGTTCCCCTTCTCCCATACTCCCACACTCCCATACTCCCAGTGTCCCGCGCTACTCCCCCGGCTTCCGCACGTCCTCCGGCTTTCGAGTAAGGATGCGCTTGGCGATATGCTCCGATGAAGCCTCGAAGCATGAGCTTATGCCCGTCACGACCAGATAATCGCCGCTCTCATAGCCCTGGGGATCGCACACCACCCGGACGCCGATGTTCTCCTCCTCGCCGGTGAACGTGCCGTCACACAGATTCGAGCCATCGTCAATGTAGAGGTAGCCGTCGCCGATCTGCGTCACTTTTCCCCAGGTAGTCACGAGCAGGCCGATGTTGTTCAGCCCGGCAGCGCCCGTGACGCCGGGAACATAGAGCCCGAACGCGCCGCCTCCAAGGTTCCTGTTCGCCATCCCAAGCGGAGGCGGAAGTGGGTTGCTCGATGAGAGCGTGAGCACATCCGCGCCTACAAGGGCGCGCTCGCCGCCGACCGTGCTCATCACGCCGGAGGCGCTGACCATATCGCCCTCCGCCGGAAGCAGGCCGCCCTCCACGCGGATGCCCGCGAACCTGTCCAGTTCCTCAATGTAGAATGCGCCTTCATGGCCGGGATCGCCGAACGTTACCACTCTCCCGCTTAACCTCGCGCGCCCGCCGTCCGCGAGCGACTTCGCCTCCCCCAGGCTCTCCAGAGTCGCGCCGGAGACGGTGACGCCGATCCCCTGCTCGAATGTGTTCTGGTCCTCGTCCATCACCATCGCCGAAAGCGTGTGAGGCCCGTTCGCAAGCAGGCTGGTATCCAGGTTGAAGGTCCATGCGCCGCCTGCGACCTGCGCCTCGCCGACCGGGATTCCGTCCGCGAGGACGAACACGCCGGTGACGAGGGAATCATCGCCGCACGTGCCCGTGACGGAGACCGTGCCTTCCAGCGACGCCCCGTTCGCCGGTGACGTGATCGCCACAGCGGGCGTGACGCCGGAGGAGGAGATATTGATCTCGACCTCCGCCTGACCCGTATTGCCCGATACGTCCTCCGCAATGACCTTGAGGGTGTACTGCCCGGCGGACTTGCGGCCGAAGTCGAACTCGCAGGTGTAGCCGTCGAAGCCGTTCGAGTCCACGCCGATGCACTGGTCGTTCAGGTAGAAGCCGACGCGGAGCACGCCGACGTTGTCGCTCGCCTGGACGCCGATCACGTCCGGGCCGGTCAAAGTCGCTCCGCTCGATGGGGTGTGGATGCTCGCGGCGGGCGCGGTGGTATCGCCGATCACCTCCCCGCTGATGGTATAAAGCCCGGCCTTGGTCAGCGGCGCGGTCACAAGCGCGTTTCCTATGTCAACCGTGCTCGTCAGCTTCGCCCAGCTCAACGAGGCAGAGTCCCAGCGGTAGATCGCCAGGTTCGACGCGCCGTAAGGCGTCACGTCAATCCCTTCATAGCTCAGGGTCAAAGTCGCGTCGGGCGGGTACGATTCGCTCGTGGTGGAGGCGAAGTACGCGCGCCCGATGTACCCCAGCGGCGGCATCTTGTCGGGCAACTGATCCGGCAGCGCGCACGTCAGCACGAGGTCCGACGGGCTTGCCAGCGGCTCCGCGGAGGTAGAGCGGGAGAGGCCCTGGGATGTCCCACCTGACGACCAGTTCCACTCGATTCCGACGGGCTGCGAATACACGCGAATATCGTGGAGCCTTGCCTCGACCCGGACGAACACTTCATCGCCCTTGCAGGGGTAGTCAGCCGCGGCGCACTTCCCCTTGCTTTCGCGCGCTGGGCCGACGTCTTTCTTCACGCACACGAAGGTGATGTCGTCCATCACTTCCGAAGCGGCAACGTGGATGATGGGCTTGCCATCTGCGCCGGTATTAACGGTGAGGCTCAGCAGCGGCCCGGTCCCGATGCGCTGCACGAGACACCAATAGCTCCAGTATCGCCCCAGCCTGAGCGCGGTCATAACCTTTTCCTGGGTCGCGCCGGGCGACTCCAGCTCCGCTACAATCCATGTCCGGCCGAACGCCCACGGTATGATGGGAGGCGTGAAATCGTCCTCCGTAGCAGCAAATAGCAGCCTGTCGCCCACCGGAGTTAACGTGCGCACGCGCGATTGGAGCAGTCTGTCCCACTTTTCCAGGTTCCTGCTGGCCGCGCCGTTGCCTCCATTCGACGCGGAGGTGAAGACGGATATCGCGTCCGGGTTCGCATCGAGTATTGCGCTGTCGCGAACCGGATAAAGCAGCGAGCACGGATGCGCCAGGATTGCCAGTCCCCCGCTGTAATCCGAGCTATGTATGGCGTTGACCGCGTCCCTGAGGCTTTGCGGCGACGTCTCGATAACCTCGCGCAGGTTGTTCGGCCTGTCCCAGGGCAAGTACCTTTTCTCGTCCCATCTGGGCAGCCAGGAACCGTGCTTCTCGACCCCGATTGCGAGCACGTGCCCGAAGCCCGCCGTGACCTCCTCGCAGTAGCGCACGTAGGTCGCCGGCGCGATGAGCGGATCGCTGGTGCAGTGGTTGTGCTCCGTGACGCAGACGAAATTGTAACCGAGCGCGGCATACGAGGTGACGAGCATACTTGGGAACCACGAGCCGAAGCCGTAGGCCCCAACGTAGACCGGCCCCCACTCCTTCTCCAAATCGTTGTAGTAATGGCAGTGGAGCTGCCCCTTCGCCCAGCCGCCGGTCGGGTAGCCATCGTACGGGTTGACGACGACGATCTCCGTCGTTTCGTCCGGGTCCCAGCCGGGCACGCCCGGAGGAGGCGGCGTCCCGGTCGCCCCCCGGTCGTGCACGAAGACGTCGGGACATCCGTTCGTGTCGCCGGGAACGAGGTTGGAGGCATAGGAGCAGAACGCCACGTATCGCCCCTCGGCGTCGATGAAGGGATCGCTGCTGCCTGAATTACCCTGCGTACCGTCGCTTGACAAAGACACCCTCTGGGTCATGCCAGTCCGCTGGTCATGTACAAACACGTCATCTCGCCGGTTGGTATCCCCTACCACTAGATTCGTGGCTGCCGAATAGAACGCTACGTACCGGCCATCGGGACTGATTGAAACACCAAAGCCGCCGCTGCCATGATCACCCTGCGTCCCGTCGCTGGCAACCGAGATTCTGGCAGTCAGCCCGTTCTGGCGGTCGTGCACGAAGACGTCGGGACATCCGTTCGTGTCGCCAGGCACTAGGTTGGTGGCACCCGTGGCAAATGCCACTAGCTGTCCGTCCCCGCTGATCGACGACATTTCGCTACCAGAATCTGCCTGCGTCCCATCGCTCGAGACCGAGACCCTAGTAGTTTGGCCGATCTGTCGATCGTGCACGAAAACGTCCTCTGTCCCGTTCGTGTCCACTGGCACTAGGTTGGTGGCCTGAGAGGAGAACAGGACATAGCGCCCGTCAGCACTAACGGAGATATTCCCCCAAATACCGCTATCTCCGTTTCCCTCCGTCCCATCGCTCGCTACCGAGATCCTGGTAGTCTGGCGGGTTTGCCGATCGTACACAAAGACATCCTCGCATGCGTTCGTATCTCCAGGCACGAGGTTGGTAGAGGATGATGTGAAAGCCGCAAACCTTCCATCTGCGCTAATCGACACGTGCCAGCTAGTGTTGTCGCCCTGCGCACCGTCGCTGGACAGGGAGACCCTTTCGGTGACCCCGGTCTGCCGGTCGTGCACAAAAACGTCCTCTCTCCCGTTCGTGTCACCGGAAACCAGGTTGGAGGCAGAGGACAAGAACGCTACAAACCGACCGTTCGCGCTCATGGAGCTACTCCCCCAGAAGCCGCTCTGGGCGTTCCCTTGGATACCATCGCTGGAGACGGAAACCCTCTCCGTAATTCCTGTGTGCCGGTCGTGCACGAAGACGTCGTCCTGCCCGTTCGTGTCACCGGGGACGAGGTTAGAGGCATTGGAATGGAAAACGAGGAACCGTCCATCCGCACTTATGGAAGTCCCGAAGCCGCCGTAGTTCGCCTGCGTGCCGTCGCTGGCGATGGAGACGCGGGTGGTGACGCCGGCCCGGGCGGAGGCGCAGATCGCGAGGATGCCCACGATGGCGATGATTGCGCTCAGCTTGCGCATGGTTGGTTCCTCCTTCGTCGAAAGCGGTGTCAAGACACCGCACTCCAAAGTACCGCATACAGTATACTTCGGCATCCGGGAGCAGTCAATAGCTTGCTTGAAAATCCACCTGAAAACCGGTAGAAATACCTGGGGGCGTGGCGCGTATTGCGTAATGCATATCCGGCCGAACCGGCTCAGCAGTCCGCCGCGGCGGATCGCCCTCCCAAACCCCTTCTCCCATACTCCCACACCCCCATACTCCCAATCACGCTCTCGGGTGCGATTGGCGGTAGACCTCTTTCAGCTTCTCACGGGAGACGTGGGTGTAGACCTGGGTAGTGGCGATGTCGGCGTGGCCGAGCATTTCCTGGATCGAGCGCAAATCCGCGCCTCCTTGAAGGAGGTGAGTAGCGAAGGAATGCCTCAGCGTATGTGGGGTGACGTTCTTGGTAATTCCTGCACGCGCCGCGTACTTCTTGACGATCTTCCAAAAGCCCACGCGGGACATTTTCCTGCCACGGTTCGTCAGAAACAGGTACTCCGAGCTGCCTGAACGCGCATACTTCGGGCGCGAATTGGAGAGATACCGCGCGAGATACTCGATAGCCACCTTGCCCAGCGGCACGATGCGCTCCTTCGATCCCTTGCCCATGCAGCGGACGAAGCCGACGCTGGTGTTGACGTCGGTCAGCCGGAGATTGACAAGCTCCGAAGCCCGGACACCGGTCGCGTAGAGGGTTTCGAGCATTGCCTTGTCACGGGCGCCTGCCGCATCCCCCGCCGCAGCGGGCTGCGAGAGCAAGCTCGATACCTCCTCAATGGTGAGCACGCCCGGCAGCCTCTTGACGCCGTGCATGCCCTCGATATTCGCGGTGAAGTCTTTGCGAAGAAGGTTTTCGCGGCAGGCAAACTTGCAGAACGTCCTGATCGCCGAAAGCTTCCTGCCGATGCTGTTGGGCGACATTCCCACTTCGCGAAGACCATTGAGGAAACCCAGCAGCACAGGCTCACCCAAATCGCCGAGGGAGGTCGCGCCCTTCTCGCGCGCATAGCCGACAAACTGGGCCAGGTCTCCGCCGTAAGCCGCGATCGTATTCGCCGAAAGCCCGCGCTCGATGGTCAGGTGATCCAGGAATGCCTGAACCGCTTCGTCCATGGCTCAACGCGCCCTCCGGGAGTAGATGAGGATAGTCGGGCCGGCATACGACATATCGTGCGGAAGAGTATCCACCAGGAGAATCCACGGCTTCCGAGCCAGCGGGTTGCGGAATTCGCGTTTGAGGCTGTAGTCACGACGGAGCGCCCGAAAGTATTCGCGCGCGGCCGCGTCATGGATACGGAGACGGTCACTGTACTCGAACTCAGATAGGATGACATAATCCGGCGACTCCCGCCTCAGAAAGTCTGCGTTCCACTCGCTCTCGCTGACGACCAGCACGTAGTCCGTGAACTCATTCACGCGCTCGTACCGCTCCGCCGGCTCAGGGAGACCGAAGTACGGGTCCAGCGGCGGCGTGTAGAACCACGGGATCGTCGGGAGCGCAATGGAGGATCCCTTGGGCACGCGGGTCTTCACCCATACGGCCGCGAGATCGCGTGTGTCCGTGCGTGCGAACACCGCGTCAATTGCAATTGAGTAAACAGCGGTGTAACCTGCGACCAATGCCACCACGAGCGCCACCAGGTATCCAGCCATCCCAGCCAGCGATCCGCCAGCCCGCAAGCGGCCCACCAGGTCCGCCGAGACTCTGGCTGCCAGAACTGCAAGAACCGGGAGCATCGGAATCGTGTATCGGGCGAACTTGACCTGCGCCGCGCCTATAACCGCGTAATACGCAATGACAAAGGCCAGCAATGCCAGATCGCCGGGCGTTCGTTTCCAAACAGCGTAAAGCAAGCCGATGAGCGCCAGAGCAAGCAGCGGCAGGCCCATCCCCGCCGGCAGAGAGTGAGTCGCGTGATAAACGTATCCGCAGGGCGTTCCGGTGAATATTAGGCCGTGGCCGGCCTTGACGTGTACAGCTTCGTGGAGGAAGTCATGTATGAACATGTCGCGATTGAGAAGTGCGCCCGGCGTCCCGATCAGAAAGCCGACGATCGCTGGGAGCAGGATTGCCAGGAGCTTCGGACTCACCGCCCGGAGAGCGGGCCTCGCTTTTCCGGTTGCGAGATGAGCCGCTATCGGAGCGAGGATTACCAGCCCGGCGTTGTATTTCGTCCCGGCTGCGAGGCCGGCGAAGAGCCCGGACAAGAGGTAGTCTCGCAGCCTACAGCCTTGAGTGATGCGAACGGCGAAGATGAGCGCCAGCGCTGCGAAAAAAGTCGCGGGCACATCCACGGCGAGGAACTTCGAGTGCATCACATGTATGGGCATTACCGCCACGAATAGCGCGGCGAGGAGACCAGTCCCGCGGCCATACGCGCGTTTGCCGAGCAGGTACACCAGATAGACCGTGGCGATCCCAAGGAGCACTGCGACGGCTCTCCCGGCCATATACACCTTGGCAAATTCGCCAATGGCGGAGAAGATATCCCCCGATGGAAGGTTAATCAGCCCCCAGCAAGACGCCAGGAGCACCGCGATATTGACCAGATACATGTACAGCGAGCCATAGTTGTAAAAGCCCGGGTCGAGTCGGCCCTCGAAGAAATTGACCCGCATCGCGCCGAACAGTGTTATGGTTTCGTCGGGATGGTAGGAGAAATAATGGAGTGACGTGGGAAGCCCCCAGCCGATTCCCCAAATGCGGAGACCGGCAGCGAGGATTACGATGACAATCGCCGCTCCGACTGCGAACTTCCTATTCACCAGTCGTCTTTCCCTTCACATCGGCCGCCGGGGCGAGCATGTACCGCTGAACGAAGACGAATACGGCCACAGATATCAGCAGATCGCCTATGCTGGCTACCTGGGCTATAAGCGCAAAGCCCGGCACCGGTATTATATCCGCCAACGGCTTCAGACGTGTGTCCGGTGTCATTATAGCATGGCGGATGAAACGCGAGGTACGTTCCGGATCCAGCATTTGGTGGAGGCCGGCAACACGCAGCGCCCTCGCGCTCATCGGCATAACTCCCCCGTTTGCGGCGATCACCAGGAGGTTCAGAAATGTCCCGACGGCGGCGGACCATAGCTCGCGCATGTGGAGGTTCAACGCTACGGCGGCCAGAATAGTCGCGTACTGAACGATGTTCGCCGCTCTCACATAAGGCTGCCACGCCGTATTCTTACCTGCGAGGCTGGTGAGCATCATACCGGCCAGTATGGCAAACGGTATGATGAACACATAAAAATAGCGGAGCGGCGCCTGTCCCAGGTTATGCAGCCTGCCCTTTCTGATAAAGCCGATCAGGATGGAAAGCGTGAAGGCTTCGATTATCAAGGCTGCTACCTCTGGCTTCGCTGACGTTTCTTGAGAATTTTCAGGAATGCGTTTACCGCTTCGGGGTCGAATTTGGCTCCCGCACCCGCGCGGATCTCCCTGATGGCGCTCTCCTCATCTATCTGGAGACGGTATGCCCTTGCGTGGACCATGGAGTCGTATGTCGTGCAAACGGCGAGTATCCTTGCCCCCAAGGGAATATCTTCACCGCTCAGTCGGTCCGGGTATCCGGATCCATCCCAGGACTCGTGGTGGTGTCGGATGATCGGCGCTATATCCCGGAGGAACTTCACGCGCTCCACCACATCCGCACCTATCATAGCATGGGTTTTAATAATATCGAACTCTTCATGCGTGAGGTTATCAGGCTTGTTGAGAATTGCGTGTGGGACGCGCACATTCCCAATGTCCTGGAGAAACGCAGCATACTCCATCTTGCGCCTTTCCTTCGCCGGAACGCGCATTTCCCTGGCGGCGGCTACAACATATTCAGCCACCCGCTCGCCGTGACCCTCGGAGCCGGTATCCTTTGTCTCGACCGCTCTAGCCAGGGTCAGGAGACTTTGCCGGTAGGCTCTACGCATTTGTGTCGGGAGATATACGTAGGAATAGCCCACAACGCCGATCGTAACCGCCACCGCTGCAAGAAATGCCGGGCTTAACCAGATGCTATCCGCCACTAGCTTCCTCCTTCCGCGCTATCACTCGCAGAAATGCCCTGACCACCCGGTGATCGAACTGCGTGCCGACGCCGTACCGCACCTGGGCCACCGCCTGGTCGAACGTCAGCGGGGGGCGGTAGGTCCGTTTTTCCTTCTCATCCGGGCCGCCGGTCATCGCATCGAACGCATCGGCTACAGCGATGACCGCCGCCTCCAGCGGGATTTTACTATCATCGAGGCAATCGGGATACCCACGGCCGTCCGGCCGCTCGTGATGGCTGCGCACCCACGGCACTATACGCTCCAGATGCCTCATTTGCGACAGGATTTCGGCTCCCCTGGCAGGGTGCTGCTTGATAACCGCCCACTCCTCATCGTTGAGCTGTCCCACCTTGTCGAGGATTTCTTCGTTTACGCCGACTTTGCCTATGTCGTGCAGCAGGCCGGCATCTCGAATAAACATCAGGCTGGATATAGGGAGGCCCATCTGCTTTCCGATCTCGTCGGCCATGGCTGACACGCGCTCCAAATGGCCTCTCGTGTAGGGATGGTAGTGCTGCATGTACGAGCCCAGGGTTGCAATAGTCTCGCGGTAGGCGTCCAACTGGACCGCATATTGGTTCAACGCCTGCCTGCCGGCAAGGAAGGGGACGATTACAAACAATATACCGTAAACGCCATACCTCAAGTACAGATATGCGAATAGTATCCCGAACGGGCCGGTGACCACGTAGTTCGGAACAAACCACCTCACATTCCGTGCGAAGAGCATGCGCCAAGGCTCACCCGAGTACAAGGATAGACCGGTGATGGATAGCAGCATATTCGCCGTGGTGCAAGTAGCTACCCAGAGCAGAAGGGGCAGAACCATCTCGGAAAGGGTCGCCCCGCCCCATGCGAGCGTACTCCCTCCTGCGAGCTGATATGCCAACGATGCAACAACAGCGGTCAGAACGTGCTCTCCCGTATTGTAGCTGACCATATCGAGAAGCCAGCGCACGGGCCTTTCACGACGGGCGATTACGTTCGCCACAAACATGCCTATGGAACTCACGACAATCATAGGCCGTAGGCCGTGGCTAAGGAAGAGTCCAACCACAGCCGGCATAGTCATCGAAAACTCGGCGATAGTGCCGGGGAATTTGATGGGAAGCAGCTCAGCGAAGAAGATCAGGACAAAGAAGATTGATAGATCGAGTGGCTCTCCGAGTCGAGGGCCTCCATGGACCAAAATTCCTACAAATATAATCAGGCCCACAAGGCGAATTGCCCACTTATAATAATTAAACGCTGTCGGGTATGAATACACTGTGAACTACCCTGCTTCGAATTGGGCCGACAGCGGTGGCGACAACTCTGTTGGATGTTACCCTACATAGACTACCGTCCTAAGAAAGTTCAAATCCTAGGGCGGTGGCCAGATCCTCATGTAAGCGCCGGAGCTGAGCACCAGCGCCGCCAAGGCAAGCACTACTTTAACCAAGGTCTTCATTCACGCCAACCCCTTTCGTCGTGAGGATAGCGCCTACTTCCGCTAAGGGTAGGCACTTCCACCGCTCCGCTCGGGTTTTTGACCGCTTCTTGTGACCTTGCTGCCACCCACCGTCGGCCCAAAATCTCGTTCATTGCTCGCCGCTCAATCCTGACGGCTGATCGGCGACTTCAGAACTATATTCACCACCGCCTTCTTTAAATCCTGCTTTGCAATTGTGCACTCACACAGCAGCATGCTCTCGAACAAACCGCAACGCCTCATGACTGCGCTAAATTATTTGCCGACGGCGCCTAACCGCCTATTAACAGCGTCCAACGTCGCATTCACGACCCCCTTCCAGAGGTCCTGCTTCACGATCGCGGACCCGGTCAGGCAGTCTTCACCGCGCGGCGTGATCATGCTGACGAATACCACTACTATGTTACGCCCTGAGAGAGTTACGGCCGAGCTCAAGTCCTCCAGTACCAGGCTTCCATCAGCCCCCTGGGAATTCTCCACAGCGCGCAGGGTGGCTGTTGCGATAAGGCGAAGCTGGTTGTGGCTGGAACTGTGGCCGGCGGCGGTACCCGTGTGCGCTTCACCGTTGTTCCTCAGATGGACTACGGCCTCGGCCTTGGCTCCATTCAGGGATATCGAGACGTCGGAGAACTTAAGTCGGGACTCGTTGAATCGAGGCTGCTTGCCCTCCTGGGTCTGCGCGACGCTGACCTTCTTGTGGTCGAGCTCGATTCCGAATCGCGCCATCAGCGCCGATTCGACATCGCGCACTACTTGCTTGGGCGCCCTGGTGGAGTCGGTAAGTACGTGGATTTCCTCGATGACACCGCTCTTATCCGTTACCACGCGCACTGAGATGATGTCCGTGAGGGAGCGGATTACCGATTCAATATCTGCCACAGATATGCGTTGTGGTTCCGCCACTCGGATGCCCTCCAAAAGTTAGGTGTCGCGGAACGAGGCTTTCAATTCCGCTGTCAGCAGTCCCCGTATTCCATTCAGCCTGTCGTCTATCTCTTCGTCGCGCAGTGTACGCTCGTGCGATCTGAAGACGATTGTGAAGGCCAGGCTTTTCTGGCCCGGAAGCAGCGGAGGTCCTTTGTATACGTCGAAGAGAGCCAGGCCCTCCAGTAGCTCACCGGCCCCTTTGGCCAGCAACTCCTCGACTCTGCGATAGGGCACTTCATCCGCGACGACTACAGCCAGATCCCTGGTCACCGCTGGATACCTCGACAGAGGTACATAAGTCCCGGCGCCGCCGGAACGATCCATCAACTGGTGAAAATCAATCTCAAACGCGTACGCCCGCCCGGGTAAATCATGCTGACAAGCCAACTCAGGGCTAATCTCGCCCATTTGCCCAAGCTGCACGCCACCGGCTTCGATGACAGCCGCCCTGGTAGAATGAAACATCGCCGTTTGGACCGGCCTGAAGAGAACTTCGCGTACCCCTAATCTGCCGAGTAGGTTTTCGACGATGCCCTTGCAGAGGGAGAAATCTACATCCAGAGAAGACCTGTCCATGTTCCAGGTTTGGCCCCACATGCTGCCCGTGATAGCCGCACCTACGCTCAGTTTTTCAATGAGCATGCTATCGTCGTCTTGAGGCTCGAACACTCGTCCGATCTCAAATACGCCGATATCTCGGATACCTCGACTACTATTATACGAGACTATGCTCAAAAGGTCAAGCACCAAATATTTTCTCAGTCGGCTGAGGTCGTCGCTGAGGGGATTGCGTATGGCGACTTGCCGCTCCTCCACTGGCGGCGACAGGCTTCCGGTGACCACTTCCTGGAGGCCGGCGGAAATCAGGATTTCCGAGATGCGGGCGGCAAACCGCCCTTCCGGGCTGTCGCGTCCCTGCATCGTCTCGCCGGCGGGCAGCTTCGCCGGTATCCGATCGTATCCATAGAGCCGTCCGACTTCCTCAATCAAATCCTCTTCCCGCTGGATGTCCGGGCGGGAGGTCGGCACTGTGACCCGGAGGCTGCCGCCGCGTTCTACTTTCATACCGAGCCTGGTAAGGTAATCCTCCACTTCGTCGGCGGTTACCTCAACGCCCAGCACCATACTCGCTCGCTCAGGGCGAATTGTCACAGTCACCGGCTCGATTTTCATCGGATAGGCATCCACTACTCCCTGCGCGATGCTGCCGCCGCCGGTTGCAGCTATCAACTCCGCCACGCGGTCGAGAGCATAAATGGTCAGCGCAGGGTCAACTCCCCGCTCAAACCTGTACGAAGCCTCGGTGCTCATTTGAAGCGATCTGGCGGTTCTGCGAATTGACAGCCTGTTGAAGTGGGCCGACTCCAGCAGCACATTCCGGGTTTGGAAGCCAACCTCCGTATCGAGGCCGCCCATTATCCCGGCGACCGCCACCGCACGCTTCGGATCGGCGATTACCAGCATATCGGGGCTCAGCTCCCGCTCCTCGCCATCTATGGTCGTGATTCTCTCGCCCGGCCTGGCCTGGCGCACGATGATGTGGTGGTCCGCCACCAGATCACAGTCGAAGGCATGCAGCGGCTGGCCGAGCTCCAGAAGGACGTAGTTCGTCGCATCCACGACGCTGTTGATCGGACGCAGGCCGGCCGCGATTAGGTGCTTCTGCATCCAGCCGGGGGACTCAACGACTTTCGTGTCTTTCACCACGCGGGCGGAGTATCGGGGGCAGTTCAGCGGGCTTTCGATGTCTATTTTGACCAGATCGCGCGCCTGTACATCGCCCTCGTGGACCTCAGGCTTTGGGGGCTTGAAGGGAACGGCGAGCGAAGCGGAGACCTCGCGCGCCACACCCACTATCGAGAGCAAATCCGGGCGATTCGGCGTGACATAAGTGGAGAAAACCTTTTGCCCATCGGTTTCTACGATCTCTTCGACCTCCAGACCGACCATAGTCAGCCGATCCGCAAGCGCTTCCGGCGTAAGGTCGAAGCTCACGTATTCCCGCAACCATTCAACCGGCACCAACATGCTTAGATTACCTTGAGCCCCTACTCTTACTCTTACCTCTCACTTTCCACGGGTTTTTCGAGTACGAGTATGAGTATGAGATTAGAATTGCTGGAGAAATCTCAGGTCGTTCTCCAGGAAGAGCCTGAGATCGTCAATGCCGTACTGGAGCATCGGCATGCGCTCTATTCCCATCCCGAACGCGAAGCCTGTATACCTCTCCGAATCAATGTCGAATCGCTCTAACACGTTCGGGTGGATCATTCCCGCGCCGCCGAGTTCCAGCCATCCGCTGGCCTTGCACAACGAGCAGCCCGTCCCTTTGCAGGCAAAGCAGCTTATCGCCCATTCCGCACCCGGCTCTACAAACGGGAAGTAGTCCGGCCGGAAGCGAACCCTCGTATCCGATCCGAACATTTCACTTGAGAACTGGGCAAGCGTACCTTTCAAATCGGCGAGGCTGATGCCTTCGTCCACAGCGAAGCAATCAACCTGATGGAAGGTGTGCGAGTGAGTCGCATCCACAGCCTCGTAACGAAAGCACCTGCCGACAGTGCAAATGCGGAACGGGGGTTCGCGGGTTTCCATTACCCGGCCCTGGAGCGAGGTGGTTTGCGTTCGGAGGAGTAGATCGTCTGTTATATAGAATGACATCTGCGCATCCATCGCGGGATGATCTTCAGGATAGTTGAGGGCTTCAAAGTTGTAGCGGTATTCCTCGACCTCGGGGCCCTCGACTACCTGGTAACCCATTCCTATGAAGATTTGCTTCACCCGCGCCATGGTAGCAGAGAGGGGATGGCGCCGGCCCAGGCGATAGAGCCTGCCGGGGAGCGTAACGTCCACAGCCTCCTCGCGAAGTCTGCGCTCGTGCTCTTCGGATTCGACTAGTCCGCGCCTCTCAGCCAGCCTGGCTTCCAAGAAGTTGCGGAGTTCGTTGGCGCGCCGCCCGAACGCCGGGCGTTCCCCAGGCGGCAACTCCCCCACTCGGCGCAGGAGTTCAGTGACCCTGCCCTTTCGTCCGAGATATTCCACTTCAAGTTGGGATAATTCGCTGGACGAGGCAGCGAGCGATATCCTCCGCTCTGCCTCCTGACGCAGGGCCTCCAGGGTTTCTCGCGCCGATTCTGTTTCGGTCAATCTGTCTGACATAGCTGGGTTTCTAAGGCTTTGTAGACAATAGACCAGAGACAAGAAACCGTAGACCAGAGACCGGACTGGCTTTTCCCTGTCTACTGTCTACAGTCTACCGTCTCTACCGGAAGTTGTCCCTTCCGTGCTCTCCTGTCTTTTTGATTTCCTATGCGGTGAGCTGCTCCGATGACCTCCGGACAAGAGCGGCAAAAGCGGCCTGGTCGCTCACGGCCATCTCCGCCAGGACCTTGCGGTCTATCTCGATCCCGGCTTTGGTCAGGCCTTCGATAAACCGGCTGTATGTCATGCCGTTCTGCCGTGCGGCAGCGTTGATTCTGGCGATCCAGAGCCTGCGGAAGTCGCGCTTCCTGACGCGCCGGTCACGATATGCATATTGAAGGGCGTGGGCAACCGCCTCGTTGGCTGTCTTAAACAGGCGGCTTCTCGCACCCCAGTATCCCTTCGCGCGGCTCAGTACCTTTTTGTGCCGCTTGCGAGTCACAGTTCCACGTTTAATCCGTGGCATAAAATGCTCCTTTCGAGTCAGTCCCCAAAACGCATTGGGCACAGACGAGTCGGCTGCTAGGCAATGCCGGGCACCATTCGGCGGACCTTCTGCCTCTCTCCGCTCGCAACGCCGGATTCGAGGGTCAACCTGCGCTTCCGGCTGCCGGACTTCTTCATCATCAAATGGCCTTTGCCGGTATTCCGCCGCACGATTTTTCCGGTACCGGTCACTTTGAACCGTTTCGCGGCTGACTTCTTGGTCCTCATCTTGGGCATCTTTGTTTTCCTTTCAAGACGACGCTTGCCACGCAATCTTCCGCCTACGTCCGTGGGGACTTCGGCGGACCGGACCCGTGGCAAAGCCGTCTACGCATATCTATTATTGAAACCCGCACTGGGGAAATCGCAACCGGCTACTTCGGGCTTAGGATCATGGTCAAGGTTCGGCCTTCCATGCTGGGCGGTTTCTCCACAACAGCAATCTCGGAAGTTTCCTCAGCCAGACGGTCCAACGAGCGCCTGGCAAACTCCGGATGGGTGATCTCCCGGCTTCGAAAGATGATCGTGACCTTGACCTTATTTCCCTCCTGAAGGAACCTCTGGATATGCTTCAACTTGAATTGGAAATCATGCTCATCAATGGCAGGCCGCATTTTAATGCCCTTCATCTCGCTGACATGCTGCTTCTTCCGAGCCTCGCGCTCGCGTTTGCCCTGTTCATACTTAAACTTGCCGTAATCCATGATCTTGCAAACGGGCGGAGCGGCTGTGGGGGCAACCTCAATTAGATCCAGCCCCTTTCCCCTCGCAAGCGCCAGCGCCTCACGGACATTCACGATACCGAACTGCGTCCCGGCCTCGTCTATGAGCCTGCACTCTCTAGCGCGGATGCGCTCATTAACTCTGAGCTCTTTGTTTATGTGCAATCACCTCATGAAAACCGAACCCCAGGGCGATTGAACGTCGGGCGCGCTTGGATAAAAGCTCCCAGCCGCCGCCGACGCGCCGCCCTGAAGTTGCAAGACTTGACTAGATTCCCCGCTAGTTTAACAGAGATTTCTCAGCCTGTCAACTCATTCCTGACCTTGCCCATGAAATCATCCACAGGCATAGGTCCGAGGTCACCCGCTTCCCGCTGCCTTACCGACGCCTTGCCTGTTTCCATCTCTCTGTCACCGACTACGAGCATGTACGGTATTTTCTGTAGCTGCGCCTCGCGGATCTTGAAACCGGTTTTTTCGTTGCGGGCATCCACTGCGACGCGAAGGCCCTCGGCCCGCAGGCGGCTTGCGACTCCCTCGGCGTAGGCTACATGCCGGTCCGCGATCGGGAGCAAGATAACCTGAAGCGGCGCGAGCCAGAGCGGGAACGCGCCGCCGTATTCCTCGATGAGAATACCCATAAACCGCTCGATCGAGCCCAGAGCGGCACGGTGAATCATTACCGGGCGATGCGGCTTGCCGTCGTCGCCGATGTACTCCAGGTCGAACCGCTCCGGCATGGAGAAGTCGAGCTGGATCGTGCCGAGCTGCCACGACCTCCTCATCGAGTCGTTCACGTGAAAGTCTATCTTCGGCCCGTAGAAGGCGCCGCCGCCGGGATTGACAGCATATTCGATGCCCTTCGCTTTTAATGCCTCATGCAGGGCGCTCTCGGCATTCTCCCACATTTCGTCTGAGCCGATGGATTTCGCCGGCCGGGTGCTGAGCTCGACTCGATAGTCGTTGAACCCGAATCTCGCATAGATCAAGCCTACGAGGTCAACAACGGACACGATCTCCGCCTGAATCTGGTCCGGGCGGCAGAAGATATGGGCATCATCCTGGGTGAAGGCGCGAACGCGGAACAGGCCGTGCAGGACGCCCGACTTCTCATGCCTGTGGACGTGGCCCAACTCGGCATATTTGAGCGGCAGATCGCGGTATGACCGCAGGCTCTCTTTATAAATCAGGATCACGCCCGGACAGTTCATCGGCTTTACCGCGTAAGTCTGCTTATCTATGTCCACGAAGTACATATTTTCGCGGTATGTATCCCAGTGGCCGCTCCGGTGCCAGAGCGCCTCGCTCAGAATCACGGGCGTGCCAACCTCGGAGTAGCCATGATCGCGATGCACCGCACGCCAGTAGTCCAAAACCTGGTTGAGGACGATCATGCCTTTCGGATGCCAGAATGGGAATCCGGGGCCTTCCTCGTGGAAGCTGAACAGATCGAGCTCCCTGCCCAGCTTGCGATGGTCGCGCTTTCGGGCCTCCTCCAGGCGGAGCAGGTAATCATCGAGCTCCTGCTGGGTTGGGAACGCGGTGCCATAGATGCGCTGGAGCATGGGATTGTTCTCGCTGCCGCGCCAGTATGCGCCGGCGACGCTGAGGAGCTTGAACGCCTTCACCTGGCCCGTGCCGGCGACGTGCAGCCCGCGGCACAAGTCGGCGAACGTCCCCTGCTCGTAGACGGTGAGAACCGGGGCTTCGATCTCGTGGATCAGTTCGAGCTTGTAGGGATCGTCGGCGAAGATCTTCTCGGCCTCGCTCTTAGTTACCTCACGGCGAATGAACGGAAGGTCCGCCGCGATGATTTCCCGCATCCTCGCCTCTATTTTCTCCAGGTCCTCCGGCGTGAAGCCCCCTGGCCGATCGAAGTCGTAGTAAAAGCCGTCCTCGATGGCCGGGCCGATCCCCAGCTTGACCTCTGGATAAAGCTCCTTCACAGCCTGCGCGAGCACATGCGCCGCGCTGTGCCGCAACGTCATTATGTCAGCATTGCTGCCTTCCACAAACTCCATCTCCTTTGCAAAGCGCCCCACCATAAATGGATAAAGCCGACTTCGCCTCCCGGGACAGCCCTGTCTTGCGTAGCCGGGCAAGGTTTAGCTTCGTTCAGACCAGGGTCAATTCCTCTCTGCGACCTCGCTGAGCTTGACCGAAACAAGCTTCGAAACGCCGGGTTCCTGCATAGTGACGCCGTAAAGGATGTCCGCCGCCTCCATCGTGGCCTTATTGTGAGTTATCACAACCATTTGCGACCGCTCGGCGAACTCCCTGAGCAGCCCGACGAACTTCTCGACGTTCGCCTCATCCAGCGGCGCGTCCACCTCGTCCAGGATGCAGAAAGGGCTGGGGCGGACGGACATAAGGGCGAATATCAGCGCAGCTGCGATGAGAGCTCTCTCACCGCCGGACAGCAGAAGCAGATTCTGGCGCTTCTTCCCCGGCGGCTCCACCATTACATCAATACCTGTCTCCAGGATGTCGTCCGGGTTGGTGAGCACAAGCTCCGTCTTGCCGCCGTCGAAGAGCCGCACGAACATGTCCTGGAACGCGGCCCCAACGGCCTCAAACGTTTCTGTGAAAATTCCACGCGTGCTCTCGTCAATCTCCCGGATTGCATCCGCCAGCTTCTGCCTGGCATCGAGGAGGTCCTGGCGCTGGCCGCTGAGAAACTCGAAACGCTCGCTCAGCCTGGCGTATTCTTGGACTGCGCCGGTATTTACCTCTCCCATAGACTTGACTTCCCGCCGCAGCCTGAGTACCTCCGCCGCGGATCCATGCCTGACGTCAGGCGGCTCACACCGCAGCACCTCCTCCGCAGTTACATCGTATTCATCCAGGAGCCGCGCGGTTGATTGTGCTATTTGCATCTCCAGCCGCGTCTCTCTTAGTTCGGAGGCGTGTATTTTCTGGGTAAGCCCCTCACGGCTGCGCCCGACCTCCTTCATCCGGTCGCCGACTTCCATACTCGATGCGAGGATGAATTGCTTGGTCTTCCGCCACTGCTCGGCCTGGGCGTAAGTCTCGTCGCAGGCCCGCCGCGCCCTCTCCAACTCGGCGATAAGCTCGATCTTTTGATGCTCGGTGTCCGCTTTCTCCCTGAGGGCGTTCGTTAACTGATCTCGCTTGCGGCTGATTTCGGCGGAAAGCTCTCTCTCCGCCGCCTGCGAACTCTCCAAAGCCTGCTGCGCGCCGAGCTTCTTCTGGGTCAAGGACGCCAGCGAGACGTTGATAGCGCCAATCTCGGCGCTCACCGAATCGTACTGCTTCTGAAGCTCGCGGACCTGGCGCTCCGTATGGCCGATAAGTTCGTCGAGGCTGACGTTCTCCCTGTCCGCAGACTCGATTGCCGAAGCCAGGGCGGCTTGAGCCTCCCTGGCGCGGCGAAGGTTATCCTGGATATCCGCTTTTTCCGCCTGCAGAGCCTCCGACTCCTGAGCGAGCCGCCTGGCCTCGTGGGATGCAAACTCAAGCCGGCGCTCCTTCTCCAGGAGAGACATCTTACACTTAGTATCCTCTTCCTCCAGGGACGCCAGCCTGGCCGAGAGATCGTCAGCCTCCTTCTGGAGCGAGGCGTGCGCCTTCCCCGCGGACGAGATGCAACCTTCCAGATCGCGGACTTCGGATTCCAGGCTGTCTATCTCCTGCTTGCGGCCCAGGATGTTCGCGGTCTTGCCCGGCGCATGGCCGCCCGTGATCGCGCCGCTCGGGAAGACCAGTTCCCCGTCCAGCGTGACGATCTTGCTCCAGCCGATCGCCGACCTGGAAACCGCGATTGCCGCATCCACATCCTGCACGACGAGGATCTTCGCGAGAAGGGCGTCAATCGCCGGCGCGTACTTCCGATCGAACTTGACAAGCTCGTTGCCAAGGCCGAGGACGCCGTTTTTCCCCACCAGTTCCTTCAGCAGAGGCGATACCGTGTGCCGCATCACGTTCAGCGGGAGGAACGTCGCACGACCGGCCTTGTTGTTTTTCAGGAACTCTATCGCGGCCTTCGCCTCGCGCTCCGAATCAGTGATTATGTCCTGAAGGCTGGAGCCAAGCGCGACCTCGTAGGCTGTTTCGTAGCCGCGCGGGACCTTGATGACATCCGCCACAACTGCAAAGCTGCCGCTCAACCGACCGGACTTCACCGCTGCCATCACCGACCGCACGCCCAGGAAGTAACCTTCCCTGGCTTCCTCCATCTCCTGCAACGCCCTGAGGCGGGACTGTTTGTCCACGAGCGCCCGGCCCAACTGCGCCAGTTCCTCGGCTGCCTTGCCGACCGCCGACTGCTTATCCCCGACCCGCGCGCGGACTTCGGACATCGTCTTGCCGAGGGACGCAAGATCGGCTCTGACCCGCTCCAGCTCTTTCTCGGCTTTCCGGTGCTCGGCATCGCCCTTGCTCGCGGCACGCTCGGCATCGCTGAGTTCCGACGACCGGCGCTTGAGGAGCGCCTGCAGGCTCTCTATTCGAGCGGCGATGTTGGCAAGCTCATTGCGCTGTGCGGCCAACTGCTTCGCCAGCTCGATGTAGTTCGCCTTGTGGTCGTCGGTGGCACGGGCGGCGAGGCCGATTTTCTCCTCAAACGCCAGAAGCTCGGCCGTCCTGGCCGCCAGACGCTCTGATAGCCCGGTCTCCTCTTTATCCGCTTCCTCGCGCTCGGCTGATATACCGGAACGCTGAAGCTCGATCTGAGAAACCCGGGTTTCCAACTGGGCGATCTCCTCGGTAAGGCGGGTTTCGGCCTGCCCGGCGGCCTGGCGCTTCTGGTCGGTCAAAGCCAACTGGCTCTCGGTGCGCTCAGCGTGAGTCAGGGCGTCCTGGCGCATCGCCTGATAGCGTTCGACCTGCGCATCGGCGTTTGCGAGGTCCACCGCGAGCGCGGATTTCTCCTCTTCGAGAGCCGCGAGAAGCGTATCCGCATCGGAAACGGCCTTCAGGTCGGCCTGCTCTTCTGCGCGCGTTCTTTGGACTTCGGCGGTGAGCCGCTGGAGGTCGTTTACGAGGATGCCGACCTCGATCTCCCGCAGCCTGGATGCCAGTTCGAGATAGCGTTTTGCAACCTCAGCCTGCTCGGCCATAGGCTCGATCTCGGTCTGGATTTCGCCGACGATGTCGTTAACGCGCTGGAGGTTCTGCTCGGTCGTCTCGAGCTTCCGCTCGGCCTCCTTCTTGCGATGGCGGTATTTCTTGATGCCGGCGGCCTCATCGAAAAGGGCGCGGCGATCCTCCGGGCGGGCGGATAGGACCGCATCAATCTCGCCCTGGCTGACCATTGAATACGCTTCGTGGCCGACGCCCGTGTCGAGGAATAGCTCGTAGATGTCCTTCAAACGGCAGGGGGCCTTGTTGATTAGGAATTCGCTCTCTCCCGACCGATAGGCCCGACGCGTGACCGTCACTTCGGAGAATTCAATCGGCAGGCGGCCGCTCGAATTGTCCACGGTGAGGGAGACTTCGGCCATCCCGACCGGGCGGCGCTTATCAGTGCCGGCGAAGATGACGTCCTGGTATTTCTGGCCGCGGAGCGCCCTGACGTTCTGCTCGCCGAGAACCCAGAGCACGGCATCGCAGATGTTGCTCTTGCCGCTGCCGTTCGGCCCGACGACGGCGATGACGCCGGGGCTGAAGACTATCTCGGTTCGGTCGGCGAAGCTCTTGAACCCCTGGATTTCAATCTTCTTCAGTATCATGAGCGCTTTCCCGGTGGAAGGATGGCAGCCGAAAGAGCAAAATACAATCCGATAACCCATTTAGGGGTGGGCATGAAACCCACCCCTAGACCTGGAATCAGCTTATCACAGGTTAGCATGAGGAGAAACGCGGTGTCAAGGCGGATTGGGTTTCAGAGATCAAGAGCGGAAGCAAGCAAGACGTGTGCTAGTCCAGGAGGGCCCGTATGCTGTTGCGAAGATTGCACACGTCTGGTAACATCTTCTGTGAAGTGTCCACGATGTCGGGGCGGTGACAGGGCAACCGCGCCTCAAGTCCCCGGCTTTCAACATATAATGCTGCGTTGCGAAGGTTACTCGACTTTATGCTGCCGGTTAGCCCAGACAGGCGAAGATTTACATCATCATTTAACGGCCTCCCCAACTTTTCCAAGCCGCGAAGCGCTGCGTCGGGGATTTTCTTGTGGTCCGTGGGCGGCTTATCTCCCGCCTCCCGCACGACCGAACAACAAAGCGCTTCTACGGCATGTATGCAATGGAACACAGTACCTTCGGGGAAGTCGTGGCTTTGTAGAATCTCGGCCATCTCGATGTGGCGGCATGCGTTTGTGAAGTGCTCTCTAGCTTCAGGACTGCCCAAGGGTTTCCTCACCCACGATTACGATTCCCTGTTCCTTCTTGGGCCACATCCGGGCAGAGGGGGACGTCTGCGCTTTCTTCCATTCCTCGATGCTGATGCACCAGAGGCCCGGAAATACTCTGTGGGCCTTGAAGATCGGATACAAGACCTGGGCGCTCAGCCGCTTGGACAACTCATACACGCTGTCGGGTAGCTCATGCAATACAACGAGGAGATCAACAGAGCTATCGCCGACCTGGGCTTCGACCAGCGGTCCCGATAGGACCACGCCAGCTAGATTGCCCCCAAGAATTTGAGCCAAGCCTTTGACTGCATCTTCCACTGCGGCGCGCATTTGCTGGAAAGCTCGGCGTGTGGTTTCGGATCGGTGCTTTGACTCGAAATTCTCGCTGATCCGAGCTAGCACTGCAGGTGGCCTCACGTGTGCTGCTCCTTTCTTCACTGTTCCCACATGGGACCGAGGCCCTAGCCGTGATGTAGCACTAGAATTATCGGTCAGCTGTGCGACATGTTCCACAGTAGTTTCCGACTCAGGTACCACACGCCGCAGTTGCTGCGCAAAATCAACCCATCGCTTCTCTTGGGTGCTGGAAGGAAGACCGAGTACGAGCACGGCCTTGTGCACGGTTATGCTACTGGAGTTATCTGCAATCCAGGCGTTCGTCATTTGAAACCTCTATCCTGCAGCACGCTTTACTTTGCGGTCTATCGGTTTAGGTTCGCTCGGAGGCCCGAATACTCCCACAAACTTCTGCAAGTTTTGGTTCATGGCGCTAATTATCTGCGGCACCAGATGGTGCGGCACGACTAGCTTTGAGACCAACTTGCACTTTTGCACACCCTTCTCGATGTCAACACTAACTATCTGGCCAAACGCAAGGACAAACTCGTGCTGGTTAAAGCGGATTTCCATTACGTTTGCGTAACTTCCAACCTCTTCCGATATGTCTGGTTCCCACTCAGTCTTAACCGTTATCTCGCGCACTTGAACATCGGCTTCACTCATAACCGTTCGCACCAACTTTCCACTCAGATGGACGCCAAGAATGTCTCACAAGACATGGCTCAAAAGGCAATGCGTCCATCAGAGTCTAGCATCTCCCATCATATTAGTCAAGCCGTCGCTTCCAGGGCATATCCCGTGGGCGTGTAAACTCGAAAGAGGGAGTATTCCTTCAGTCGGCATACCGCCAATAAGGCAATCCGCCGCGGCGAACCCTCATGGTAATCCGATGCGGTGGAGGTTATGTTGCCGCAAATAATTTCGCGCGGACTGACGACCGGCCGGCTTTGGCGCCTCTTTATTCCTCCTCGGCCTCTTCTCCCTCAAGCGCCAACCGGCCGGGAGGACGCACATACCCCTGGCCGGGCTCTTCGGTCGGCCCGACAAGCTGGCTGGACCAGTACTCGTAATACGGCTCGTACATCGGCGCTCCTTCATGAAACTCGGGCGCCAGGGCTATGCGCTCGTCGTGCGTGAGGATTCTCACCTTATTGTCCACAACCTGGACCTCTTCCACGGGGACAAGCACGCGCTTCCCGCCGAACCCCACCACGCCGGTGAATGTGATCGCAGCCATTTCCACTTGCCGATCGCGCGGGTTTACATAAAGATCATCCACAGTGCCGACCTCGTCGCCCTTCGGATTAACGACCGGGTACCCGCGGATGTCGGGATAGTGCTCCAGGAACTCCTCTTGATCCTCGAGGTCGCTGAGGCGTTCGAGTATCAAAGGCTCCCGAGTGCCAGGCTCCTCCATTGATGTCTCAGTCATATGCATCACCCCCGAGCGAGTTCACTATCAGATTTCTTCCCGTCGGGGGTGATGCGCAAACTCGGCGCTGCCGGATTCGGCGAAGGAGCCAAACCGCAGCCTTGGCAGCCGGCAGGTAAGGTCTTGTTCTCCCGGATTTAAGTTTTAGTACGGGTTCTGGCCCTCACCCCCATCCCCTCTCCCAAAATTGGGAGAGGGGTGTCCGAAGGACGAGGTGAGGGCTGACACAAGACTACAAGCTCCAGGAAAGCGGCTTTACCCGGAGGCTGCTAGCCTCTTCTCCGCCGCAGGGCGCCGGCCAGGGACATCATCCCTACAAGGCAGATCAGCGAGCACGGCTCCGGCACCGGCACGAGGGTGGATATGACGCCGACAGCGTTGCCGCCGTCCGTCACTCCGCCCAACAGTGCCGAAACGCTGCTATCCGATGCGTTCCAGCGCAGAGTGGTGAACGTACATCGGCTGGTCGCAAACGCGCCGGCCGACGTGGATCCGCTTAATAAGCGGTATAGCGTCCCACCGCTCGTGAAGAATATATTCCCCAAGGCGTCAATCTCCATGTCGGCCGGCGGATCGACAGATGCGAGGACCTGGCCATCGGCCTGCGTTAGCGAGCCGCTCCCGATAGCCCCTGCCACTTCGGCCTTATCAAAGCTCAGGATGGAATCCCCGCCGGTCGCATATGCCGTCCCATATAGCAAATCGTCCTGCGCGTCAAACGCCAGCGGGCCGGAATATCCGCTCAGGCCGGTTATAACCTCGTCGCCCACGCCGTCGAAGAAAAACACCTTCTGCCCGGCCCAATCAGGATTTGCGGAAACGAAAGCCTGGCCGAGCGAATTGAACTCCAGATCATAATTGTTGCCCAACGTTCCTATCATCGTCGGATTGCTGCCGCCCAGCCCCATGCTCCAGATGTTGCCGTTCGAGCTTTCGCCGAAGTAGATCGTGCTGCCTCGGACTTTGACAAACGAGCCGTAAACCGGGTCTTTGAAGGAGTACAGAGGGGCGCCGACCGCTCCAGCCCTCGTCACCTCGACGACGTCCTGGCCGATGAACGCAACAAAGTTGCCGCTGGGAAGTCTGTCGAAACCATATACGGACCAAGCATATGGAATCGAGAACACCGTATCTTGGACTGTATAGCCCGCCGGTGCGTCAACATACGCAGCATGAGCCTGCCCAACCATTAACAACAAGGCAGCACATGCGAGAAACAACCAACTTTTTGTTTTCATACAAAGCTCCTTTCCAGAAGTATAATCTAGCACAAACAAGGCGCCGAATTACCGAAACGAATCAAAAACATCCGCTCACAATCACCTCCTATTCCGGCACGAAGATAATGTCGGCCTGTTTCCTTACTCGCACAACTGGGCTCGAGTCAGGCTGGCTGGCGCTGACTCCCGTGACTATAACGTACTCGCCCCCGCCCGGCAACGTCACGCCGTCGCAGCAAACCTTGAGGCCCGGATCGGGAAGCGAGCCGTCGTTCAGGTGGAAGCAGTCGGAGCCGACAGTCCTGACGCGGCCCCAAGTCGTCACAAGCAGGCCGACGTTGCTCAGTCCGACACCGCCGACTCGACCGGCCGGCATCCCGAGCGCCTTTGGTGGGTCGCCCGACGACACAAAGTACATGGAAGCTCTGTTAAGGAATCGCTCGCCGTTCAACGCGCTCAAAATGCCTATCACATCCACGCGGTCGCCTTCCGCCGCCGAATCGTCCGTCTTCACGCGGATTCCCGACGAGCGGCCCTCTTCCTGGACATACATCTCATCCTCGAAAACGGCGCTAACCACTTTTTGAGAGAGCGAGATCACGGCCCCATCAGGTTGGCCCTTCGCGGCTCCGATGCTCTGACTGCCCGGTAGGGGCAAAACATCCGAGACTGCATCAATCTCCGCCGAAATCTCGCCAAGTGCACCTGCCGAGTCTCCCGCGAGGGCATCGGTGATCCTGATGAAGTTGAAATATGGGATTTGGGCATACACGTAGGGCGTCACCGGGACGCCGGGCGAAGTCTGCTTGATCGCGGCCGCTATGTCGAAAGCATCTCCGCCGCCCGAACCTTCATCAATCAGCAGGCTCTGGGAATCGCCTGCATAGCTCTGGCGATCCGGGATTGTGTAAAACTCCTCGGGCGTTTTCCCTGATGGCAACGCCAGGGTCGGCGTGTACTCGGCATAGTGCCGGAGCACCGTGCGCGAGTCGCCGGTATCGCAATCCGGGGCCGGAGAGCCGATCAATTCGGCTGGAAGCTTGTTCGGCAGCACGAGGAACCACTCGTCGTCCGGCTGGCTGTTTCCGTTCGCGTCCATGCTGATCTCGACGAAGGCCGGTTCCTGCCAGCGATGCGCAGAGTCGCCGCCCACCCAGGTCGGGTTGCCGAATACGATGAAATCAAGCCCGTGCGGGTTCCTCGGGTCGTCCCAAACCGGCCGGTTGAAGCCGAGCGTGATATAGCCGTAATCGCCCAGCGTGACGAGGGAGCTGTTATCCGGGACGGTTGCCGAAATCCCGTATGGCCGCCCGAGCGCCCGCGCAGAATTATTGAACTGTGGGTTGGAAGTCCACTGCCCCGGCCCTGGCTTGTACTCGATCTCATAGTCGGCAAACGGCCACGCGCATGCAAATCCACTAACCGCCAAGACACCAAGGAGGCAGAGAAGGAGAGACTGCAGACGGCAGACTGCAGACGGCAGACGGAAGTGAGGAGTGAGGAGTGAGGAGTGAGGCGCTGGTCGTCCTCCCCACTCCCCCTTTCTCACATTCTTCCATTCCGCGTCTGGACCCCTGGATCCCTCGACTCCTGGACCCCTGGACCCCTGGATCCCTCGATTCCACACTCTACCATCACCTCAGATCAAAAAGTTCGTTGCTGTCCGGGCCGAACCAGCCAATCTTGAAACGCTCGTTATCGCCGCCGTAGACACTCAGCGCGGTGAAAGTCATTTCCTCGGCTGTCACATGCCCGTCGCACCAGGCCACCAATGTACGGCCGTTGTGCCGGAAGTGAATTGACGGCGTATAGCGATAAGAGGTAGGCTGCCCGTCGGCGCCGAGGATATACGGCGGCTCGCAGAACGAGTATTCGGTGACATGCTGCAGCGGATGGCCCTGCGCAATAGCGGCATCAGCGAACATCACCGTCCGGCTGGGATTTTGCACATCGGACGCGCGGGCCGCCTCCATGCACGAGCGTAAATCGGTCCATCCATATTTCCAATAGCTTCCACCTACGTAGTCGTCGTTATATCCGTAGCCGCCGCACCCGGCCTCGAAGGCATTTGGCGAGTACGAATCCGAGGCGTCCATCGCCGGGCATTCCTTAATGCCGCCGGAGCAGCCCAGGTACTGCCAAAGCGGACCTTTCTCCGGCTGGAACGGCACATCAGGCGACGGACGCCACCCATGCCAGCGCCACTGACCCCCGCCGGATGCGAAGATGTCGGACGCGGCAGGGACAAACCGCCCATCGTAGTCCTCGGCGTACATCTGGTTCGCCAGCGCGAGCTGTCTCAGGTTCGAAGCGCATTTCGCTTTGTAGCCAGCCCGCCTTGCAGAAGCGAAAACCGGGAATAGTATGGAGGCCAGAATCGCGATTATAGCAACGACCACCAGCAGCTCGATGAGGGTGAAGCCGATTGCGGATTGCCGAACGGAAGGGTTCCAGGGTTCCAGGGATCCAGGGATCCAACGGCCACACGTTCGACGTTGGACGTTGGACGTAGGATTCTTCAAAAACGCTGTTCTACATTTGCCAGAAGCAAACCGGGCTCTCGCCTGAGCCCGGAAGCTTTTTTCGACGAGAGCCCGGTATAAATTACCGACGGTGCGCTTCGCCATCTTTGCCTCCGAAGACGGTTCGGTGCTGCGAAGCAGGCAGGTCTTCTGACTTCCGGATCAACCGGTGTCCGGCTCCTTCCCAGAGCATCTTCGCCCCCGAATCTGGGAACTAGCTCCAGTGGTTTGCGCCGAACCCGTACCCGGTTACAGCGGCGGGCCCGTGACGGACTTTCACCGTCTTCCCTATAGCCTCCTAGCAGAGTTAAAGGAGGCGCCTGCTCGCACGGATATTCAATTATTGAAAGGAGTGTACCACAGCGGAAGTTGCCTGTCAAGCATCCTTCCAAGTATTTTTCGAGTAGCCGGAGAACTATCGCCGCTAGAATCCGTGCCCCAGTACCCCAGGGATAAGCGTGACGTAGTAGTAGAAGAGAGGTGCGGCGAAGAGCAGGCCATCGAAGCGGTCGAGTATCCCCCCATGGCCGGGCAGAATGCTGCCGAAATCCTTTATGCCGAGGTCGCGCTTGATTCCGGATTCGGCCAGGTCGCCGATCAGGCTGGCGACGCCGATGCCGATTCCAAGGGCAACCGTGTGTGCCCAAGGCATCCCCATGGCTCTGCCCATGATTATGCTCATGAGGATCGAGGATGCGAAGCCGGCAAACATTCCCTCCCAGCTTTTTCCAGGGCTGAGGATGGGCACAAGCCGATGTCTGCCCCATTTTCGCCCGACGAGGTATGCGCCGGTGTCGGCCGCCCACGCCGCAAAGACAACGAACAGCACCAGCCATGCGCCGTTCGGAATCGGCCAGGGAACGCCCCGGAGGTGGAAGCTGCCGTGTATGCTCCTTATGCCCACCAGATAGCTGAAAAGCCATCCGACATAGACAGCGCCGAGGAACGTGCTGCCGAGGTTCTTGATCGGAGCGCGATTTTTCCGGAGAAGCTCGATGGTCAGTGTGGCTATTACGAATATGGTCAGGACGCCAGGGAGGGTGAATCGCTCTGCATGAAACTGTTGCCTGGCCGCAAAGAGAAAGAGCATAGCAGAGGCAAGACCGACCCATTCCTGGGGCTCGGCTCCGGTCTGGCGAACGCCTCGATAGAACTCGTAAAGGCCGATGGCGGAGATCAACCCCACCCCCAGGATAAAGGGAAAGCCTTCTTTCACGAATACCAGGATAATGAGGAGCGGTATGCCGATGATGCCGCTCACGAATCGCCTGAGCAACCTGCAGTACCCCCAGCAACCAGCTCCATCCGTCTCAGGCGGTATGGCACTGGGCACATTATAGCACGAGTTGGCTCTGCGCGCAACGCGACATTGCCTCAAGCGCAAAACGAAAGGAGGAACTGGCGGGGATGTGTGGGAATCGAACCCACCCAGGACACTATTCATGCCCTACACAGGTTTTGAAGACCAGGAGAGCCACCAGGCCCCATCCACCCCCAGAGGATCGGTACGCACAGACAGTATACGTGGGGACGTGAGGGGTGTCAAGCCGAGTGGGTTATCACAAATGAAGCCAAGCAGCAATGTCCACCATCACGCGGGCTGCTGTGTCCCTTTAGGTGGCAGGCTAAGCGGGGTGAATACACTCAATTCGCTTTAGGGAGTTCCGGATTCTGCTGTTCCTGTGCCAGTTCCTCCGGTAGCTCGACGTGTCGGCCTTGCACAATAGCGAGAAACGCCTCCACCACCATGGAATCGAACTGGGTGCCCGCGCCCCTTCGGAGTTCTTCCAACGCTTCGTCAAGGAGCATCGCATCCCGCCAGGGGACATCCGATACAAGTATGTCGAATGTCTCCGCAACAGCGATAATCCGTGCACCTAATGGTATCTCGTGGCCTTTCAGCCCATCGGGATAGCCCTTTCCGTCGAACCTTTCATGGTGGTGCTTTATCATCGGGAGGCAAGGCTTCAGTTCCTCGACGCGCTCAAGCATTCTGACGGCGATGGTGGAATGCAAGCGCATGATCTCGAATTCGCGGTCGGTCAGCCTACCGAGCTTCTCTACGATCTGCTTAGAGATGCCGACCTTTCCGATGTCGTGCAGAATGGCGGCACGTCTGAGCGCAACAAGCTCCTTTTCCGGAAGATCGAGCTGCTTGCCGATTGAAACCGCATAAGCGGCCACACGATCGCTGTGCCCGTCCGGCTCCCCGAGAGTCGCCGATTTGAGGTTCAACATCCCCATGAGGGCTTGTGACTCAGATTTGATCGTCGGTGATTTTTGAAGGTCTGGCTGAGGGTCGTCTAGTAATCTCCTGCCCAACATTCGTCATCTCCTATGCAGATTCACTATTCCTTAAATTATTATCGGTTCGGTATGACGCTGACAGGAGATTACTGGCGGAAAATTTCCTCGGCCGCTCGAACTATATTGGGGATTTCGTCGTCTCCGATGGTGCGCAGATCCAGGAGAAATCGGCCATCCCCTACCCTGCCGAAGATTGGCGGTTCGGCCATGCGAAACGCCCTGGCAAGGTCCGCGGCATCCACGGACGGGGATGAGATTGCCAGGAGCTTCGTCGGTAGATGTTCACCGGGCAATGATCCCCCGCCAACCTCGGAAAACCCATCGGCAACTTCCACGCGCGCTCTATCAGCAGCGACTTTGGCAATCGCTCGTTGCAGTCGTCCGGCTGAACGATGGACATCTTTCAGCGGGCGGCCGATGAATCGCAGCGTGGGAACAGCACTGAAAAGAGTTTCCGGATCGGCGTAGAGTCTGAGAGTGCTCTCCAGGGCAGCTATGGTCAGTTTGTCAACGCGGAGGGCTCGCGCCAGAGGGTTACCGGCCATAGCGTCCACGATTTCTCTTCGCCCAACGACAAGGCCGGCCTGCGGGCCGCCGAGGAGTTTGTCCCCGCTGAACGTGACGACATCGGCCCCGGCCTTGATGCTGTCCTGGACGAGCGGCTCACCCTTTAACCCAAATCGCGCCATATCCACTAGCGCGCCGCTCCCCAGATCCTCCGCAACGGGGATATTGTAACGGCGTCCAAGCTGCACCAGGTCGCGGATAGGGACCTCGCTCGTGAACCCGACGATGCGGAAGTTGCTCGTGTGCACGCGCAATATCAGGGCGGTTTGATCGGAGATCGCGGCCTCGTAGTCGTCCAGGCGGGTATGGTTCGTGGTTCCCACCTCCACCAGTCGCGCGCCCGAGCGGGCCATTATGTCCGGCAGCCTGAATGAGCCTCCGATCTCCACCAACTGCCCACGCGAGACTATGGCTTCCTTGCCGTTCGCCAGCGTATTCAGGGCCAGCAGAACGGCCGCGGCATTGTTGTTCACGGCGAAGCCGGCTTCCGCACCGCAGACGTCGGCTAAAAGCCTGCCGAAGTGAACATCCCGCGAGCCTCGGCCGCCGGTTTCTAAATCGGTCTCAAGGTTCGAATGGCCGGCTGCGACGGCGTTCAGCGCTGCGAGGGCTGCTTCGGGGAGCACGGCGCGGCCAAGCCCGGTGTGCAAAATGATCCCCGTGCCGTTGATTGCCTTTCTGAGCGACGGGCTGTTGAGACGCAAGGCCAGCTTGCGGGCCTGATCCGCTATGCATTCGGACGATATATCATCGGCTGTCGGCGCCCAGCCATCCAGAATTTTGGCGCGGAGCCGATCGAGCGTTTGACGGACAGCGCTGACAATTGTGCCGCGAGGAACTATGCCTACCAGTTCCTTCAGGACTGGGGTATTAAGCAGCTTTTCCACCGCCGGCAAGTTCCGCACTATATCACGCCGGGTATCCTTGGCCATCGGAAGCTCCTGATGTACGCAATATTCCCCTACATATTACCACAACTTACCGGTGCAGATCATGCAAATCGCCAACGATATTGCGGAAGGAAATGCGATTTTGAAACCGCAAAACGGGGCAATGGGACAGCGTCGCTCCACAAACTTCCGATCAGCGGGAGGCCGGGTTCCTCTATGGCTTTTCTGGGCCGAGTTCGCCGACTTTTTGCTCGAGGGCGGCTATTCTCTCTTCCATCGCTGCGACTTGCGTTCGGTCCGCCACGCCCAGCTCTTTGAGCATATCACGTATTTGCTCGCGGATACGCTCATTTAGTTTGCGGCGTTCTTCCTCGCTACGAGCGAGCATCTCCGCGCACAATTTCCTGCCTTCCTCGGCCGTCATTTCGCCACGCTTCACCAGATCATCTATTACCTCTCGTATCTTATCCGCGGACACAGCAGCCGCGCCAAGGCCGAGTAGCAAAACCTTGCGAAGAGTTTCCAACATTTCGATACCCCCTTTCATGGCTGGTGGGCCGTCCCGGCGATGGCGTCAGTTCGCTCCATATAGCGCATCAGTCGCGGCGCCAATTAACCCGGACCAGCTTTGTATCCCGCGACCAGTTGTATTCGACGTTTCCCGAACAAGCTTTTCGCAACGCCCGGCCCAGCTTTTGTGCGAGCTTCTCATTTGTCGTCAGCACAACCAGGCCAGCGTCGGATCGCTCTATATCTATTATACGCTCCAGCGGGTTGATCTTCATCGCCCTCCGGTTCTCGCGGTTTAAGAGATTGACTATCTCCTGCTCATGCTGTTCGAGAAACGCCCCGGAGAGTGCGACTATTCCACCGGGTATGCGGTCTCTTATCTTTTGGCAGGCCGGACATAAGGTATCGTGCACACGTTTTGCCCTCGCCAAACCGCGCGCCGCCCGGCCCTCCAGCTCCCACCTGTGGCCCGCGTAAACTGAGCGGCACTCCCGGCACATCGCGACCTCGTCGGGCTTCAGATCCAGAAGGTAGGGGTCGCCGAAAGTCTTGATATTCCTGCGAATATGGATAAGCTTCTCGCGCGAGGAAATCATCCGGGACTCCTTTCCCCATCGGACGGATGGCTATCGAAGCTGATGCAGGTTTGCGGCAAGCATATCGAGCTCGACGCGAGGTATCTGTACCCTCCCAGTACCTCATCGCAAACCGCGCCAAGAGACGCCGTGCAAGCCCTAAAAACTTCGGTAAGCGTACAGCAGTTCGGCAAGGGTAACGATAAGGAGAAACAGCGCCACGACAAGTATCCTACCGAAGATTGACAGCGCACTGAGAGCGAACAGCACGATTACGATCACGGCCATGGTGATCGCCCAGGTCACCGCGATCTGCTTGATGCCGCCCCGCGCGAGCCATTGCTTCAGCTTATTGGCCAGGCGGAGTTCGGCTTCGCACTCGCTGCATCGAGTGCGGTCGGGCGAATTCTTACAGCCACAACTCGGGCAGGTGATAAGAGGAGATCGTCTTTCCTCCCCCTCCTTAATAAGCTGATCGAGGCGACGCACATCCGCCGTGTCACCGGGCGACATCTGCACGAGCTGGGTCTGCTCGGCAATTGCTTCATCGAACCTGCCCATTGCGTAGAGCGCCTCCGCAAGCCGGCTCCGAGCAGCCATGTTCAACGGGTCGCTGGCAATGGCGCTCCTGTATCGCTCTATTCGCTCGTCGTGGAAGCGTTGATCGGCCCGCCGCTCCCGCCATCTCGGCAGAATCAGCAGCAACGCAAGCAAGATAAGGAGCAGCAAAACGACGGAAACGCGGAGCGTGAGGATTGAGATAACGAGACCCAGGTACAGGCTGGCGATCAGGATGCATTCCAGGCCGCCGACTGCGCCTTCGACATACCAGCCGACAATCTTGTGCAGCAGCAGACCAGCGAGAATACTAAAGAAGGCCACAACGCTTGCGAGAATGATTGCTTTCCCAATCAGGCCGATCACTGCACCTCGCTTCCCCCGGAAATACGACGCTGCCGATCTATTAACTATCTCCCGACGGATTCGCCTGCGCCATCCGTCCCTGGCAGAAGCTGCACACCGAACTTGCTGTCCAGCACTACCGTAGCAATATTATCCTGGGGTTGTTGACCGCCAGGCACCATAGGCACCGAAACCGGCACCGCTACCGTAGACTTTATCATTCCCTGGGCTGAGAGGAGAATACCTCTGTCCACAGAAAAAAGCAGTTCGGCCTGTCCCTCCTGGCTACCGCGTGGGGCTGAGTCGCTTGAGGCGCCGGGGTTTATCGGCGTGCTCAACGTCTGCTTGATCCTTGCCACCTGTCCATCGGGTGTAGATTCGACTTTCTCAAGGGCGAATGCAAGTTTGAGCTTCGATGTGGAGTCGATGGGCAGGGGTAATTCAGCCGTCCACGCGCCGCCGATGTCCACCGGCCCGTCGGGTAGGATAGCCATAAGCACGATAGAATCTATCGAGCCGAAGTCCAACGGAGAGCGCTGCCTGCCCGGCTCCTGGCTCGGCGTGGCAGGCCCGATGACCTTGCCGATTGGGGTTATCCGGACCTTGCGGATTTCCTTAGGGGGCTGATAGCTAGCTGCGGGCCTGCCAGCCATCTTGAGGCTTGCAGATTCCGTGCTGATTTCCAAGTCCAGCGATCCATCCGCGAGAATCCGCACGCAGCGCACGCGAATGGTCGAGGTTAGTTCAGCATCGATAGGGGAAGGTGCGGACGCGCCCGGAAGCTTGCGCGTGCCCGTAAGTCGCTGCGAGATTTGGTATCTTACAGCCGTACCCGGCGCGAACCTATAAGTGAGTTGGATAGATCCCGGCGGCCGTGCGTTTTGCGCATGGAGGGAAAGGCAGGCAACCAGGACTAATCCTACGAACAGCATCAGGATAAGGAGCGCTTTTCGTTTCACGCTGCCCATTATAGCCACCCGTAGGCACGCGGTCAAGCTATGTTTCGATTGTGCCCCATCCCGGCAAAAATATAGCGAATAAAGAGCAAGCCAGGTGGGTGCAAGTGTTCTGGAAGGTCCTTACAGCAGTGCTCCTCGTGGTCATCGGAGCGGGCGTTTTTGTCGAGCACGCGGTTACCAACGTCCAGATTCGCACGATCGCCGACGTCCGATCAGCCGCGACCAGAGGAGGCACAGTCGCTATGCGGGGAAGCATCATCCTTGCGCGAGATAACAGGTTCGTCCTCGACGATGGAACAGGGATGGTGGAGCTGTCCACCTGCCCGCTGTGGTATAAACGAATTCCCCTGCACGAGGGCGACCGCGTAACGGTGGTCGGAGAGGTGATGAGCAACCCATCCTTCTCCAGCAAGTGCGACTTTGTCCTGAGCGTTTATAAAGTATTCCGCGGCGGCGAGGTCATCCAGGTGCGCCGGGGTCCAGGGAAACCGCCGTGGATGACCTATCGGCCTCCTGAGGCCGCCCCAGTCTTTTGAAAGAAGAATTCCCTCCTTACTCGCTTCACTATCTGTCCGTTCGCATCCAGCCCCCGGAGTTCCACGACGTGCTCACCTTCCGGCATGTTTTCGACGTTTAAGGAGAACGTATGCGCAGAGGTATCGCTAACGCCCCTGAACCGGCCATCCACGTAGAAACAGGTCAAGCGCACCCTTTCAAGGTCGGAGCCGCTGAGTTTAAGCCCAAAATTCAACTTTGGCTCCGTCACGATCGTGCCATCCTTAAGTGCCATCGCGCGGCATCCATTTAGATAAGCGAGTCTACATCGCTCGATCTCCGCTCGAACCCAGTCGGCGGAAAATGCGGGAAATCGGATGCGGATACCGGTAACCGCGCCACCCGGCAGCTTCATCAGAGCATCATCCGACCTGCCGATAAGCGGAGGCAGCGGCCTCCAACCAGATGCAGAGGTCTTAACATCCACTCGAAAAGAGTTTTCCTCATGGGCCGGGTCGTACGCGAGACCAATGCAGCCGGAAAAAAGCGGAGGCGAACCCTCAAGCCATGGATCCCCAGGAGAAGGCGGCCCGACTACCAAAATTTGGGGTATCTCGCCCGCTTGACGGGCGTGGCGAGAGGGTTGGAGCATAAATCCGCCTCGCGTCTCCACGCTGGAGCCGTCCTTCTGCGACGCAATCGGCGCCGTGGAGACCGTTACCACGCCGGCGTGGTTTGTATTTATCCGCCCCACCCCGGTGTAGGCGGTTGCATCGAAGCGGCCTATGCCCGTCACCGGATGTTCCACGCGGGCAATGATTTCCCGGCCGTCCGCGTAAACAGCCTCGACGCGGCCGCCCCTGCGGTTTTCCACGATTATCTCATTTGGGTAGCGCGCCGGGACGCGGATCAGGATAAGAAGCTCATCGCCATCCCTTGGAACGTACCCGCGCGGTAGTGGCGACTCGGCGCCATTTCTGAATAGCAACACGGGATTTCCTACAAACGGGGCGAGGTTGCGAAAGATTGCTTCGCCTGCGGGTATATCCGTCAGAATGCCGGATTTGCCGGCTACATGCCCGCCGAAGCCCTTCGGGGTGGCGGCAAACTCCTTCGGGAGGATGCTGATCATCCGGGTATCTTCTTTGCGGCAGTCGCGCTCCCCGCTTACTTTGATGCGTATGCCATGCACCGCGGTTGCCGCTACCGTGCCGGATGGCGCATAGGCGCTGGCAGCGAAGCCCTGAACCGTCGCAGTCGCCGGGCGCATGACGGTCCCAACGCGGTGATATCGTCCGCCGCGGTGGACCGCCTCGCATACCTCGACCGGCCCGCCTTCCCTGTTAATAAGCCGAATTCGATACAGCTCGCGCATTTCCTGGGAGTTTGCAGACACCGGCGCGAGGGGCCTTACCCAGATAAGGAGGAAAGCCAGGCAGCCGATCCAGCGCATAAGGTTTCGCGGGTGCTGTGTATTCATTAACCTATTCCGACACGACATCGTGTGGAGCAATGGCCTTACTTGGGAATACTTCCTTCAGCATCGGCCACCATCCGTATTCCTCAAGATAGACAAGATCGAACAACATCACCCCGTCGGTATGTTCCAGAGCTACCCGAATCGCCCTCCGGAGGTGTTCCGGGCTCCCGCGGTAATCGCGCAGGTACAGGCCGCCGTACACGGGACTTGCACCGCCGACGGCGCGGCGCGACATCTGACATGCCGCTTCCACCGTTGCGCCCTCAGACTGACCACAAGCACGAGCATCCGCACGTGTCGGCAAGGCATAGTAGCAACCTGCGCATATATAATCGAAGAGCTCTGCGAAGCCGGTCCTATGGTATTCGGGGGTCATCCATGGGTAGCCGACGTGGAAGTCCCGGCTTCCCCAGTTGACGCCCACTTCGTAATACGATTCGTACCACGAGCCGACATAGGCGCCAACTTTCACAGCGGGCTTGACCGAGCGAATCAGCCCAATAGCTTCTTCTGCAAAGCTGCGAATCTGCCGCGCGCGCCACTCCAGCCATTCCTTGTAGTATCTGCCGGGGATCGGAGCAAGCCAGGGCACATCGTTGATTGTGAAAATGTCCTCAGGCCACCTGATCGTTCCTCGACCAAGCCATTCCTCGAACGCCTGGCGGCTCAGCGGGCTGAAATCCGCATACAAGTTTGGGTACCGCATTCGATCGAATACAATACCGTCAATATCGTATCCCGAGGCGATTTCCTCGATGATTCGAAGCTCGTACTCCCTGGCAGGCCCGATTGGATTCACGAAAATGCCGAACGACGGCGCCTTGGATTCGGCGGAGGACCGGAACACCGGCTCGGCACGCCATGTCACCTCATCGCCGGGCTCGACCCGGACGCTGTAAGTATCCGGGATGACCAGCACGCATCCGTTACGCGGGACGGCTATCTCGCCTGCGGGATCCTCAATGACCGCTGTGGCCGCATTACCCTCGATGACGATGTACTGCTTGTCAGCATCAGGCGGAATAGATTGACCGCTCTTTCGCGTGTAGATCGCCGGGGCGTTTGGTGGATCCCGGGGGTCCACCATCTCGACCCCGATTGATTCGTCCCCGAAGCTGATAGTCCTGACGGCTTCGTACATCGCCGCCTGCCACTCGGGATGCTCGTAAGCCGGCCCACGCGCCCACTCGCGGTGGCCCTCGGAGAATACGTTGACCGCCGCATGTATGCGAAGCCCCTGGGAGCGCCCCTCCTCGACTGCGGCAGCCAGGAGATCGAATGACGTCGGGAACGCTTTGCCATCTACCTCGCCGAGGCGAGGCGCGTACTTGCTGTTGTAGAGCGCCTCCCCACTGAGGGGCTTGACATCCACTATCAGCGTATTGATTCCGGCACGCAGCGCCTTTTCGACAACCTCCGCCACCTGTGCGTGAGTGGACAGCCGATGACAATTTGCCTCGGCATCGCACCATAGGAGTCTACCTTGTGTCTGCGGCTTAGTCATGGCTGAAGGGGAAACGTCGTCTTCGGCTTCAGTCGCCTAGGATGCAGGTGCTAACGCGCACGGGACGCCACGCCGTTCGTCCCAGCCGGGCGAATGATAATAGTCGCCGGATACGCGGACCCGGACAGCGGCATCGTGCGCAGCGAGACAGTTCTGCTCCTGCCCGGCGGCACCGTGACAGTTCCTATAGTCGCTTCCTCAGGCGATTGGAGAGACCTGATACGTACCGGATTGCCGTCGAGGAAGAAGACCCCGCTGACAAGCCCCGCCGTGGCCTCGAATGCGATCTCCACGCTGTACGGGCGATCAAGCGGGTTCTCCAAAGTCGCCTCGATATCGTATATCACGCCGTAGTTCCCGTAAAGCCGTCTGTCCTGTGTCTGGTGTTTCAGAGCTTCCTTCCCTATCCTCAGAAACAACCATGGCTTCCCTGCGGTATACGTTGCGAACAGCTTCTTCACCGGCCCGGGGTATATATGATCCGACATCGCCACTTTCGAGACATCGATGCCTGCGGCCGGGACAGCTACGCCGAGTTGGTCATCCGCGACGCGCCGGCTTTCCGGCTTCGCAATGACCCGAACGAGCAGAGCGTCGCCCGAAAGCCGGCGCAATTCCATGACGCCGCTCGCCGTGTGGAGCGAATCGAGGGACTGGCTCACCAGCGCCTGCCTTGTCCCAGGCGGCAGCTCGATGATGCGGCCTATGCTCTTTCGATGGTTCTCCAAGAACTCGAACCCGGCCCTGTACCCGACGGCCACGGTATCAACCATCGGCTGAGAGACTCCCTCAATTACATGAAGGCTGGCGGGAGAAGGCGATAGGTTTAAAACATCTATGACGAAGCCTATTCGCTTCCCCATTACATTCTGGTGGTGGTACAGCAGCCTTGTGACGTCCTCCGATAAGACTATTCTGCCTGCAAAGAGGGTCTGGTATTTCCGTATCCGCTCTGGATCGTTGCTGTACATGATCCAGGACGCGGGCGCCATCGGCAGAATCCGGTTTTCGACCCCGACCTCGACTGCGAACTTTGCTGGAATATAGTCGCCGCCGGCCGCTTCGACCTCTACAGTCACCTGGACGGCTTTGCCGGGAGACAGCTCTCCGCTCAACTGCGACACGCTTGCGGAAACCAGCTTCGCTCCGTGCTCAACGGAGACCGCACGGCACGCAGCTTCAGAGGCCGCTTGCGAAACGAGAGACGACGGCGCATTCCAACCCGTCACGACAGCCTTCGCCACACCCGAAGCCTTGCTTGCCGCATGCTTCCTGACGGAGATTTGAACCGGCACGGTATACTCCTCGCACCTGATAGCGACAGCAGCATCCCCTGGAGAGATACCGGTTATAACCAGAGATCCCGGCTTTGCCAGGGCGTCCACGGATATTACGAGCGGATTGGAGACGTCCGCCTGTACGGGCGCATCCAGCAGAGACTGGACGGTCACAACGCGACTTTCGCCGAGCGGTATCAGCAGCGAGGTGGGAGCTGCCATCAGGGGAGGCAGGGATAGAAACGCCCGCAGGCATTGAACCCACTTCTCCGCCAGTTTCGCGCTGGGGAGATTCTGGGCCTTGGCTTCGGCGGCGGTTGCAATTACCAGCAGCGAATCTCCAACCATAACGCGGGCGTCCGCGCCGGATTGCTTGTACCAAATGCTTTTCGGATCGAGGCCCTTCTGGACAAGCGAAGCCAGGCGGCCGGCCGCGATCTCCACGCGCTGGCATGGCGACAGAGCGCCGTTCGGCGTCCTGAGCTGTATGGCTTTCCGGCCGTTGACGACTACATATGCTGTCCCATCCGCTTCTCCCTGTGCGCTGACACGAGGGACGAACTTAGCCACCGCCGAAGAAACTAATACAGCGCAGATTACAACGGATGCGACCAATAAGCCTATCAAACGCCGTGACTGCATGGTGAGAATGCTACGCCCTCCCAAACATTTTATCTAATTCTCGGTTGGTGATACACACTACGATAGGACGCCCGTGCGGGCACAAATAGGGATTGCTGGTATGCCTCAGTTCGGCAACCAGCCGAACCATTTCCTCCGGGGAGAGATGGTCTCCGGCTTTCACAGCCATCTTGCAGGCGGTTGTCGCCAGGATGGCCTCCCGCTGAACCATCAGTCGCTTGGCTAGTGTGAGCTCCGTCAGCTCCTCAATCGTATCGCGCAATATCTGCTCGTAGTTCTTCTCAGCAATCAGTGCAGGTACGGATCGAACCACGAAAGTATCTTTTCCAAACGGCTCGATGTCGAATCCCAACGACCGCAGATCCTCGAGCTTGTTCTCCAGCACAAGCGCCTCTCGACGTCCGAGAGCGAGGGTCAGCGGCATCATCAAGCGTTGAACCTGCACATCGCCGCCCATGTTTGCAAGCTGGTCGTATAGGACGCGCTCGTGGGCGACATGCTGGTCAATCAAGAGCACGCCCTGAGGGCTTTGTGCAACTATGTACATGTTTCTGGCCTGAACTAGTACAGATGCGCCCGACAGCAGATCGCTCTGGTTCCCCAATGATTCAACCGGCACCGTGTCTGGAGCCGCCGCCTGCTCCATCTGGGGCAGAGACTCCGATTTCTGCTCCAGCCTGGCCGCCAGCGCCCCTCGAAAGGCTGCGAGATCCGGCGTGGACGCAGACGCCCTTTCCGGCAATGCAAAAGACGGCCTCTGAATCGGCTTCGCAGCCGGGAGCGAGTCCAAACCAGTTGGGGTAACCGCCGCCGAGGAGAGCGCATCCCGCACGCTGGTCGCCAGCACGTTGTGGGCTTCCCACTCCCTCGTGAACTTCACCTCTATCTTCGTCGGGTGGACGTTGACATCCACGAGCTGCGGATCAACATCTACAAATCCGACGAAGAGCGGAAACCGGCCCTGCGGGAGAATGCCCCGATAGGCGTCGTCCAGCGCGTGGACGAGATTCCGGTTGCGGACGAACCGCCGGTTGACAAAGAACATCTGCCCGGAGCGGCCCGGCTTCGAGTACGACGGGCGCGATACGAAGCCGTACACCTTATACGGCCCCTGTGTGCCCGCTATCGGTATCACGGCCTCCGCCGCATCCCTGCCGAAGACGGTTAGAACCGCATCCTCCAGGCGGTTCGACCCGGACGACTTGAATATCGCGCGCTCGTTGTGGGCGAGCGTTATATCGGCCTCGCAGTGCGAGATAGCAAACCTGTTGACAAGCTCGACCACGTGGCCGAGTTCGGTCTGAGCTGTCTTGAGGAACTTCCGGCGGGCCGGCACGTTGTAAAAAAGCTCGCTGACCGAGACGGATGTGCCGACCGGGGCGCCGATATCCGAAACCTCTAGCGGCTCGCCCCCTGCGCAGACGACGAGCGTGCCGCATTCATCGCCGTCGCGCCGGGTCACGATTTCCAGTCGGGACACCGCGGCCATGCTCGGCAGCGCCTCGCCCCGGAAGCCCAGTGTGCGTATCGCAAAAAGGTCATCAGCAGAGCAAATCTTGGACGTAGCGTGTCTCTGGATCGAGAGTGCGGCATCCTCGCGCGACATCCCGACTCCGTTGTCGGTCACGCGAATGAGCCGCTTGCCGCCGTCCACAAGCTCGATCTTGATCTCATCCGCCTGGGCATCGAGGGCGTTCTCGATCAGCTCCTTCACGACCGAGGCCGGGCGCTCGACCACCTCGCCCGCCGCGATCTTGTTCGCCGTGCCCTCATCGAGCACTCTGATTACGGATCCTCCCTGCCTATCTTGCATAACCCGCCTAACCTAGTCTGCAAGCTGCAGTCTGCGGTCTGCAGTCTTTTCAAGATTTCTTCAGCCTGTTCTGCATTTCGTACAGCTTCGTGAGCGCTTCGATGGGCGTCATCGTGCCGACGTCTATCTCCTCGAGTTCGAGCAGCACCGGATGAGGCTCGGCCTCGAGCAAGGTGAGCTGGAGCTTCTCCGTCTTTGCCGTAACCTTGGCGTCGGGGCTTACCAAGCCCTTCGTGGACCCGTTGCCCTCGAGCTGCCAGAGAACTTCCTTCGCCCGCTCGATTACCTCCTGCGGAAGGCCCGCGAGCCGGGCAACCTGTATCCCATAGCTGCGATCCGTGCCGCCCGGCATTATCTTCCGCAGCCAGATTATCTTCTCCGCGTCCTCTTTCACCGCGATGCGGTAGTTCTTGATACCGGGGAACATGCCCGCCAGGTCATTCAAATGGTGATAGTGAGTGGCGAACAAGGTCTTCGCGCCAATGCTCTTTATGTACTCCGCAACCGCCCATGCAATGGATAATCCATCAAAAGTGCTTGTTCCCCGCCCTATTTCGTCCAGAATGATGAGGCTGCGGTCGGTCGCGTTGTTCAGGATGTTGGCGGTCTCGTTCATCTCGATCATGAAGGTGCTCTGGCCGGAGTAAAGCTCGTCGTGCGCGCCGACGCGGGTGAATATGCGATCCACGATGCCGATCTGCGCCGATTCAGCCGGAACGAAGCTGCCGATCTGCGCCACGAGTGTGATCAGCGCCACCTGGCGAAGATAAGTGGACTTCCCGGCCATGTTCGGCCCGGTGATAATGAGAAGCTGATTCTCATTGCAGTCGAGGAGGCAGTCGTTCGGGACGAACAGCTCGCTCGTTTGGAGGCGCTCGACGACCGGGTGCCGCCCGTTCCTGATGCGAATCTCGGTCCCGGTATTCACCTCCGGCCTGGTATAGCGATTTGCGGCGGCGACCTCCGCCAGCGAGCAGAAAACATCAATCCGGGCGACGGCGCGGGCTGCAGACATCAGCTTATCGGCCTTCGCAGCAACCTGGTCTCTCACCGCGCAGAAGACCTCGTACTCTAATTGGGTTGATTTCTCCTCCGCGCCGAGGACCATCGCCTCATACTCCTTCAACTCAGGCGTGATGAACCTCTCGCCGCCGACAGTGGTCTGCTTCCGAATGTAGTTGTCGGGAACGAGAGACAGATTCGCCTTGCTGACCTCTATGTAGTAGCCGAAGACGGAATTGTAGCCAACTTTGAGCGACTTGATGCCGGTGCGCTCTTTCTCCTTTGCTTCGAGGGCGGCGATCCACTCCTTCCCTTCTCTGCCGGCGGCCCGGAGCGTGTCCAATTCCTGGTTGAAGCCAGGCTTGATAAGCCCGCCTTCGCGGAGCGTAATCGGCGGCTCCTCCACGGTGGCGGATGAGATCAGCTCGGCGACTTCATCGAGCGATCCCACGCATTCGCTGAGGGAAACTATTGTCCCATTTTGAGAAGCTGCCAGCCCTGCCTGAAGCTCCGGCAGCGAGCGCAGCGAGTTCCTGAGCGCAATGAGGTCTCTGGCGTTCGCGGTGCCGGTCACTGTTCGGGAGGTCAGACGCTCCAGATCGTAGATTCCCGCAAGCGTCTCCCTGACCCGCGTGCGCATCATCAGGTTTCCGTGGAAGTCGTCCACCGCGTCCAGCCTGGCCTCGATTGCCTCGACATCCAGCAGCGGCTGGTCCAACCACCGCCTGAGAAGCCTCGCCCCCATCGGCGTAATCGTGCGGTCGAGCATCTGGAGCAGGCTCTTGTCCCGCGCTCCGTTGAACAAGGACTGGGTAAGCTCCAGGTTGCGGCGGGCGGCAGCGTCCAGAACCATGAATCCCTCGGTGGAGTACGTCGCCAGCGACCGGACGTGCTGCAGGACGGCCGGTTGAGTGCTCTCCAGGTACTTCAACACGGTGGCGGCGGCGGCGAGGCCGGCGGTGTAATCATCGCATCCGAAACCCCGGAGCGATGAGGTTCCGAAGTGTTTTAGGAGAATATCCTTTGGGGACATGAACCTCTCGAAGGCGAAGGGGGTCATGCGGGCAGGGCATGCCTCCTGGATATGCGAGGTTAGCTCATCCGGCTCCTCGGGCGTCAGGATTTCAGCCGGCGACAGCCGCGCAATTTCCTCAAGCAGCCGCTGCTGCGCGCCCTGGCCGGATATCTCCGCGACGAGGAACTCCCCGGTGGAGACATCAATCACCGCCAGCCCGAAGACATCCTGCTGACGAGCGGGTGCGACCAGAAAGTTGTTGCTCTTCGCCTCGAGCATGGAATCTTCCAGCACCGTTCCCGGTGTCACGACGCGCGTGACCCGGCGCTTTACAAGGCCCTTCGCCAGCTTCGGATCCTCCACCTGGTCGCAAATCGCCACTCGGTAGCCCCGGCTGACCAGCCGGGCGACGTAGCGATCCACCGAGTGGTAGGGCACGCCGCACATCGGAATCTTGCCTGCATGCCCGGCGTCCCGCGATGTGAGCGTGATTTCAAGCTCCTGCGCGGCGATCTTCGCATCCCCGCCGAACATTTCGTAGAAATCGCCGAGCCGGAACATCAGGATCACGTCCGGGTGCTCCTTCTTGATCGCCGTGTATTGCTGGAACATGGGAGTCAGCTTTTCAGTCATAGCTCTACCTGCTATGTGCGCTCACGCTACAGTCTATCATCTTCCATCTCTCCCATAAAGCCCCAGGGATGGGCCGTTATTGCCTGGATCATCACCAGGCGGCCGACCAGTTCCGGGCCGCCGGGGAAGTTCACGGTTTTGTTCGTTCTGGTGCAGCCGGTCATCCTCGATGGATCCTTCTCGCTCGGCCCCTCGACCAGAATCTCGAAGAGCCTGCCGGCCTCGGCCTGGTTCTTCTCAAGGGTTATCCCATTCTGAAGCTCGATCAGCTCGTGGAGCCTGCGCATCCTCGTCGGGCGGTCGTTTTGATTATCCACTTGCGCGGCTGCCGTGCCGGACCTCGGATTGAAGGCGAACATGAAGGCCCCATCGAAGCGGACGGCCTCAACCGCCTTCAGCGTGTTTTTGAACTGCTCCTCCGTCTCGCCGGGGAAGCCCACCATAACATCGGTGGTCAGGCTGATGCCCGGAATGCGCTTCCTCAGCTTATCCACGAGCGCCATGTAGCGAGCGATGGTGTATCCACGCCCCATACCGCGCAGGACATCATCATCCCCGGCCTGTAGCGGCAGGTGCAAATGCTCGCAGACCTTCGGCAGACCCGCAATTGCCTCGATCAGCCGGTCGCTCAAATCTTTGGGATGGGATGTGGTGAACCGAATGCGTTCCAGCCCCGGCACATCGTTCAACCGCCCAAGGAGACTAGAGAAATCGTGATGAGTGACCTGCAAACCCCTTTCCATCGGCGGCTGGCATACCCTCTGCGGTCTGCAGTCTGCGGTCTGCCCGTAGCTATTCACATTCTGGCCGATGAGGGTGATTTCCTTGCATCCGCGCGATACCAACTCGGTGGCTTCGGCGACGATCTCCTCAGGCGGGCGGCTGCGCTCCGGCCCGCGAGTGTATGGGACGACGCAGTAGGCGCAGAAGTTGTTGCAGCCATACATGATGGGAACGAACATCCTCAGGCCGACCTTGCCGACAATCCTGGGCGCGTGCGAAATCCCACTTGATCCGTTCCTCTCCGGGAGGTCCATTGCAGCAATTCGTCCCCTACCCTGGCGAATGCGCTGAATCAGCATGGGCAGTTCGTGGATGCAGGCGGTTCCCAGCACAAGGTCAACAAAGGGCGTGCGTCTCAGAAACTCCTCGCTCTCCAGCTGGGCCATGCAGCCGCAGACGCCGATGATGAGGCCGGGCTTCCTCAGCTTCAGACGCCGAAGCTCACCGAGCTTGCTCCTCACCTTCTGCTCGGGCTTGGCCCGGACGGAGCACGTGTTCAGCAGTATAATATCCGCGTCCGATTCCTCCGAGACCTGCCGGCAGCCCATCTGCTCCAGCAGGTTCGCCATCTGCAGCGAGTCGTCCTCGTTCATCTGGCAGCCCCAGGTTAGAATCATAAACGCGGGTTGATTTGCGCCCATCGGGAATTGATGCTTCCTTCGCGGTCGCGTTCTAACGTCACAATTCTAGCCGAAAGTGATGCTCGAAATCAAATTCAAACACAAGGTAGGCTAAACCGAGAGTGTGAATAGGCTCACCCCGCAGCGGGGCTAACCTGCAAACCCCCAATAACAGCCGTTTAATGTGCAAAACCGTTACGTGCGGGGTATAAATTCAAGTAAAAGCGCTGCCGCCCAAGTTAAAAGCGAAAACCCATAACAACAAGGCAAAAGACAAAAAGCAGTTGACAGGGTTAGGCCAGCATGGTAGACTGCTTACGGGTGGAGATGCTTTATAGCCCAATCAGCAGACCGGTGGATGGAGGAGCACAACCACAAACAGGGTATAGGTCTGCAGGCAAATAAATTTGAGATAAGGAGCAGAACATGTATCGCCGAAGACAAACAGGATTTACGCTCATCGAACTTCTAATCGTCATAGCGATCATAATGATACTGGCCGCCTTCCTCTATCCGGTGCTGGCGCAGGCAAAGGAAAAGGCCAGGCAGGCAGGCTGCATGAGCAACCTGAAGCAGATGGGGGTGGCCCTGCTGCTGTGGGTGGATGACCACGACCAGAAATTTCCGGTTACTCTAGCGGAGTGGGGTAAGGAGGATTGGTGGGCGAATCCCGCGAATCACCCCGATATTCCGGAGGCCCAGCGCACGCTACACGGTTATTTCCTCCTGCGCTATATAAAGAGCAAAAGCGTGTATCAGTGCAAGAGCGACAAGGGTGGTATCGATTCGTACGGCGGATACGATCCCAACGGAACGCCGAAAAGCGTTTACGGACAATGCGGCTGCAGCTACCAGTTCATAGGAAACGCGAGCGGAAAATCCATCGGCCGCGCGCGTTTGGCTTCCAGCCTTCCGATGCTCGCTGAGCCCTTCCATTGGCACCGTAGAATCACAGGGGACGTATGGATGTACTGGCGCCTGGTGACCTACGTGGACGGCCATGTAAAGTTCGCACTTGAGAGCGACCTTCGTGAAGAGGTAAAGCTGTGGGTGGTAGGGTGGTGAGATCTGAGGTGCGGTTCCTAACCCGTGGTATAACCTAAGCCAATCGGTTTCAGGCAAGACCAGCCGCCAGCCACGAAAAAGCGGCCCGCCTCGCTTCGGGCGGACCGCTAAAATTTCGACGCAGATTTGGACGGAGCTACGATTCCCCACCGGCCTCCGTCGGAGCTTCGGGAGCAGCCGCCGCTTCTTCCTCGACCTCCGGCGCCACTTCCTCGACATGGACGATGGGCATACGGACAGCCGCTACGATATTCTCCGCCACCAGGCCGACAAGCTCCACGCCCTCGGGGACGCCGATCTCACCCACATGTATGGCGTTACCGAGTCCCAGACCCGAAACGTCAACATCAATGTGAGTAGGAATGTGATCAGGCAGCACCCGCACCTCCAACTCTCTGGTGACCTGCTCCAGAATGCCGCCTTGCTTCGTTCCAGGCGCCTCTCCGAAAAGCATTATGGGAACCGACGCAACGACCGGCTCGTTCATGGACACGCGATGGAAATCCACATGGAATACCTTATTACTGACCGGATCTCTCTGGACCTCCTGGATCAAAACCGGGTGAGCCTTCGATCCCTTGCCGTCTATTTTCAAATCTATAAGCGAGAGCCGGCCGCCGGGCGTTTTCAGGACTTGCACAAAATCCGCAGCCGGAACCGCTATCGCCCTGGACTCCTCGCCCCTGCCATACACAGTAGCAGGTATCTGCCCCTCGCGCCTGAGCCTCTTGGTCTCGCTTTTTCTGAAATCCGCTCTCGTCTTGGATGAGAGTTGAAGCCTCGTCATAACGTCGTCCTCCTGAACGCCGGCGATTAGATATTCGCAGCAAAGCGCGGCCCGCAGCCGCGCCGACGCTAGTATAACCGACCCCCGCGCTCGAAGTCAAGGCGCCGATGCGTTCCTTGGACCAGCCGATTTCCAGGGCTTGCAAAAACGCGCCGTCCACAAAGGAATCTGCGGAGGCACTAACCCGAATCGCCCAATGTTCACCGAGCCTTCCCGGTCAGCGCCCTCTCCGCCCAGAACCCGTTCGTGCGATATAGGCTCTCGAATGTCCCGGCGTCGCTCCAGAAACCCTCAAGCTCAACCCAATCGAGTTCGCCGGCTTGTATATATATGTTGTTCACGTCGGTGATCTCAAGCTCGCTGCGAACCGAAGGCTTGCACTGCCGGATGCAATCAAATACCCTCCTGTCGTAAATATAGAGGCCGGTGACAGCATAATTTGATCTCGGTTTCTCCGGCTTCTCCTCGATCAGGACGATCTTCCCATTAGAGTCGAATACCGGAACGCCAAACCGTTCCGGATCGGGAACCTTCTTTAAAAACAAGCGCGCTCCCCGCTCGAAGCCCTGCACCGCGGGTCCGATGTCGGCATCGGTCGTGTTATCGCCGAGTATCACCGCGATACTCTGGCCGTCCGCGAAATCCTCGCACAACGCCAAAGCCTCTGCGATGCCGCCCTCCGATTCCTGGTAGGCGTACTCCAAATGCGTCAGCCCCAATTGATGTCCGTTCCTCAAAACAGCGAGGAAGTGCCCCGCATGCGGGCCGCCCGTCACTACCATAACCTCGGTTATGCCCGCATTGACGAGCGTTTGGATCGGATAGTAGATCATGGGCCTATCAAATACAGGCAGAAGATGTTTATTGGTGGCATGAGTAAGCGGATAGAGACGGCTTCCAAGCCCGCCTGCAAGGACAACACCCTTCACGTAACATGCACTCCTTCTAAATTCGATTCCCTGCGGGGATTATACCAAAGGCTCATGTCGAGCGTCAAAAATCGCTGCTCCACGGCAGTCACGGCTTACATAACTTGCAGGGAACATAGCCCTCGCTAACCGCTTCTTCGCGCGTTTTGAAGTAGACTCTGTTCTTCTCCGCCGGCAGATATCTGCACGTCGGCAGGTGGAACTTCAGGCTGCGTTTGTTGCCAATATAATTGCCCACGGTACTTTCCTGCGCTCCCAGCAAAGTACACCAGCAGTCGGCGACGCTGTTCGAGGCCAGCGAGAAGACGGCGGAGCGTACCGGGGCATCGTCACTTCCCGATTCTCCCAGCTTCTTGAACTGCTCGTTCGCCCGCTTTGCGACCTGAATAGCGAACTCAGATGGATTATCCACCTTCTGGTACTGGTCGAAATCCGCCTTGAGGGAAGCGCACGTCGCATCCAGCCCCTTCTCAAACGCCGCATGCGTCGGCGCTTTGAACGCCGCTTCATCGGTGTGATAGGGCTGGCACAGCGCAATTACACCCCTGGCAAGCCGACCGAGCGTCGGCGCCAGCACAGGATAAGTTGCCTTCTCCCCTACTGCCTTCCGCACAAGGCGAAATCGCTCGGCTACCTCGGCAGGACCAGTGCCTTCTTGCTTATCCACAAAGTAGACCGGCTCGGGCGATGGCTTTTCTGCCTTCACATCCGGCTTTAGGCCGGCCATCAATTCCTTCTCGATGGCAGAAAGCTTCGCCTTCTGATCGGCGGGCATGAAGCTGATGGCCTTTTCGATGACCGCCTGATCGAAGCTTAAAGGCTTCTTCGGCTCAGCGGCGGGTGCGCTGCAGAACCCGGACACCCACGCCAGAGCGACAATCCACCATGCGATCTTTAGCTTACTCATCTGCAGACCCCTCCTTCATCTCAATCATGCGGCGGTAAACTTCCTTTTTCGGAACCGAATACATCGCCGATACCATCCTCACAGCATCGCGCTCCGACGCCCCCGCCCCCAGGAACTCGCGCAGCACGGCCTCGATCTGCTCGGGCGAGGCTGCCTCCGCCGGCGCTGTGGATCCGGCAACAACTATAGTGACCTCGCCCTTCGGCTTGACAGCCGTGAAGCGCTCGATAGACCCGCTGATAGCGCCCCGATAGACCTCCTCGAACAGCTTTGTCGCCTCACGGATCACCGCGATTTCCCGGTCGCCCCAGACAGCCAACATATCGGTCAGCGTGCTCACAAGCCGATTCGGGGACTCGTAGAATACCATCGTTCGGGGCTCATTCTTCAAGGATGCAAAGAACGTCCGCCGCTCGCCGGCACGCCTGGGGGGAAAGCCATCGAACGTGAAGCGCCGCGTGGATAATCCGGACACGACCAATGCGGTGATGATGGCGTTCGGTCCGGGTATGGCGACGACGGGTATGCCATCGGAAATCGCAAGGGCGATTATCTCGTGGCCGGGATCCGAGATGCCGGGCGTGCCGGCATCCGAGACGAGAGCGATATCCCGACCAGCATTGAGAAACTCAAGCAGTTTCTGGGCTTTGCGTCCGAGGCTGTGCTGGTGATACGGAGTGGTGGGAGTTTCAATCCCATAGTGATCCAGCAGATTGCGAGTTACCCTGGTGTCCTCGGCGGCGATGAGGCCGACCCCCCTGAGAACGCTTAACGCCCGGAGGGTGATATCCGCGAGGTTTCCGATGGGAGTTGCCACTACGTATAGGGTACCGGCCATTCGCCACCCACTCCCATGAGCCGGCCTGCACTACTCCAGCTCAATCATTGTGAAGCTGTAGTTCGGCGCTTCCTTGGTAATAGCGACGTCGTGCGGATGGCTCTCTCGGAGGCTCGAACCGGTTATCTGCATGAAAGTCGCTTTCTCCTGGAGTTCGGCAATCGTTTGCACGCCACAGTATCCCATGCCGGAGCGCAGTCCGCCGATCAACTGATGAACGGTATCGGAGAGCGGGCCTTTGTACGGGACCCGGCCTTCTATCCCCTCCGGGACGAGCCGGCTTTCGTTAACCTGTGCATATCTATCGCTGCTGCCTTCCCTCAAGGCCCCTATGGACCCCATGCCGCGGTAAACTTTGTAGCTGCGGTTTCGGTAGATCTCGATCTCACCGGGGGTTTCATCCGCGCCGGCGAACAGATTTCCGATCATCACACAGTCGGCGCCGGCAGCAAGCGCCTTTGTAATATCTCCGGAAAGCCTCACTCCACCGTCGGCTATCACGGGGACTTTATGTTTTTTTGCCTCTTTCGCGCACCCCATGATGGCGGTGATCTGCGGCACGCCCACCCCTGCAATAACCCTTGTGGTGCAAATTGACCCCGGCCCGACGCCGACGCGAAGCCCATCTGCGCCGGCATCAATCAAGTCCTTCGCGGCTTCCTGAGTCACCACATTGCCGCCGATTACAGGAAGGGCGGGGAACGCTTTCTTCAGCCCCCTGACCGCATTGAGCACGCCCGCCGAATGCCCGTGCGCGGAATCCACTACGACGACATCCACACCCGCCTCAACGAGGGCGGCCGCGCGTTTCACCGGATCGGTCAACGGGCCTACGGCCGCGCCTACGCGGAGACGCCCGTTGGCATCTTTTGTAGCGAACGGGAACTGGCGAATCTTCTCGATATCCTTGATGGTGATGAGACCCTTCAACCTGCCTTCGTCGTCCACGATCGGCAGCTTCTCGATTTTGTGGCGGCGGAGTATTTCCTTGGCCTCGTCCAAAGTCGTGCCGACCGGCCCTGTGATGAGGCCCTCCCTGGTCATAACTTCGGAGATCTTCCGGCTGTGGTCGTCCTCGAACCTTATATCTCTGTTCGTGAGTATCCCGATGAGTTGATCGCCCTCTGTGATGGGAACTCCCGAGATGTGATAGCGCTCCATGATCTTGAGGGCGTCAGCAATCGTATCGGCGGGCGAGAGGTAAACCGGATTGAGAATTATGCCGTGCTCTGTGCGCTTGACTTTGTCAACCTCGGTGACCTGCTGCTCGACGGACATATTTCGGTGAATTATGCCCAGCCCGCCTTCCCGGGCTATGCCGATCGCCATGCGCGCTTCCGTAACGGTGTCCATCGGCGAGCTGACAAGAGGTATGTGGAGCTTCATGCCACGTGCGACATAGGTAGATGTGTCACACTCATGCGGCATAACATCGGTCTTACTCGGCACTAGGAGCACGTCGTCGAAGCTCAGTCCTTGCTGCAACCGATCACCTGATGACATCGCAAGATATCCTTTCCAAGCGCACCCTCAACTACGGTCGGCTTCCAGACAGCTCTTTGCCCAACGCGCATTCGGGAACATATGCACCGGGCAACTGCTCTAAAGAAACGAGAGCTGTCCGGTATTATAGTGCAAGAATTAGCGAGTGTCAAGCGGCGTTCGGGCATCGGATTGCACAACACCGATTTACATCTGTGAAAAAGTTCGCTAGATATGCCGATAATTATCGCTGTGCTCTCTGGGCGGCAGCCGATCTGGGACATCACAAGTAGGCAAATTCGATCAGAGCACAGCCCACGAAAAGCTGAGGAACTGCATGCACATTGATGAAAACGGACGGCGTTTTGCCGAAGTAGGCGATCGAATCCTACACACCATTTGGCAATCGAGCCCCACCACGGCGACACTCCTTGGCATCCACAAATATGACCGCACCCTCGGAGACCTCTCCGCTGATGGCTTCCGCAGTTATACGAGGATATTCAAAGAGTGTATTGACGTCTTGCGGTCCGAAGTTGACCCTGCGCTGCTCGATCCCGAACAGGCCACCGATTACTACGTGGCGCTTTCTCTCGCATCCAGCAACTACATAGCCCTGGAGCGCCAGCGCTTCTGGATGAGCGATCCCAGCCTGTACGTATCCACAGCCATCTGGGGCTGCTTCAGTCTCCTGATCCGCAAGTTTGCTCCTCTCGAGGAGAGGATGCGCTCGATGCTGGATAGGATGCGGGAGATACCCGACGCGCTGATGCTGTCCAGAGCTAATATATCGCATCCGCCTCCGGTCTTCGCACAAGTTGCGCTCGAGATTACACAAGCCGGCCTGCCGTTCTTCCGCAATGCGGTCCCGAGCATTGCCGAGCGTGTGCCCACACTGCGAAACGACCTCCTGGCAGCGAATGAAAAGGCCGTGTCCGCCCTCGAAGCCTATGAAAAGTGGCTCAGGGAAACAGTACTTCCAAACGCAGACGGCAACTTCGCAGCGGGCCACAATGTGTACCAACAGCTTCTACATGCAGAGCACCATCTTACATACAGCCCGACCGACCTTGTTCTCTTTGGTAAACGCGTGCTCAACGAAACCATCGAGCAGATCAAGGAGGTTGCCAAGTCCATTGACCCATCGGTGACCTGGCAGGAACTGGTAGAGAACCTGAAGAAGGATCACCCCTCGAAAGATAATGTAGTCCGGTCTTACCGCGAAGCGATGGAATCTACAAGAGACTTCGTGATAGAACGAGACCTCGTCACGCTGTCACCTGGCGAGCATCTTGAGGTAGGCGAAACTCCCGAGTTCGAACGCTCTATACTGCCATACGCAGCATACTTCCCCCCAGCGCCCTTTGAAGCTAACAGAAACGCCTTCCTCTGGGTAACGCCAATTGATGAAAGCGCACCTGGAGACCGCCAGCAAGCCCAATTGCTCGGGCATTGCACTTACACCATACCGATCATAGCGATTCACGAAGGTTATCCCGGCCATCACGTGCAGCTCACTCGCGCTTATAGCTCTTCTTCCGCGCTACGCAAGCAGATACAAAACGACTTGCTGGTCGAGGGCTGGGCGCTGTACTGCGAACAGATGATGCAAGAGCAGGGGTTCTATTCCGACCCGCGCGTGCTCCTGTTTCAACTGAAAGGCCTGCTCTGGCGAGCGTGCCGCATTATAATTGATGTCAGCTTGCACACAGGGAACATGAAGCTAGGCAGCGCCGTGAGGATGCTCGTGGATATTGCCCGGCTGGAGGAAGTCAACGCTCTGGCCGAGGTCAAACGCTACACCATGACGCCGACCCAGCCCATGAGCTATGTCATCGGCAAGCTCCTGATTCTGGATCTCAGGGACCGAATGAAGCAAAGGCTGGGCAGCGGCTTCGACCTTAAAGCATTCCATGACGAGTTGCTCAGCCACGGCTCGATCCCGCCGGCGCTTATCGCGCAGAAGATGCTTGGTGAAACAGCGCAGGAGAGGCTGCGAATACCCCTACGGCGCTCAGCACAAGCTAGTCCCAGCACCGGCCAATCCCCGCCTGATGATTAGCCCTTCAGCACGGCAGTGGGGCTCTTCTTCCAATCCCGGCAGCCGACAGACAGCCCTCGCTCGCTTGACAACTTTCACTGCTTCCGCTACCATTCTGCTAGGTCTGGGGGAGAAGCTATGAAATTCCTTCTTGTGCACCCTCCCATGGACGGCTCCGAGCCGCCGGTTCGTCGAACCGAGGGCTTGGGCCTTGCCTATATCGCCGCCGTGCTGAGGCGCGACGGCCACGAAGTCGAGATGCTCGACGGCTACCTCCGGCGTCTCAGGCCGTGGGCCTTGATCCGCGAAATCCTGAAGCGCGACTTCGACTGCCTGGGAATCACCGCGTCTGATGTCCACAAGTACACGACGATCTCAATCGCCCGCGCAGTCCGGAGGCACAGGAAAGACGCTCTGATAATCGCCGGCGGCTATTTCCCCACATTCCACGCGGAAAGGCTGCTGACCGTCTGCCCTGAGTTCGATTTCGTGGTCAGGGGCGAGGGCGAGACTGTGGTCTCCGAGGCGTTTGGCCGCATCGCCCAAGGCGAGAACTGGCGCGAGACACCCGGCCTGGCGTATAGGAAAGACGGCACGCCGGTTCTCAACCCGCTTCCACCGCTCGTTCACGATCTCGATTCCCTTCCGTTTCCGGCGCGCGACGAGCTAAAGGCGGTCGGGGGCGGAATGCCGGCGCTTATCCTGAGCAGCCGGGGATGCAACCACCGATGCTCGTTTTGCTCAATCCCAAGTTTCTACGGACTCTCAGGAGGCCGCGCCCCTCGTTTCCGCAGCCCTGGGAACGTGCTGGACGAAATCGAGCACGTGATGGCGGACACAGGCATCCGGGAGTTCGTATTCGCCGACGACAACTTCATCGGTCCGGGAACGAGGAACAGGGAACGGGTCGTTCGGTTCGCGGAAGAGATCAGGAATCGCAAGCTGGATTTCACCTTCACCATAGAATGCCGCGTGGACGAGATTGACGAGGAGATCCTGAGACTTCTCAAGGATGTGGGCATGAACCGCGTCTTCATAGGAATCGAGTCCGCCGTGCAGCGGCAGCTCGATACCTACAGGAAGCGCATCACCGTCGAGCAGAACAGACAGGCCGTCGAGCTGATACGGCGGCTGGGCCTGAGATTCCACGCGGGGTTTATCATACTCGACCCGTACACGACTATGGACGAGGTACTGGAAAACATGCAGTTCCTCCGCGGGTTGAACCTCCCGGAGTACCAGATGAAGCTGCCGGGTGTGCTGCGCACGCCGAAGCTCGGTTTGTACGGCGGTGTGCCGCTTATCGAGCAGATTCGCGCCGACGGACTGCTCCGCGAGAATGGGTTCGACTACAAGTTCGCGTTCAAAGACCCGCAGTTCAGGCTGATTTACGTCGCGGCTCAGGCGCTCGGCGCGCCGCTCGAACTCCTCGCCCGCCTCCACCGCCTGGTTAGGCCGTAAACTCTTTCCAAAAGCCGACCTTATTGACCCCGCTATCAGCCCATGATAGAATTCGCAAAAGCATGAGCGCTACTACACTGAAACGAACCACTCTGATTTCGGTATTCCTGACTTCCTTTCTGACGCCTTTCATGGGGAGCGCTGTCAACCTTGCGGTGCCGGCAATAGGAGCGGAGTTTGAAGCGCAGCCCCTGGCCCTTGCCTGGGTTGTCACCAGTTACTTGCTTTCATCGGCGGCCTTTTTGCTTCCATTCGGCAGACTTGCCGACGTCACAGGCAGGCGGAGAGTGTACCTGTGGGGCACGGCATTGTTTGCCATTACCACCTTGCTATGTGCATCCGCGTCGTCCATCAGGATGTTGATACTGCTGAGGGTATTGCAGGGCATCGCCACCTCGATGGTTTTCAGCACGGGCACGGCGCTGCTGGCCTCGGTCTATCCTTCGCATCAAAGAGGCAGGGCGCTGGGAGCGACTGTGGCCGCAACGTATGTCGGCCTGTCGCTGGGGCCGGTCCTCGGCGGAGTGATGACGCAAAACCTGGGTTGGAGAAGCATATTCCTCGCTACCGGACCCGTGGCGTTCGGGGTTCTGATCTTCGCGGCGCTGTACCTGAAGGAGGAATGGACCGGCGCTCGGGATGAGACCTTCGACCTGGCGGGAAGCGCCATGTATGCGGTCGGCTTAGTGGCGTGCCTGTACGGTTTGTCTTCGATTTCGACCTCCGCGGCGGCGAGGTATTTCCTCTTCGCAGGACTCCTGCTGGCGGGATTGCTCGTCCTCCGGGAGTCGAGGCTGGAGTTCCCGATCATACCTGCACGGCTTTTTAGAACCAACGTGACCTTTGCCATGTCCAACCTCGCGGCGCTTATCAACTACAGCGCCACCTTTGCGGTCGGCTTTCTCATGTCGCTCTATCTCCAGCTAGTCCTGGGATACAGCCCGCAGGCGGCGGGGCTTATCCTTATTTCCCAGCCGGTCATGATGGCTTTGTTCTCGCCATTAGCCGGGGCGCTTTCCGACCGCGTGGAACCGCGTGTAGTCGCTTCCTGCGGCATGGCGCTGAGCACCATCGGGCTTTTCATCTTCACGTTCTTAACGGCTAACGGACCTACCTGGTTGATATTGGCGAACCTGGCGCTGCTGGGGCTGGGCTTTGCCCTGTTCTCTTCGCCGAACACGAATGCGATAATGGGGGCTGTGGATAAGCAGCTCTACGGGGTTGCCTCATCGTCGCTGGCAACCATGAGGCTTGTCGGCCAGGCGGTGAGCATGGCGATCGTGACACTGCTGCTGAGCGTGTACGTCGGGCACGCGCACCAATTGTCCGCAAGCCCCGACGGACTCGTCACGACCATAAGAGCGGCGTTTGCTGGTTTTGCCGCTATCAGCTTCGGAGGCATTTTCGCCTCGCTCGCAAGGGGAAATATGGGGCACACCGGCCGGTCGGCCTAGCGGCCTTCTGTTCCCCGCCCCTATCTTCAACGTGTCTACCTGAGCCGTCTCGCGCCTGGGGCGCTGCATCGCTCCCACCTATTGGACAATCCGGCACAAGATGGTATAATATGTCAGCCTATAACCGCTTCAAAAACGGCACGACAGAGGTTCTCCAATGGCAAAGAGCGGAAAATCCATCGAGCAGTACGACCACAAGGACAAGGAGCGAATCAACAACCCGCCCGTCGGCCTTGTGGATGAGAAGAACGACCCGGATGCGGGCAAGAAGAAGTACGCCTACGACCCCCATATAGACCCCGCCCTCCAGTTCGACTCCCGAAGGAGCGAGGTCGAGAAGATAATTGACGCCGGATTGGCCGCTGACAGCCTGGAAGGCGGAAGGGTAGCATGTTCCCTAAGCACATGGAATTAGGAGCGAAGGGTCAAAGATGAACGAAGGACTTAAGAAGCGCATTATCCAGTATGTCAAGATGGAAGACCCCAAAGGGGAACTCATATCTGAAATCAGCCCGAACGCAGATTACTCGGGCGGCAGGATTACCTACAACAAAAATATTCTCATTCTCCACCGCAACATCTCGGAACTCAGGGACGAAGAGTATGTCAGGGCGTACCTCGTAGTTCGACTCGTAAGGGAGTTGAAGTATCCCGCCTCAAGTGTGGAACTGGAGAAGGAATATCAGGCAGGTAGGCCCAAGACCATTAAACCACGTATTGATATACTAGTCCGGGATAAAGGTAAGAAAACACCCTCCACCTATCTGTTCATCGAGGTTAAATCCCCGGAAAAGTTCGAGAGCGATAAGGATTATATCGAAGGTCAACTGTTCAAGCTGGCTTCGCTCGAAGATAAGGGAAGTCCTGTAAAGTATCTCGTCTACTTCAGCATACGAGATGACAAGGTCAAAATCGAAGACCAAGCAATAATTGTGGATTACCCCGCTAACCCCAGCTTTGAGGTCTGGACGGACTCCGGGCAGATATCCCTCGACCGACTGCCAGTAGAATATGGCGTTGCAAGAAAGCTATATTATGTCAATAGGAAAGATGAGGACTTAGGGCCGGGCGAGAGGAACCTCGACCGCAGTGTTACAAGGGAGCGATTCAGCCGCTTAAGGACAGACCTGCACAATGTCCTATGGGGCGGTGGCGGTATGAACTACAATGATATTTTCAGCAATCTAGTCAAGCTTTTCTTGGCGAAGATCTTCGATGAACACACGACTCCAGAGGGAAAAGCCTACACCTTCCAGATAGAGTTCAAGGATGGCAAGCCGCAGTCTCCAGAAGAAGTCTACGATAAGATTAACAGGCTTTTCAAAGAGGCCCAGAAATTATACCTTGGCTATGACGACAGCGTTGTACAAAACTCCACTGGGATTGACCGAGATAAGATATCAGATAACAAGGTTGCCTATGTTGTAGAGCAAGTGCAAGGGATTTCACTGGTTGAGAATGAAAACAAGGATAATGGTGACCTCCTGGGGGAATTTTTTGAAGGCATAGTCTCCGAAGGCTTTAAGCAAGACAAAGGCCAGTTCTTTACCCACCCCAACATCGTCCGGTTCATCCTTGAGGCACTAGACGTAGCTGGCCTAGCTGTTGATTTGGTTAATGGTGGAGAAAACCGGGTAAAGCTTCGTCTGCCCTATATCTGTGACCCAGCTTGTGGCTCCGGTACATTCCTCATCGAAGCGATGAAGCTTGTAACCAAATCTGTTTTGCAGCCAGGCAAAATCACGCCTTCTAGTATCAGCAGAGAATTTCTCGCTAAGAATTTTCCAGATATTACCCCAAATGTCTGGGCTGCAGACTACACTTACGGGTGCGAAATCAATCCCGACCTAGGGCTTGCCACCAAAGTCAACATGGTACTCCACGGGGATGGAAACATCAACATATTCGTGGGTGAAAAACAGGGTAACGGTCTGAACCCATTCGATAGATACCAGGTTCCAACCAAGCTAAGCCTTTTAGCCAAGAGTTCTGTGCTGGTTAACTTCCGCTATGACAAGCCCGTGAATGAGCAGTTCGATGTAGTGGTCTCCAATCCGCCCTTTAGTATTGAGAAGAAGGCTTTGCCTCCGGCTGAGCAGTTAGCAAGACTGTTCATGTATTCTGATAAGCGCAACTCTGAGAACCTGTTTGTTGAGCGCTGGTACCAACTACTTAAGGAAGGTGGCAGGATGGGCGTTGTGCTACCTGAAAGCGTGTTTGATACTAGCGAGAATATGTACATACGCCTTTTCATTTTCAAGCATTTCATAGTCAAGGCTGTCATCTCTCTGCCGTATCTGGCCTTCCAACCTTTCACGGCTACTAAGACCAGCCTCCTATTTGCCCAGAAGAAGACTCGGAAACAGGTAGAGGAGTACGAACAGAAATGCCGGGAGTTTAGCGCAGAGTACCAGCGACTCAAACGGAGGGTGTCCAACTACCAGAAGGCGGCCATACAAGAAAACCGTGAGGAGTCAACAGGCATTCTGAGGAGATATCTAAAGCGTTACTTTGAGGAGGCCGATGCGAGGCTGTCAGTAGAAGAGATATTGGCGAAGTACTCTGATGAGATAGCGGAAGTCAACTCTAACCAGGACTGGTGGGTTTTCGGCGAAGTGGCGGAATATCTCAATTACGATATTCTCATGGCTGAAGTTCAAGAGGTAGGCTACAAGAGAACCAAGCGTGGTGTGCAACAGCGACCGAATGAGTTGTTCCGTGAGGATGCTGGTGGCGGAATCGTCATAAACGCCGACAAGCCAGAGACTATCTTGGATTGGATGAGGCTTAGGGTTCAGTGGGATTAACACATGCTTATACAACCGTTCACAACAAGACTTAGCAACATTGGGCAACAGGTGTTCCTGCGATGTGACCCTAAGTATCGCCACTTCTGGGATAACAAGAGGGGTATACCCATAGAGCAGAATAGCGTTCCCTCTGTACGGGTCAAAGATATCCTGTTACCAATAAGGAAAAAGGTTATCAAGAAGGGAGAACTGGATTCCGAACGCCCGATTCTAGAACTGAACGATGTTGAATCCAGAACTAGCCTTATCCTTCAAGAGAGGGTTGTGACCGAGATTGGGTCAGATAAGTTGGACTTCGACGACTGCGACCTTGTAATCAACAAGCTAGAACCCTATCTAGGCAAGCTTGTGATTAACGATACGTCGAAGGGTTACATCGGCACAACGGAATGGATACCTCTCAAGCTGAACTGTGTCTTGGTCAAGCCTCGTTACCTCAAGTATCTATTGCTATTGCCGGAATTCCTACAGGCGTTCCGATTTATCAGGTCTGGCAAACGACATGCAAGGATGGCCGAGGTTGACTTCAGGAATATCCGTATACCGCTACCTTCGCTTGAGCAACAGTCCACAGTTGAGAAAACAATCGAACCGGTCGAGAGTAGCATGGTGTCGCTTAGCAACTCGCTAGGCGACCCATTGAAAATTACCGACAAGGCATTCGCAAGGGAGTTCGGATACGGCGTTGAGGAGTACCAGAAACGGGCAGAGCAAAACGTCTTTGAGAGGGAGTTTAGCGCCCTTGGTAAGGCGTCCTTGATTCGCAGTACCGTGAAATACCAGAATCCTAGGTATGGCTACCTTGAGGAAGTGCTAGGTCGTTACCCCTGCGTGGTTTTGAAGAAGCTGTGCAGAACCGAAATTCGCAGGGGTGTCCAACCGGAATACGATTCCGAAGGAGACATTCGAGTTGTAAAGACCCTAAACCTCAAACATGAACGCCTCGACTTTACGGAATCGGAACAGACAACTCAAGAATTCTTCGATGTAAATCTGGACGCTCAGGTTTACAGGAATGACATCCTTGTTAGCTCAACTGGTGAAGGAAGAGGGAAGGTAGACATATACGATTTGGAGGAGCCTGCACTAGCGGATAGCCATATCTCGATAATCTCCCTGGAAAGCGATGTTAACCCATGCTACGTGCTTTATTTCATGCGCTCGCTTATGGGTAAACTACAACTCGAAACCTTGGAAATAGCAGTGAAGGGTACCCCGGAAATCTATCCCGATGAGCTGGAGAAAATGCGTATCATCTACGTGCCGCCCGACAGGCAAGATGCCATTGTTACTGAGGTGCGGACGGAACTGCGGAAGCTACAGAAGCAGAAGGCCGAGGTTCAGAAACTGAGAAATGACATAGACGAAATTCTGCTACGAGCAGCGGCAGGATACACTTAGAGATAATTGCAAGGCACCACACGAATACCGCCCTGATTTCATCTTCAGATTGACACCCGGGACCTACCTGATGTTGGAAGTCAAGGGTCAGGATACTCAGCGGGACAGGGTGAAGCGTGAGTTCCTGGCCGAACGGGTTTAAGCCGTCAACCAGGACGGACGCTTCGGGAAATGGTGCTGGGATGTGTCCTTCTACCCATCAGACGTGCCGGACATAATTCAGAATGCCGTGGATTTGTGAACCAACTACCTCAGGCTTCCTCCCGGTCTTCTGCTCTGCCAGCTTCATGTTCTCCACCGAGAACGGCTCTCATTTGGTCGGGGCGACAGGATTTTCCCGCATTCTGCGGTGCCGCCTACGGACGGCATCCCTTCGGGAGATCCCGAAGGAAGCGGGAGAACCCGCGACCACCCAAAAAGGGACTTGGATTAAATGGTCGGGGCGACAGGATTTTCCCGCCTCTGGCGGGATCCCGAAGAAGGCGGGAGAACCCGCGACCATGTGCACCCCAAGTTGAAGTGGTCGGGGCGACAGGATTTGAACCTGCGACCCCCTGTACCCCATACAGGTGCGCTACCAAGCTGCGCTACGCCCCGAAATCATGCTTATTCTACCAAGATTTGAACGGACTGTCAACTCACGCACGGCTACCAAACTTCCTCCTTCGGCTCGCGGGCCATCAGGTCGGCGACGGCGGCCTGCGGTGACTTGCCCTCGAAGAGAACCTGGTACACCTGCTCGGTAATCGGCATCGGAGTCTCATGCTTCCGCGCGAGGTTATATGCCGCTCGGGTAGTCGGTACGCCCTCGGCCACCTGGCCTATCTCGCGCATGATGTCATCCAGCGCTCCGCCCTTGGCGAGGCCAAGGCCCAGCCGCCGGTTCCTACTCAGCGGGCTGGCGCAGGTCGCCATCAAGTCCCCTACCCCCGCAAGACCTACGAAGGTTGCCTGCTGCGCGCCGATTCTCACGCCCAGACGGGTGATCTCGGCTAATCCCCTGGTCAGGAGGGCCGCCTTCGTGTTATCTCCGTAGCCCAGCCCATCGCAGACACCCGCCGCGATTGCGATTACATTCTTCAGCGCGCCGGCAAGCTCCACGCCGATGACATCCCGGTTCGTGTAAACTCGAAGCGAGGGACACACGAACAGACTTTGCGCCTCACGGGCGAGTGCGTCGTCGCTGCACGCGATGACGGTAGCGGTCGGAATCCCCTTCGCCAGCTCGACCGCCAGGTTAGGGCCGGAGAGGACGGCTATCGTATTTGCGCCGGGGAGGGCGAAGCCCAGGATTTGCGAAACCGTGAGGCCCGTCTCGCTGTTCAAGCCTTTCGTTCCGCTGATGATGGGAATTCCCGGAGGCAGACACGCCTTCAACTGCTCGGCGACGTCCGGGACTCCATTCGACGGAGTGACTAACAGGAGCGCCTCGGCGCGTTGCACCGCCTCGGGGATCGAGGTCGTGATGCGGAAGTCCTCCGGGATCTGAAAACCGGGGAGGAACGGATTCACGCGGGATTGGCGCAGCGCCTTCGCCTGGTCGGGATCCCAAACCCAGAGGCAAATGTCGCAGCCCTTTCGCGCCAGCAGAAGCGAGAGCGCCGTGCCCCAACTGCCCGCGCCCAGTACAGCTATTCGACGCATTTATATCTCCACGATGACTTTGATAGCCGATTCCCGGTGCTCGTCGGTGAACTTCAAAGCATCGCCCAACCGGCTCAGCGGGAAGCGGTGTGTGATCAGCGAAGTCACATCCACCAGACCCCGACTCACCAGCTCGAGCGCTGGCGGATAGGCGTTCGCGTATCTAAAAACGCCCCTGACGTCGAGCTCCTTTTCGAGTATATCCATCGCCGGGATTTCGGTTGAGATTACGGGGAGGTTGCCGACCATCGCCACTACGCCGCCGCACTTCGCCATCAAGATTGCGTTCCTGAGCGACTCGACCTGTCCGGCGACCTCGAAGACGGCATCCAGGCCCTCGCCGCCGGTCAAGTCGTTCACGGCAGCCACCGGGTTCGTCTCAGCGAAGTTGATAGTCTCGGTTGCGCCCATCCGGCGTGCCATGTCCAGCCGCAGGGGGTACGAGTCAACTGCGACAAGTCTGGCCGCGCCGTATGCCCTTGCCGCCTGCAAGGTCATCAGCCCGACCGGGCCGACACCCAGCACGCCTACGCTCTGCGCCGGCTTTACGCCCGCGCGCGCCGCCGCATGCATCCCGACGGCGAGCGGCTCCAGCATCGCGCCTTCCTCAAATGAGACGTTTTCGGGCAGGAGAAAGGTGAAGTCCGCGGGAACGGCGACCTGCTCGACAAACGTACCGTGATAAGGCGGGCAGGAGAGGAAGATCACCCTCGGACAAAGGTTATAGCGGCCTGATTTGCAGTACTCGCACACCCGGCAGGGAAAGCCCGGCTCGATAGTCACCCGGTCGCCGACGCGCCGATTAGCGATCTCCGCGCCCACGGCGATGATCTCGCCTGCGCTTTCATGGCCCATCACGAGCGGCTGCTCGACCACGAATCGCCCGATGCGGCCGTACTTGAAGAAAAGCACGTCGGACCCGCAGATGCCCACGGCCTTTATCCGCACCAGCACCTCGTTGGGCTTGATCTCGGGGGCTTCGATCTCCTCAATCCTGACATCGTAAGGGGCGTACAACAGAGCCGCCTTTATCTTAGCCATCAAGACACCGCCTTCCGGGAGGTTCTATCGCAACCCGATTATATCACCGCCCTACCCGCAAGGCAAGCGCGCTGAATTCGCAGCGGTGGGTACAAACCGTGCGTAGTTGGCGTATAAATATATGTAGCGCGTTCGTCGGACAAAGCACGGCATCCAAGCCTCCTGTTGACAGTCGGGAGTCAGCATCAATATAATTTGACCTAGGAGGACAAATCCTATGCGCGGTCGAGGCAGACGGCGTCGTCCGTGGCGCGGGCGTTTGAGGTTCTTTGTTATCTATACCGAGATTGCGGCGCTTCTTCTGTTCGCAATTTTCCTCGGCATCATCGGCGGCACTTTTTACAGCGTGTCGAAGCTCCTCCCATCAAGCCTGGACATCGCCAGCTACAAGCCTACCGAAGCGACCAAGATTATCTCGAGCGACGGCGTCACCCTGGCGGAGATCTACGAAGAAAATCGGGAGGTCGTCCAGATCGAGGACATCCCCAAAGACCTCCAGAACGCCACGGTAGCCATCGAGGACGAGCGGTTTTTCAGGCATCTCGGCGTGGACTTTCGCGGCATTGCGAGAGCTCTGTATCAAAACCTCCGCACAGGACGCGTGGTGCAGGGCGGAAGCACTATTACTCAGCAACTCGCTCGAAACATATACCTCACAAGGGAGAAAAGGCTATCCCGCAAGCTCCAGGAGATAGTGCTCGCGCTCCAGCTCGAGCGGAACTACTCGAAGCAGCAGATTCTGGAGCACTACCTGAATCAAGTTTATTACGGCAGCGGGGCCTATGGCGTCCAGACCGCATCGAGGGTATACTTCGACAAGAACGTGAAGGACCTCACCCTTGCCGAGTGCGCGCTGCTTGCGGGGCTGCCGCAGAAGCCCTCGGCTTATTCGCCGCACGAAGACCTCAAACTGGCCGTGAAACGGCGCAACGTCGTGCTCGACCGCATGGCAAAGCTTGGGTACATAACCCCCGAACAGCGTAAAGAGGCTAAGACCGAGAAGCCGAAGATCGCCAAACGTGAAGCCGCAGGACTCGCCAGACACAAGGCCCCCTGGTTCGTGACCTACGTTATCAAGCAGCTTTCGGAGGAGTATGGCGCCGATCTCGTGTATAGAGGTGGGCTCAAAGTTTACACAACCTTGAGCTATGAGATGCAGCAAGCGGCTGAAGAGGAGCTTCGCGAGGGCATTGCCGCCGCAAAGTCGAGACACGTTACCCAGGGTGCGCTCGTATGCATTGATCCGCACACAGGGTACATCAAAGCGATGGTCGGCGGCGTGAATCCCGATTTCACCAAAGACCAGTTCAACCGCGCGGTCCAGGCAAGAAGGCAGCCGGGCTCCGCGTTCAAGGCATTCGTCTACACCGCAGCGATAGACAACGGCTACGACTCGTACTATCCCGTCTCCAACGTGCCCATAACCTACAAAGGGAAGCCCTGGCCGCGTAACTACAGCAGCGGGCAACGGGCTCGGACGTATACGATACGGCGGGCCATCGCGGAGTCCGTCAACGTATGTGCTGTGAGGATGACGCTTTCGGTCGGGATTGACCAGGTGATGTTATACGCCCGCATGCTGGGAATCAAATCCCCGCTGAGCAGGAATCTCTCGCTCGCGCTGGGCGCTTCGGAGGTGACGCCGCTCGAGATATGCTCCGCATACGGCGTCTTCGCCGCGAACGGGGTGCGCGCCGAACCCACCGCAGTCGTGCGGATCACCGGATCGGCAGACAGCCGTAATGAATCCGTCATTGACGAGCACAAACCCGTGACCCATCAAGTGCTGAGCCAGCAAACCGCCGAGGTAATGAACGAGCTGTTCCGCGGAGTCGTCACGAGCCGAGGCGGAACCGGGTACAATGCCAGGGCAGTGCCGAACGCACATGGGAAGACCGGAACGACATCGAATGACCGGAGCGCCTGGTTTATTGGCTACACACCGGAGCTTGTTACGGCGGTGTGGGTTGGAAACGACGACAATAGCCCGATGAAGAGAGTATGGGGCGGCAATGTCTGTGCGCCGGCGTGGAGCGCTTTTATGCTAAAGGCGCTGGAGATACACGAGCGGGAGAGCGGGAAGTCGAAGCCTGAACCAGAGTTCGACCGAGCTGAACGAGAGAGAGACCGCATCCGGCGGACCAGACCTCCCCGCGAAACACCTGATTTAGGACGCAGGACCGTTACTATTTGCGCGGAAAGCGGCTTGGTAGCGACGTCTGAGTGTCCCACCACATATCAGATATCCTACGATGCCGGCACCGAACCCCACGCAACATGTCCCCTTCACAAGCCGGAGACCCCGGAGAATAGGCCGCAGCCCGCACCGCCCGCCACAGCCCCAACTCCTCCGCCGGGTCCATCCAGGCCGGGGGTCCAGCCCCGAACGTCGGAAAGATACGTCACTGTGACTATGTGCGTGGACTCCGGACAAATCGCCAACGTATACTGCCCGGAAACCATCCCCAGGCAGTTCAGGGCGGACGAGGCGCCTACCAGGGTGTGCCGGCTGCACAAACCACCCAGGCCGTGAGAAAACCTTTATACACGCAGGCAACCGACAGCATACGAGACGATCACGGCGATTCCAAGCAGCATCCTGTATAGCACGAACACACCCGTGCTTCGCTTCTTCAAGTAGCTGATTAGAAACCTGATGCACAGGTAGCCAACGATCGCGGACGTCAGAATTCCCAGTACAAATGAGGCTATTTCAGGCCCCGCTAGATTGTATTGAAACACCTTGGGTACCTCGTAAATGGCTGCCCCGAAGATAATCGGAGCCCCGAGCAGAAACGAAAACCTTGCGGCCGCATCTCTTCTCAGCCCGGTGAACAGCCCGGCCGTAATGGTAATGCCGGACCGCGAGACACCGGGGACGATAGCAAGCGCCTGCGCCAACCCGACGATTATCCAGTCCCTGGCGCTTACGGCCTCCATGGGTCGAGACTTCTTGCCGATTCGGTCGCTTAGAAGAAGCAGCGCCCCCAACCCCATCAAGGTTACTGCAAGGAGAATAGGCTGTTCCCTGAACGTACTCTTCGCCGCATCTTCAAAAATCACCCCGGCGAGGCCCGCGGGAATGCACGCGAATATGACCGGCCAAAGAAGCACGCCCTGAGCTTGAGCCCAGACGCTGTTCAGCCCCAAAGGCCGCGCTATACGAGTCGTGCGCAGATAGTCTTTGACCATGCCGTACCATTCGCGCCAGAAGTACGCGAGAAGCGCGAATAACGTGCCCAGATGAAGCGCCACATCGAGCACGGTATTGAAACCCGCGTCCTCAGCGCCCCAGCCAAAGAGCCAGCGAAGAACCACCAGATGCGCCGAACTGCTTATGGGTATGAACTCCGTTAACCCCTGGACTGCGCCGAGAACTACGGCTTGCAATACATCCATCTCTGTTCCCTTCAACCGGCCTACCTGTAATTGGGGTCGGCCTTAGCCAAGATTATCGAGGGCGGCGAATGCAGGGGATTTTGAGAGGATGAGACCCGTGTCATTTCCGTAGCGCGGCTGCCGGCTCCGCATCGCTTGACCGCTCGCCCTGCGCTCCAGCCCGCTGCTTCTGACTCGATAGCCCCCAAACGCGCATCTGCCTCGGCTTAATCAAATAGTATCGCACGAGCACTCGCAGGATCGCCGCCACCGGAGCCGCCAGGAACATACCGATAATGCCGAAGAACTCCGCACCGATGAGCAGAACGATGATCACGATAGCAGGATGAAGCTTCACTCGCTCCCCTATAAGACACGGCATGATGAACTTGCTTTCCACAAATTGCAGGACTGCGAAGAAGCCCAGCAGGTATAAGCCCACCATGGGCGACCTGGCTACACCCAACAACACGATGGTCAAGCCGCTGACGACCGGACCAAGCACCGGGATTGCACGCGTTATGCCTGCGAATACGCTCAAGATCAGCGCGTAAGGCATATCGAGAGCCTTCAGCATGATGCCGACCACTACACCGGCGATGATACAGAGGATAATCTGACCTATCACGTAACTGCGCATAATGGCGCTTGCCTCGTGCACGATCGCCAGCACCTCTCTGGACTTGCGCCTGGGCACCAGGCCGACAAATTCCCTTTTCAGCGTCCGGCTGTCCAGCACGAAGTAGAAGGCAAGCACCGGGATAAGGATCACTTCCCACAGGCGGGAGCAAAATGCGTAGGTAGCGTTGAACATAGCCTTACCCCACGCGCCCAAGCTGTCCAGCACGCCTTGGAGTCTTTGGGCCTGGATAAATCCCTGCATCTCCGGCGGCAACTCGCGATACCACTTCAGCGCGTCCGTCTGCAACGCACTGATATACTGCTGCATATTGCCGGCCAGCGCGCCGAACTCCGCCCAAAACGGGGCGAAGAACGCCTTCCCAACGACCACTAACACCGTGCCAAGCACCACGAAGACGAGTACCGTCGCCACGACCCGCTGGAACTTGCGGCCCATCCCGCGAACCCTGTACATGCACAGGGAATCAACTATCGGCAGCACGGCATATGTCAGCACTGCGGCCAGCAGAACAGCCACAATCACCCATCGAACCCGCAAGGCAAGGTAAACGATGCCGACGAACAAGGCGACACGCAGCGCCAGACGCCAGATTAATTCAAGTACAGCCTCGATCCAGCTTTTGGGGTCCATCGCTTACCTCAGTCAATCCCGAAATAGCTAAACAGCGCCTCTCGGATCCTTGCCGATGCGTGGCCGTCGCCATACGGGTTAATCGCTCTCGCCATACTGTTATACGTATCCGGCTCGGTGAGCAGTTCGGCAGCGGCGCGGAAAATCCCATCCGAGTCCGTCCCCGCCAGGACAGCGGTGCCGGCTTCCACGCCCTCGGGGCGCTCGGTAGTCCTGCGCATGACGACGACAGGCTTGCCGAGAGCCGGCGCCTCCTCCTGGACGCCACCGGAATCAGTGAGTATGAGATACGCCTTCTTCAACAAATGGACGAAGGGCACGTAGTCCGGCGGCTCGATCAGGTGCACGCGCTCCACTCCTCGGAGCGCCGGAAAGACTATGTCCCGGACGACCGGGTTCTTGTGCACTGCAAATATGACGATAGTATCCGGAAACGACTCGACTATGCCCTTGATAGCCTTGCATATCCGCGCCATCGGCTCACCCCAGTTTTCCCGCCTGTGCGCAGTTACCAGTATCATGCGACGGCCGTCAGCGCCTGCGCTGGCGAGCGCCGGGTCATCGAAAGTCCACGGACGCCCTGCGACCATGAGCAGCGCATCAATCACGGTGTTTCCCGTGACGTATATCTTTTGCGGCGGCACTCCCTCCGCCAGCAGGTTTTCCCTTGCCGCCGGGGTCGGCGCGAAATGCAAGTCGGCAAGCACCGTCGTCAGCCGCCGGTTCATCTCCTCTGGAAAGGGATCATACTTATTATCGGTTCGCAAGCCGGCTTCGACATGGCCTATGGCCACCTTGTTGTAAAAGGCGGCCAGGGTTGCTGCGAATGTAGTCGTTGTATCGCCCTGCGCCAGCACAATATCCGGGCGTTCCTTCAGAACAATGCCCTCAAGACCTTCAAGCGACCGAGTGGTGATCTCGGATAGGCTCTGCTTCACACGCATGATGTCGAGGTCGTACCGAGGCTTTATCTGAAAGACGTCGAGCACTTGATGCAACAGCTCCCGGTGCTGACCGGTGACTGCGACTACTACGGCAACCTTTTCGGGGAAGCGTTGGAGCTCCAGGATGACCGGCGACATCTTTATCGCGTCGGGCCGGGTCCCGAATACCGTCATAACCTTAATCGGCAAGAGCAACCTCCGTCTTCGCCTGCCGCCTCACCTGGTCAGCCATAGTACGACGGCTGCGCCAGCGAGGATGATGCAGATAGCGTATATAACAATGACCGCCTGCTTATGAGAAAGTCCTCTCTCGAGCAGCCGGTGGTGCAGGTGAGTCCGATCGGCCGCATAAATCGGGCGACGATTGAGAGCGCGCCTGACTACAACGAAAACCCCATCGAAGATAGGAACGCCGAAAACCAGGATCGGGAGTGCTATTGCCATGGCCGCTGCCACTTTGAAGAGGCCGATGATCGAAAGCGCCGCGAGCGTGAAGCCTATGAACTGGCTCCCGCCGGTGCCCATGAATATCTTCGCCGGATTGAAGTTGAACCGCAGAAACCCTACGCAGGCTCCGGATAGCGCGGCGGCAGGTAAAGTCACATGAGGCTGGGCCAAATAATATGCCATGATCGCGATTACCCCCGCGGCTATCGCTCCTATTCCCGCCGCCAGGCCGTCCAGGCCGTCCATGAAATCCACCATCTTCGTCAGCGAGAAGATCCAGATCAACGTCACCAGCCAGGACAAGACGCCCCCAAGCCCCACCATCTGCGGCCCGCCAAACGGGTTCGACAGGAACTCGATCTTGACGCCGAATGTCATCAGCAGAATGCCGGCGCCGACGATTGCCGCGATCTGCAAAGCCGCTGACAGCTCCTTCATGTCATCGAGCATTCCCACTGTCAGGATGACCGCGCCGGATACCAGGATGCCGACCATCGGAGCGCCCAGATTCAAGCCCTTGGAAGCGAATGCCGCCGCAAGCAAGCATGTTACGGCGACAGCGCCATAGATCGCAATGCCTCCCCAGAGCGGCATCGGACTCGTGTGAACCCTCCGCCCTCCAGGATGCGCCAATACGTTCAACCGAATCGCCAACCGCCGCACCCAGGGCGTGGCTACATACGAAATCACCAAAGCAAGGACGAAAGCAAAGATATGCCAGTTCATCCGCGAACTAACACCTCCGAGACCCTATCCTTCTGTCTTCCCATGTTCGGCTAACCTCAACAATTCGGTGCCGGCCTCCCGGAGCAGCGACATGGCAAAATCGTCCGGATAGTCACCTATGTAAACGATACGAACGATTCCAGCGTTGATGAGCATGCGGGCGCAGACGCTGCAAGGCTGGCTAGTACAGTAAAGGGTAGCGCCCTTCGTCGAGACGCCGTGCTGCGCCGCCTGAATTATCGCGTTCATTTCCGAGTGAAGCGCACGACAAACCTCATGCCTGGTACCCGAAGCAATCCCTAGCTGGTCGCGCAGGCACCCGGTCTCAAGACAATGAGACAAACCCGACGGCGCTCCATTATAGCCCGTGGTGAGTATTCGCCGATTCCTCACGATCACAGCGCCTACCTGACGCCGCAGGCAGGTGGACCTTTTGGCGACCACCTGCGCTATTTCCAGGAAATACTCGTCCCAGCCGGGCCTGCCCCGACCCTTTCCACTCACATTATGTGACATGATGCACCAACTGGAGCATTGGAGTGATGGAGTAGTGGAGTATTGGGGGTCCGGAACCCATCACTCCATCACTCCATTACTCCATTACTCCATTACCCATAACTATCCGTACAGCGGGAACTGCGCGCACAAGTCCTCCACAGTCGCACGCACCTCGTTGCGGATTTTCTCGTCATCCGGGTTCGTCAAGACACTGTAAATCAGGTCCCCGATAGCGCGCATTTCATCTTCGCGCATGCCGCGCGTCGTCAGGGCGGGCGTCCCGATCCTGATCCCGCTCCCGATGTAGGGCTTTTCTGTATCAAAGGGAATCGTGTTCTTGTTTACAGTGATTCCTGCATCATCCAACGCCTGCTGAGCCTGCTTTCCATTTATGCCCAGCGGCACGAGATTCACCAACATGAGATGGGTGTCCGTTCCGCCGGAAACCAACCGGAGGCCCCGCTCCATCAGCCTTTCCGCCAACGTACCGGCATTCAGGCGGATTTGGCGCTGATACGCCTTGAACTCGGGGATCATGGCCTCCTTTAAGCATACGGCTTTCGCGGCTATTACGTGCATGAGCGGGCCGCCCTGCATACCGGGAAACACGGCCTTGTCCACCATTTCTGCATACTCTTTCTTGCAAAGGATCATGCCCGCTCTCGGGCCGCGAAGTGTTTTGTGTGTCGTCGTCGTAATAAACTGCGCATACGGTACGGGCGACGGGTGCTCATCCGCCGCGATAAGCCCGGCGATATGCGCCATATCCACCATTAAATACGCGCCGACCGCATCAGCTATCTCGCGCATTTTTGCAAAATCTATAATCCTTGGGTAAACAGTCGCACCAGCGACGATCAATTTAGGCTCGTGCTCCCGCGCCAGCCTGAGCACTCCCTCGTAATCTATACGCTCCGTCTCCCGACTGACGCCGTATGGGACTACCTTGTACAACTTTCCAGAGAAGTTCACGGGGCTGCCATGGGTAAGATGCCCGCCGTGGCTGAGGTCCATTGCGAGGTAAGTATCGCCAGGCTGCAGGGTAGCGAAGTAGACAGCCATGTTCGCCTGCGCGCCCGAGTGAGGCTGGACGTTCGCATGGTCCGCGCCAAAAAGCGCCTTTGCGCGCTCGATAGCCAGGCGCTCGGCTATATCCACGAACTCGCAGCCGCCGTAGTAGCGTTTCCCCGGATACCCTTCTGCATACTTGTTCGTAAGTATGCTGCCCTGGGCCTCCAGCACCGCCCGGCTCACGAAGTTCTCCGAGGCGATCATCTCGAGCTTCCCGTTCTCCCGAGCTTTCTCAAGCTCGATTGCCTGAGCGATCTCCGGATCAACTTCGGCAAGCGGAGACATAAAAGATGGATTCCTTACCTTAAGCTCCAGCGTGGCCAACCTCAGCACCCTCCCCTATTATATTCCCTCTCAATTTCGGAGATCTTACGAATCCGTCTGGCATGGCGCTCCTCGCCGGGGAACACCGCTGACAGCCAGGTATCTACTATCTCCAGCGCAACGTCCGCGCGCGTCACTCGCTCGCCAAGGACCAGCACGTTAGCATCGTTATGCTCCCTGGACAGCAACGCGCAGTGCGTGTCCACGCATAAAGCCGCGCGCACGCCCGGTACCTTGTTCGCAGTAATGCTCATCCCGATGCCGGTGCTGCAAATCAATATGCCGCGGTCGAACTCTCCATTCGCCACGGCTCGCGCTACTTCAAAACCAACGTCGGGGTAGTCGGCAGGATCCTCCGAGAAGACTCCAAAGTCCTTGAACTCAAACCGCCGCTCGGTGAGGAAGCGAAGAATCCCCTGCTTCAACATGTAACCGGCGTGGTCCGAACCCACAGCAATCTTCATGGACTGGATTATATCACGCGCGGCGCCCGGTTGTAAAGCCAGCGCGAAGCCGTTGTGAGGCTTTTCGTCGTGGGACCCTACCAGCGCGAATCGTAGGTTCGTTAAGAGCGCGAGGACTTGCTTGCGATGACTGGGGATGGTGCGAGATGAGGCTTGATTCTAGCGAACTTAGTCGGAGACTCGTACACCACTATGAGGTTCGTCAGCCGCCGACCGGCGTGGCTCAATACACGCCCTTTGCAATACAGTGCGGTCGAGCTTCCGCCATCGAGGCTAATGGCGTCTACAGCACCCAGGTCGCGCATGATCCTCGCAAGCTTGCTCAGGTAAATCGGGCGGTTCACTGTCACGAGGAGCAGTTTGTTAGACGCAGTAACACCAATTGCAGATCTCCGTGCCTTCCTGTAAAGGGTTCCATCTCGGAACCCCTCGCTCCTGGGGGACACGGACGCGGCGCCCCGGTTTACCAAGCGAGGTCCGGCGCACACCACGGAGGAATAGCCCGCCCAGTTTGTCATTCGGGCGTCTTTAATCAGCTTAAACTCGACCCTGTTGCCTGCTGTAAGGCAGAGGCCCGTACCCACTGATCCAAAATTAACAAGTTTGCCATCCACAACAATATCGCCGACGGGAAGGAGGCTCCTGACGCAGAAGTATGTGCCCGTGATTGCTGCGGTGGGCTGCAACCTGGAAAGCATAGATCCGAACCCCTCGGACGTACCAATGCCACGCCGCGCAATGGCTGGACTGACCCTTACATCCGGGCTGTTTAGATTAGCGGTTACTACATGAACGGGGACGCCTTGTACCCAGCGCTTGCTGTACGAGACGTTATCACCAGCCCCCAGGAGGATCGAGGCTCGCAGAAGCAAGATCGCAATCAGTAGACCTACTCGTCGCATTTCCGAGTCCTCCTTTCCACTCTTTCGCACTGCTGAGGCCCCGGACAGCATGCGAAGACGACGTTATCGTTTTCCTCGGGAGAGGATTTCCAACCAGCCCTTGCCGGCCGCACCCTTCGCTATGCAGACTGGTCTGCCACCTATACTATAGCACATTTTTGGGTTGGCGTCAACAATTTGGTCAATAAACTGTCATACTTTCGACATACATTACGCTGATTATGCCGGCACCGGCCATAGGAAGTATCGAGCGTTTAGCTTGGAAGGCAACCCCTTATTGCGCGCATGGATCGCAAAGAGAAGCAGGTGCATCGTCAGGCAAAACAGCCGGAACGCGCCCCTCGGCAGAGCTTTTTTTGTGCAGAGACATAATCTGCGAAGGACGAGGGACGATGGGCGAGAAATGCGAATAGCGCGGGTTAGAGCACGTGGACGAGCTTCAGCGACAGGCGGCTCTTTGTGGAAAGGGCGTTCGGAGCGCCCCAGATGAAAAAGATGTCCGTGCCCCGGCGAAGCTCCTGGCGATACGCGAGGTAAACGTTCGTCTTGCCCTCTTCATTCCTGAGACTCATGTGCAGGCTCCTCTCGGGCGTTATGTCATACGTCGTGCCTAACAGGGTCTGGGGGCTATGCACATCAGCCTTACTTGACCCGTCCGGATAGTCCATATCCAACAGCCTGGCGGTTAGATCGGCGGACCACCGCTCTCCGAATCTAAATCTCTGATACGCCGAGACAAAACTGTAATCAGCGCCATCCTGCTTTCCCCATCTGGCGCTGAGGCCCCCACATCTATATGGGTCCTGATCTCTCCAGCCGCAGCTCAGGCTCCATATCTTGTCCTTGTTCAGCGAGCGACGATCGGAAAGGTAGGAGATGTACCCGTTGGTATTGTTTCTGAGATAGATGGAACCGCCGAGATCGACACTCCGATTGTATAGGCTGCCCCCATACCACTTCGTGAACCCCGTCGTAAGCGCCAAATTCCAATTGCGCACATGGCCGGAGTCATAGCGGTTGTAATACGACGTCCCACCCCATAGGGACCTCGACCCAATCAGGTTGATATAGCCCAACGGCGACGAGAAGTCCGGAGATCTGTCCTCATAGCCAACGAAGGCCGAAACGTGCCCCGGCACCCGCCAGAAGTCGCAATAGAGGTTGTATACCGAGCCCTCGCGGTGCAACCCGGAGCGGTCGAAGCTGCGGTAGTAATTCGCGCTCAGATCCGTCCCGCCGGTGCCATAGCGCTTCGTGATGCCCGTGCTCAATCTGGCTACGGTAGCATCCATTCCCGGCCCGTGGCAGTTGAAGACGTGCGTGCCCGCGTCGAAGTTGCGGTTAGGCTCCCAACTATAACCCAGGTAGGTTCCACCAAGTCCGCCAACGTCGGAGAACGAGAGCAGGCCGAACTGGTGATCGCCGACCTTGCCGAACACTTTGCCCCCGACATCTATCGTCTCCACTTTGCGCGAGTTCAGAAGCTTCTCATCGCCGAAGTACCAATGCCCCTCCTCGAAGAACGGGCGACTATCCCCCAGATATCTGGGAAGATAGGAGAAATCCACGCTGTCCACATCCTGCTCGATGGTGCTGGAATCGGGCCGGATAGTCAGCGCGGTGACGACATTGTTGTCGAAGGTGCGCTTGATATCCATTCCGCTGGTAAAGCTGCCGCCCTCGCCGGCCTCCGCCAGCGCGTATGGCATGTAGATGAAACTTCGCTTTATCACCGGGGTAACCAGGCCCGTCCAGTCAATCGCCTTTTCGGGATCCCATACCTCGCCCATCCTTGGGTAAGTGTACCATTCGCGCTTGCGCGTGAACTGTCGGTAGAATATCAGTCCAAATGTGCTTTGTCCTTTAGGATAGCGCAGGATACTGAAGGGAATCTCTATCTCGGCGCTCCAGCCATCGCTGTTTACCTTCGCACCGGCCCTCCAGTCGCCTTTCCACTCGACCTTCGGATCTGTGCCGCCGGGGACATGATCGTACTGCGTACCCAGGGCGTTGACCGCGAACTCGTAGAAAGACCGGCGATCGTGCATGCAGTCCAGATTAACCTCGACGAGATCGTCGTTCCAGATGTTCCAGCCGCGCTTTTTCTGCTGGGCGCGGATTTCCGCAGGCCGGTCGTCCTTGCAGTCGAAGGCGAAGTACAGCTTTTCCCCGTCGCAGCAAAAATAGGCCACTGTCTCCACCAAAGGAACCTTGCCGCGGTACTCGAACCCGTTTACCTTCGATGCGACCTTCCAGCAATCGTCATCCAGCACGCCGTCAATCACGGGGCCTGGATTCACCTTGACGGCCTGAACGACCTCAGGCCCGGTCGCCAGCTCCACGGAAGGCCGTGCTTCCTCGCTCCAGGCAGCGCCACACGCCAGGAAATATGCAAGGCACGCAAATATGCAATTAGTATTTAGGAGATAAATCTGCGCGAGCCTCAACAATACACCCCTATACCTAAATAACACCGGGACTCGCAAGGAGGTTTACAGCGATAGGAAGCTTGCAGAGCCTGTGATCCTCTACTATATCGTTTGACGCCAACTCAACAATAAAGACGCAGAAATTGAGAGAAAAGTTGCACGACGGAGTTAGATTTAGACTGGATGTGGGCTGGTACAAGCTGCTGCTCCAGGGGAGCTGGGCTGCCCGATGCCTGCTAAGGCATAGAATATTGTATCACATATTCCCTGACCGGTGTGCCCTCGTGCGACAATGCGTATTGGAATTTGATCGAGCCGGAGGAAGCCTGGAACTCCACGGGTATCTGCCTGTCTTCCGTCACCGCCAGCACCGAAATTCGGGAGGCGTCGGTCCACTCCTTCGGCTGGAAGGCAGCCATCGGGCCGGCCGGGGATGATACGGCCCTCAGAATCACGCGATTCGGCTCGATTTTCTGGATAATGTAGCATTCCCGGCCCAGGTCGAGGCCGTATATGCGCGTCAGCACCCCGGCGATGAGACGCCTCTTTTCGTCGAGGGCCAGGCAGCCTTCCTTCGCAAGGGTATGCGAGCCGTGCTTGAATGTACGATCCGGGCTGTGATTTGCAAAGACGGTGACGCCGGGAAACACGGTCTTCGTGACGTTGTCATTGAGATACTCGAACGATTTCAGCTTCCGCCCGAAATAGAGCGAGCAGACAGCCTTCTGAAAGGCATCACAGACTTCGCTCTGTTCCCCTGCGCGGCCATATGGGGAGTTCATGTTGTACCCCTTCGCCAGACACCAGGACAGGTCGCCCTTCGTCAGCATGTACTGCCCCAGGTCGTGATGATAGAGAGCCGCGTGCGGGCCGAGGAAGTACGTCTCGAGCGGAAACACCCTCCAGTTTCCTGCGCCGTAAAAGGCATCCCACTCCCAGCCTTTCATGAACGTGGTGCATGAGAGGCCAAGCTCGATTCCGCAGAAGCCGGATTCGTAGGGCGTCAACATATCGAAGCCGCGCTCGGTCATCAAGGGTATCTCGGCGGATGCCTCCTTCGCATGCTGAATCCACCCGTGAGTGTACGCCGCCGGGTGAAGCGTATGCGGGCTGAAGTCGTAGATGTGGCTCCTGGCGCCGACCTGATCCTCGAACAGGAGATCCACCGTTTGTGGCCCTGTGAACCCGTTCGCAAGTGCGCGGTTCTTCGCCCGAACCTGCGGGTGATACGGCGTCACGGAAACCATGCCCCAGCCCATCGAAAGCCGGCCGTCGGGAGTCCTCACGCCGACCGCATCGCCGAACCTGCGGTAGGATGCGGATTTCTTGTCCCAGCAGGTGGGGTTGATATACGGCATCACCAGGAGGCCGAGCCGATTCGCGTTCTCCAGATATTCCGCGAAGCCCTGGGCTCCACCGAATTCCTCCCTCGGCGGTAGGAAATCCGGGTGATTGGTATCGAACACACCGCCGTCCGGGCGCCGCCCTGTCTCCGGAGGGTTCCAATAGCAGAGAGGGTGCAGCAGAACCGGCGAAGGGAGGCCGGAAAGCCCGCGGGCCGAGTCGGAAAAGATCTTCGACTTCTCGCCGCCCTTTTGAGCTATGGCGTCGAAGTTGTACACGAGCAGAACCGACGACCGCAGTTGGTCGAACAGCTTCCTTCCCAGCTTGGCCTCCAGGAGCGGTGACCTATCCAGCCCATTTTCGCTCCAGTATTTCTCGAACGCATCGAGCGGATTGCGCCCGAACAGAAAGACGACTGACGGGCTGACCCACGATCCTCCCGCGCCTATGAATGTGTTCGTCTCGCGCGCGTATTCCACACGCCGCTTGTCCGGCAGATTTCGGAGCTTCAGCCTCGAGCTCCAGAAGACCGGCTCGTCCTGAACCGCATAAACCGAGACGGCTCCATTCCGGGCTTCCGCCCATGCGAAATCCGCGAAGGCGTCGGACGGGTAGTCCATCCCAAGACGCCGGGGCGTTTTGAAGTAGCCAGGAAGCAGCTCTACACCGCCCAGTCTGGGAAGCACCATCCGCCGGAGACTCGATGCGCCGAACGCAAGCCCGTCCGGCAGGCGGAAGCATCGAACGGGCATCGCGCCCACATTCCTGATAAGTCCCTTGCAGCGGAATGAGTCCTCCCCACCGGAGATAACCAGGACCACTTCGAGCTTGTCCTTGAATGTGTAAGCAGCCTGAAGCCGCCCGGCACTGCCATCCCACGTGTACTCGAACGATGTGACCTGCATATTTGACATAATCTCGCCGTCGAAGGTGAGCAGCGACCACCACTTCCCATCCTTGGGCTTCCAGCGGGCCGCGTGACTACCGAAGTCAAGCGAGATAATCCTTCCCGTCCGCTTATCCAGCCGCAGCTCGTAGGCAGCACCCTTCAGGCTTATGCTCGATCCGCTCTCGGTGAACCGGACCCCTGCCGATGCGCTGGGATTCAGGGGTTTGGGAATCTCCGGCTTCGGACCGGATGCCAGGCGCTCGATCCAGTCCTTCACCAGCGGGTACTCGGCCGTCGGGCGTCGGGGATCCGTGCCATGAACCCTCAGATTCCGAAGCTGCAGAGAGGCGCCCGCGCCCGGCGTGAACAAGCAGAGAACCTTGCCCATAGGGAAATCCAGGTAGTAGTTGTCATCGTCGGACCAGGGAGCTAAGAACAGGTCTTCCAGCTTGAATTCGAGCTGCGTCCACTCGCCGGCGCCTTTCAGATTGAGCGTGGGCGTGATGTACTCGGCGCCGCCCTCCTCGACGAGGTTGAGGTAAAGCCTGCCGGCCTTGCCCGACGGGACGCGGATATCCACCGTCAGGGACTCAAACGCGGGAATCGCCACCTCCTGGCAGATGTCACATTGACCGGAAAACTCCAGGTAGGATTGTTCGTCCTTCACAACGCGCACCGCGCCCGGGTTCGACGCCCAGGAGGGCATCTTGTCGAACGGCGCCAGGAGCACGTCATCGGCGGCGTTAGCTGAGAAACACTGTGCGAAGAGAAGAACCAACACGAAGGCAACTTCGAACATCAGAACACCCTTTCGCTCGGCTTATGCCGAAGGAGGTCGTCGTAGAACAGATATTCCTGCGCCCACCCGGCGTAAGACCCGAATTTCTGCTGAAAGTAATCCACAATCTGCCGATACACCGCGGGCGTGAGGGTCTTCTGCCCAAGCTCCGGCAGATAGTACTTCACAGCCGCCCGGCGGATGTGAGTATCCACCGGGAACGCCTGATTCTTATCCAGCGAGAAAAGCAACACGCAGTCCGCGATCTTGAGTCCCACGCCCTCGATGCGAAGAAGCTCCGCCCTTGCCTCCTCATAGCTTGCCTGGCGGAGCGAGTCCAGCCATCCTGCGGGCCGATCCACCAGTTGGCGGGCGACCGAATTCAGGTTCACGCCTCTGAATCCGAGGCCGCACAGATTTGCGAGGTCATCCACGTCCGCGCTCGCAAGGGCCTCGGCAGTTGGAAACGAGTAATAATCATGCCCGCCAACCGCCGCAACCAACTCCCCGTATCGGCGTGATAAAACTTCCACCGCCATGGAAATCCGAGGCACGGAGTTCGCCGCCGAGCAGATGTAGGAGAGCAGAGTCTCCCCCGGCTCCTGCCTCAACACTCGAAGGCCCTTGAAGCGCTCGATGGCCTCGACTATATGGCCGTCGGCGCGCGTGAAATCATAATACAGGCTTTCAAGCCTCGCGTCGAGCCGGAAGTAATCGCTGATGAAGACATCATCAGGGCCGCCGGGGAACAACTCGTAGCGAACGGCAGCGCCGTCACGCCAGAGCCTGACCACTCTCCGCTGAACGACGGCCGTCCACCTCCCCTGGCTGTCCTTACGCCAGCGGAACGATTGCCCCGGAGTGAGCGTGTGTGTAAGATCCATCTCCTCCGGGCTGATATATATGCTCCCGGTGCGCTGTTCCATTTCTGCTTCCATGAACACGACCAGTACCTGCGGCAGGCTTTCCCGAGCAACCCCCATCTGAAACTTGGAACTCGGAACTCGTCACGCATTACGAATACGCATTTACGGTTCACAAGTACGAGTATGAGTAGGAGGGGTCCCTGTTGTCATAGCTTCTGATACTCGAACTTGATTTCCTCCTCGTTGATCTCGAACGTCCAGTAGTCACCCTCGCGGGTATAGCCCACGTTTACGATGATGCGCCCGTCTTTGAGGACGCGCTTCCGGGGGACGTATAGATGCCCGCAGAGATACAGGCGCGGCGAAATGACGTGGAAGGCGTCCAGGAAACACCTTTGGCCGCCGCGTCCTCCGCTCGGAGTGACATCCGCGAGGCCGATGGCGCAGCCGTGGCTCAATAGCACATCAATCCTTTTGCCGCCGAGCCTGGAGGCAAATTCCGCCACATCCTCATTCGTGACGTAATACGGCTGTCGGTGCGACTTCGCCCATATCCCGCTGATGCCTGCAAACCGGAGGCCGTTTCGCTGCCTGATCTCTCCCGGCGCCAGAAGAATCGAACTGCTATCACGATTTCTGGCTTGGGAGAGCAGCTTCAGATCGTCGTGGTTTCCATAAATCGTAAGCACCGGAACCGCCGCAAGAATAGCATCGAGCGCATCCGGATCCATCTCCGCCGGGTTGCCCCAATCACCACAGCAGAGAAGCAAATCCGGCCGAGATTGCTCGATGGCCTCGAAGACGTACTTCAGCTCGCCATGCATGTCACTTACGGCGGTGATCCTCATAAGCACCATCACAAGAGAAGTTGGCAGAGCCGTCTCCAATGGGTAAAAACATAATAGGGAGGTTATCGCTACTTTTGCGCGACCTCCAATATCCCGAATGGGAAACCCGATTGATCGGCCTGGCTGTTAAAAATAGAACGTCCGTTTGATTGACTCGAAAGCATCGCTCCGGTATAATTGCGCAGTTGGCTGCCGGGAGCGTGCTTGGTTTCAAAGCAACCAGAATGCCGTACTCCGTGGCACAGGCTTGATAGAAAGTGTTGAACGGCATGACCGAGACTCCAAAACAGGAAAACAGGCCGCGCCAAGCTGGAAAGAACCGCGGATTACTTGGACGAGCGATAAGGCTGTTAGCATTCATCATTGTCGTTATTACCGGTATCGGCGCCGGTGTCTTCTTATACTATTACCATTCATCGCACACTTTCAAGGACACGGTAAACACCGTACTCTCGGGGGCTGATGCGCCTGAAAAGGCATTCACCGGCCGGAGTGAAATAAACATCCTGCTTATGGGACGAGACCTGGACAGAGACCGCTACGGACGAATAGTTAATACCCACGGGCGAACCGATGCGATGATGCTCGCCCACATAGACTTTCGGAATCAGTCTGCACATATCCTCTCAATCCCGAGGGACACGCTGGCGCACGTACCGGGCTACAAGGGCAAGCGCAGAATCAGCTACGCGAACGCGCTCGGCGGCCCAGAGTTGGCCCGGCAAACCATCTCGGAGTTCCTGGGAATCTATCCGGACTACTACCTGCTGGTAAACTTTGACGGCTTCGAGAAGGCGATTGATGAAATCGGTGGCCTCGAAGTTGCGGTGGACAAGAAGCTGGACTACGACGACAACTGGGGAAACCTGCATATACACCTGAGGCCGGGGAAGCAGCTACTGAATGGCGAACAATGTATGGGGTTTGTTCGATATCGGCAGTCGAAAGACGGTGATGCGGAGAGCGATTTTGTTAGAATAGCAAGGCAGCAAGAGTTTCTTCGTACAGCCAGGGAGAAGCTCTCAAGCCCCAGCGTCATGTTTAGGCTTCCCGAGGTTCTGGATATTATACGAAATGACATAGAGGGCAATCTCACATTCCCCCAAATGATATGCCTGGCACGTTTCATCAAGACTCTCCCCCCCGAGTCGGGAATCAGAATGGAAACCCTGCCGGCGCTGGATGGGGGTGGTGTCTTTGTACGAGCCGACCCGGACGCCACCAGAGAATTGCTCAGGCAGATGTTCTTTAATAATTAGGCCCGAGATGGCGCGCCCGATGCGCTCCTGCGGGCAACCGCCGGCTCACACAGCCGGCAGGCAGCCCTTTTCAGGCCGGTAGAACATGCCGATAATAGTATTTGGTGCTGCCTCTTGACTTGCTGTGTAAAACGTGTTAGCATACATATTGGAAGGTAGGTAAATTGCACAGTTATCCCAAGTTCCAAATCGCTGGGGGGTTTGGTTATCTGCCGGCGAGCTGTGCGGCCCGGCCGTTGTGAAAGTTTTTGAGCGTTCGCGCCGGTGATTCCATTTCCGGCGTTAAAGACTATAAGCAAAGGATAAATATTCCAGGTTTGCCGCGGCGTGTTTTTGAGCCCGGCGACCAATACGGCTCTCATAAGGAGGTGGTTGGTACATGCGTTAGAGCACGAGGGACCTTGTAAAATTTGGTTTGTTGCAAATCTAGGAGGTGCAATTATGTTTGCAGCGAGACGTGGTCGGAAGGGCTTCACGCTCATCGAGTTGCTCGTTGTAATTGCAATTATTGCGATTCTCGCAGCGATTCTTTTTCCGGTTTTTGCACGAGCTCGAAGAGCAGCCCAGAGGACCGCTTGCTTGAACAATCTCAAGCAGATCGGTAACGCAATCCACATGTACGTCCAGGACTGGGATGGTAAGTTCCCGCTGGTCCAGGGCTTCGGGCCGACGCTGGACCCCCAGACTACCTTGTGGAACGGGCAATCCGGCACGTACAGGCCGGGGTATCCAGGCGCCACGAGGCGAGGTGCCGACGCCAAGTACATGCCGGACCTGCTAAACCCGTATGTCAGGAATATCAACATATTCTTCTGTCCTTCCGTCGCAGGTTTGAATTGGGAGATTTCGTCGACTATCAGCTTAGCCTTTTCCGGTACAAACTACATATTCAATGCCTGGTGCGCCCAACCGGGCGGCAATCTCCCCATGGAGATCGCCGGGAGGCCCGAAGAGGTCTGCGAGAAGGTATCCGATGCGCCGATAGTTTGGGATGGCCTGTCCGGCTTTCTAAAGCCTGGATCGAGCGAGGCTCAGATAGCCCATGACGACCAGCTAGTTGTGCTATATGCGGATGGCCATGTCAAATACCAGAGCGCGAACCCGACCGGGACCGACTGGACAGGAAACCACTATTGGTACCGGCACGGCGGGGATGGCTGGCGGTAAGGAGCCGGCGAGCCGTCCTCGGAAATTTCCCGGGGACCGACTAATCTGAGTAATGAGGAGAGGCAGATCGGTCCGCGGACCGATCTGCCAAACCCATTCTGGAAACCAGCGGCAGCATGCGCAGATGTGGGCCTGCCTTAGTGGAGCATTCCTCAATCTGCGCTATTTACCTGATGTCTTGGCACCGAACCCGTTTTTGTTCACGCTATTCGGCGTACCTGGAGGTGTAATTGTTATGTATAGCTTCAATCGCAACAGGAGAGGCTTCACTCTTGTCGAGCTGCTGGTTGTGATAACCATCATAATCATACTGGCAGCTATCCTTTTTCCGGTGTTCGCCCGAGTTCGGAGGGCTGCACAGAAAACTTCCTGCTTGAGCAACCTCAGGGAGATCGGGAACGCAGTCCGCATGTACACCAACGACTGGGATGAGTGCTATCCACTGGTATCCGGCTTCGGCCCGGCCCTCGACCCGGCGCAGAGCTTGTGGAGCGCCGGAGGAACCGGCTGGATAAACACAAGAAGTGACGAAATGTCAGAATCCAGGTGGCTTCCGAACCTCCTGTGGCCCTATATTAAGAACTCCAAGCTGTGGCTCTGCCCGAGTGTTGGAGCGGATGGGACATGGGCAGTCGGCGGCATCGGCGGCAGCCCTATAAAATTCGCCGACAACTACGCGCGATGGTTCATCAACTTCACCAACCCTACCGCCCCGTGGGCCGAACTGAATTCCGAAACCGATCCGCCCACGACTTACACGTTCAATGCGTGGGTTTGGGGACCAAACACTACTCCTGGCGGCCCACCCGTCAAGCTTATCATCGCCGGATCGAGCGAGGCGATATGCTTGGCGGCTGCTGACGCCCCGCTGGTTTGGGATGCCGTGAGTGGGCGACGGGATCCAAACAAGCTAACGAAGGTACAGCTCGCTCATCCCGGCTCGATTAATGTAGTATATGCCGATGGACACGCGAAGAACGTCGCTATTGACGATGACGCAGACAGGAATATAGTGTACAACAATACAACCGCCACGCACGCACACTTCTGGTGGGTGGAAGGCTGGAAAGGATGGGGAGGCCTGACACCAACACTGCCATAGAATTTCGTTTTTAGAAACAAGTTACATCATTAGGAACATTTCCGGCGGATAGGAAGTCATTACGGTTAGAAGTAACACAGTTGAACCCCCCGGAACTCGCAGGTAAGCTACTGCAAAGATGGGGAGGTGTTAACTATGTTTTACTTCAACCGTAGTCGTAAAGGCTTCACTCTCATCGAGCTGCTGGTTGTGATAACAATCATAATCATACTGGCAGCTATTCTTTTTCCGGTATTCGCCCGAGTTCGGAGGGCTGCGCAGAGAACTGCCTGCTTGAATAACCTCAGGGAGATCGGGAGTGCAGTCCGCATGTACACCAACGACTGGGATGAGTGCTATCCGCTGGTATCCGGCTTTGGCCCGGCCCTCGACCCGGCGCACAGCTTATGGGGCGCCGGCAAGACGAGCGGCGGCTGGATACCCACAAATGGTAACACAATGACAGAATCCAGGTGGCTTCAAAACCTCCTGTGGTCCTATATTAAGAGCACCAAGCTGTGGCTCTGCCCGAGTGTTGGAGCAGACGGGACATGGGCAGTCGGCGGCGCCGGCGGCAATATAAACTTCGCTAACAACTACGCGCGAACAATCACCGGCCCGCAACCCGACCTAACCCCTGAAACCGATCCACCTACGAATTATACGTTCAATGCATGGATTCGGGAGGGCGCCGCTCCCGGTCAAGGCGGCAACAAGATCATCATCGCTGGATCGAGTGAGGCGGCTTGCCCGAAACCTGCTGACGCCCCGCTGGTTTGGGATGCCGTGAGTGGGCGACGGGATCCAGATCCAAACAAGCCGAAGGTACAGCTCGCCCATCCCAGCTCGATTAATGCAGTATATGCCGATGGACACGCGGAGAGTGTCACCACTGATGATGCAAACACGAACACCCTCTATACTAACACCAGTCCCGGATACGGGCACTTCTGGTGGGTAGAGGGTTCTACAGGTTGGAAGTAGCATGGCAGGTACAGCATCGAGCGACCGAGAAGCGGACCGGTCCTGAGGATCGGTCCGCTTTTTCACGCCTGTCCTTCAGAGCCGGTTTCTCGATGGGTTCAGCGCGTCATTTTCTCAACAATATGCCATTGCACCCCAAGCGCACGAGTAGTAAAATAGTGGGCGGGCGAATCAGCCATTGGAATAAGTGCGTTTAGGGAGGAGTAGCCGAATGGACGTGCGAGTGCTTATCTTCTATGAAAAGGATTTCCCCTTCGCAGACACCGTGGAACTCAGTTCACAGGAGCTTATCGCGGCCCTGCCGCCCGTGGAATCGGTGCGGATCGTCGGCCTCGACGAGTTGAGGAAGCAGTTGAAGCGGGATTCGGTTGACCTGTTCATAAATCCCTACGGCTCCGCTTTCCCCAAGGCGGCCTGGCCTGAGATTTACGAGTACCTTGCAGCCGGCGGGAACTTACTGAACCTCGGCGGCGCTCCGTTCAGCGTCCCCGTAAAGCGCGAGGGAGGCGCCTGGCGACAGGAAAAACGCCAGACTGCATACCACCGCGAGTTGACGATCAATCAGACATTCCCAGTTGAGACAGCCGGCGTGAAATCCTACGATACGATACCCACTGAGCCGCTTCTGTCGGGATTGATAGAGGATTTCGCCTGCGAGCGGGTTTTCGAGCTGGAGGCACGCTTCACGAGCAAAGACGACCGGCCGGGCGAGGTCGGCACATCGGGTTCGCGTGAGGCAGTCCTTCGCCCGCTGCTTTACGGATTGGACGCCCAGGGGCACAGGGTCGCGGCGCCGATTATCGCCATTGATCGAGTATTCGGCCCGTTTGCCGGAGGTCGCTGGGTGCTGGCGAATTTTACATCGTCGAGCGTTCCCCGAAAGGAAATCCTTCAGAGACTGGCGACATTCGCCGCCCTTGGGCCTTGTGAGTTCCAGGTCCGGCCATCGTTTGCCTGCTACTACACCGACGAGCGCGCCGTATTCGCTGTCCATATCAACCGATTCGAAAAAGCCCAACAGAGCCTCGGCCTGCTCCTGAAAATTCGGAAGGACAACGTCACGGTTACGACACAGAATGTGGAGATTTCCGACTTCCGGTCGCCCTATTACCACGTCATCCCGCTTGAAATCCCGCTCAGCCCCGGCACATACGGCGTGGAAGCCGTGCTTTCGACAGGCGACCCGGCGCTTACCGAGAAATTCGCGTCTTACTGCGTGACGGGCTTCTGGTGCTACGACGCGGCACTGGTTTCCAAGACCCGGCCGCTTTCGGCTGGCGAGGATTTCTTCATGCGCGACAGTAATGTAAGCCCGCTTGTCGGGACGACCTACATGGCCTCCGACGTGCACCGAAAGTTCCTTTTCGAGCCGAATCCGGCCGTGTGGGAGCGGGATTTCGCGGAGATGAAGTCCGTCGGCGTGAACGTCGTGCGCACCGGCATCTGGACGGCTTTCCGCCACGTGATGCTGAATCCCGGCGCGCCGAACGAAGGCGTAATGCGGGCGCTGACTGCGTTCCTCCTCTCGGCGGCCAGGCATGACATCACTGTGATATTCACGCTGTTCGCCTTTACGCCGGAGGCATGGGAAGGCGTGAACCCATTCCTCGATCCCAGGAGCATCCAGGCGCAGAAAGAGTACGTCGCCGCGTTCGCCTGGAGGTTCAGCCAGTTCAACAACCTGATGTGGGATCTAATCAACGAGCCTTCGTTCCCCGGCCGGGGCAAATACTGGACCTCGCGCCCGAACTACGATCCCTTCGAGGAACGGGCGTGGCGCGAATGGATCGAGGCGAGGCATCCATCCGGCGATTTGGAGGAAGCCTGGCGCGCAACTCCACGCACCGGCGCGGACCTCCCCGATCTGCATGATTTTGAGGACCACCAGACGTATCAGGACCGGACACCAATGCGGGCGTTGGACTACAGGCTCTTCGTACAGGACATCTTCAACCGCTGGGTCCGCGAGATGACCGCCGTAATCCGGCAAAACGGCAACCCCAGGCAGCTCATCACCGTGGGGCCGGACGAATTCGGCGCCGGCGAGTGCCCGAATCCCCAATTCCACTGGAGAGAGGTGGACTTCACATGCACGCACACGTGGTGGCGGAACGACGATCTCCTCTGGTCAGGGCTGGTGAGCAAAGTACCCGACAAACCGAGCCTGATCGAGGAAACGGGCATCATGCCGCTCGTGAATCCGGACAAAATGCGCCGGCGGACGGAGGAGGATTGCCGAAACCTGCTGGAGCGGAAGTTCGTGATGGCGTTCGCTTCCGGCGGCGCAGGCGTAATCCAGTGGATTTGGAACACCAACGTCTACATGACCAGCGACTTCGAGACCGGCATAGGCTTTCACAGGGCCGATTTCACGCAGAAGCCGGAGCTTGAGATCCTGCCGGCGATGGCGGCGTTCATCAGGGAAGCGCGCCCGCACCTTGAAGATCGCCAGCCCGAAGACGCGTGCATGGTCATCCCCCACTCCAATATGTTCTCCGTGCGCGACCATGCGACCGCCGCCACGCGAGCGTGCGTGCGTGTGATGCATTACCACTGCGGCGTCCCGATGCGGGCCGTCGGCGAGTACTCCCTCGAAAACCTGGGCAAGCCCCGCCTGATCGTCCTGCCATCTCCCAGGGCGCTCAGCCGAGACGCATGGGAAACCCTGGTCAAGGCGATGGAGGAAGGCGCCGCGCTGCTCGTCACAGGCCCGATTGAGTGGGACGAGTACTGGCGGCCGGTAGACAGGCTGTCGAAGTTCGACATGCAGTCGGAGACAAGGCCCGTGACCCGCGAGGAGGAGGCGATCGTCTTCGGCACGGAGCACCGGCTGAGCTTCGGCGGAGAGAAAGTCCATCGCGTTGACAAGGCCGTCATCGGAGGCCAGAGTGGCTTCGCCAAGGTCGAGGCCTGCGGCGCGGGAAAGCTGGTTTACGCGCCTCTGCCCTTCGAGCTGGCGGATAACGTCGAGCCGACCGCTGCGCTCTACCAGTTTGCGCTTAAGCAGGCAGCGGTGGAGCCTCCGTTCAGCGTAGAGAAGATAGATCCCTGCGTCCTCATCCGGCCGCAGTTCTTCGAGGAATCGGTACTCTACTCCATCGTGTCGGAGACGGATGTGGACAAGGAGTTCGAGCTGGCCGACAAGCTGACCGGCCGGACGCTGAGCGTGGAGGTTCCCGCCCAGCGCGCGGTCATGTTCCTCCTCGGCCCGGATGGCAAGGTCCTCGCTCAGTACGGAGACAACGCGGCGGATTGATAAAAGCCACGCCAAGTTTGGCGTAGGGTAATGTAGATGGCTGGGAGTAGACTACAAGCGTAGATGAAGGAGTTTGGCTGCTTGCTGTATTATTGCTGTTATGGAGAGATGGAAAGACGGGGGCCCTTGCAGTAGACACGAGTAAATTAGATCGAAAGCGAACGCACTTCGGTAAAGGGGGACAACTATGCCTGAAATTGGCGGATATAGGATCGGCCGTCTCCTTGGACAGGGAAGTTTCGGGGAAACATATGAGGCTACGAAGGAAGGCGAGCGTGTAGCTCTCAAACTTATCAGAGAAGAAGCCCTGCTGTGTGGCTTCGACATACGACGATTTCAGCGAGAAGTTCGCGCCCTTCAAAAAGCAGTTGGCCCTAACGTTGTTCGCTTTATCGATGCTGGTGTGGGTCAGCTCGGAAATGAAATACGCTATTATGTCGCACTGGAGTATCTTGAAGGCAAAGACTTGGCTCGTACCTTCCACGATGCAGGGAGTAGCTTTGACGAGCGATACTTGAAGGAAATACTTAGTGGCATTGTCGCTGGTCTCAAAACCGTTCACTCCCAGAACATAGTCCATCGGGACCTCAAGCCAGCTAACGTTTTTGTGACCGATGCTGGCAATGTCAAGCTGCTCGATTTCGGACTTGTAAAAATGCTAGATTACACCACACTGACCATCTTGCCAGGACAGCCGATTGGCACGCCACTGTACATTGCACCGGAGATCCTGCGTGGGGATGAAGTAGACCAGCGCGCTGATTTCTATTCTCTAGGTGTTCTTATATACCATCTCGCGACCAGAGGCAACTACCCATTTTCTGCCAACATACCTCTCGAGCTCTATGCTCGGGTAGTCAATAACGCACCGATACCTCCAACTCGCCATAACCGTTCACTCTCATGTGACTTTGAGAACCTAATCCTTACTTTGCTGTCAAAGCAACCGTACCAGCGTACCTTCGATCACGACGAGTTGATACAGGCAATCCAGTCTACACCCGTTAACATTCCTACAACTCCAAACGTTAGCAATCGTCCCTCGCAAACTGCTTACAGAAAACACTGTTTCATCCGCCTCCTCAATAATGAAAAGGGCGAAATCGAACGGTTCATCAGGGACGGGGGTGCGGTTGATGGAATTGAATATCCCGCGAACTTTCTGCCGCGGTACAAGAACTCCCTTAACGTATACGGTGAAATGGGGCTGCGATATTTGTTTGATCCAGTAACGTATCGTTTGGCGTACTCGTCTTTTGCGCAAACTCAGGGGCTAGTTAACCTCCCATATGTCCCAAACCCACATAGCGTGTTAGTTCCATCTGATCTGCAAACACTGGAATCGCAGCAGACCTACGCCCGTGGTTGTATTGATTGGCAGTTACACTGGGGTTGCTCGATTCTTGTGGCACCCTTCCACTTTTGCCGTGACCTGGAATCCCCCTGGATGGATATCGACATTAAGCTTATAGAAGAGTCCATTGCTTATGCACGCAGCGTGGCGGACGGTCCGCCGGTCTATGCGGGTCTTTGCTTGAACATGGAGGCCTATACTATCGAGGCAAACCGCTTGGCGTTGCTCAACCGGTACTCCCGTGTCAGAGCAGAGGGATACATGTTCTACGTTGACAACCTGGACGAAAGGACGAACAACCCCCTACAGGTCCGAGCATTCCTGGATCTGCTGACACTGTTCCAGCGACTTGGCAGACCGGTTCTCGCATGCAGGGTAGGAACCCTTGGACTCGGGCTCCTTGCCGCAGGCATTGACGGTATAACTAATGGCATTGCTTCGCTAACAAGCTTTTCGGAAAACAACCTGCTGGTCAACCGTGCCATTAACTATGACATGGAAAGGAAGTACTATATACCCTCAATGATGCTGACCCTGTCTGTTCCGATGGCAGAGGATATCCTTTCGGACTCGCGCAATCCAGCACTCCGTTGCGACTGCCCGTACTGCCGAAACGCCTCAGGGAATTTGGGTAATATTACCAAAGTTCACTTCTTGCATGTGCGCACTCATGAAATTGCGGAACTTAACGCCTTGCCGAATACACCAAGCCGCATGACATGGTTCGCCCAACGGGTTGCTGCTGCAATACAGGCCTGCAACAATGTGCGCGCGCAACGGACAGTCGCCCTTAGTACGGGTCATTACTTGCATCTGCGCGTATGGCAGCAGGTATTCAGTCCGGCCGCTGGAGGAACACCATGAGTCGTACATTAGAAGCCCACATGATAGAACCAGTTCGCTCATTGATGCACAGGGACATGCGGCTCGATACTACTGCCAAGGAATTCAACGCGGGCTACGGAATCGCGGATCTGGTGGGTGCAGTATTATGTAGACAAGCTTGTTGGATTCGCGAGAAAATGGGATTCACCACAGCCCTCGATCACAACATTATCCATGTGCTCTCGACGCTTGATGCGCACACTCGTACATCCCACGCGTATATTCTGCGCCGTATTCCCTTGTCAGAGAATACTATACTAAAAAAGATACTCCCGCGTATGGCTGCTCTTGGCCTAATAGAGCGGTTTTCGGACGGCTACGTGCAGCTTGCTGTCGAGTTACCCAAACCAACCGAACGCATCGTGGCGATTGAAGTCAAGCAGACGAACTGGCGTGAGGCCATACTCCAGGCCCGCCGATACACGTTCTTTGCCGATCAAACCTACGTGGCTCTGTGGAATGGAGCAACACGGCTAGTTGATCGCAAGCAGCTTTATTATCACCGACTCGGCTTGATTGGCGTTGAGCAGGATTGCGCTCAGGTCCTAGTCGAGGCACCACTTAGGAAACCTAGGCAGCCTCAGATGAATAGGTTCTGTGCTGAGTTCCTATACGCCAAAGCGCTGTTTACAACACACCAGGCATCCTGCGGGTTAGCAGTGTGAGAGAGCGAAAGAAAGGCCCTTCTCGCCATGGGAGTCCTGCTTCTCGCTTTCACCCTGACCCGTGGGAAGAATTGCGAGAGTCCACAGCGGACAAGATCACAAGGCTGGAGCGACGGCATTTCCTTTTCCCGTCCGCCGAGGCAGATTGGATGTTCTGCGTGTCCCCAGTCGCGGCTACCTCGGCCAGCGCAGGTGAGCGGGCAGCATCTCCGGGAACGGCGCGTGCGGCTCGACCTGGTACCAGTACCCGACGGAGGCGATGTCGTCCTGCAGCGGCTGGAGCTTCGCGAACGGCCACCAGCCCAGCGCCTGGATCGTAACCCTCAAGGCCGACTCGAACCGAATCGGGTCGAGGATGTGCCATCGGTACAGGCCGTGCTTGGGAACTTCGCCTTCCACCTTCCGCCAGAGCGGGTAGCCCAGGAACGCTGTGGAGAATGTGTCGCCGAATCCCCACGCGCCGCCGAAGTAGTCCTCCGTGCCAGTCCCGCAGATGGTTGGGTATTCCTTGTCTCCGTTTATGAAGAACTTGATCTCGCCTTCGCCCCACCATCCGTTCGCAAGCTGGGTCCATGCAAGGTAAGTACCGACGTAGTGCCCCCTGCCCTTCACGCCTTCCAGGATTGTGTGCTGTGGCTCGCCGATAGGAGTCACCGCGCGCCGCCACTGCGCGTGGAAGTAGGCCGCGTCATCCGGAACCTCGTCAAGCTCATAGGTGATTTGGTAGAAGAACCCGCTTACATCCTCGCGGCACTGGTTCTCCACTTCGATTCGGGCGCCTTTGCGGAACGGCATCGGCCAGTAGGAGTTAAAGCCGCCGGTTGGGTTCACGGCAATCGGGACGGAATTCACATTCGCCCGCAGTCCGTGCCCGCTAGCGAAGAAGTCCCCCAGCGGCACTTCGACCGAAGGCGTTGCCTCTCCATCCCAGAACATCCGAAGTATGCAGTCGCGGTAGGCCTTCGGATCCACCGTGATCCAGATGTGGCGGATCGTGCCGGGGCCTCGGATATCGGCAAGAACGGTGTTCGAGTTCTTCGGCAGCGTGATGCACGGGCGGGCCTTCCAGCCCTTGCCAAGCATTGACGCCGGACCGTTCTCATCCGGGACCGCCTGAGCGCCGGCGCCGACCTTGCCCTCCGGGTTCTCCGCCGAGATGCTCCTTGTCTTACCGCTCGATAATCGCGCGATGTCGAACAGGCCATATGGAAGCACAGTCATGATTGCAGCTTGACCTCCTTGTTGACATGAAATCAGGAGAAGGTTACCACTTCCAGCGGGCAGACGTCAACTGGGTGACAGAGAGATTCCAAATTGCAAATTGGGGCTGCCGGATGGCGGCTTGTCTATCGAGCACCCAGTATCCAGAATCAGGCACGGCGAGTATGAGTACGGGTAGGAGTGGTGTCCACCAGCCCCTGGAACCCTGGATCCCTTGACCCCTGGACCCCTTCGTTTATGCCCAGCGCAGGACTTCCAAGAGCGGCTTCTTGGTGGGGCTGCGCTCCTCAGCCGGGTAGCCGATGGATATGAGCGAGACCAGCTTGTAATTGCCGGACATGCCGAGCATCTCGACTATCTTCGGCGCGTACCCCTTCTTGTCGCCGGCGACCCAGCACGAGCCGAGGCCGTGCGCCCGCGCCGCGTTCAGGATGTTCTGAGTCGCCGCGCAGCCGTCCTCGAGATAGTATTTCGTGTCCTCGCAGAAGACGGCCACGCAGACCGGCGCCTGCGCGATGAACTTGCCGTGATCCGTGGTGTCTGCAATCTGCCTACGCATAGCGGCGTCCTGCACGACCACGAACTCCCACGGCTGGATGTTTATCGCCGTCGCCGCGAGCCTGCCGCAGTCAACGATGTCCTCGATTACCTCCTTCGGCACCGGCTTGTCCTGATACGCCCTGATGCTTCGCCGCGTTTTCATGCACTCAATAGCGTCCATGTGGTCCACCTCCTATAGCTTCGAGACACACTTCTATGTGATAGCTCTACATGCTCACCTTTACCTGATTCTTCCCATCCTCCGCCAAATGGAATTCCACGGTTTTTGAGGCGCCTGAGGGGGTGGTGATCGTCAGGCGGTATTTGCCGTGGAAGCCGCGGAAGGTGAAAGAGCCGTCGGAGCTCGTGCGCCCCTGCGCGCTCGTGTGCCATTGCTTGTTGATCAATCGGTCGAGCACCAGGTAAACCGGCTTCGGGCTGAGGTCCTTCCGCACGAGGCCGGCGGCGACTCCCTGCCATGCGAAGGCATCCGAAAAATCCCACCAGGTGATCGCCCTCACGGACGGATGGCTGAAGCACGCGCGGTAGAACTTTTCCACATACCCAGCCTGCGCGCGCTCGTCCGCCGCGTTGGTCTCCTTCCCGGAGAGTACCGTCGTCTCGGTGAAGTGAATCGGCTTTCCCAGCTTGGCAAATTTGTCGAGTGTTTTGAGCACATCCGGGATGGCAAACAGCGCATAGTGCATGTGCGACTGGATTCCGATGGCGTCGTAAGGCACGCCTGCATCTTTCATCTCCTTCAAGAGCTTGAAGTACCGCTCCGCGTCCTTCGGATGATTGTCAACTATTCCGTACTCGTTTACAAGCAGCATCGCCCGCGGGTTGGCTTCTCTCGCCCATCTGACCGGCTCGCTGGTATAGTCGAACACCGACATGTCCGCGAAGGTTCTCAAATGCGTGGACTCGTTCACCACATCCCAGATGTCTATCAGCCCCTTGTAGCGCGAGACGATTTCCTTCACCCGCGCTTCCATCAGGCGCTTCACCTCGTCCGGCTCGTCCTCAGGAAGCCAGGTTGGGACGCCGACCTCATGTGTCCACATCAGGGGATGGCCTTTCGTCGTGATACCGTTCTCCCTGCACCATCTCGCCATTCTGTCCAGGCGCTTATAGTCGGTTTGCCCCTGCTCGCGCTCGAAACCTCGCCAGTAGAAAGGCAAGGTCGCGTAGTTCAGCAGGCGCTTGAACAGCTCCTTGTACTTCGCGTTCTCCTCGGGGGTCGGGAACCGGTCGAACACGAAGATGTTGCAGCCGAAGAGGAAATCGTGGGTGACCTGCTCGACTGCAACTGAGGCGCCATTTACGGGCCGGCCCTTCTCGTCAACAACCGTGATGGCCGCGCCGCTCTTTCGATACTTCTCGATGTCCCGTTGTATCCGGGCTGCGGTTGCCGTATCAAGCTCCGTACCAGCAGTTTGCTCCTCAGACATGGCAGTACCTCCCGCGAGTAGGAAAACGACCAAAGCTGGGATTGCATATCGCATACTTGCCTCCACAGTGACCCCACGGCAGGGCCCAAGAATGCCGAGGCTACAATTCGCTTCTGGCCCTGCTGAATCCTGCGGGATATACGCGCCGGGAGCCGCCTGGCGAGTACATTCCTGAGGCTTCGAAGTTGCGCTCTTGACTTCGCGCGCGAAAACGCTTACCATGCCGGTAATACTACTGCCCGTTTTCGGGAGAATCCACATGAACAGGCTCATCGCTGTCCTGGCTTTCGTTGTAGCTGCCGGTATCGCTCTTGCGACGCCTGGTTCACCGCAGCAAGCCGAAACCAGACCCCTCATCAACAGCATCCGCATCGAGGGGCCGATCGAGCCGGCGGGGGTGCTGTACGTCCATCGCAGCATTGACATCGCCGAACGCAACCAAGCCCAAGCTCTCATCGTTCTCCTCGATACCCCGGGCGGGCTAGGTGATTCGATGAACTCGATCGTGAAAGATTTTCTCGCGAGCGAGGTGCCGATTGTGGTTTACGTGTGGCCGAAGGGCGCAGAGGCCGCCTCGGCAGGGGCGATTATCACGCTTGCGAGCAACATCGCCGCCATGAGCCCCGCTACTAAAATTGGGGCGGCGCATCCGGTGGGGCTGGGAGGCGAGCAGCCCGATGAGGTAATGCTGAAGAAAATGGAGAACATCACAGCCGCTGGCGCGCGAACAATTGCGCATCAGCGGGGGCGAAATGAGCAAGTAGCCGAGCAGTTTGTACGGACGAGCATATCGCTGACCGAAGAAGAGGCGAAGGAGAAGCGCATTATAGACATCATCGCGAAGGATCAAGAGGATTTACTTAAGCAAATCAATGGTCGGAGGGTCAAGATGGCCTCCGGAGAGGCGGTAATCCGCTCCCAAAACGCACGAGTTGAGGAGATCGGGCCAAGCCTCAGGGAGCGGTTCCTTCACGTAGTCGGCAACCCCAACATAGCCTACATACTCATGCTCATCGCTGTATACGGGATTATTTTCGAGTTGCAGAGCCCGGGAGCGGTTTTCCCTGGAGTAGTCGGCGCCATCTCGTTGATCCTCGCACTCTTTTCCTTTGCGGTTTTGCCGGTCAACCTGGCGGGGGTCCTGCTCATAGCCCTTGGGATAGCGCTGCTTGTAACGGACGTCTTCGTCCCAGGCCACGGTGTGCTCACGGTCGGGGGACTCATTGCATTCGTGGTGGGATCCTTGATTCTGTTCGAGACCGGATCGCCCGTGCTGAGGGTATCCCTGACGCTGATAATCACCATGACGGCGATGACAGCCGCCTTCTTCCTCTTCGCGGTTGGGGCAGGAATCCGCGGGCAGAGGGCTAAAGTTATCACTGGCGCGGAGGGGATGATCGGTCAAGTCGTGGAGGCGAGAACCGATATAGGCCCGAAGGGCAAGGTCTTTGTGGAAGGCAGCTATTGGAACGCCGTGGCGGAGGGCGAACCAATCAGGAAGGGCGAGTTGGTGCGCGTCATCAGAGTGGATAAGCTCCTTCTCAAAGTCAGGAAGGAGAGCAGCAACAAAGCATAACCCGGCCCTCTGCGGGCGGGCGGTTTATTGTCAGAAAGGAGGCATACAATGCCGAGAGACATCGCAATTACGGTAACAGTAGTCGTCTTGTTTTTTGTGTTTGCGATCCTGCTTCCATCAGCCGTCAGGATCATCAAGGAGTATGAACGAGGCGTAGTGCTCAGGTGGGGACGCTTCAACAATGTGAAACAGCCCGGCATCAGGTTCATCATTCCTTTTGTTGACCAGATGTTCCGCACTGACTTGAGAATCGTCACCATGGACGTCCCCAAGCAGGAGATGATGACAAGGGACAACGTGCCGGTCACAGTAGATGCGGTCGTCTACTTCCGAATCGTGAACCCCGAGGATGCGATTCTGAAGATAGAGAACTTCGTGAAGGCGACGGCGCTCATCGCGCAGACGACTTTGCGGAGCACGGTCGGCCAGGCCCTGCTCGACGAGTTGCTATCCGAAAGGGACAAGATCAACGAGCAGCTCCAGACGGTCATTGACGAGCAGACCGAGCCGTGGGGCGTCAAGGCCACAAACGTGGAGATTCGGGACGTCTTCCTGCCCGACGGGATGAAGCGGGCGATGGCGAAGCAGGCGGAGACCGAAAGGGAGCGGCGCGCGAAGATAATCAACGCGCAAGGCGAGTATCAGGCGGCCAGGAAGCTCGCCCAGGCGGCGGCGATAATCAGCAAGGATCCGGCCGCGATACAGCTCCGGTTCCTGCAGACGCTCGCCGACGTTGCGACCGAGCATAACAGCACGACGATCTTCCCCGTGCCGATCGACTTGTTCAGCCCGTTCATCAAGATTCTTCAGGATAAGGCGAAGAAGTAGGGGAGATTGCAAATTCTGGAAGCGAGGGTGCGGGTTTAATCTGCAATTTGCGTTGCACCCGTAGAAATACTTGTTTTCCGCCGTCCACCTCGGTAGACCCTAAAAGGCGCTGAGCTGCGTGCCATAATATGTAGTAGCTCCAGGAAGCGCGGCAGGCGGATCTCAGCGAAGGTCGTTGCAGAGGCGGTCCTGGTTTCAAAAAGGGGCGTCGGCATCCCTTACCAGTCTTTTCAGCCGGCGCTCCTTTTTGCGTTTCTGCGGCATGCGTTGGAGGCGGTTTCGAGGCGCATCTCAGGGGCGGAGCGCCTGATGTAGAATGGCGCCAGCGAAAGCGGGTCGTCCGCCTTCCCCTGTGTGACGTTCTCCAAGGCCGACTGCGCCAGAATCGAGGCCTTCGGATAGGAAAGCCACGGTGGAGCGGGGACGACGACATTACCGAGCGCCTGCCGGAGCGCGTCCAGGTTCTCCAAAAGGGCATCGCCGCAGAAGATGACCTCCGCTGCACCGGCTTTCGTAGGCAAGGCGCCTTTGGCGAACTCCATCACTTTCTCGATTGGCCCGGCGTCGTAGTCGGAGATTCGCTGGATGGAGCCGCGATCGGCTCGGAAGAAGGCGTAGTATACCTCGGCTCTGCGCACCTTGATCAGCGGGCACACGACGGCCTGCGCGAGGTAATCGAACTGATGCGCGAGCAGGTCGAGCGATACGATGCCGGAGATCGGCACGCCGAGCACCTGAGCGAGGGTCTTGGCAGTCACCACGCCGATTCTCAGGCCGGTGAACGAGCCGGGGCCGAGAGAGACGCCGATAGCTTCCACGTCCTTCAAATCAAGCCCGCAATCCTTCAGCAGGGAGATGATGTTCGGCATCAACCGCCGGGAGAGGTCCATCCTGTGCGCGAAGTCGTACTGGCCGAGGATTCCCATCTCGTCGGCGACTGCAAGGCTCGCTATATTAGTTGTTGTGTCAAAGGCGAGGCACTTCATCGGCTTACCAGCATTATAATCCCAGCCGGACGCGAGGTCAACTTTGCCAACCCAGGACACATGTGCTACAATGCTCGTGATGGCGCCCCCACCGTTATGTTCCTGGTTGAAGGAATGATGGCCATGACTCCGTGCATCCGCAAGGTAATCATCCTCGCCGTAATTGCTTTCTCCTCGCTTGCCGGGTCTGTGCAGGCGGCGCCGGCGCCTGGTTCTGAGGCACTGGATAGACCGATAACCGTGCAGTTGCGCGATGCGTCCATGGCTGAGGCGGCTGCCGCTATCGCTAATGTCGGCGAAGTACAAGTGGCTGCACCGGCGGAACCTGGAAACGGCATTAGTTTATCAATGGATCAGCAGCCCATCCGCGAGGTACTGGAAGTTTTGGCCAAAGCAGTAGGTATGAAATGGGACACGGTGGATGGAATCATAGTCTTCCGAAAGCCCGCCGATACCGCCAATACTGAGCCTGAGCCGCCGAAAACCGATATTCCCCTCACGCCCGAGCAGGGAATGGCCGCACTCCTTGCTTCGCTGGATCCTCTCCAGCTTTTCCGACTTTCAGGTGGCTTCCCGCTGCCCTACGGGGAGCTGACTCCATACCAGCAGGCTGTGTTGGGGCGCATGCTTTCGCCGCCCATGGCGGGCTTCACAGATTCCGGAGAGGCCATCAGCCTGCCTGCGCTGGAGGAGATTGGCATTTCGTTCTGCACCATGCCTTACCTCGTGATTCCAGATTCAGACGGCAAGAAACCGATCAGCCTGCGCCTGGATTCGACAGAGTATATCACCCTCAGGAAGGCGGCAGAGGAATGAGAACGGCGCAGAGAGACGCAGGGGCGGGGCGAATAGCTTTCTGCGGATTATTCATCTTGCTGGCTGCGGTCTGCGCCGATGCCGACTGGGCCGCGGACGAGCGAATGGCCGCACTGGTAAGTCTGCCGCAGAAGACCGCCACCCTGGAGGATGTATGCGCCCAGCTCAGGCGGCAGGCGCCCGCCGAATTCTACGTAGACCGCCGCCATGCGGACACCAAGATCGCTCTCCACATTGGGGAAGTCAACCTGAAGACGGCGATGGCGGTGATAGAAGCCGCGAGCGGACTTGAATGGCGCACGGTGGGCGACCTGTTCTTCCTCAGCGTAGACGCCCGTGGAGCGGCTGTGACACGCTGGCACGAGCGATATGCCGAGGCCAGAAAAGCACATCTGGCCGGCATAGCCGAGCGCCGGGCGAAGGAGTGGCTGAACTACGCGATGCCGTTCCCGCCGAGGTTCGACCCGCCATGGATGCTCACCCCGCTTCAGAGCGAACAACTCGCATATCAACAGTCCCTGCTGCTTTTCACCATGACCCCGCCGCAGTTCGATTGGCTGGATGCCGCCCTCACGGAGCGGGAATACCCGGCGGCGGAGGGGCGGACGATAATTGACAGGCTTGCGGAAGAATCCCCCGAAATACCCCTGAAGATCAACGTAGCGATGGCGATCCACGCCCCGAGTAGCGAATTCTTGATCGAAATGCCGTTGTCCCGGTTGAGCCAAGACACCTCCCGCGAGGAAATGCGCCCAAAACCGGCGAAGGTGGAGCCACCGCCATCCGATTCCACAAAGGAAGAACCGAAAAAGACCAACCTGAAGGACGAGATGAAGGGGCTCTGGGTGACCGGCGGTGATTTCCGGGAGCTGCCTGGGTTGCTCAAAAAGGCCAAGGCCCGAGGCATTGATAATTTGTTCCTGCCCGTGCTGGAGTGCGGGCACACGATTTATCCCAGCAAGCGGTTTCCGCGGGATGCCAAATATCGGAACTCCGATGTTCTGAAAGATGCAATTAAGGCTGCCGGCGGGCTGGGGATCAAGGTCCATGCGGTGCTCGATGCAACCTTGTGGGCCGACGCAGCTCACCCGCTTTCCACGATAGCGAATTACCCGCTGGTGCAAGAACGCAACCTGCTTGGACGGAGCTATGGCGAGCAGGAGAGGTGGCAGCGGCTCGAGCTGGCGCTCCTGGAAAGCTACACACCGCCCGCCGCACCCCCTGCCGGCAAGCCTACCCCTGAGGAGAAGAAGGTCTATCTCTGCCCTGCATCGTCCCAGGCGCCCAGGCTTCTCCGACTGGCGGCCGAGGAGATTGCAGAGGACTACGAGATAGCAGGGATATGCCTGGACGGCGCTGATTATCCCAGGAGCACGCCATTCGTCCTGGCGGGTGAAAACCTGGCGCCGCCGTTCGGATACACAATGGAAGTGCGGCGGGAGATGATCCGGGCACATCAGATTGATCCTATAGACATGGATGCCCATGCACTGCGCACGGAGGCGGATATGGAAGCCTTCGCCCTTTGGGACAAGTTCAGGCGCGGCAAGCTCACCGGCCTGGTGAGCGAGGTCTGCGCGGCGTTCGGGCCAGCGTGTCCGAACGGCATCTGCTCCGCAACGCTCGATATGGCATCCGACGGCCCGTCGCCCGTTCATTGGTCGAAGATTAAAGGGCTCGACGCCCTTATGCCCTTTATCGAGATTCAAAAGTCCGCCGAGGAGGAACCCTTCACCTACTCCAAGGAAGAAGCGGATGCGGTGACGTTGCTCCAGCGGGCTGTTCTCAAGAGCAGCGCGGTTGTTCCCGCCATTACCGGCCTTGGCCCGGATTCGCTGGCGGAGCGGGCTGCGGCGCTGTCCGAACTGGTGAAGCTTGCGAAGGACTCCGGCTTGAAGGGCTACATCCTCTCCGGCGATACCAAAACCCTCGCCTCCGCCCTGGATGCGCTGGGAGGGTGATGTGGGTGTCTCCCTTTAAATTCTTTCCAGGGGCTGGATGCCGAGGGCGTCGAGGGCGTTCGCCAGCGTCTGCCTGAAGGCCGCCACCAGCGCGAGCCGGTAGGCCCGAAGCTCCGGATCGCAAATCCTGATGAACGGCACGCGCGGCCCAGGCTCCGGGTCGGGGTTCTCGTAAAAGTCCGTGAAGGCGGTAGCGAGGTCGAACGCATACCTGGCAAGCGTCGTCGGCGAGAGGCTTTTCGCCGATTTCTCCAGGGCCGCCGGAAACTCCTCGATCTCCCGCACCAGCGCCTCCTCGGTGGGTGTCACCCTATTCGGCCTCGGCACGCTGGTGAGGTCGAGCTCGCCGGCTTTCGCTAACATGCTGCACGCGCGCGCATGTGCGTATTCGAGATAGACCCCCGTGTCGCCGGTGGTGCGGAGCGCCTCGTCGAAGTCGAAAACGATCATCTTGCTAAGGCCGAACCGCGACATGAAGTATCTCACAGCGGCAGCCGCCAGCACATGAGCCGTCTCGGGCTTATGCACCTTGCCCTCCAGGCGCTTGACCATCTCGTTTAAGAGGTCGTCGGCCTTGACGCCGATGCCGCGCCGCCCGGACATCGCCTGGGCTCCTGCTTCGCTGATCTCCTCCACGCCGAGGCCCAGCTCCCTGGCCGCTTTCCCCGAGAGCACTACAACCTCGTAAGCGAGATGCCTCGAGCTATTCGCCTGTCGCCGGTAGCCCAGCCGCCGAAGCGACTGATAGACGATCTGCTGGGCGTAGCTCTGGCGGACATCAATCACGTTGATCGCCTCGTCGGCGCGCCCGAAGTCGGCTCGCGGCTCGCCATCCGGGGTCGTCGTCCAAAGTTCCCGGCCGTTCGGCTGGACGCCCCAGCGCCTGTAGAGGAAATCCATGCCGAGCACGCCGAGCTTCCACATCTGATACGCGATGTCCTTGCCGGTGTATGTGACAGTGCCATCCGAGCGGACGAGGATTTTGTCCTCGCTGCGGATGCCTTCCTTCGTCTCGATCAGGCGCCGTCCAAACGGCACGACCCAGCAGCCGGCATTCGGGCCGGATTCCTCGTAGATAACCGCGCCGGATGCTTTCAATTTCTCGAATGCCATCCTCCAGAAGCCGCGCGCGAGGATATCCGACTCCCAGTTCAGCAAATCGTAGAAAACGCCGAGCCGGGCAATGGTAGCGAGATGGCAAACCAGAATCCTCGTCGAAAGCTCCTTGCCGAACGCTGCTACCGGGTTACCCCCTGCCTCTAATAGGTGCAATACTTCACTGCGCTTGCTGCGAAGGAACTCGCTCCGCTCGTACTCCTCCTGCACCCGCGCGTACAGGTTCCAGCAATAGTAGTCGAACGGCTGCGTGCTATTGTACTTCGCCCGGAACGGCGACATATCGGCGGCCTTGCCGTCGTAAACCGGCTCGTCGAGGTAGAGCATGCCGACGACCACGTCCGCAACCTGCACGCCTGTGTCGTCAATGTAGTTTGCAACCTCGACGTTATAGCCCAGCCGCCGGAGCACGCGGCTGACGGTATCCCCGATGACCGCATTCCGCACGTGGCCGATGTGCATTGCCTTATTGGGGTTGACGTTGGTATGCTCGACGAAGACCTTGCGCCGCCGGCGCCGCTTCGCCAGCCCGAAGCGCTCCTTCTCAGCGAGGACCCTGCGGATCATATCCCGCGCATAGGCCGGGTGGTCTATCTTGAAGTTGATATAGCCCGGCGGCGTAACGGAGATTTCGGTGACATATGGAATTCGCCGCGCGCGGAGCTTCTCAGCCGCTTCTCCGGCGATCTCCATCGGCGGGCGGCGCAGTTTCCCCGCCTGCGCCAATGCCACAGCCGTGCTGAAATCGCCGATTTCCTTCTTCGGCGGAATATTGAAGCTCACTTCCACACGCCCGAGAATCCTACGAATCTCCCTGGCTGCTATGTCCTGTATCAACTCTTGCGCTCCTGCGAAACCATACCTCGATGACATTACAGAGAATGCGCTCCCGTGCCCTGTCACCGGGAAACTGAAAGCCGGCCCAGCGAACCCGGAAACGCGCTATCAACTCACTCGGTCGGCTGGACCGTGCGCTCAATCTCACATGGTACTGCACTTGTATCCACCGCTTCCATGAGCGGGACAGCATCGAGAGATACCAACTCCGGTTCGGGTAACGAGTTCGGGTAAACGCTGGTATCATTCCGCCCGGGCCTGGTAGCCCATACCCAGGCCGAGACCGTGGGTGCGCCGTTATCGAAGAGGATTTCCGCCGAAACGGTGTGCTCGCCCCCGGAAAGTGGTACACTGAGGAAGAGCCAGTGCTCCTGCGCCGCCATGCCGGTCGCTTTCCATCCGGCTTTTGAGCTGCTCGCCGTCGCTTCCGACTCTTTCCCGTTGATCCTGATGGTGGACAACGGCGCCTTCGGCGCGTCATCGCCTTCCAGCAGGATCAGCAACTCCGCTCGCGGGGACTTAACTCGGACCTTTCCCTCGAACTTCACACAAACGGCCGAGGTCATATCCCCTACTCCACCGACCTCATGTTTCGCGTCTATCACCTGCAATTGACTCCGGAGTGCATCTTCGACACCCGGAATGCCCTTTGTGAACTCACGGGGGCCGATGGAAAGCACGAGGGTTTCATATGGAGCCAGCGGAACGGTGAGCGTGCCGCCTGGCTTCAACCCCCGCCCGTACACCCGCGGCTCAGGATAAAGGCTGACGGCTGTGAGCCGGGCTGCGCCTGCCGACGCGCCAAGGCCCGTATCCAGCTTAAGAGCGTACGATTGAGGCGCGATCCACGGATTTCGAAGCATCACAAGTCCCCGGTTTCCGCCCCAATGAGCGTAACCGTAGGGTTCGCGAGGCATGGGGGCGCCGCTCGCGAACCTGGGGCATTTGCCGTTCTGCCAGGAAACCGGCAGGAGGGGCTCGGTCTCGTGTAATGCCGGTGCGTGCTCCCGAGCCCATTTAAGCACACCGGCGAGGGACCTCCACCTCGAGTCGCTCATGTGTGCCGGGTTGATGTAGGCCGGCAGGAACATGTGCCCTCGCATCACCACGGCAACCGCATCGTTCAGGAACGGCTCCTGCGTCTGATGAACGATGCCGAGAACCTCCTGGGCCCCGATAGGTATGGGAAGGTTGGCGGCTCCCTGGAGGTTGAAGAAATCCCTGGCGGTGGTGCCGCTTTCCCGATAAACGGGAGCCGGCACACGCCCGGAAGGATAGTCATCGCCAAAGGTGCCGATCACGGAGTTCACGTACAGCAGCCACCAGGGACTTGGGTTCCAGCCAAAGCACGTCGTTTCGATCCACGTGTCCGGCGCGGCTTTCCGGATCGCCCGGAAAACGTCAATGATGCCGTCGGCGACGGCCTCGGCGGACAGAACGCCGGGCTCATGGCCGTGACCGGACTCGGGGCAGTCGAACCGATAGCCGTCAAACTTGAAATGCCGAACATCATAAAGCGTGGCTATCTCGACGAGGCGATCCTTCAAAGCCTTTCTGTAGCGCTGCCCACCCAGGCACGCAAGGCGGGCGGACCGTCCGCCGCCCGATTCGATGGCGAAAGTCTCATAGCCCTGATCCTTCGCCCATTCGTTATCCATTGATCTCGGCGAGTAGCAATTGCTGGGAGAAACCCACAATCCCAGGTGGGAGTTCATACGCCGGGCAGCCTCCTGGATTCTCTTGAACCGGCCAGGGAAGAGCCTGGTGTTTATGTCCCAGAGGGAGTTTGGATCCGACCAGCCCATGTCGATACAAAAGGTATCAAAGGAGACTCCATATGGCTTCCAGAGCTTTTCCGCGAAAGTCTCCATCAGTTTCAGGATATCCGCTTCGGAATAGGGAACCGGCGAGGTCCACCAGCTATTGTAGTTGATATGGAACCCCTTAGGCCCCGGACGATTGGCGGAGATATAGCGCTCGAATGCGCGGACTTCCCGGCCCTTATCCGCCACCCCATACACGGCATTGCGGGTGCGGTACCAGGATCCCGGCTGCACCCGGAGCCCAGGCTGGTGAGCCAGGAAGAGCCGGCCACCATCCAGGCGACACTGTGCGACCGGATACTCGATACCGGCAAAGAAACCTTGCGGGAAAACCGGATGGCTCTGCAGGCCGTCTCCCGGTCGAAGCTGCGTCGCGTCCGTGTCCGACCCCTCGAGGACAACCTTCTTCAGTAATATCGGCGACTCCGAACCGGTCAATCGGAAGGATGCCCACTTGCGCAGGACCGATTGGCCCGCAGACCACTGCAGGAAGAGCCTGACCTCCAATCGGGAAGAGCTCCCGAGCGGGATCGGATCGAAGCGCACCTCTACCGGACGCCCGCCGGCAACGTCCCCCTCGATATGGGTAGGAACGATACCGAAACCAACCGCCTGCCCGTCCAGGATAAACTGAGGACACGCAAGCGAGACCGGGAGAGAGCACCCAGCATGCCTGAGAAGGAGAGCATTTGATTCCAGTTGCATTCTCACAGGTGAACTGGAAGTGTTGGCTTCCCCGGATGCTGTCATCAGCATTAATCCTCCTACCAGGCAGATTAGGGATCGAAGCGCACGGCGGCATGTCAGTAGATAGCCATGTGGGATCATCATTGTCCTCAGGTTAAGACGCGATTCTCTCCAGCGCCCTTGCCGAATCCGGGCCGATTGCGCGCACCTCAAAAGTCCTGCGTTCATCCTCCCCCGAGATGCGAACCTCCAGCCGATCCGGAGGCAGTAGTTCTCGAGCTCTCTCGGCCCACTCGATGACCACAACTCCATCGCCGTAGAAGTAGCTTTCGGGGCCAAGATTCTCCAGCTCCTCCGGCGACTTCAGGCGATAGAGATCGAAGTGGTATACCGGCAGGCGGCCCATATGCTCGTGGATCAGCGTGAAGCTCGGGCTGTGGACCAGGTCCGGGACCCGAAGTCCCCGCGCGATCCCCTTGGTCAACACGGTCTTGCCGGCTCCGAGCTCGCCTATCAGCGCAATAACGGATCCCGGCTCCAGCGCCTCGCCGATGCGCTCACCAAGCAGTTCGGTCTCCTCCGGGCTACCTGTGTGGAATGTCACTGCCACCTCGACCATCCGATGCCCCGCACAGAAAGGGAGTAATGGAGTATTGGAGTGCTGGAGTAGTGGGACCAATACTCCGATACTCCATTACTCCATCCTTGCGAAATGTTCCCATCCGCCCTTGAGGGGCTTCCGGGCGCCGTCCGGATAAACGATCTCCACCAGGCCTTTCGCTACCTCGCCGATCTCCGTGACTCGCGTTCCTGTGTGCTCCTCAATTGCTTCGACAACCTTGCCCACGCCTTCCGGACTCACGGTCATCAGGAGCTCGAAGTCTTCGCCGCCGCCTGCCGCCAAGTCGGTCGCATTGATGCCCAGCATTCCGGCTGTGCTGCGAAGGTCGCCGCTTACGGGCAGCTTGTCGGCATGGATCAGGGCGCCGACGCCGCTCGCCTTGCACAGTTTTGGCAGGTCGGCCCCGAGGCCGTCGCTGATGTCCATCATGGCGTGAACCGCGCCCGTCTCGACGGCGGCTCTGGCCTCAGGGACACGTGGCATCGGCATGAAGTGCGCGCTCACGAGCCACCCGGAGAGCCGCGCCGCCTCTTCCAATCCAAATCTTAGCAGCAGCTCGAGACCGCCCCGAGAGTTTCCAAGCCAGCCGGTGACGAGAATGCGGTCGCCGATTCGCGCGCCGGAGCGAACCGCCAGGAAGCCGGGCTCGACCTGCCCGATCTGGCAGACGCTGATCACGGAGCTCGCCTCCACAGCGCTTGTGTCCCCTCCGATAAGCATGCTCCCGAACCGATTCGCGCACTCATTCATTCCTAGATAAAGCAGGTCCACGAAACTCACGTCGGTATCCGGCTTGAATCCAATTGCGGCGAAAGTCCAGGTCGGCGTGCCGCCCATCGCCGCGATGTCGCTGATGTTGACGGCGACCGACTTCCAGCCGAGCTCGTAAGGAGTGATTAAGTCGAGGCGAAAGTGCGTGCCCTCGATGAGTATGTCGGTTGTGACGACTGTGAGTGCGCCGGAAGCGGCGCCAAGGTCCAGCACGGCGGCATCATCGCCTACCCCGACGACGATGCCAGGCCCGGACTTGGGCAGGAGATTCTCCTGGATAATCCGCTCTATTAGAGCCTCTTCACCGATCTCAGAGAGTCTCATCGTGGTCTCAAGGGGCGGGGTCACCCCGCCCCTACCGCTTGTGCAGAAATTCGTCAACGACTTTCATAGCACAGTATTTGCTGCACATAGAGCAGACACCTTCTGCGGTGGTCGCACGCTCGGTTCGATACTTCCGGAACATGATGGGATCGATGGCCAGCTCGGCCTGCTTCTGCCAATCGAGCGATTTCCGGGCGGCGGACATCCCGCGGTCCCAATCCATCGCACCCTTGACACCCTTGGCGATGTCCCCCGCATGGGCGGCAATCCGCGCGGCGACGACTCCTATGCGGACCTCTTCGGGGCCGGGAAGGCCGAGATGCTCGGAAGGTGTCACGTAGCACAGGAAATCGGCTCCGGCTGCGGCTGCCATCGCTCCGCCTATCGCGGAGGTAATATGGTCGTATCCGGGCGCAACATCCGTAACAAGCGGGCCGAGTACATAGAAGGGCGCGCCTTTGCACAGTGTCTTCTGGATTTGCACATTGGCGGCGACCTGGTGCATCGGGATGTGGCCGGGGCCTTCGACCATCGCCTGGACGCCCGCCCTGCGGGCGCGATCAACCAGCTCGCCGAGGACGATCAGCTCCTGAACCTGCGGGCGGTCGGTTGCATCCGCCAGACATCCAGGGCGCATCCCGTCTCCAAGGCTGAGGGTTACGTCGTGCTTGCGGCAGATGTCCAGGAGATCATCGAAGCGGGCATAGAGGGGATTCTCGCGGGCGTTGCCGAGCATCCAGCATACGAGGAATGCCCCACCTCTGCTGACGACATCCGCGATTCGGCCTTGCTGCTGCAATCGGCGGATAGATTCCATCGTGACGCCGCAGTGGACCGTGATGAAATCCACCCCTTCCTGCGCATTTCGCTCGATCACGCGGAAAAGGTCGTCCTCGGCCATGTGCACGACGGAGCCATCCTCCGCGGCCTTGACCGCCGCCTCGTAGATAGGCACGGTGCCGAGTGGAACGGTGCAATTCTCGATGATCGCCTTCCGCACCACGGGAAGGTCGCCGCCGGTGCTCAGATCCATAACGGCGTCCGCGCCGGCCTCAATCGCGACCCGAAGCTTCTCGATCTCATCCTCGACGTTCGGGAAGTCGGCGGAGGTGCCGATATTCGCGTTCACCTTAGTGCGAAGGCCGGTGCCTATCCCGCAGGGCTTCGCCATCTTGCGGTTGACATTGAGCGGGATCACGATGGTCCCCGCAGCGACTCCCTCGCGGATGAACTCCGGATCCACGTGTTCCTGCTCTGCCACTATCTTCATTTCGAGTGAGATCTTGCCCGCTATCGCGGTCTCAAGCTGCGTCACGGTCCCACCAACTCCGAGATAGACTTTAGACAATAGACGGTAGACCATAGACCCGGAAGAGCGTTTTTCAATCTATCGTCTGCCATCTACAGTCTATGGTCTATGGTCTATGGTCTGCCCGGGCAAACAAAACACGCCGCGGGGTATGGCTCACGGCGTGACCTTCGTCGTATCCACCGCTTCCCTACGCCGGAATTACCCGAATCAGGTGTTAAGGGTTGTTCCGTCGAGCGAAACTCTCAGCCCCCGGTGTGATGAGTGATTAGTGATGAGTGAGGGAAGGTTTCACGTGTTACATATTACGTATCACTCGTCACGCATCAGCGCCGGAGAGCACCCCCAGCGGCCATCTTCGTTTCCTTCTGGAGTATACCACGCGGCCCATCGGCTGTCAAACACTGCGATGGTTGCTTGGGACGGCGGTATCTCTGCAGAAGCCGCCACCGGTGCGGCCCCTATGGATGGATGACGATCTTGTTGTGCTCCGGGGAGGCCATGACCTCCAGTGCCTCGTGAATCTGCGCCAGCGGGAAGCGGTGAGAGATGATCCGCTCGGTATCTATCAGCCCTGTCTCCATGAGGCGAATTGCCTTCTGCATCGCCAGTGTAGTCGTCCCGAAGCTGGCATCCTGGCGACCCTCCAGGAAATGGGTAAGGCCGCCGTCAAGCTCGAACTTCTCGTGCGTGGTGATGCCGAAGACGTTCCACCTCGTGCCCCGGCGGCGGAGGTCCACCATCAGCTTTACCGCCTCGATAGGCCCGGCGGCCTCTACTATGAGGTCCGGGCCGTCGGGGATGATCTCGTATATGCGCTTCTTTGCATCTCCCTTCGAGGGATTCACCGCATGCGTCGCTCCGAGCTTAAGGGCGTTCTGGAGCGCATAATCGCTTGTGTCAACGGCGACCAGCCGGGCTGCACCGGCGGCTTTGGCGACCATCATGCAGAGCAAGCCGATGCTGCCTACGCCGATGACGACCACATCGTCCCCGATCTGCATCCGGCTGTGGTGAATAACGCCCTTCCACGCGCCTGCCAGAGGCTCGGTGACAGCGGCGGCATCGAAGGAGATACTCGAAGGCTTGGGATAGAGGGTACTCTCCTTGGTGAGCAGGTACTCGGCGAACGCCCCGTTTCGAACGTCCTCCGGCCCGTCGCCGCCGAGCACGAAAGCCTTCTCGCAGTAATGAGTGTTTCCGATTCGACAATGCTTGCAGAATCCGCAGTGGCCCAGCGGCTGTACGATAACTTCATCACCGACCTTGAAATGGGAACCCCCCGGCCCCGTCTGGGCTACGACGCCGCTCGCCTCGTGTCCCTGGATGGATGGAAATGTGACGTTCCTGCGGATGCCCTTGATGGCCTTGTAGTCGGTGGCGCATATCCCGCACGACTCGATCCTGACGACGACGTCGCCGAAGTCCTCGGCCTGCGGGATAGGAATCTGCTCCACTCGAAGGTCGTTGAAGTCGTGCAGCACGGCCGCAAGCATGATGTCCATGGCTCTTCTCCTCTTTAGCAGGCTGATCAGTCTTTGTCGAACATTATACCAGATACCGGCGGGTGAGGGATCCGTGCAGCTTTTTTTCGCCACTGCAGCCACCTGCGGGCCTTTAGAAAACCGACTGGCCTTGACGCCCAGAACTGGTGTGGTATAATATTCGAGGAGTAAGTCAGGTGGTCGCCCTAATCCGCCGTAGCCTACTACTCTGCGAAGTATCCATTCTCCGTTGCTACTCTGCGTAGTAGCTACGTAGCACGAGAGTACTACGAAGGATGAATCGCTACGTAGCACGAGTTGGCGAAGGCGGACGGGGAGGAAAGTCCGGGCTCCGCAGGGCACGATGCTCGCTAACAGCGAGGGGGAGCGATCCTACGGAAAGTGCCACAGAAAAGAAAACGCCGACCGGGAGGCTGTGGAAATCCGATCGACAGGTTGGAATCCCGTCTCCGGGGGCAAAGCTGAAACGGTGGTGTAATAGACCACCAGCTCCGCAGTGATGCGGAGGCTTGGTAAACCCCATCGGGAGCAAGGCCGAATAGGAAGGGGATGAAGCTGCCCGCCGACCCTTCGGGTAAAGGCCGCACGAGGTCCGGGGCAACCCGGATCCTAGACAGATGATCACCCACGACAAAACCCGGCTTACCGACTTACTCCAGCAGGCGAATTTTGGCGAATTTCGCGCTCAAGATTCGCCGTTTTTTTGTCCCAGGCATATCAGGGTTATAAACCCAAAGGCATATCCGGCCCTCGATTTGAGGCAGCTCACCAAAAGCTCGATTGCGCTCATGCTTGCCCCGTGTCCATATTGTGACATTTCTGTGAACAGGCCCATCTTTTCGGGCCGCTCCCATGCGCTACCGCTTCGGCTTACGTCGAGGCAAATGTTAACTGCAAGCGATATTTTCTTGAAACTTCTCCCGGAGGGTTGACATCTCCAAGCGGTTTGGGTATTATAGCCAATGGTGCCGCATGGTGAGACAGCGATCCGACCGGGAAGAGTTCAGCGGCATGCAGGAACGGTGCGTTCTGAGCAAGCCAGAGACCGCCAGCGGAACGCCGTCCGCACCATGAACACACGGGCTCCAAGCCCGAGAGGGAGATGACGTTTTGGAGACAAACGCCCATCGAACCCTGCGGATCAGCTTGGTAGCAGCCGCATTGCTCCTGTTGTTCGCAACACAGGGTTTTGCTGCGCAGACCTACAGGGTCCGCAGGGGAGATACCCTATACCTGATTGCGAAGAAGTTCGGCACCACTGTCACCGCACTCCAGAAGGCGAACCATCTCCGATCTCCCAACAGAATTCGCGCAGGTCGGCTTTTCACAATACCCTCCAAAGCCGCTCCATCGCTCCGTCAGGTCACTCGCGGATGCGCAGCGCAAGACAAGCTGGAAGTCACATCCGATGGCAAGGTAATCGCAACGCTGGCGAAGGACACGCGCTTCATAGTCCTTGGCAGAGAGGGCGAAAAGTTCAATATCAAGCTGGAGGATGGGAGGACAGGCTGGGCTCCGACGGACGCGGTATCCTTGGAAGAGGGCGGCCAGCCCCTGCCGGCCAGCGATTTGTGGGGCCGGAGGCACGACATAGTCCGCACCGCTCTGGCCTACAGAGGTTCGAGGTACAGGCGCGGGGGCACATCCAGCCGTAGCGGCTTCGACTGCTCCGGCTTCGTGAAGTTTGTATATGCCACCAAGGGCATCAAGCTGCCGCACGACACGAGGGCGCTGTTCAAATGCGGGAAACCGATCGCGAAGTCTGATCTCCAGCCCGGCGACATCCTATTTTTCGTCAATACGTATCGCCGCGGAATCTCCCACGTGGGCCTCTACATCGGGAATGGGAAATTCGTTCACGCCTCTACGCACCGCCGGGGAGTTCGCACTGACGACCTGGACGCGGATTACTACCGGCGCCACTACATGGGCGCGAGACGCATCGAGTAGCCGCGTCCTACCTGACCGCCGAACCCGGAGGAACTTCCTTATCGGGCTCCAGAAGCACCGCCGTGCCGCCTACATCTGCGGCCAGCAGCATTCCTCTCGATTCCACACCGCGGATTCTCGCCGGCGCCAGGTTTGCCACTACGACAATCTGCTTCCCAACGAGGTCCTCGGGGCTGTACCACTGCGCTATCCCCGCGACCATCGGCCTTTGCTCGCTTCCGATGTCCACGGTTAGCTGGAGAAGCTTGTCAGCGCCCGGGACTCTGTCGGCGGCGACGATCTTCCCTACCCTGAGATCGAGCTTCTTAAATTCCTCGAACGATATCTGCTCCACCTGTTCCTCCTCTATCGGCGCGGGTTCGGCGGCCGCGCGCTTTGTATCTATCCGGGGGAAAATCGGTTTCGGCGACCTGGTATGAGTTCCGGGCTTAAGCCCGCCCCAGGTTCCGGCGTCAATCCATTTCTGATCGGCGAGAGGCTCCTCGACGCCCAATTGCTCCCAGATCGCCTCTGCCGCCGAGGGCATGAACGGCTGGATAAAAATAGCCACAGAGCGTACCGTCTCAAGCACGGTATAGAGCACGGTGTCCAGCCTGGAGCGGCACGCCTCGTCTTTTGCCAGCTTCCAGGGCGCCTGCTCCTCCATATATTTATTCGCGCGGCCGATCACCACCCAGATTGCGCCCAGCGCCTCGCTAAACTGGAGACGAACGATGCAATCGGCGACCTCGTTGGCTGTGGCGCTGATCAGGTCGCTGACGGCTTTGGTCTCCCGATCATCTGCATCCGGCTGCGGCACGACCCCATCCCGGTGTTTGTGGAGCAGCGGGAGCGTCCTGTTCAGCAGGTTGCCCAGATCGTTCGCCAGATCGGAGTTGAACCTCCCGATGAGGCCGGCCACGGAGAAATCGCCGTCCAGGCCGAATGTCACCCCGCGCGACAAGAAATAGCGAATCGCATCCACAGCGATGTCCACATCGGCTCCGGACATAGCGGCGATTTCCTCCGCCAGACTGATGGGCGAGATTACGTTGCCCTTCGACTTCGACATCTTCTCGCCTTCAACGGTCCAGAAGCCGTGGGCGAAGATTCGCCTCGGCTGATCCACGCCCAGCGCCATTAGCATCGCAGGCCAAAGGGTGGAGTGAAAGCGCACGAAGATGTCTTTCCCCATCAACTGCACGTCGGCCGGCCATGTCTCCGCAAACTTCTCCCCGTCGGAAAGATAGCCGGCCACGGTGAGGTAATTCAGCAGCGCATCGAACCAGACGTAGATCACCTGGTCCGGATCGCCCGGCACGAGTATGCCCCAGCCGTAAGCCTTGCGGGTTATGCACGCGTCCTTCAGCCCGGCCTTGATGAAGCTGACCACCTCGTTTTTCCTGAACTCAGGGCCCAGGAAGTCGGGGTGCTCCTCTATGTACTGGAGGAGGCGGTCGGCATAGGCGGAGAGGCGGAAGAAGTAATTCTCTTCCTCCACCCAGCGAACGGGCTTCCTGCATTCCAGGTTCGGGCAAAGGCCGTCCGCGACCTCGGTCTCGCGGAAGAAGGTCTCGTCCGAGACGCAGTACCAGCCCTTGTACAGGTCCTTGTAGATGTCGCCCTGTTCGAGCAGCTTCTGGAAGGCGGCCTCGACGACCTTGCGATGCCTTGGCTCGGTCGTGCGGATGAACTCGTCGTAGGCGATGTGCATCCGGCTCCAGGCTTCCGTCCAGCGGGGAACTATGTTATCCACGAACTCCTGCGTGGGCACGCCCTGTGCACCAGCGGTCTCAGCCACCTTTATGGCATTCTCATCCGTGCCCGTGGCGAAGAGCACCTTATGGCCCTGAAGGCGTTTCAGCCTGGCGAGCACGTCGGCCGCAACGGTAGTGGACGCATTGCCCACGTGTGGCACGTCGTTAACATAGTAAATTGGAGTCGTGATGTAGAAAACCTTGTCGGACACCGCGCTGGTCCTCACTGACATCCCGCGCAACTAGATTTGCGGCAACTGCTACAACCGGACGCGGAAGCCGAGCCGCCTCCGTCGCTGCTCTTCGAGTAGAACGACGATATCAAACGCCTGACATCGCCGCCCTGGCAATTCGGACACGAAACAGCATCCGCGGCCGTGCCTATCCCGCACAGCTTCTCGAATCTGGTTCGACATTTAAGACATTCGAATTCGTATATGGGCAAGGCGCTCTCCTACATCGCGTGACCTGTTGGCTCGTCCTTGCCGCCTGCGGTCTCGCCAGCCGAATGATCGTCAACTTTCGGCGCGGATGGATGCGCATCACAGGTTGAGCCGCCTGCCTGAACTGCGGGGCACTGCATTATATCGCTCGCAGGACATTGAAAGACTACTCCATCTTCAAGCTCCACGTTGAGCGTTTCCTTGATGACATTTACCTCGACAACCTTGCCGCCGCCCTTCGGGGTCGTCACGATGGAGCCAACCGCGGGAAGCCTGGCCTTAACTTCCCTGTAAACGGGGTACTCGAATTTCAGGCAGCACATCAACTTCCCGCATATCCCGGAGAACTTGAGCGGATTAAGGAAGAGGCTTTGCTCCTTGGCCATCTTCATGGATACCGGATCGAAGCCGCTGAGGAAGCTCGAGCAGCAAAGGGCTCTGCCGCACGGACCCATTCCGCCGAAGAGTTTGGCTTCATCGCGGACGCCGACCTGGTGGAGCTGGACCCTTGTTTTGAGTGCGCCTGCGAGGTCCTTGACCAGGTCCCTGAAATCCACCCTGGTCTCGGCTGAGAAGTAGAAAATCACCTGGGAGCCATCGAAGCAGTACTCGGCATCAATCAGCTTCATCGGCAGGCTGTGAGCCTGTATCTTCTCCTGGCAGGTGGTGAACGCCTGCTTCTCCTTCTGCCTGTTCGACTCCTCCTGCTCCATGTCGCCGTTGGTGGCTTTGCGGACGACCTTCTTCAGCGGGGGAACGATCTCCTCATCGAGAACGTCCCTGGGATCCACCATGACCTGACCAAACTCGACGCCCCGGGCGGTTTCCGCGATCACAAAGTCGCCCTCGTGGAGGTCGAAACCCGCGGGGTCGAAATAATAAACCTTGCCAACCTTTTTGAAACTGACTCCTACTACAATCGGCATGTTACTCTCATACAGAGACTTACCGGGCTGGGCATCTCTGAAGCGTAAGGGTTCGCTGACTTTATGTGACAGGCTATTCTAACACAATTGCGGCGGGCCTTCAAGGCTACATACTCTATCCTCAGGAGCATCGTTTGTAGTGGTGATCAAGGAGGTTGCTCGAGGATGCGCAGTTTTTCAAGAATGGATGGCAATCGTTCGCCCCAACTCGGAGCGCACCTGGCCACCAGTTCCACGAGCTTTGAAGGGAAGATGATGGCGTAGTACTCCCGCCAGTAGGCTACAAACTCCACCCCAGCCGTCATCAGCCTTGGACGGATGTCCCTCCGCTCCGCCTCATCCTGCCGCTCGAACAACTTGAGCAATGCATATGCAAGCAGGCTGAAGTGAACTATCGCCGCTGCAACCGATTCTCTGCACGAACCGATGCGATTCAAGCAGCCGTACCGGCTCTCAGTCATGAACGCTTCTTCTATCTCCCACCGGCTGCGTATCCATGCGTGTATCTGCTTCCCTGTGGCCTCAAGATCGGTAGTGACCACAGTCTGGTATTCTGTCCTATCAGCATACTTGTCTCGGATGACTATGCCGGAAAGTGGCGCTTCGCACTCTTCCCAGAGATTCAGTTCCGACAGATAGCAGATATACCTCTTTGGAATCTCTCCCTTATGATATTTGGGAGACTCGACTCTTTCCCACTTAGTATCCAGGTGCTTGGAAAGAGATATCATGTCTTGATGCAGCACCATGTCGGACTTCAGCCCGATCACTACATCAAGCTTCTCGTCCCTCTTTAGTTTGGTGATCCAACTCCCGGATATGAATCCCCTGTCTACTATGAGCCGTTTCGCTCTGCCTCGAAGTATCGGCATTGCTGCCGACATCAACGCTTTGCCTTGTGTCACATCCGCCTTGGTATTTGCCTTCCCTATGTTCCAGAGAATTGGAAGGACTTCTCCCTCGCTCATGGAGCAGAGTACGCACGTCTCAAGGTGCTTTTGCTCTTTGCATCTGTTCCCTGCTGGTATCCTTGTATCGAGCACGTCCATGATTATCGAGCCGTCAGAAATTATCTCCGGATGGCTCTTCATCAGTGCTCTAAGCGCTACCTTCTGGTTCTTGAGGTATCCCGACAGTTCGCATCCTGCAAAGAAATCGCTCATCGCCTCTTCGTTGAAAGGGCGCATTCCGTCGACCCTGTAGAACCCCTCCCTTATCTGGCGCATCTGAAAGCCCAGTGTTCTCATCACATCCGGACTCGAGAACAGAAACGGCCCGATCGAAGACAGGCTGGTCAATCGCAAAAGCGACTTGTGCAGGAGTACGTTGCAGAAGAAGAACGGCGCGATCCACTTTCGCTTGCGATGATCCGGAAACTCGTCGAACACCTTAGGGATGCCCGCCCCCAGCATGAACTGCGCAAAGCGATCCATGAAGTGGGAGGCGGCAGGAAGTATGCCGTCAGTCTCGCCTCTCTCAAGCGCCGAGAGCACCGCCTCCGGGTTCTCCGCGAGTAGAATCCACTCGCCAGGTTGGATACCTGCTGCCACATCCTAAGGTTAGGCGTTCACCTCCAAGGAACCTTCTTGTAATCTGTAAAAGCAAGAAAAAACCTTGAAAAATCTTCATCCCACGCTCAACTAACTAACAAACGATGCTCCTG